>Ga0115566_10001551_pt1 | contig 19608 bp, 11 predicted proteins | sample COGITO_mtgs_1204_3_FD_87173 | JGI IMG/M metagenome (GOLD analysis project Ga0115566, IMG submission 87173) | Pelagic marine microbial communities from North Sea - COGITO_mtgs_120405 | ecosystem: Environmental > Aquatic > Marine > Epipelagic | place: Germany:Helgoland, sampling site Kabeltonne...
CAATGGCTTTATCGAAGCAATTTAGGGTATCGGGAGGAAGTAAACTCAAACTCGGAATCGGTTTAAAGGTGACCTTAATCGTGTCATTTACCGGTCCGCAGGTATTAACTGCATTCATTTCGTAAATCCCACTTTCGGTCACCGTTATAGCATCCACTGAATCGCCCGTATTCCATTGAATGATGGCGTTTTGCTGAACATTGGCATCGATGAAATAACCTGTTCCACCACAAAGCAAGGTGTCTGGTCCAAGGTCAAATTCAATCGTATCATCGTAGGAAATAAATAACGTGTCCGAAACCGTGTCGCAATAACCCGAAACTTGTACCCAAACTATATTTTCACCTGTAGTTAAAAACGTGTCAGCTGTGGTGGTATCATGCCAAAGAAACTGGGCATAGGGTTGGGTAACAACCAGTTCCAATTGAGTCCCACGACAAACGAGGGTATCTGGGCCAAAATCGACCGATTGATGCGGGTAAATAAAAACCGATTGATAAGCAGTATCAACCAAGGTATCTGAATAGGCAATTAAGGTTATGGTAAATGCACCGGTATCGCTGAAAATATGAAAAGGAAAGAAGTCGTTGGATGTGTTACTCGTTCCGCTTGCGGGATCACCAAAATTCCATTTCACGCTATCTACACCAACAGTGTCAACGCTAAAAAAAGAACTATCACCAAAGCATGCATTGTCCGCATCAAAAGCAACATTAAAGAAGGACTGAACGAAGGTTGGTAACCCTAACACACATGTTTTACCGGTAGACAGGGCAACGGCCGTATCAATGAAATTGGCACCTGATCCATAGACATTCGGAAACTCAATAGCACTTAGATATGGTTTTCCACTTCTGCATATGTACATTTTACCATCTGGACCGATTTGAAGCGCCCCTCCGCCACTAACCGTATTTCCCAAAATGACCTCTGAAGCTGAGATTGCCGCAGATGTTACAAGGGTTAGATCATATTGTTTCAAATCGCAAGTACCATAACTCATTGTATAAAGTAAGTTGCCATCTGGTGAGAACTCAATGCCATATCCTGTGCCTCCTCCAATGGTTTGTGTAATCGCTACTGAGCCCGTCACCATTCCGGTAGTCACATCAAAATCAAACACATAAGCTTCGCTTATTCCTTGCGATATGAAACCCAATTTGGAGCTTTGGACGTTTCCTTTAAGGTAACCCCAAAAGTTTGATGTGGTGAGGGAAAGTCCAGTATTGCTTGTAACGGGCGTCAGATTCACTCCTGCAGACGTAACTTCATAGGCATAAACGGTATCGGATGGGATTTTCATCGTCACGACCCAATAACCATTTGGTTTTTTCAAACTGGCAACTTTTTCTGCCGTTGGAGTAACGAGTGAAATGTTCTTTTCAGAGGTGACAACATCGCCTAAACCACCGTTTAGCGTCATATCAACTTTAGTGTATTTCATACCGTCAACTCCCGCACCGTCATCGACCGTAAAGATGTAAAACTGGGTGTTTGATTGTGGCCGAGGAATAACAATGGCCGACTGAGTGGATGAAGAATTACCTAATAATCCTCCCCCATTTGGCATTAATGTGTGTGTTGCATCGAACACTGAAATACCATCGGTATAAAACAATAAATTTCCTCCAGCGTCAGAGATGGAAGCGCAACCTTCGCTTGTACTCAACACCCCATTTGGGTCGGCCACAGGTCCTCCCGCTTCAAAGTGTAAACCAGCTTGATTACCAAAATACAACCAATCTGCAGGAGATTGGGCGTGCGCGTTTGCAACGATAAATAAGATAAAAAACAGAGAAACAATTCGAAGCATGGTATGGAGACGCAGTTTTCGAGCAAAAGTGGCATGTTTCGACCAAAAAACACGAACTAGTTGTTAACGTATCAGCGTCAGAAAACCCTTAAAACCCTGTCGATCGACATCTACCACAACCGTGTCTCGGAATTGAAGTTCAAAAAAGTATGTCCCTTCTGAAGCTGGTACGCCATCAATAAAGCCATCCCAACCAAATTCGGCATTGGCGCTGGAATGGACTAGTTGTCCCCAACGGTTATAAATATTCAATTGGTAGGATAGGATTTCACAATCACTTGTAGCACGCCAAATGTCATTAACACCGTCTGCGTTTGGCGTGAACACATTCATGGTTTGTAGGCGGCAATCAATACTCGGACAAAACACATCAGACAAATCGACTCGCTTGGATTCGATGGTTTGACATTCGCGTAATGTAATGGTGACTATATACAATTGGCTTTTGGTGCTAGCTACGATAGAGTCGGCTGTATCACCCGTATTCCAGACATAGGTCGCGCCATTTTGATGTGCATTTAGCACAAGAGAATCTAGATTGCAAATGATGGTATCGCTACCTAAATCTGACTCTATCTCACCATTGAAAACAATTCGCATCGTGTCAACGGTAATCCCACAATCATTAAATGCTGCTAACCAAACCGTCTCTGTCGTGTCAACCGTGTAGGTCTTTTTCTTGGTGGAATCGCTCCAAACGTAAGTCGTGCTATCTAAATCGGGTCGAGTCAACACGATGGCATTATCAAAGCAATTAACCGTATCTGCGGGTAAGAGAACGGACGATGGAATCGGTTTGAAAATAATCTTTACTGTGTCATTTTCTGCCCCACACGCATTTTGGGCGTTTAAAGTGTAAGTGCCGCTTTCTAACACATTTAAAGCTAAAGTTGTATCTCCTGTTGACCAAAGTAATTGAGCTCGTACATCAATTTTTGAATCCAGGAGATAATTGCTTCCTCCACACAAGGTTGTGTCAGGACCGAGATCAAAACGAATGGAATCATCATACATAATTCGCAGGGTGTCTGAAACAGTATCACAGGCTCCAAACACAGTAACATAAACCACCGTGTCGCCATCAACGACAAAGCTGTCAGCAGTGCTTAAATCTTGCCACAGGAAATTGGAAAAGGGTTGCGAGGCATACAGCGTAAATTCTGCTTCACGGCAAAGCAATGTATCCAATCCTAATTGAATAGACTGACGCGGATAAACTTGAAATGTCGTTTCTAAAGTATCCGTCACCGAACCAAAGAATCGAACAACTTTAATCGTATAAGTTCCAGAATCTTGATATAGGTGTTGCGGGAAAAATAGCGTTGAATTGTTTAATGCACCAGAACTGGGATCATCGAAATCCCAATACAATGAATCGACTCCTGCAGTATCAACTTCAGGGAAAGCCGTTTCACCCAGACAAATGTCCGGTTGTTCTATTCCATAAAACTCATAGATGCTCACGCTGTCATAATAGTAATAAGCCCAACCATTGGTTGAGGTGCTATCCAAAACAATCGAATTGGAAATACTATCAAAACCACCAAGCGTGATGTATTCTTCTCCTCCCAAAGCCACAATAGTGTCTGTATAGAGCTGCCAGTTGACTTGATCGGTCAAAAAATTTCCTGAAGTATTTTGCGATGTTGGAACCACACCAAGCGCACCATATGTGTTTCCTGCAGGATAATTTACGCTTAAATAAAACCCCAGATCATCCGTTGCCAGAGCCGCCATATCAGCCAACTTATACATAAAGGAAACGATGTATATGCGCCCAGCAACTAGAGGTGCTTTAAGTGTGTCGCATATGTATTCTTTATACGTTGATGCATTCAAATAAAGATAGCCCCCAACATAGCCTCCACCATTAAAAGCTGGACAATTATTGGCTCTAAAATTTGACGGTACGCCAACGCTGGCATTGGTGGCACAAACGTTAAAAAGGTCACTCGAACCAGCATGAAGTGTCGGTAAATTCCACGATGCCTGATAAATTTGAGACAAACCAGACGGACAAGGCGATAAGGTATCAAACCCGCCATTCTTCACAAAATTTCCTTGGGCATGCACATTCCGTGAAAACCCGGCAATGAAGAAAATGAAGATTAATATTCGAATCATTCGTGAAGAACTACTGATAAGCGCTTGCCTAATAAGGCGTTTCAAGGTAAAAAGAAATCAATTAACCAATAATCGATTACAAATCAAACGGTTTTCAATCATTAAGTGTTTGCACCATAGTGTCGATTTCTTCACCCGTTTTCTCCCATCGATGCATGTATTCTTCGAGCTTTTTTTGCAATTCCGAATGCTTAAAAAACACATCGCCATTTGCGGGATCAGCTATTGCCTTGGGGTCGGCCAATAAGGTTTCGAGGTCGGCTATCTCTTTCTCCTTAGTTTCAATTTTCCTTTCTAGTGAACCGAGGGTGTTTTTGAGGCGCTTCAACTCTTTTTCCATTTCTCGTTTGTCCTTGTTGCTCAAACCTGAGTTTGAATCGGCCATTTGAGCTTCTTCCTTGGCTTTTTCTTTTGCTGCTTCTACCTTCTTCTCGCTTTCAAATTCACGGAAAGACTGAATTTTATACGCGCCCAAGAAGTCATCTATCGTTCCGATGTGCTCTTTCACACGGCCTTCTTTAAACTCAAATGTTCGATCAGTTAGGCCTTGCAAGAAATCTCTATCGTGACTAACTACAATCAAGGTTCCATTGTAATCAATCAAGGCTTTTTTCAACACCTCTTTTGCGCTAATGTCAAGGTGATTGGTTGGCTCATCGAGGATTAACAAATTACATTCTCGAAGAAGAAGTTTTGCTAGCGCCAATCGACTCTTTTCTCCACCGCTCAATACTTTCACTTTCTTGTTGTAATCTTCGGAACCAAACAAGAAGGCTCCCAAAAGGCCGCGCACCTTGTGAATCTTGGCGTTTTCTCCTGTGGCTTCGTTCTCGATAACTTTCTCGACTGTATCTTCTGGATTTAAGGTCTTTTCTTGAATCTGAGCGTAGTAGCCCACTTCCACATTGTAACCTGTAATCAATTCGCCCGTTCCATGTTCGTCACCTACAATCATCTTGATCATAGTCGATTTACCTTGACCATTTTTCCCAACAAATGCCACACGTTCCCCTCGAAAAATGTCAAAATCTACGCCCGAGAAAATGGTTTTCTTCCCATAAGCTTTGGAAGAACTTCGCGCTTTCACAGCCACATCTCCCGATCTTGGAGCAGGCGGAAAACGAAACTGAATGGACGACTTATCCGTTTCATCCACTTCCACTCGATCAAGCTTATCGAGCTGCTTCATTTTACTTTGGGCTTGCTTCGCTTTTGAAGCCTTAGCCTTAAAGCGCTCAATGAATCGCTCCTGTTGTTTTATGTATTGCTGCTGATTATCAAAAGCAGCTTTTTGTTGCTCAATTCTGTCTTGTCGAATCAACACGAACTTGGAATAACTTACGCTATAATCGTAAATCCGACCCTTCACAATTTCTACTGTCCGATTTGTGATGTTATCTAAAAACATTCTATCGTGCGAAATCATCATGATGGCACCCGGATAGTCCATGAAGAAATCTTCTAACCACATGATAGAGTCAATATCCAGGTGGTTTGTCGGCTCATCGAGCAGCAACAAATCTGGGGCTTGAAGAATCAGTTTGGCCAGCTCCACACGCATTTGCCAACCACCACTAAACTCAGAAATCAATCGATCAAACTCTTCTCGTTTAAAGCCTAATCCCAATAAAATGCGCTCTGCCTTTTGCTCACCTTTACCATCATCGATAATATCCAAACGCATGTGAAGCGTTCCTAATTCATCAATGATTTGATGATACGAATCGGATTCATAGTCGGTTCGCTCGATCAACTCCTTTTGGATTTGTGCTTCCCTTGCTTTTAATGCATTCACCTCATGAAAGGCACGAAGCGTCTCTGTCCAAATGGTTTGGTTTCCCTCAAAAACCATTTCTTGGGGCAGATAGCCGATTTTTCGCCCATCCGGAATAACGACCGAACCGCTATCCGCTTCCTGAAAACCAAGAATTATTTTTAGCAGCGTACTTTTTCCAACGCCATTTTTACCAACCAGACCGATGCGATCTCGCTCATTTATAACGAGCGAAACTTCTTTAAAAAGGTCAATTCCACTGAAGGAAACAGAAATATTATTGAGACTTATCACGGGGTGCAAATGTACATTCGCCCCTGCCTGATAGAAATAATTTCAGCGATTAATTCCTAACGACTTTTTCAGACAATAAAACGCCACCATTACTGGTCATTCGAAGGTTGTAAATCCCAGCTGGCAAGGTTTGAATATTGAATTTTAGTACGTTTTTTCCTTGTTTCACATTTCCACGGCTCAGATCGCGCACTAAATTTCCTTTCATATCAAAAAGTTGCACAGAAACATAAGCCGAATTTTCCAGATCAAATTCAAATGCAACAAACTCGGCTGTTGGATTTGGAAACAAAATTGGTTTGCGTATCGCTTCGACACTTGAAACGCCCGTTGGACCGTTTTTGGGCGTTGCCACTTCTGTAATCCAAGTACCGTTTCGTTTATTACCATAGCTCACATAACCGGCCACCCAAGCGGTGGCTACCTTGCTATATTGCCGTTGTAGGCCGATATAATCGCCCCAGCGCTCATTCACATCAAACGCTTGGGAAATCATGTCAACGTAAGTTGTTCCTTTTTTAAGCAGTTGTGTTGGCCCGTGTTCGCCATCATCATTGACATAAACAGCTGCATTTCCAGCAAAATCAACCGGGGAAGTATGGTTGAAACTGATGATCATATCGCGATCGGTTTCGGTTAAGCCCATGAATTCAATATTGGGAAATCCAAATTCGAGCACATCATCTGAAATAATTTTACCCGTAACGGTCGGGTTAGTAACGTCCTTAATCACACCATGAAAGATGCCCGCTAAACCATTTTCTGAATTAATGGTGTTGCCCACAAAGTGAATTTCGTTTTGGATGCGCATGGCACCCAATGGTCGTGCATCATTTGTCCAAAACGTGTGTCCAGCTGCTTGATGAGCGTATGGCGGAATGCCATAACTGATGTCTGACTGTACCAACGTTTGATTTACGATGGATGCGTTATCCACATCGCCTGTCAACTCGATGATCCAAATCGAATCATTCTGAATTGCCCGAGGTCGATTTGAAATGAAGTACATGTTTTCACCTTCCGGCCCAAAGGCCGTTTTCACTGGACGCAAATAACGAAGGCTTTTACCATCGTGCGCAAAACCACTGTGAATAGTTGTTGGCAAGGTCGATTCTCCACTAAAGGCTGCATCTAAATCCAATTGCCAAATGATGGTTTGATCAAAGTCTGCCACCCAAGATGGTCCCGAAAGTTGGTTTAAAGTTAAATACAACGAATGATCGTTTAAGGCGATTTGCGGATAATCAGTCCAGGTTCCATCCAAAAAGGGATTTCCATCCAATCGATATGCATACCAATCATCGGAAGGATTGTTTGTGCTCGAAAAGGCAATAACTGTGGAGCTATTCAGGGTGTCTTGTCCGTCAGTTAGAAAAAGAAAAACAAAACGATCACGACCTGGATGATAGAACAGTTTTGGATCAAATGCGCTAGATCCAATGGTGAGACCACTTGACGTGTAGTTTCCTACAAATTGATTGAAACTCGGATGCGGATTGTTTGACTTAAACAGGAAGGTGTCGGCTTCTATATCATAACCCCAAAGTTGACTATTGAAGGATGCAATCAATTTTCCTTCATTGGAAATAGCCAGGGTGTTGTCGTTTGGTGTGCCTCCCGTCATGATGAAATCATTCAGAAAGAAACGGACGGCAAAGCTGTCCATAACCATCAAGGAATCACCAGCTGCTCGTGCATCTCGTGCCGCATGCTGTGCGCTCTCTGTTCGTGGAAACATGACGGCAGACTTCGCTTTTTGTTTGATCAAAAATTGCCGATCGCCCTCACCACTTGGAAAAGGAGCTACAACATGTTTTATCGATACGTCCATGTCATCTTCGAACATAGCTGGACTTACTGTCCATGAATCGGTTATGATGCGCTTCTCAGCCTTGTATGTTACATTTTGAGCAAAAAGACTCATTGGGAGAATCAAAAAGAGGGATATGAATATGCGCATCATGTTCGAATTTGGAGGCTAAAGATAAAGCGACAGCTTGGTGTAAAGAAACCAAAGGCTAAAAGCCGTTAATAATCCTATGGAAATCAAGTGGAATTTCTGAAGGTATTTTGGTTGCTTCAAGTTTTCTGGAATGTCCGGATCATTCATCGCTTTCCAGTTCAAGATGGCCAAAATTGGCGCAACTACAAATGAAATGGTTGTGGCTAAGTCAACGAGCGAAAGCATGCTCGAAGAGAAAAATAAGAGAATAACTGACGTGCCAAAGGCGGTGATGACAATCCAAATCCAATATAGATTTTGATGAAGCGACCGTGATGAAAAAGCTGCGGAAATAAGCTTGGTAGATTTTCTCAGTGTTCGAGGAAATGCATCGAGACACGTTAGTAAGGTGCTAAACATGGTCGTGAATGCAGCCAATGCAATAAAGGGAAATGCCCATTGACCAATGTTGTTGGTGTACATACCTATCAATTGGGCAGAAAACGGAATACTTCCCTCAGCCAAGGCATTGCCCGTTCCATATAAAACCAGCGCTCCGAGAGATAAAAAACCAGCAGCAAGAATGGTTGTTCCCCAATAACCAAGCTTGAAGTCGTTTAAGGAATTTTTGAGGTTAATTAATCCTCCTTGCTCCTTCATTTTAGAAATGGACCATACGGAATGCCAAATGCTAATATCTATTGGAGCAGGCATCCACCCAATCAGAGCCACCAAGAAAAAGACGTTTAGGGAATTTGAAAAATCAAATGTTGTTTCAAATTCCTCGAGCCGAATGGAAGGTTCAGCTATTGCTAGCCCGACTGCGAACAAAGTTGAAGCAGTCAAGAGTAGAATGATCACCTTCATAAACCGATCTAAGGTTGAATAACGACCAAATCCCAGCAAAAGCACAGAGAGTGAAAGGAGCAAAACAGCTACAATGCGCGCATCCATCTCAATTCCTATAAATTGGACAAAAAGTCCGGCCGTAACAAGTGATATGGCTCCCATGATGATGAACATAGTCGAAATGCTCAGTAACATATAGGTGTAAACTGCCCATTTACCAATTTTTCGATATCCATCCAGTAGCGTTGTACCAGTTGCGGCAGCATACCGAGGCCCGATTTCAAAAATTGGATACTTAATCACATTGATCACGAGGACAACCCATAGCAGTTGGAAGCCAAACTCAGCTCCAGCTCGAGTACTTTGAACCAAATGAGAAACACCAACTGCTGCCCCGGCATAGAGCAATCCGGGACCGTAAAGGGCTAGTTTGTCGCGAAGGGCAGTCATTTCACCTATGCATTTCCTTTTTTATGGTCAGCCAAGAATTTAGCCAATCCAGAGTCGGTTAGTGGATGATTCAATAAGGATAAAATGGGTTGCAGAGGACATGTGGCAACGTCCGCCCCAATTTTAGCACATTCAACGATGTGCATAGGATGACGAATGGAAGCCGCAAGAATCTGTGTTTCAAATCCGTAATTGTCGTAAATCAGACGCAAATCGGCTATGAGCTGCAGTCCGTCTGAACTGATATCGTCAAGTCTTCCAAGAAAAGGCGAGACATAGGTGGCCCCAGCCTTTGCCGCCAGCAAGCCTTGTCCGGGCGAAAAGAGCAAGGTGCAGTTTGTTCTGATGCCCTTGGTAGAAAAGTGATTCAAGGCTTTAATTCCATCCTTAATCATGGGAATCTTCACCACGATATTCGGGTGTAACTCAGCCAGTTCCTCGCCTTCGCGAATCATGCCTTTTAAATCAGTAGATATAACCTCAGCACTTACATCACCTTCCACAAGATTACAGATGTCTATGTAATGTTGTCGTATGGCATCGTAACCAACAATTTTCTCCTTAGCCATCAAGCTCGGATTAGTGGTAACACCATCTAAAATACCCAGATCATTCGCCTCTTTAATCTCTGCCAAATTTGCCGTATCGATGAAGAATTTCATGTTTTATAAAATATTTTTCCCGTCAATAATAAGGAGAAGTATTCAGATGCTTGTTTAAAATATACCTTCACATTTCCAACCAAACGATTATGAAATTCACGGTCACTTTATCAATTCTTTTTGTCTTTTTCCTCACCACTCTTAAGGCCCAACCTGGAAGTGGGAAAATGCTCGATTTTAACGGCAGCTCAAACTACGTAGATTGCGGTTCTATAAATCTAAGTTCAAATCAAATCACCCTGCAAGGTTGGATACGAGTTCACTCGTTTAAATCGGCATCGCCCTACATTACTTCTTTATTTGGGATAGAACAAACTGGTTCGCACGCAGCCGTTCGCCTAGGAGACGGGAACTTGGCTCCAGAAAAAGTTCAATTCATTTTGCTTTTTGGATCAACTCATATTAAGCTCAATGGCAATACGACCTTATCAAACAACACTTGGTATCATATTGCAGCCACTTACGATGGGGCAACCATGAAAATTTACATCAATGGTGTATTAGATGCGAGTGTAGCTCAGACAGGAACTTTTACAGCAAGTTCAACTTTCGAAATTGGACGTAACTATGCGAGCAGCAGAATCATTGACGGTGAACTCGATGATATTTCTGTTTTCAATACCGCATTAAGCCAAACCACGATTCGAAATTGGATGTGTAAAAAAATCACATCGACTCACCCAAATTATTCCAGTTTAACTGCTTATTGGCCATTGAATGAAGGAAGTGGAAGCACCACAGAAGATGTGAGCAATAACAGCTACAACGGAACGCTCACGAGCGGCCCAACTTGGAAAAATTCGGGAGCTCCTATCGGAGACCGAAGCAAATATGTTTATGGCAACACTTTCAGTTTTGGCATGTCACATTCTCAAGGCGACTCATTGCAAATAACTCATAACTCTGGAACGACCATTGGAGCTCATATTTATCGAGTTGACTCCGTTCCATATAACACGAATGCGCCATCACCTCTACTCTATTTTGACACCAATCATTATTGGGGTGTTTTCATTATGGGAACTTCAAATTATACAGTCGATTATTATTATGACGGAAATGCGCTTATTAACAACAATGACTGCAACATTGGTTTCGCCAAACGCAATAATGGCGCGGCCAATAATTGGGATATTCAAGCCATTTCTAGCGTAAACTACTCGAGTGAAATTGTCGGATGGGATGCTTCAAATACGAAGGAATTTATCCTCGCAATTTCAGCAAACGGGCCTCATACCATTGGTTATGACATGACAGAGCCAACGTGTTTTGGAGATGATGACGGTTCGATCACCTTGCACGTTACAGGCGGATTACCACCGTATGATTTCGTTTGGGCCAACGGAAGCATCGACAGCGTTTCGAACGGATTAGCAACTGGATATCATGTATTTACCATAACTGATGACAACGGATGCATTTCCATCGATTCCATTTTTCTCGATGAACCTTCGGCCGTTTCGATGACTTCAACCGTGGTCAACGCATCTTGCAAGCTGACGAATAATGGCTCGATCAACGCAACGGCAATTGGTGGAAGCGGCTCCGGTTATAGCTTCCTTTGGAATGACCCCAACAATAGCACAACGGCAGCGGTTACCAACCTGCTTCCGGGAACGTATATGGCAACCATTACGGATGGATTAGGTTGCGAAGGACAAGCTACGGCTACAGTAGGCTCGATTGGCCCCGACCCCATTCCAGATTTGGGCCCCGACACCAATGTATGTGGATCGACTGTATTTGGAATGACAGCTCAGGTAACAAATGGACCCGCAACTTCATTTGCTTGGTCAACAGGCGAAACAGGTGCGATAAAAGTGGTTTCATCCGGAGGAACATTCATATTAACGGTGACCAATAGCGCTGGTTGTATGGGCATTGACACTATCGTTGTCACTTATGTGACTCCAGTTCAAGTCAACCTCGGAAACAACATAACCGCCACTGGAAATCATACCATTAACGCTGGACCTGGCTTCACATTTTATCAATGGAGTACGGGAGCTACTGGCCAAACCCTAAATGTAAATACGTCTGGACAATATGCTGTTACCGTTACCGATAGCAATGGTTGCCATTCAGCCGACACGGTTAAGGTAACGATCATCCCAGCTGGAATTAGCTCGACACCAACGACCGACTTTTGGACAGTAAGTCCAAATCCTGCCAAAGATTTCATTTTGATTAAAGCTAGCTCAAGCACACAAAGAGATGCAACGATTGAACTTTTCGACATTACCGGACGCATCATTCTGTCTCAAAATGCTCGATCAGCTAGCGGTTTAAACATGGATATTAGTCAGCTCATCGCTGGAAAATACTTTATCCGAATTGTAGATTCGAAAACAACGGCAACACTTCCATTTTATAAAATGGATTAAGCTGGTTAGCGCATCTTGCGGTCTATACCTTTGCCCCTTTTTCAGCTCTAGATTCGAGTAAATTGATCTTATTTAAAATTGCAGGTTTAACGATTTCTGCAAACTAGTAGTAGCATTCCCATGATAAAATCACACAAGCCACCTGTGGCTAAAAAAATCCCCCATGAAATGACCATTCATGGTCATACTCGCATTGACAACTATCATTGGCTTCGTGACATGGATCGAAAAGATCCGGAAATATTGGATTACCTCGAAGCAGAGAATGCCTACACAAAAACGGTGATGGCTGACACCGAAGGATTGCAAGGAGAGCTTTACGATGAGTTAATTGGAAGGATAAAGCAAACCGATGAATCGGTACCTTACCTTTTGGATGGATTCTACTATTACACGCGATACGAGGAGGGCAAAGAATATCCGATTTACTGCCGAAAAACAGCTTCACTTAACGGTACAGAGGTTATCCTTTTGGACGAAAACGAACTAGCTCAAGGTTATAGTTATTACCAAATCGGAAGCTTTCAAATCAGTGCAAATAATGAGCTGATTGCTTATGCTGAGGATACATTGAGTCGAAGGATTTACACCATTCGGATAAAGCAGATTATATCTTGTGAATACCATGAAGATGTAATCGAAGGTACTTCTGGAAACTTTGTGTGGGCGAACGACAACAAAACGATATTCTACTCCAGAAAAGACGAGGTGACCCTTCGGGCATCGATGATTTACAAACATGTCTTGGGTACCGATCCAAGTTTGGATGAGCTCGTTTTTGTCGAGGAAGACGCGCGATTTAATGTAGGTGTAGGAAAATCCAAATCAAAAAAGTGGCTGTATTTGCACAGCAGCGCAACCGTTTCAGACGAATATCAATTGCTACCTGCGGATGCGCCTGAAGGAAAATGGAAAATGCTACAACCACGACAACGCAACCTTGAATACGGCATTGCTCACTATAAAAATGAGTTCTACATCTTAACAAATCATGAGGCGACCAACTTTCGCCTGATGAAAACAAGCGAGTCAAAAACAGGACTTGAACACTGGGAGGAAGTCATTCCACATCGCGCTGACGTGTTGCTCGAAGACATGGACATTTTTACGGATTACTTAGTGATTTCAGAAAAATCTCAAGCTCAGAACAGGATTCGAATTATCGAATGGAATACACAAGTTGAGCATTACATCGAATTTGAAGAAGCCGTCTATTCGGTCAGCACGGGCATTAATCCTGAGTTCAATAGTCAGAAGCTTCGCCTTTCCTATCAAAGCCTTACAACACCTCCTTCCGTCATAGAATATGACATGAAAACAATGGAGCGAAACGTATTAAAAGAAAAGGAAATTCTGGGCGGCTTTGAAAAAAATGACTACCAAGCAAAACGCCATTGGGTGACTGCTCGCGATGGAGTGAAAGTTCCAATTTCCCTAGTTTATAAAAAGGACACCGTTCCTTCACAAGAAACACCTTTGTTACTATATGGATATGGCTCATATGGTATAAACATTGAACCGAGTTTTAGCCCTTCAAGATTAAGCCTATTGAATCGAGGTTTCATTTTTGTCATCGCCCACATTCGCGGTGGCCAAACCTTGGGAAGGCAATGGTATGAGGACGGAAAAATGATGCGCAAGACAAATACCTTCAACGACTTCATCGACTGTGCAGATTATTTGATTTCTGAAAAATTCACTTCACGTGAGCATTTGTACGCCATGGGCGGAAGTGCTGGTGGGCTACTCATGGGAACAGTAATCAACCTCCGTCCCGAACTGTGGAAAGGCATAGTTGCTGCCGTGCCATTCGTTGATGTTGTAACCACCATGCTGGACGAAACCATTCCGCTTACAACAGGCGAATTTGATGAATGGGGCAATCCAAAGGAAGAGGCAGCATACCGATATATGATGACCTACTCTCCTTACGACAATGTTGAAGCAAAGTCATATCCAAACTTGCTGGTCACAACTGGATTGCACGATTCTCAAGTTCAATATTGGGAACCCGCAAAATGGGTTGCAAAACTGCGCGATTTGAAAACAGACTCGAACATGATTTTGTTGCAAACAAATATGGAGTTTGGCCACAGTGGCGCCTCTGGTCGATTCGAAATCTATAAGGAAATAGCCTTGGAATACGCCTTTTTCTTAGACCTCGAGGCACAGCAGAAGAAATAAGTTGTTTTCGCACGGCCACCTTTCATTATTGCTAATATTGAAAGGTGGTGGCAAGGAGCTACATACTGCTATTTATTTCAATGCTTGGTGGGTTATATTCATTTGCCCAAGAATATCCTTACACCATTGAAAAAGAGGATATCCACTTCCGATTTATCGCACCAAATACCAAGTATGATAATTACACAAACAATACGCAAATCACAGTTGAGTGTAAACGGGAAATGCGCATCAATGATCCAAACGCATTGCCTTATCTTTCAATTCCTGAATCGTTCGATCCACTTTATGAGGATTATAATTCTGCGGCCCGCACATCCGGTTTTTACTTAGATCAAGTAAAAATCAAATCCATCGAGATCAAGATTCGAAGGGATGGCAAATACATCACTGTGGCAACGGATGCCCCGCAATCACACATGATTCGGGTTTTCAGAGAATCTGACTTGCTTTATGGTGAAGTGCCAGAACTGCGTTATCCGATTAAAAACTTAAGAAGTGATGATGTTGTTTCGATCCACTATATCATCAGTTTTCCGCAAATCCTTAATCAACATGAATTCGATTCATTTCGAATTTTCTTTCATGGTAAGGTCCCAAAACAAGATGTCACTTATCGCATTTCTAAATCGGAAGCGGCTTCGATTGTTTTCAATTATGTAAACGCAGCCGAACCACATTTCAGTTACAAACGCGACCTCATAACTGACAAATGGCATTTCGACAGGTTGCCTTCGATCACGGATGAAAACTGCTCACGACCATATTTAGAAGTTCCTAACATCGAGGCCATAACTAGCCTACAAACCTTTGGCATAAATACCCTTCGAAACAAAATAATCTTTGACAACAAGGAATCGATTTCCATTGGTTCGACTTATAAAAAATTCATGCTTCTTGAAGACTTTCTTCAGAGCCATATCGAAGACGATGATAGCACAACGCTTCAAAAAATCGCTAGCGTATATAACTTAACCGCTCTTGATTTTAAGTATGATTCGGATGATAGCTACCTGAAAGGTGAGCAACTTTTCCAGCCTAATTCAGGAGAAGATTTAATGAATCAGGTTATCCGAGAATCCAATAAATTCGAGACTTATCCCTTGATTTTAGACGGACTTAGAAAAGACTATTGGATCGTAACACCGATGGACAATCGCGTAGGCCGATTTTCGAATTGGTTTGCAAAACCTTTTTATCAGGGAGTGCAGGCCTACGCGGCAGTTCTGGAGAACGGCCAGCTCTTATTCATGCTGCCAAAGTCATCGCAATGCGGATTTTATGCTGATGAACTACCCTATTTTTTAGAAGGATGCGACATGAATGTAAACTTTGCCCCTGATCGAAGTTATAAACCAAAAGACATTGAACTTTCGTTTGGAACCCGGAATCAAGGTTGGCACCTCAACCGGATGCTCGTACCCTCGCTTGAAAGCAGCATGGATCAAAACAAACGCGCTACGAATGCCCTTGCGAGTATTGAAGTAAAGACCGGAATCGTGAAAGTTCAAGGACGAGTTTTATTGTCTGGTCAATTTTCTACAGCCTCTCGATCAAATTACATCTGCAAGGAAATAACAACAGGTGTAGACAAACAATACAACCAAATCGTTACAGATAGTATAGCAAACTGCACGTTGGCCTATTTTAAAGTGGTTGAAACCAATGCGCTGTTTCCATTTGAAACGAAAATTGAACTTGATTTCGAGACAAGAGCGAAAGGCCTTGATGATCAAATCCAAACATTAGACCTTGGCCATTGGATTAAACACATTCGATATCAAATTGATTCAACCCACCGTGATTTTGATTTTTATCCCGATTTCAAGCAGTCGGATAATTATTCATTTATGCTGGAATTTGATCACGAAATCGAATTAATCGATCGACCTACCCATATTGTAATTCAGAATGATTTTGGCAACTACTTACTCCAGTTTACATTTCAAGGAAATCGTTTAAGGATTGTTTCACAGTTCAAGTCTAACGCGCACATGATGCCTTCTGAAGAAATTCATCAAGTTGCTGAAATCTATAATGCTATGGAATGCGCAGGCCAGTTAACCTTGACCTATCGCAGTTTGAATTAAGGCCGGATGGTCTGAATCCAATGTAATCCTGAGTCCAAATCAAAATTGGTTTCTATTTCAAAAAACTCCTTGTAAACAAGACCAAGGCCTTTCGCATATCGCTCTTCGGAAAATCGCTTTTCTATCAGATTAGTTGTGTCAACCCATTGCAAAACTCGAAGCGTAGAGTCGAAGATAATTCCTGAGTACGCTACTTGACGATCCACGTAATCATATCGGTAATTCACTCTTGCTTTGGCATTAAGTGCATTTCCATCCCACACCACATCATCTCGCACCGGAAAGACTAAAGGAATGGTTCTTAAATTATCGCGAAGTTTCTCTAATCGGGTGCCATCAATCAAAAGACCGTAAGACTCATACACCCTGAAATCTGTCGTATCGGATGCGCGTTTGGCTCGTTCAACGCGATACACCTTTCGCTGATTTAAATCATCGTAAACTTCTACGATTCGCTCTCTGAGGACAAACTCATAGGTTGTTCTTACACCCGAAAAATCATCATAAACTATAGAATCTACATCGTATTCGATTTGACTACCTATAGTCAGCGGCAAGTATTCGTAGCCAAATTTCATTTCTTCCAACGGTTCACCCTTACATCCAATAAACAGCAATGGGACAAACAATAGGTAAGAAATTGACCTACTCATTTACGCCAACTTTTTATCAATGATTTTTCTAGCGTGGCTAAGCGGAACCTCGTTCTCACGAGCGATAAAACCACCGCCAATCACATCATTCCCATCGTAAAAAACCGCACTCTGACCTGGCGCAACAGCTGAAACATTATGTGCGAAATCTACTTTTAAACGACCATCTTCTTGGTTGAAAAGTTGTGCCATGGCACCACTGTCTTTGTACCTAATCTTGGTCAAGGCTTCCATTCCATTTGTGATAGCTGGATATTTCTGTACGTTTAAGTTTCGCACGTACATAGATGTGGCGTTTAACTCCTCTTCACGACCCAAAAACACTGAATTGGTAATCGGGTCAATTTTGGTCACAAACATGGGTTCGCCAAATGCCTTCCCTAATCCTTTGCGTTGACCAACGGTGTAATAGGGATAACCCCGATGTTCACCAAGATCGTTGCCTTGATTGTCATAGAATCGACCTCCACTCATACGTTCCTCCAATCCATCCACTTTACGATTTAAAAAGCCGCGATAGTCGTTGTCGGGAACAAAACAAATCTCATAGCTCTCGTTCTTTTTCGCTAGTTCCTGAAATCCCTGATCAAAGGCCATTTGACGTATTTCTGGTTTGGTGAAACCACCTAAAGGAAATTTGGTTCGAGCCAATGCTTCCTGCTTTAAGCCCCAAAGCACATAGGACTGGTCTTTATTCTCATCCAATCCCTTTGAAACAATGTATCGTCCATTTTCTTCTCGGCTGTTGGCATAGTGTCCGGTCGCGATAAATTCACAATCTAATTGATCGGCTCTACGCAAAAGCGCATCCCACTTGATGTGTGTATTGCACATGATACAGGGGTTAGGTGTACGCCCAGCCAAATACTCTTCAACAAAATTGTCTATAATGAAATCGCCAAACTCAGCTCTAATGTCGAGGATCATATGTGGAAACCCCTTCTGAACGGCCAAGTCGCGGGCATCGTTAATGTCGTCTAAACTGCAACAACCCGTGGTTTTACGTGATCCTCCACTCGTGGCATAATCCCATGTTTTCATGGTCATTCCTACCACTTCATAACCTTGATCGTGAAGCAACATAGCTGCTACGGAACTATCTATTCCTCCACTCATCGCCACTAAAATTCTTCCGTTTTTACTCATAGCACCAACCTCATTTTCAGCTACAAAGTTCTAATTAATGGATGAAGCAGCCGATATTTCTTAGTGAAAAAACATGACAGAAATAATTTGAGTGCGGGTTCTTTGTTAATTGACCTTTACCGACTGGAACAGCGCTTTACGCACAATAGATTAAAACTACTTTTCTATCTCGTTTTTCTTGTAGTATTCCTCAAGCAGCTGGTTCTCGTCAATCTTGTCTTTTTCTTCAATGTCAATCGGAACGGCTTCTGGCTCAAAACCCTCTTCGATTTTATCCTTGATTAATTTTCCTTTTTCATAGACCTGCTGCGCCTTAATGCGACCATCATCGGCATAATACACCCACAATCCATCTTTAACAGCCGCCTTGTATTGACCTTTTATCATAGGCTTTCCGTCAGGGAAGTTCTGAACATACTCGCCAGTGTAGGTGTTGTCTTGATATGTGCCCTTCATACGAAGCGTTCCATCAGAAAAATACTCTTCAAAATCACCCGATTTTAACCCATCGGCATAAGGTATAGACGCTGCCAAGGTTCCATCTAAGAAATAGACCTTAGAAATGCCATGTAATTTACCATCCTTATAATGCTCAATGGAGCTTAGCACCGTTTGATCATCATAGTATTTCCACTCGCCCTCTTTCTTTTGATTTTTGTAGCGGCCCTCTCCCATGACTGCACCGTTGTGATGAAAAAACCTCGCATCGGCTTCTACTCCATCTTCGCCCATGTAGGATACTTCTGAACTTTTCGCGCCATTGTCATAGTAATAAAAGAAAATACCAACGGCTTTATCGTCTTTAAACTGACCTCGGTAGCGATCACCGCCTGTTTCGTATTGCTTGGCCCAAACACCTTGTTTTCTACCCTTTGCATCGGTTTGGTTCACGGATTCTTGCGCGCTCGCCAGCCAAGGTAAAAGGCCAAAGGCAATTAAAAATATTGTTCTCGATATCATAACTAAAATCAAATGTAGCTGCTAATCGGGGCTCCTTATTGTTGGTTATTTGGAAGTTATCCGCCTTGCAAAGTGAATGAGCGAAGGCACTGAATCGTAATCTTCGTGCTCTCCAACAAAGACACATGTCATGCCAAGCTTTCGACCAAACTCCATATCCGAAATACTATCACCAATCATGACGGACTTTTCGAAATCAATTTCAGGAAAATCGGTTTTGGCTTCTAACGCCATACCCGTATTCGGCTTTCGACACTCAGCGTTGGTGTTCGCTAACTCTGGA
>Ga0115566_10001554_pt1 | contig 19568 bp, 23 predicted proteins | sample COGITO_mtgs_1204_3_FD_87173 | JGI IMG/M metagenome (GOLD analysis project Ga0115566, IMG submission 87173) | Pelagic marine microbial communities from North Sea - COGITO_mtgs_120405 | ecosystem: Environmental > Aquatic > Marine > Epipelagic | place: Germany:Helgoland, sampling site Kabeltonne...
CTCACGATGATTGTGATGACTACCAAGATACATCAGGTAGATTTCACACCAACGTAAGGGTTGTAGTAGATGCCTTGACAGAGTTGTACGGCAGCAGCCCTGACTACGAGATGGGTATAAGCTACACCATGAACACACACCAGTACATCAACGTGTAGGAGGTAGTATGTATTACGCACTAGACATCTACAGTAAGACAACAAAAAAGATGTTTGCTTATCATTCAAGCGACAGCCGCAAGGATATATTGAAACTAAAAGAGATGTATGGTAAGAGTGATTTGATATACATCAAGGAATGCTATGGAGAAACAGATGCAGATAAACAAACGTACAGAGAGTCTTCCAAATATGGAAGTACCACAGTTGCCAGTTAGTATGCTACAACACATGGAGCAGATGGGTTTACTACCTGTCTCCCATGATGATGATGGAGTAAACAATATAGATATACCTAATGGAGTTTATGGAAAAAGAGGTGGCAATAGTAAAAGAGGAAACATTAATTCTTTTAGGAGAGATGTATTGGATGATAATAATGAACCCATTTTTTAGTTATCTCTGGTCTTTGTTTATACTGTGGCCTTTCATTTATATATTTTTAGTACACATAGGTGTGGTATGATAAACGATGATGACGTACATGAGAAGGATGACCCCCACGATGACATTAGTGATAGGCTTGGGGGTCTATATAAAGAGGATACTAACGGCTCTAAGCGTCCTGATAAACGTGATACTAGGAGGACAAAACAATCAGACGTTCAGCGCAAGGAATCACCAGTGGCAGAGAGAGGGAAAGCCTAACGTAGTTTATTTCATTGACATGCTGATGGGCAAAGGTCATTGTGTAGAAGCGTGGGTATATTGGAAAGTGAGGAGAAAATGGTAGACATACCTAAACATACATCTAAGCTATCAGCTATTGTTGAGTACTACCTTAACAGTGATAACTTTCTTAGGCTCAGTGCTAAGTCACAGCGAGACTACGAGATACATTTATCTGCTGTACTTAAGACTACTGTAGAGGGTAGGCTGTTAGGTAACTACACAGTGCGTAGCATCAAAGCTAGACACATTAGATTAGCGTATGCGAAGTGGCTTATACCAACAAGCGATAGCAAAAAAGATAAGCTAATACGCACAGCTAACTATCGTAAGGCTGCTCTGTCAAAAGCGTGGAAACACTGTATGGAGTTAGATGTAATGGACAATGATCCAATACGTTTAGTCAAGACACTGAGCACTAAGCAACGCAAGGTTAAGTGGACTCGTGAACAGGTTGTACTGTTTCTTGACACAGCATACGGTAACTTCAAGTGGCGTAGCATTGGGTTGATTGTACACATGGCTTACGAGTGGGCGCAGCGTATTGGTGACATGCGTATGCTGACTTGGGATAACATTAACTTCAGTGCAAAACGTGTTGATTTAACACAAAGTAAACGTGGTGCTGATGTACACCTACCTATACCTAGTGACCTACTCACTATGCTCAAACAACAGAGTCAGGACTTTGGGTTTCAAGATTATGTAGCACCAAAGACTAAGCCAGTGGCAGGTGCATATGTACCTTACCCAATTGATCACATTGATACAGCTATCAACGAAGTCAAACAAGAAGCAGGGCTACCCAAAGAAATAACTGCTATGGATCTACGCAGGACTGCTATCACTGAGATGGTAGAGGCAGGTGTTCAAACTCTTGAGTTGATGCAAGTGACAGGTCACAGGAATCCTGAGTCAGTCAAGCCATACCTGGTCAACACATTTAGTGGTGCAAGTAATGCGTTAGCTAAGAGGAATAAGACATGAATGTAAACATTAAGAACTACTTGGAGTCGCTTGATTTAAAAGAAGAATACAAACACAGAGGTGACTGCCCTAAGTGCAAAGGTAAGAACACATTCACTGCTATACGAGATGGTAGTGCGCTGCTCTACAACTGTTACAAGCTTGACTGTAACACCAAAGGTGTAGTGTCATCAGGCATGACAGCTTATGAAATACAACGTAGGTTAAACCCTCAAGATGAACCTGAGTCAGAGCATGAGACATTCACTTGGCCTGAGTATATAGTTACACCTACTGCAGAACACAAGCATCACGAAAGGTTTATAGGTAGGTGGGGCTTGTATGGTGAGGACTTGATGTACGATGTAATGGATGGGCGTGTAGTGTTTCCCATATATGACAGAGGCAAATTAGTTGGGGCTATAGGTAGATGCACATCTTACGCAGGGCAAGTTAAGTGGAGGCGTTACGATAGAACACCTACTGTATTCACTCGTGTCGTAGGTAAGCCTAGTGGTGTCGTAATGATAGTAGAAGATGTTATCAGTGCGACTGTAGCAGCTAAACTATTCCCTGGATTAACAGGCTTGGCTATACTAGGTACATCATTTAGTGTGTCTAATATGCAACACTTAGATAATTTCTACAAGGTTATCGTAGCGTTAGACCCTGATGCTGCACATAAAACCTTGCAATACAAGAGGGAAATAGAAGCATACACAGGCTTAGAAACTATAGCGTTAAGACTTTACGATGACATCAAGTATAAAGTAGAGGCTGACATAGCCAAGCTAGAGGAGATCCTATGAATGAAGAAGAGCAGCTAAAGTTATTTGATTTTGATGAAGATGAGCAAGTATATAATGATGGGCTTGAATGTAACAAGTGTGGAATCACTCAGCCACACGCTAATTTTACTAGTATAATATATGCGTCAGGAGTTATTGAATATAAAAGAATATGTAAGTCTTGTATTAAAGGACACTCAGCAGTAATTAAAACTCTTAAGAATCAGAATGCTTATCCTGATAAGGACTACTGCTGTCCTATATGTAATAGAGATATAACAATACTAGGGAGGAAGAAACAAAAGAAGTTAAAGTCATGGGTACTAGATCATTGCCACGACACCAACACATTTAGAGGGTGGTTGTGTCATCATTGCAACACTGGTTTAGGATCATTCAACGACAGCCTTGAACGACTAGAAGAAGCTGTTAAATACATTAAGAAACACAAGGAGACAAACTAATGACACCAAGTGAAGAAGCAGAGCTAGAAGCAAAGCTAACATACGAAGCGTTTATCAAGTGGGTTAAGGTTACCTTCTACTGGATAATGGCAATGCTAGTAGTACTAGCGTACTTTAACTTTGGAGTAGATAACAAAACAGGTAGCCAGTACAACGGTGCAGTATACGCACCCAAGAATATAGGAGACAAGTAATGCAACCAAAGAATGTACCATGCCATATCCGTATCAAGGTAGAGCCAACACAGCAGCAGAATGGTAGAGCCTGTCGTTTACACGGCAAAGACTTTAAGAGTATAGCTGATGCAGCGAGACACTGGAATGTGAACTACTCGTGGGCAGCAGAACAAGTTAGTAAAGGATGGAACAAAGAAGGCTTCCCTCAAAAGTATAGGAAGAGTTATGTCTAAGACAGCAATAATAGATGAACGTGTACCGTTAGGAAAAGTATACGTTGACTTGACAGTAGATGAAGTGTTAGAGGCGTGTAAAAGATACGCATCAGACAAAGCATTTGATGAGGAGTTAGATAAGATATACAACAAGGAGACAAGTTTTGATTGAGAGAGGAGATACACATGATGGAACTAGCATTAATCCACACTATGTTGGACAAAGAGTTTTACGATAATCACAAGGGCATACGTTGTCCTGATAAGATATTCAGTAAGGACATACGTAAGATTAAGCAAACCTTAGATTACGCTATGGATACTTATGAGAAAAGTCTTACACCTACTGAACTTGAGGCTTTGTTTTTTGTTAATAATAGCAGTATGACTACAGCTAATAAACAAATCTTTAGTGAGTTATTTCAAAGGGTTACAAGAGAAAAACCTCTATCTAAAGAAATAGCTACAGACGTACTATCTAAAATGTTTCAGCAAGTTGTTGGTGAAGAGATTGCTAACATAGGATTTGACTACGTTAATGGATCACAAACTGGACTAGAGCCTTTACGTAGCATACTCAATGACTATGAGGATAATTTTCTACCTAAACTTACTGTTGATTGGGATGATACTAGCTTGGATACATTACTTAGACTTAATGATTTACAATCTAAGTGGAAGTTTAATATACCTTCTTTATCTAGAGAAGTTGAGGGCGTAAGTCCAGGTCACTTTGTTATTATTGGAGCAAGACCTAACACAGGTAAGACTAGCTTTCACGCTAGTACCCTTGCTGCTCCTAATGGATTTGTACATCAAGGCGCTAAGTGTATGGTGCTGTGTAATGAAGAAAGCTATGAGCGTGTAGGTGCAAGATACCTTAGTGCCGCTACAAGTATGAGCATGGATGAAGTCAAGACCAACATGGCAGTAGCTGCATTAAGATATGAACCAGTAAGTAAAAACATATTTATCAAGGACAGTACAGGTAAAGACATGGCATGGGTTGAGGCTATCATCAAAGCATACGAGCCTGACATTGTAGTGCTTGATATGGGTGACAAGTTTGCAATAGGTAAAGGAGAAAGAACGGATTTGTTTCTTAAAGAAGCTGCAATACATGCACGTAACATAGCTAAGGCACATAAGTGTGTCATAATGTGGATGTCACAATTAAGTGCTGAGGCAGAAGGTTTAATTGAACCTGATCAATCTATGCTTGAAGGAAGTAAAACTGGTAAAGCAGCAGAGGCAGACTTGATAATAATGGTATCTAAAAATAAACACGTTGAAGGAGATGAAAACGCAGAAGCACAAAGGCATTTAAAAATAGCAAAGAATAAACTTAAAGGAGGCTCTCACGAAAGAGTTACTTGTAAACTTGACGGTGATAGGAGTCAGTACTTACCATGAGACTTGTAGTTGATGTAGAAAACACAATCACTAAACGAGAGAAGAAGAACATTCTTGATCCGTTTGAACCTGGACTTGAGCTTGTGCAAGTAGGTATGCAGAATGTAGACAACCCTGATGAGACATACCTGTTCACTCTCAATCACAAGGAAGATCAAGATGTTGGTGGCTCAAGGGCTATGAACATTCAGCTTATACTGGATAACACAACGCTCTTGATTATGCACAACGCACAGCATGACTTGATGTGGCTGTGGGAATCAGGCTTCAAGTATGATGGTGACATCTATGACACGATGTTAGCTGAGTACCTGTTACAACGTGGGCAGAAAGAACCTATAAGCTTAGAAGCTTGCGCTGAACGTAGGGAGTTAAACTATCAGAAGCAAGACACTCTCAAAGAGTATTACAAGAAAGGATACAACACCAATGAGATACCTTTACAAGAGCTTCTTTTTTATCTTAGGAGTGACCTCAACATTACTCGTGAGTTGTTCTTTGCCTTGGAACAAGACTACTCCCAACCAGATTCAAAGTCCTTACATAAAGTTAGAGACATTACCTTCCGTACCTGTAAAGCCCTCACAAGAATGTATATGTCAGGAATCCGTGTGGACAGAGATGCCCTTCAAGAAGTCCGACTAGAGTTTGAGAAAGAGAAAGCTGAGATAGAAGATAGGCTACAGCGCAAGACTCGTGAGCTTATGGGTGACACACCTATCAATCTCAATAGTCCTGAGCAAGCATCTCAAGTTATATTTAGTAGACGTGTACACAACAAGAAAGAATGGGCTGACTTGTTTGACTACACTGAAACAAAGAAAGAGTTTGAAGAAGCTATAGAAGCAAACAGTTCTGTTATTAGAAAGACTAAAGCATCTACTTGCTCTGATTGTAATGGGCGTGGCTTAGTACACAGGTTGCGTAAGGATGGTACACTTTACAAGCTACCAACTAAATGTAAAGACTGTGATGGCAGAGGCTATCTACTAACTAAAACTAAAGAGGTAGCAGGGTTATGTTTCTCTGCACCAAGTAAGAAATGGATAAGTGCAAATGGTTTCAGTACTAGTAAGGGCAACCTTGAAAGTCTTATGGCTACCGCTACAAGCAATGGTATGGAGTCTGCTCTTAGTTTCCTTACTGATCTTAAGCGCCTCTCTGCTATTAGCAGTTACCTTAGCAGCTTCGTGGATGGTATCAACATATATACAAAGCCCAACGGATTCCTACACGTTAACCTTACCCAAAGTGTTACCAGTACAGGTAGATTTTCTGGACGCAATCCCAACATGCAAAACATGCCAAGAGGAGGAACATTCCCAGTGAAGCGAGTGTTCATATCACGATGGGAGGGTGGACAGATTATGGAATGTGACTTTGCCCAGTTGGAGTTCAGAGTTGCTGCATTCCTCTCACAGGACAGCACAGCCATGCAGGAGATAGATACAGGGTTTGATGTGCACTCCTACACTGCAAAGGTTATCACTGATGCAGGGCAGCCTACAGCCAGGCAAGCAGCAAAGGAACATACATTCGCCCCTCTCTTCGGGGCTACAGGGTATGGTAGACCAAAGGCTGTAGCCGCCTACTACAAACACTTTACTGAGAAGTATGAGGGTGTAGCTGCGTGGCATGAAGAGCTAGGAGATGAGGCTGTACGCTTTGAAAAGATTACTAACAAAAGCGGAAGACAGTACGCCTTTCCTGGTGTTGTACGCAGAGCAAATGGTAGTGTATCACATTTCACTATGATAAAGAACTATCCTGTCCAAGGCTTTGCTACAGGTGACATCGTACCTGTTGTACTACTAGAGTTTGAGAAGCTACTTCAGCCTCTACAATCATGCTTAGTCAATACTGTACATGATTCTATGGTGATAGATGTACACCCTGACGAAGTAAAAAAAGTCTTGACTATTGTTGAGACTATCAACGCTAATCTAAACTGTGTCATAAAAGACGCATACGATGTAGAAATGAATGTGCCTTTATTATTAGAAGCTAAAATAGGAAAGAATTGGCTTGACACAGTTGACGTTTAGAGTATAACTAATCATCTTTAACTTTAAAAGAAAGTAAGTAAAACAATGAATACAGAACTAGCGATACAAAACGATTTAGGTATGTCTCTTGCAGAGGCAGTAGGCGTAACTCCTCAAAGCGGTGAAAGAAAGACTGCTGCTTTACCTAGAGTAAACCTCATGCACACAGGTATCATGGGTAATATTGATGTTAACGGAAAGTCTATTAAGACTGAGGTTGTACCATCAGGATCATTTAAGATTACCAGAGGCGAAGACGATGTAGTGTACGCAAATAGCCCTACTGTACGTATCTTTGCAATTAGGCAGCAATTCTCCAAGTGGGATGCCAAAGAAGAGGTTATGAATAAGACAGTAATGTCTAACGATCTTAAGGGTGACTTGAAAGATAACTTAGGTACATTTAATTTAGGCAGACCATCAGGTTATATTCAAGATTGGGATAGCGTACCTGAGAAGACTAAGGATCTGATTCGTAGTATTAAGCGTAAGAAGATTCTCTTTGGTCAACTAACTGCAGCAGGTGTTACTGATGAAGCAGGTAATGTAGTAGATGCAATCACTGATATGCCTTTCTATTTTGAAGTACCTACCTCAAGTATACAGTCTTTGGACTTTGCAGTTAATGCATTAGGACGTAAGAATATCTTACCTATCCAGTGTAACTTTAAGCTAGGTCACAAACCTGGTGGAGAAACTTGGGTTACTCTAACATTAGAGTATGATGGTAAAGTAGAACTACAGCCAGAGGATCAGGAAACTCTACATAACTTCTTAGCGTACATCACTACTCAAAATGAATACATCTTAAATGAGTGGGCTGATAAGAATAAAGAGTCTATCTCTGATGATGATGCAGCTATTGTAGCAGAGTTTGTTAATGTAGAAGAGGCAGAATAATGAATCACCCTGCTGAACTAGCTGTCTTTAATTACCTTGGCAAAGCTGTCAAGGGTGAGACAGATATGGCTGAAGACATACGTAAGCAAGTCGCTGCTGATGTTGAAGCTGCATTAAAGAAACAGTTCAGCGGTGGGCCTCGTGACAAGTTTAGACTAAGGATGTCCAACATTGGGCGTCCTACTTGTCAGCTATGGTTTGAGAAGAATGACCCTGAAGATAAGAAACCACTACCTCCACACTTCCTAATGAATATGATTATAGGAGATATTGTGGAAGCGGTGTTCAAAGGTCTTCTTCGTGCTGCTGATGTAGACTTCAAAGACAATGATAGTGTTACTCTTAAGCTAAAGGATGGCACAGAAATAAGGGGTGAGTACGACATGGTGCTTGATGGCAAGGTAGATGACGTTAAGTCAGCATCACCTTGGTCATACGTAAACAAGTTCTCTAGCCTTGAAAGTCTAGCTAAGAGCGATAGCTTTGGGTATGTATCTCAACTTGTTGGATACGCTAAGGCTGCTGAGTTAGACGTTGGTGGTTGGTGGGTAGTCAACAAGGCTAATGGTGAGTTCAAATATGTGGATGCAAGTTCCGTAGATGAGCCTACAGTTATGCAAGAGATTGAAGAGACAGTAGAGTACATCAATGAGGACAAACCTTTTGAGCGTTGCTTTGAAGCAATACCTGAGACTTACTTCCGTAAACCTACGGGTAACATGGTATTAGGTACAGAGTGTGGCTTCTGCTCATACAAACATAAGTGTTGGCCTAACTTAAAAGAACTACCATCAAAGGCTTACAAGGGTAAAAAGACACCACCAATGGTAGACTACATACTGTTGAGTCCTGAGTATGCGGAAGCACATTAAAGGTAGGTATCGCAGTGGCTTGGAGAAAGAAGTTGCTGCGTACTTACGTAAGACACAGAAGAAAGTCAGGTACGAAGTACTTAAAGTAGAGTGGGAAGATTTACGATACCGCACCTACACACCAGACTTTGTGTTAGACAACGGTATTATCATTGAGACTAAAGGTATCTTTGATAGTGACGATAGACGTAAGCATCGTGAGATACAGAGACAGCACCCTGAGTTAGACATACGTTTTGTGTTTAGTAATGCAAAAGCTAAGTTGTATAAGGGTGCAAAGTCTAGGTACTTTAATTGGTGTGAGCAGCATAAGTTTCAGTGGGCTAATCGTGTTATACCCGAAGAGTGGCTGAAAGAAAAAGGTAAAGAGATTAAAGTTAAAAAGATAGAATTAAAAACAAAAAGGAAAGACTAATGGGCCATGACTTAAGAGATGATGAGATAGCTATAGTAATAAGCCCTTTTAATTATGAAGTACCTTCTGAATGGCAGGGTGATATAAATGTAGGTCTAGTAATCTCACCTGATAATGAGATACCTGAAGATATTATGACTAGGGTTGTAGGCATAGCTACTTTGATGTCGGCATTCTTAGATGTAGCTGCTGACAATCCTGAGATACATGATATAGTTGAAGAGCATAGAAATTATCTAATGAAGTTAGAAGAGGAAGAGAAACCTGTTGTAACTAGAGATGGTAATGTATATACACTTGATATATGGACAAAAACAAAGGGCAACGCATGATAACAGATACAACAATTACACTAACAGGTGACACTACTTTTGATCACAGTTCTGACCCAGTAAAAAAACCAATACACTACAATCAAGGTGACATAGAATGTATAGATGCCATTCGTGCCATGACTAAAAATATGGGTGGTACATCTGCTTACATGTCAGGTAATGTAATGAAGTATGTATGGCGTCACGAATATAAAGGAGGCTTAGAAGACTTAGAGAAAGCTCAAGTATATCTTGGATGGCTTATAGATAATTATAAGGAGATACATAAGTGATTACACAGGATGACATTGATGCTTTCATGCCACCTAAGCCACACGAAAAGGTAGGTGACTTTATCAGAGCATTCAGTGGTTCACTAGATCCCAGGTTATGGATAAAACTTATTGATGAAGAGATGCATGAGCTATCACAAGAACCTATAGGTACTGAGAATCACCTGAAAGAACTGTGTGATTTGATGTATGTATCTACAGGCTTATCTCTCACATCACCAGAACACATAGGCATGTTACTTCGTGAGACAGAAAGAAAGGCTGTACTTAAACAACAAGAAAAGGTTAGCCAAGAGTTAGACAGAGGCTTAGGTTTTTATGGTGATGATGTATTCATGGAAGCATTTGCACGAGTGCATGATAGCAACATGTCTAAGTTAGACTCAAACGGCAACCCTTTGTTTAGGGAAGACGGTAAAGTAATGAAGGGACCAAACTATAAGAAGCCTAACCTTACAGATTTAATGAGTAAGAGAAATGCAGTTTAATATAAAAATGACAGTAGATATAGATGAAGAGGAAAGCATACTTCCAGTAGTAGAAGATATGTATGAAGAGGCCGTTGCTGAACTATTTAAAGATATAGTCTACGATATTGATAGTGCAGTAATTAAAAAGATAGAGGTGAAAAAAATATGAATAACTACTTACCAACAGACTACCAAAGTTTTATACACAAATCACGTTACGCTAAATACATTGATGGCAAAGGCAGAGAGTCTTGGTCTGAGACAGTAGATCGTTATATAGAAAATGTTGTAGGCAATAAAGTAGATGCAGATACTAAAGATGAAATAATGTTTGCTATACTTAACTTAGAGATCATGCCTAGCATGAGAGCTATGATGACAGCAGGAGCAGCACTTGAGAGAGATAATACTGCAGGGTATAACTGTAGTTACTTACCCGTAGACGATCCTAAGTCCTTTGATGAGGCTATGTACATCCTCCTCTGTGGTACTGGTGTCGGCTTCAGCGTTGAGAGACAATTCATTAGCAAGCTTCCCGAAGTACCTGAACTGTTCCAAAGTGATACTACCGTTGTGGTAAAGGACAGCAAGGAGGGGTGGGCTAAGGCGTTTAGACAAGTGTTAGCTCTCTTATGGGCAGGGGAAATTCCTAAGTGGGATGTTACCAGAGTACGCCCTGCAGGTGCAAGACTAAAAACATTCGGTGGTAGAGCTAGTGGCCCTGCTCCTTTGATTGAGCTATTCAACTTTGCAGTTAAAACATTCAAGGATGCTCAAGGACGTAGGCTATCTAGCTTAGAGTGCCATGACCTAATGTGTTTCATTGGTCAGATAGTTGTTGTTGGTGGTGTTAGACGTAGTGCTATGATTAGTTTGTCTAACCTTAGTGATGATCGTATGCGCTACGCTAAGTCTGGACAGTGGTATGATAATGCAGGACATCGTGCCTTAGCTAACAACAGTGTATCTTATACAGAGAAACCTGACTCAGAAACATTCATGCGTGAATGGCTATCTCTAGTAGAAAGCAAGTCAGGTGAGAGAGGAGTATTTAATCGTGAGGCATCTAAGAAACAAGCTGCAAAGTTTGGCAGACGTGATCCTAACTTTGAGTTTGGAACTAATCCTTGTAGTGAGATTATTCTTAGGCCGTATCAGTTCTGCAATCTTACTGAAGTGGTGGTTAGGGCTACAGATAACGTGGATTCTTTGGAAAGAAAAGTTAGACTTGCTACTATCTTGGGTACAATCCAATCAACGTACACCAAATTTCCATACTTGCGTAAGGTGTGGACAACGAATACAGAAGAAGAGCGTTTGTTGGGTGTGTCACTCACAGGGATAATGGATAACCCTATTATGACATCAGCAAACAAAGGATTGGAGAAGACTCTTGAACATCTACGAGAAACTGCTGTTAATACTAATGCTGATTGGTCTGACCGCCTTGGCATTCCACAATCAGCAGCAATTACCTGTGTAAAACCTAGCGGTACTGTTTCACAACTAGTTGACTCAGCGTCAGGTATACACGCTAGACATGCACTGCATTATATTAGGACTGTTCGTGGTGATAACAAAGATCCACTAACACAGATGATGAAGGATCAGCGCATACCTAATGCACCTTGTGTGATGAAGCCTGACACTACTACAGTATTTAGCTTCCCACAGAAGTCACCCAATAAAGCTGTAACTCGTAACGACATGTCAGCCATTGAACAGTTGGAGACATGGTTAACCTATCAAAGACATTGGTGTGAGCATAAACCCTCTGTAACAGTGACAGTTCGTTCTGATGAATGGATGGAAGTAGGTGCATTTGTTTATAAACACTTTGATGAAATGAGTGGTGTGTCTTTTCTGCCACACTCTGATCATACTTATCAGCAAGCACCCTATCAAGATTGTACAAAGGATGACTACAAAAAACTATCAGCTATAATGCCTAAGAGTATTGACTGGTCTAAACTTAGTGAGTATGAACAAGAAGATAACACAGTCGCTATGCAGACTATGGCTTGTACTGGTGATGTGTGCGAAATGGTAGACATAGTTTAATTACTATGATATTATAAACTTGTAACAGAAAGGAAACAACATGCAAGTATTTGGAATTTTAATAGCCTTAATTGTAGGACTAGAATTGTTTGAGAAATATGACAATGCCTCAGATAATGTAGACACCACAGAAACTGTAGAAAGCTCAGAGTAATGTATGTTCTAGTACTCATAATGTCTGTTGCACCTGGTTATTTTCAAGTGCAAGCAGTCAATCACATATATCCTACAATGGAACTGTGTAAAAGCAGCGCCTCCTATGTGAGAAGTGAACTTATGAGTGCTAGACCATCACCTCAGTCTACAGTCTCCGCATACTGTACAGAGATACCAACGGAGGTATAACAATATATGAGCCTAGAAAAAGAAGCGAAAGACTTTGTATCTAGGAGACAAGATCATTTCAGAGAGGGTGTGCAGAAACGTAGTGAAGCACTGGAAAAGTTTATTTCAGATAACTTGTATCACAGTACGGAAACGCACGAAGCATTAAAGAGTTTAATTGCAGTACAGATGTGGGCAGAACGTGCATCAAAAATGTATGGTATAAAAAAGTAAGGGCGCTAAATGCGCCCCTCTTCTTATCTAGTAGCAGCTTTTCTCTCTGCTTTTCCGTAAGTCTTACCTGCTTGTATATACCACAGCATGAGTATTGATTTACGTGTTTCCTTTTCATCAGCATCTAACTCAGGATCACTATTAATTCTTTCTGCTGATTCTTGTACAGTTAGACCAGGAAATCCATATCTCTTATTTTGTATAGACCACCCTCTTTCAGCATCTTCTTTTTGATTAGGTCCAAGTGCTTTATACTCACCTCTCACATATGCGTTAAAGTCTGATCTGTACTCTTCTCTCTTAGCTGCAAAGTCTGACAATATAAATTTAGCATCTGCTCTTGTATCTTTTATCTTAGCTTTTATTCTTTCCTCTAATAAATTTCTACGCACATCAAAGTCAGAGTTTAAATATATACTGTCTGTAGTTATATAGTTCTCTACATCTTCAGCTAACTTACCTTGTAGCATCTGTTGAGTGAATAATTCCAATGCACTATTCTTTTCAGCGTAAGGATTATATATTTTAAATGGGTCTATCTCTAGTCTAGCCATCTCTAACTTCAAGGCATTCTTTGGTGGCTCTCTAGTAAACCCAGTGATCTGTTTTAGAAAGGGGTTTAGCTGTCTCAAAGGACCGTCACCATATATGTCATGCCTTACTGCATCATACCCTGTGTCTCTATTATCAGGGTCCATCATTTGAAAATGTGTACGAGTAGAAGACCCCATAAACTTTAGAAGTCCTTGCATTTCAGACTCACCTAAGTCAATGCCTGTAACGTTTTTAAGATTCTTAGACATTTCATTTAGGTTAAAGTCAGGGAGACTTTTAGCAAACCTACCATATAAATATAAACGTGGGCTGTTAGGGCCACCCATATCTACAAGAGATACTGTAGCATCTAATGTTTGAGGTATGTATGCTGAACGAGGATCAAACTGACCATAGAAATCTTTTACTACAGCAGCAGGATATGTGTACGTACTAAAGTAATCACCAAAAACTTTTGCAGCAGGTTGGAAGTTTGGTTTACCATCCATGATTGATTGAGCTACACGTACAGTCTCATCTACTATTGTACCACCTGGTCTAAACTCTGAGCCTACCATAAGTTTAGTTATATCTTTCATAAACAAACCAGTGTCATCCTGTAGCTTATTAGGCATACCCATTTGCACCCTCGCTAATTGATTAGCTACGTAGTGAACAGGTGCGGCTGGACCCATAGCAGCTTGAGCGTTTGTTACATCTTTGTTTGTTAACTGCTCCTCAAACCACTGTAGTCCATTAGTTATATTATCTTGCTGTACCATGTAAGCACCAGCAAACATCATAGCACCTGACATCTGCTTTGCTACAGCTTCTTGTGTTTGACCTGTCCCTCTACGTAAAGTATTTAATACAAAGTAATCATTAATAAACTTTGCTTGAGATGCCATATATCTTGGGAAAGGAATGATGGTAGTCATGCCTGTATTGTGAACTAAATCAATAACTTTCTTAACTGCTTTGTTTGTATCGCTTGCATCCTTACCACCAAACTTACGTTGAAATGTAAAGGCTAAACTATCATCAAGGGCTTTGTTTATTATGTCATCAGATATTTCACTGATACGCCCTTCTTCAAGATACTTATATAAACTAGATCCTTGCTTTTTTAACTCACGATCAACAGTACCTGCAACTACAGCTTTCTTAAATACGTGATCCGACATTGTGTTAAGTGTGTTTACTGCTGTGCCTAGCTTTGCTAACTTAGTATCTCTAATAGTACCAGCCTCTGCTTGGGCAGCCTCATAGAATGCTCTCTTCATAAGCTCTGGTGCGTCCTCTTTTAGGGAGTACACAAGTGCGTCAGCTACATACTGATCTTTAGTTAAGTACTTTAATATGTCTGTAGCACCTTCTCGTGTTGCAGCAGCGTTACCTTTACCTGTAACTTTTTGTATAGCGTACAGATTAAACTGATCCAGTACATCAATACCTGCCATAGCAACACCAAAGATATTGTTACGCATAGTGGTAGCAGGTTGAGAAGTCATAAAAGCCCTACGTGTATCCTCAATGTTCTTCAAGGATCTGAATACTTTTCGGGTTGCACCAATCTGCATCTGTGCATCTTTTAGCTCTTGAGCATCTCTACCTGAAACTGTGGACATACCCATGTCATACAATTCATCTAGCTTATCTCTAAACTTACCTGCTGCTTCTACCGCTTCTTTGCCAGTAACAACTTGTCCTGCAGAAGTCTTAAATTGTTTAGCTGATACAAGGGTACGAGCAGCCTCAGAATATTCTGCAGCAAACACAGCCGCTAGTTGTCTGCGTGACAACCCATACTTTCCAGCTATACTATCAAACATATCTACACCAAAGCCTTGATCAATTGCGTTGGCAAGAAACTCTGTAACCCTCATGCCTTTCTCAGGTTTAAACGCTGGGTTGTAAGACTTTATAGTACGTGTTAGCTCAACTGCTGCAGCGCCTAGTCTCTGTATGGTTTGTCTATCTAGCCCACCAATAAGACCATCAGGTAAGTCTTTACTAAGTATGTTTATCTTAGCTGACATACCTTCTTCAACAAGCTTAGGATCAATAGCTGCTAGTAGTTTGTTTTTAGTGAAGCGTATGTATCGTCTGCCCTCTGCTGTTGAGGCATGTTTCTGCAAATCATCTACTGCTCTTTGTGCGGAAGCAGCATGTCTTGCAGTCTTAGCTGCATCCCCTGCTTGTACAGTATCTAAAAGCCTCTTAGCACCTTTGTATTGTTGCCTGGCTGGTATTGCATAACCTGCTGCACCTAATGTTAAACCTGTAGCACCTGCTAAAGCTATGTTACCTTTGCTTACTTTGTAGTCTTCACCAATAGTTTTCTTAGCTTTTTGTTTAATTATCTCTTCGCCTAGCTGTGCTGACGCAGCAACAGATCCCTCAAGGGTAGACGCCATGACACCTCGCTTGATAAGATTTTTTGTTATAGCTTTTAGTCCTTCTAGTGTACCAGCTTTAGTAGCTTGTATAGCAGCAGTACCAGTTCCAGCAGTCAGAGGAAGTGCTGCAACAGAAGCAAAAGTAGATGGCGCTGTAGCAACACCTTCCACGTAATCAAATATCTTAGCACCCCTATTATCTAACAGACCCTCGCCTTTAGCATTCTCAAAGGCTGAGTATAGTCTTGCGTAAGATTGCTTATCTGTTTCTTTTACGTTGTCATCACTTACAAAAAAGTAATCTCTACCCATGCTTACTTCGTTGGTATTCATTATACGAAAATGCTCTAGTATATCATATGTAACATCACTAGCTGATTTCTTTTTTATCTCTTCATCAGTGTAACCCTTCCTATCACTTTTAAGAAAGGTAATTGCATCTGAAAGAAAAGCTCTATCTTTTGTTAAATCAGATAGCTTTTTATCTTGCATCTTTTCAGGTGTATAATAATTACTCATCTAGTTCACTCGCTGGATTTTCTTTTAGATTTTTTTGTCTCGCTTTAATCATAGTTCTTATCATACGTATCATCTGCTCGTTTATTGGTACATTATTTTGATCTAACCAATCTTTTAAGATAGTATCATCTGGTCTACCTCTATCATCTATTTCTAAAAATACACTCATATCAGTAAACTCGTCTGCTAATTCATTAGCTACTTTTACGGCTGCACCAGCCACAGTAGAAGAATCAGTGCTAGTCTTATCAATACCTGTATCTATCTCCTCTGCGCCACCTTTAAAGTATTTCTTAGGAAAAAAACCAAATGCTTCTGAACTTTCAAATCCTGTGGCAGGTAGCCCTGCTTCTTTAGCTTCGCTACGGCTCATCTGTTGATACTCTTCATACGTAATCTTAGAAGCTGCTTCTCTGTATGCATCTACTTTATCTATTCTTCTTTCGGTGACCTCGCTTACATTAGGTGTACCAAGATTTATACTATTATCTTCACCTGTTTCATTAGCGATTACAGCATTTATCATATCATCTACTTCTGAAACATTAGCGTCACCACCTGTATTAATTAGATCATCATTTGCTTCTGATGTAGTTGGTATCGTTCCTAATAGTTCTTCAAACGGATCAGCTTGACCATCCATTTGACCGCTTATATTTAAAGACTCATTAGATACACTAGACCCACCTTCAGTTTTTTTACCTTCAGGTAGTTCAGCTTCATTTCCTAGTATCATGTTGATGTATTCATCAGTCAACTGACCATGTTTATTTATTGACTCACTAATTAAACGTGATGCATTACCATTTTTCTCAGAATCTTTAAATGCCTTGAAGTCTGCAGTATTTTCTATGTAGGTCGTTAGCTTATTTAACGCAGCAATCCTTACTCTAGAACTTTCGTGTCCATACGTTGTAGCAAGTTTTAGCTCAATGTCTGCCATAGTGTTACCGCCCATCATTAATGAACCGTCTAGCTGTTCTGCATTTTCTACTCCTAAAGACGCTAAAGCTGATTCCATAGTTGTAGCATCAGCAAGGCTTATATCTTCTGTACCTGCAAATTTACGTGTAAAATGTACTCTAAAGGTATTTGCTGTTCTATCGTAGTCATCATCATTATAATCAGTAATCTCAATGTTGTATATAGGTTTACCAGAAACACCAGCCAAAGGTTTGTATCTCTCACCTGCTGATGCTTGGTACAACATCAAGTCTTTATATGGCACACCCATAACTGACATTGCGTTAAGCATATCATCAGCTTGGTTACGAGGGTTGATCATCAATGTGTTAGCTAATGCTTTACCCCAAGAACTATTTGCCTTACCTTCAGACTTATCTGTTGGATCTTCTGCTAAATTATTAGCGTAACCCATAAAGATACTACGTACAGCTTGTTCGTTAGACATACCCTCTGGTAACTCTATATTGCTAGGTATATTTAGAGGGCCAAGTATTTTTGCTTTATCTAGAGTTGCGCCCTCTGGCATCTTAGCTTCTGCTTCTGCTACAGCAGCATATATCTGTGTGACATCATATGTCTGAGCCATAGATATAAACTCTTCAGGTGTAATGTTATACTCTTTACCAAACGCATTCATCATTTCTACAGCAGCATCTGCTTCCGCTTTAGATTTAGCATACTTAGGAGCTAATCTTTTAGCTGAGTCTAATGATTCATCCAATAGTACATCAAATCTATCTTGTCTTTTTTCTACACCTTCAGTTAAGCCAGTAGCAAAACCATCAAGTAAACCTGCAGCAAATGCACCTCTAATAGCCATTACATATTCTCCTTAGACATAAGACCTTTTGGCTCAGTAGGCATAGCCTCTGCTTCAGGCTCTTCAGTTTTCATCAACTCTTCTTGTGCTTGTTCTGTTATTCTATCGCCCTCATCCATAGTGTTAGGCTTTACTTTTTCTGTTAATTTTCTAATCTTAGCTTCTAACACATTAGCTTTACGTTGTCTTTCTGCTTCACTATTAGTGTCTAAATCATTCATTGACATCATGTAATCTATGCCTGTTACCTCTGCTAAAGATTTAATATGATCTTCTACAAAAGGTTTTATAATAAGCTTTACATCTAGAGAATGCTCACCATCCATGACAGCTACTGTAAGCATAGAGCTTGCTACAACTGACACAGGTATTCCTATCTCTAACATTTCTAATATATTATCTACAGTACTCTCGTCTGTAAGTTGCTTCATATGAAACTCTAATGCGTCCATAGGTTCTGTTATTCTTGCAGGGTATTCCCAAGGCACGTTCTTAGGTTCTGACGTTAAGGACTGTCCTGGTATTGGTGCTTCTAGTGGGTGAACCATTTTATATTATCCTATTTAGTAAATCCAGCGCCAAAGTATAGTCCTACTATGGCTGATACAATGTGTGTGTCTAGTGGTGTGATCACAAAACCTTGTGCCATCTTCCACTGTATAGCTTCATCTGGTCCAAACAACCAACTCATAAAACCACCAGTAGCCTCAGTGTATCCTACATATACGCTTACTTCAGGATACCATACAGCGACTAGCTTTGGCAATACAATAATAGAGAACACAGCAGATAAAGCTATAAGCCTACGTGTCCACGCAAAGTGTGAATCATTCTTACCTGCGTCACGAGCATCCTTAACTGCAGACTTCCTGAAGTTAGCACGTTCCATGAGCATGTCATTCTGTGCTTGCTTAGACTTTATTGACTGACCCCATATAGACATTACTCCACCTAGTATGGTAGAGAAAAGCATGGTGATTAGTTCTAGTGGTAATCCAAACATTAGTTATACATCTCTTCTTTTAACTGTTCTGCTCTCTCAAATCTATCTGTTGCCTCAGTAGTACCGCCACCGTGACCTACTACACTTGCTAATTTTTCTGCATTCATATCGCCTATAAAATAATTTTTACCAGGAAGTGTAAGATATGTCATTGCTATGGCAGCAGAATATTTTGGATCAAGAGCTAAATCAGGATTATTTTCAAGGTCTATTCCAATTAAATTACCAATATCTCTATAGTTGTTTCTTCCTGTGATTTGTATTATACCTCTTCCTCTGTATCTAAACCCATCGCCCTCCTCATTATTTCCTAGCTTATGTTGGCTTGAACGATAGTCATCATTGTATACTATATTAAAAAATTCTTCTTGTGCTGCGTCTGTCATCCGTAAAACATTATTTTCATCTCTAAATGTTTTACTATCATCTGACCATATTGCTTCCACTAAATCTTTTCTTTGTTTTTTATATGCGCCTTGATTAGCTTTTGCTATAGCCGCATCTTTTTTATAATTACCGCTTTCTTCTATTCCTAAGCCGCTTGACTCAG
>Ga0115566_10001567_pt1 | contig 19492 bp, 15 predicted proteins | sample COGITO_mtgs_1204_3_FD_87173 | JGI IMG/M metagenome (GOLD analysis project Ga0115566, IMG submission 87173) | Pelagic marine microbial communities from North Sea - COGITO_mtgs_120405 | ecosystem: Environmental > Aquatic > Marine > Epipelagic | place: Germany:Helgoland, sampling site Kabeltonne...
CAAAAACTCGGATGCGCACCGCGCCTGTGTGGTTGGCGATACCGTGGGAGATCCGTTCAAGGATACGTCTGGGCCTTCGATGAACATCCTGATCAACGTGATGGCAATTGTGAGTCTAGTGATCGCGCCGCTGTTGTAAGCGCGCAGCGACAACTCAGTTTCGATATTCGCTGAGATGGCGTTCGCTCACGCGTTCGCCGTCTCAGTTTTTTTGTGTCTGAATACATTAATAATATAATATGAATTGTATCAGAGTTACACATTCAATCTGCGGCCAACCGCTAGCGGTCTGTGCTACCAAAAAGCAAATCCCTATCAGCCGGTTAAAAACGCTTGTAAGTATAAAAAAAACTCATTTATTAATTATATTTTTACTTAACCCACACTAATTATGACTGAACTAACATTTGGACAATACGACCTAGTGAGCAATTTCTTCTCGCTCACAATCGCTTCCATGGGAGCTGCTACAGCTTTCCTATGGATCAATCGATCGCAAGTAGCCGACCAATACAAGACCGCCATCACTGTAAGTGGTCTTGTTACGTTTATAGCGCTCTACCACTACTTCAAAATTTCAATGAGCTGGTCATCTGGCTTCGATGCAGTGGAAGGAACGATGGTTGCCAACGGCAGCTTCAACCAAGCCTACCGTTATGTGGACTGGCTTTTGACCGTGCCACTACTCTTAATCGAACTAATTCTCGTGATGAAGCTCTCAGCCTCTGAAACTATGAGTAAGTCCGTCAAGCTCGGTGGACTCGCTGCATTGATGATTATCCTTGGATACCCTGGCGAAATTTCCGATGTCAACAGTACTCGTTGGCTCTGGTGGTCTCTATCAATGATCCCATTCCTTATTATTGTTTTCGAGCTCTTCGTAGGCCTAAAGAAATCTCAAGAAGCTCAGCCACAAGAGGCGAAAAAGCTTATCGGGTTTGCACGTTTTCTTGTCATTGCTTCATGGAGCTTCTATCCGATTGTCTTCATTCTTCCAATGCTTGGCATCGAAGGTGGATCAGCAGCCACCCTCGTTGAGATCGGTTACTCGATTTCTGACATTGTGGCGAAGGCTGTCTTCGGTGTGCTCATCTTCATGATCGCGGTCAAGAAGACTGAGGCCGACAAGCGCTTAGCTGCTTAAGCCACCAGCCAAAGCTATTGGTTTAAGCCATTGGTTTAAGCGATTGGTTTAAGCTATTGGTTTAAGCTATTGGTCATGAAAACCGATAGTACTTTAATCGTAACCCCCGACAGCTCTTTGCTGTCGGGGGTTATCTGCCTAATACGGAATCATTTCGGAGAGGTCACTTCACCGCGCGATGATGACCCGATTTATGATGCCTTTGAGCACCACTTTCAAACTTCGGGCAAACAAATGCGGGCCTCCCTTAGTTTGGATGTCTCACGGGCACTTTGTTTGGATTCACACACTGCGCAATGCCTTGCGGCCTGCGTGGAGGCACTTCATAATGCGTCATTGGTGTTGGATGATTTTCAGGATAGTGCCCTTGAACGGAGGGGTCAACCGACGGTATGCGCGCTCTTCGGGCGCGATGTTGCGCTGGGTTTGACCCTGCGCCTCACGACCACCGCCTTTGTTTCTTTGAGCCAAATTAAAAAAGTCGAGCACCTCGGTTCCCTGACCAAAGAAGTGCATCAGGCGGTTGCCGACACAATTCTGGGTCAAACTTGGGATCTGGATGATACAAAGAATGAAGCGGTCGAACAGGTTAAATTAACAGCATCCATGAAATCAGGGCCACTTTTTGGACTTTCAGTTAGTCTGCCGCTCCTCGCGGCGGGTCATAAAGAAGCGCTCGAAAGCGCCCGACGCATCGGAAAACTCTTCGGCTTAGGTTATCAAGCACTCGATGATTTGAAAGACCGTGCCACTGACCGCCTGCAGGCCGTCGACGCCAATATTGTGAATGCCTTTGCGTCGGACTTGAGCTATATTGAAGCCGAGATGGCAGCGCGACAGGTCGCGGATTCGGTGCTCAAGGAAGCTTTGGGGCTTGCCGAACAGTTGCCAGAGAAAAGCGGAGCTGGCATTGGAAAATTGATCGAACAAATTAGACAAGTCTACACCTAGCGCATGCCAAAGGCTACGGTCATAGGTGGTGGGTTTGGCGGAATGGCAGCAGCCCTTCGCCTTCGCGCTCGAGGTTATGACGTCAGCCTTCTGGATCGCTGCTCCCGCTTGGGAGGCCGTGCCCAGGTTTTTGAACGTGACGGTTACCGCCATGATGCTGGACCCACCGTCATTACCGCACCTTTTCTGTTTGATGAGCTCTTCGAGTTATTCGGTAAGCGGCGCGAGGATTATCTTAATTTTATCCCGCTGGATGTTTGGTATCGATTTCATTTTCACGATGGCCGGGAATTTGATTACGGTGGAACGGTGGAAGACACTCTGGCGGCAATCCATGCTTTTGAACCGGCCGATTGCGAGGGCTACCGCAAGCTGTTGGATCATTCGAAGCGGATCTTTGATATTGGCTTCACTGAATTGGCGGACCAGCCCTTTCACTCCGTGGGAACGATGCTCAAACAGGTTCCAAATCTTGCGCGACTCGGTTGTCACCGCACCGTATCGCAACTCGTCTCCAAATATTTAAAAAACGAGCATTTGCGGCGCGCCTTTTCCATTCATCCGCTCTTGGTGGGCGGCAATCCTTTTGAAACTACCTCTATCTACAGTTTGATTCATTATCTGGAGCGGAAGTGGGGTATCTATTTCGCGGAGGGTGGCACCGGCGCAATCGTCGATGCTCTGACAAAGCTTATGCTGGAAACCGGTATTGAAATCCGTACTGGCGTGACGGTGAATTCCATTGCCACGCAGGGTCGCCGTGCCACTGGCATTGAGTTGGATGACGGGGATGCCTTCGCGACCGACCTACTTGTTTCAAATGCCGATCCACTGCACCTCTATTCAAAAATGATAAAACCTGCATCGCTTCCCTGGAGCTTCAGGGCAAAGCGTATGAGGATGCAGCAATCCATGGGCTTATTCGTGCTCTATTTTGGGACTTCTAGGCAATACCCCAAGGTTGCCCACCACACCATTTGGCTTGGCGAACGCTTCAAGGATCTCATTCATGAAATTTTTCATGGTTCCACCTTGCCCGAGGATTTCTCTCTTTACCTGCACCGTCCGACCGCTACCGACGCAAGCTTCGCGCCCGAGGGCCATGATTCCTTCTATGTCCTTGCCCCGGTTCCAAATATGCAGGCACAAATCGACTGGAAGTTAGAAGGGCCGCGATTACGTGACCGAATAGTTGCAGCATTGGACCGCACTATTCTCCCTGGATTGGAGCAGTCCATCAGATCCGATTTTTTTATGACGCCAGAGGATTTTTCACATGATTATCTGAGCTCAAAAGGGAGCGGGTTTTCTGTTTCTCCTATATTTTCCCAATCTGCTTGGTTCCGTTTTCACAACCGATCAGAGGCGCTCGAGAATCTTTATCTAGTTGGAGCAGGCACGCACCCGGGAGCGGGAGTGCCAGGGGTTCTGTGCTCTGCAAAAGTCTTAGACCGTGTGAGCCCGCCTGCCTGATGCCTGCTGAATCAAATCCTGCCGCGCTTTTTCGTGCCAAGAGCCGCACCTTTTCGCTAGCGGCAAAGCTTTTTTCGCGCAAGGACCAAGACGCAGTCGCCCGTCTCTACTACTTTTGTCGTGTTCTCGATGATCTTGCCGATGCCTCCGCACTGGGCGAGACCGCCGCTTTGGAACGCGTCATCTACGAACTTGATCCTGCCGTAACCGCCACCGACCCAGTGGTGCTCGATTTTTTGGATCTTGCGGCCGAGCGTGGACTATCTTTGGAGGCAGCTACGCTCCTCGCGCAAGCCCTCCGTGCCGACTGCGGAACGCGCCAGGTGAAGAATGAAAATGAATTGCTTTCGTTTGCCTTTGGGGTGGCAGGCACGGTTGGAGTTTTGATGTGTCCTGTCTTGGGAGTGCGCGACCCTCGGGCGATTCCCTTTGCAGTCGATCTAGGCATAGCTCTCCAATTGACCAATATCGCGAGGGATATCCCCGAAGACGCAAATCTCGGGCGCTATTACCTCCCACAGGAATGGATTGATCCTGCTGTTATTGAGGCTGCCATTGCGGGCGATACCGACTCAATCGAAAAAGTGGATGCCGTGATCCAACAGCTCTTGTCTCTAGCTGAAAGTTTTTATGAGAGTGCTTTGGCGGGTTTTTGGTTTATCGCAAGCCACAACCGAAGAGCAGTCCTACTTGCTGCGATGCTCTATCGTGAAATCGGGCAAAGCCTGCTTCAACTTGAGAGTGGTGCCTGGCGTAAACGCCGGATCCTTTCAGCTGGTGAAAAAATCAAACTTTGTTTGCGGACCCTATGGAAAGCACCTCCCGCAGCGGTAAAACAATGGAATAGCGTAATCCCGCCCGTGCATAGTTTTGAACTCAATCAAAAACTGGAGGCTGCCGGGATTAATACCTCCTCGCTTAAAACCCCATGAGCTACTTGGCTTTTCTTTTATTGTGGGTGGTCGCACCGACCTGCGTCCTCTTTTTGTATTTGAAAGTGCGCGCTCACTTCAAATCGCAGTCTATGCTTTTACAATGGCATTGGCTTGGTAGTGCCATCCTTGCTTTGATTGCCTTCCTTTGGACGATACCCTGGGATAATTTTATCGTGGCGCAGGGCATCTGGTCTTACGGGACAGAGCGTGTGATCGGGGTAATAGGTTACGTGCCAGTCGAGGAATATCTTTTTTTTATTTTGATGCCGCTTTTTAACAGCACCTTATTCGCGACGCTTCTACTGCGTGGACTCAAGGTAGAGAGCACTAGGCGCGAGCGGCAGTTGGGTAGTCGATGTATTGTCCTGATTGTGGGCATACTGCTGATGATCCTTGCTGCCAGTCTAGTAAAGCAGGAACGATTTACATACCTTTCCTTCACGCTGCTCTGGTTTGTGCCGCCGCTAGTGTTCCAGTGGTTTTTTGATCCACGTGTGCTGCTGCAAAAGTTTGGGCTTATTATTGTGGCGACAATCCTTCCTACGCTTTATTTTTCTATCGCAGATTCCTTCGCGATTGCGGGTGGGATTTGGAGTATACACCCGATGACCCGCACGGGTTGGGAAATAGGAAATCTGCCGTTTGAGGAGACCTTCTTTTTCTTTATAACCAGTCTGCTCTTGGCTCAGGGGTTGATTCTCTGGCACAGCTTACGTCGCGTATGAAACCAGCTTTTCATTGGTGTCCGCTCAAGCCGCCGACCGCTAAACTCAGGGTGGGAACGTATTTTGCAAATTCACTCGCGTTTGCGGGTGGTCTCCTTGGTCTGTTGATGGTCGTATTTGGTCTCGATGCAGGTCTGCCCCTATACCTCCCGATGCTTGCTAGTGTGCTTCTATTTGGGCTCCCGCATGGCGCGATTGACCATCTTGTGGTTCTAGGACTCGCAAAGTCCAGCCTTAGCCTTAAAGCCCTCGCGCTCGTTTGTCTCATCTATCTGAGTTTTGTGGTCGTGATGCTTTGCTTGTGGTGGGGCGCGCCACTCGTAGCAGTGATTCTATTTTTGGCGATCACGATTTATCATTGGGGGAGGGCGGACCTAGCCTTCGAAGGTCTTCTGAATCCTGAGGCACTTCAAGCCACCCCGCGAATTCTGAAGTTTAACCACAGCTTCCTACGCGGGATTTTACCTATCGGAATCCCATTCTTGTCCTTTCCGGATGCTACCGAGGCGATTTTGAATAGTTGTTCCATTGCCTTTGGGTACAAGTATGAATTGGGTGCAACGCTACCATTCGTAATTCTGATCTTTCTACTCCTGCTGCTTTTTAGCGAGATTGCCTTCCTTCGCTACCAAGGTGTGCAACGAACGGTGCGGTTGGTCGAAGACCTTGGACTCATCGCCTTCTTTGTGCTCGTTCCACCACTCCTCGCGGTCGGCCTTTATTTTTGCCTCTGGCATGGTTTCCGGCATGTCTTGCGTCTCATCCGCTACGAAGGCAACCAAGGCGATTGCGAAACAAGCCTTGCGCGATTTAAACAATTCTATTCTCAGGCGCTTCCCTTTACTCTCGCCTCTATACTGATCTTGGCGATAGTTCTGCTCCTGCTTCGCGGATCGGTCGACCTCAGCGTATTCACAGGGATTTACCTCGTAGTGATTTCATCTCTTACCGTGCCACATCTCCTCGTTGTTGAATGGATGGATCGTGTTGAATTTCGTTGCCGCTAAAAAAGAGATCAGTTTGTAAAGGGAATTAAGCCAAAACAGTTTCCGCCGCGCCTGCATTTTTTAAATCTGGAAGGATGATCAAGGCGTTCATACCAACGCGCATGGCGATGGTGTGGCTGAGGATGGCGTCGAGGCAATGAAATGGTTTCGCAAGGCTGCGGAGCAAGGCTACGCGATGGTTCAAGTCAAACTAGGGTTTATGTATGCTAATGGCGAAGGCGTTCCTGAGGAATATGTCGAGGCCTACATGTGGTGGGATCTGGCTGTTGCGCAAGGCGAAGAGGGTGCCAAGAAAAACAAAGGCATTCTCTCTGCAAGAATGACCAAAGAACAAATCGCCGCAGCCCAAGAGCTGTCGCGTGAGTGGCTGGCGAAACGCTCGAAATAACCGCGCATGTGGCTGAGCATCTGGCGTGACTAAGTAATTGCCTAGCCAAGGTACGCGCCGCGGCAGTGCGGACGACACGGAGGTCATCCCTCCCGCGCTGCAAACAGGGAATACTACCAGGACATCCTTGGCGCATCAATCGTCGACGAAGATTGCTTGGCGGGACTGTTAAGGATTTGAGGTTTGCAGGGTGTAAGTTCGGTTTGTATCTAGACATACAAGCTCTGCTTACTCCTGCTTTAACTACTTTCACCTCACTGCATGCGTCATTCATTCACCGCCCTAGCTGTTGCCATCTTTGCCCTTCTCACTGCGGTCGTGGTGGCACCTGCGCTTCACGCCAATGTCGCCGAGGCACCACCTAATATTGTGCTGATCATTAGCGATGATCACGGCTTTCCCGACTACGGCTTCATGGGCCATCCTGATATCCAGACTCCGCATTTGGATCGCTTAGCTTCAGAAAGTCATGTCTACACCCGTGGTTATGTCAGCACGCCGCTCTGCTGCCCCTCGCTGACCACCATGCAGACCGGCCTGTATGCTTACCAGCACGGTTATACGGGGAATGATCCAGCCGCGCGTGGCGATCGTCAGCCTTGGGTCGATCACTACAAGAGCATGCCGCAATTACCACTGATGTTGCAAGAAAAGGGCTACCTCAGCCTGCACACTGGCAAGTTTTGGCAAAAGGATCCTGCGATTGCAGGCTTCACGCACACTATGGGTGAGACTGGCCGACATGGCTCAAAAGAATCACTGGGCATTGGCCGTAATGGTATGCAGCCCGTCTATGACTTTATTGATGAGGCTCAAGACCAGCAAAAGCCATTCCTGGTCTGGTATGCGCCGTTCCTGCCACACACACCGCACAATCCACCCGAGCGCTTGCTAAGTAAATACAAGCACCTCGGCCACAGTGCCAAATATTATGCCATGGTCGAATGGCTCGATGAGACCTGTGGCGAGCTGCTCGGCACCCTCAAGTCTAAGGGACTCGAAGAGAATACCGTGGTGCTGTTTGTTTCTGACAATGGCTGGCCCGGTAATGACAAAGTCTATCCTTCTGAACTGGGGATGCGCACCCCGATTACTATCAAGTGGCCGGGCAAGGTAGCACCGAAGATGGATGTATCGAACATGGCGAGTAACATTGATCTCGCACCCACCATTTTGAGCATCGCAGGCTTAGCTGCGCACCCGATGATGCCTGGCATTGATTTATTAGACTTCGATGTGGTCGAGAAGCGCAAGTATGTCTTCGGTGATAATTACCACCACGACATGCTGCAGGTAGATCGCCCCGAAGCGTCACTGCGAGGCCGCGTGCTTGTTAGTAAGCAGTGGAAGCTGATCGACTGGCAAGCGAAGCAACCGGAGCTACGCGAAATCCCATGGCTTACCAAGCCACCATCTGATCAAGTGGAGTTGTTCAACCTGCAGCTCGACCCCTTCGAACAAAGTAACCTTGCCATAGCTCGCCCAGATATTGTCAAAGCGCTGCGCACCGAGCTTGACGCATGGTGGACGCCGAGAGAATTGTGATAGAAATTTGCTTTTTGCGGGCGCACAAAAAAACCCTAAGCGTATGATGCTTAGGGCTTTAAAAATGGAGCCACCTGTCAGAGTCGAACTGACGACCTGATGATTACAAATCAACATTTTAATATAACAAATAAGTATGTATATACATAATAATTAGCGCTTTACGATATATATTAGAATAAAAACTTTTTTACTGTGCCTGCAAAGTGCCTATTTTTGCGTAATAATTGATCGGCTCAAGGTCTCCAAGGGCATTCCTGACCAGCGGCGCACGCTGGTAATGAACATTCTCGCGGAGACACCAGATTCTATTCAAAGATCGCGCGGACGGTAGGTATCTCGGTCGGTACCCGCACAAGTGGAAAAAGGAGTTAATTCAAATTGTTGAGTTAGCGTAAATCTTAAAATTCTGCGTTCGACCCCTTATATTTTCCCTCAGAAATATGCCCCGTTTGAAACGAAAGTATAAAAATGGGGCGGATAAAAATGCCAGGCTTTCTAGCCTAAACTACGCCAGAAAGCATTTATAGTGATTTTGAGGATGACGGCCTAAATTCCCGACAAGGCCACACATATAAAAAGCTGCCTAGTGGAATAATAGCACCGATTTTCTTCGCCGCCAAGCTCATATATAGAGTAGCGCCTATAGCGTGGTCACGACTTGATGTCCAATACCATGAAGCAGCTATAAACCTGCCACGATTCAATTCAAACAAAGACAGAGCACCTCCGCTCATAATTGACTCACCCTCGCTAGCGCTAGGCAAGCGCCAATCGCTATATCCAGCATACTTAAGGCTATCCACCATTTTATTCGCGGATGACTTGCTCATCTTTTTGTCATTCTTACTAATAGTGTGTGGCGCCTTAACCCACATTAAGTTCAACTCAGGATCTACAATGGTTTCATGGCCGCCTTGATCGTAACGATTGTAAACCAACCCTCCCTCAAGCTGACTACTAAAACTCGCACGGTTGTCACGCCCAGGCAACAGAGGCTTAAATGGAATCTTGAAAGTTTTATTTTTGGTGGGCTCAAGAGGGCCAATGTTAAAAGAAGAGTTTTCACAATCTGCCGCCTTTGCCACAAAAATATATTTTTTCAAGGGAGTAAGGTAAGCACTTCCAGAGATATCGATTCGTTTTTCAGATAAATCATATACACCCAAAAAAGCCTCGTCGCCAGTAGGCTTAAATACAACTCGGACAGGCGCTCGCAAATCACTGCAAGCATCATTGTATATTTGAATTTTTGACTGAAGCTCGGCGACAGAAAGATTCTCATCTGACTCATTAAAAAGCTTGGCGTGCTCACTGGGTAAGAATTGTTCAATCAGATCAATGACTTTCACTTGAACGTCCAGACCTGTATTTTGGGTCTCACTCAAGCACTTAAACCACTGGCGCTCGAGAAGCAATCGATTCTGCTCAGCCAGTCGAGCTTCTTCGGCGAGTCTAGCTTCTTCAGCGAGTTGAGCTTCTTCAGCGAGCTGAGCTTCTTCGGCGAGTCTAGCTTCTTCAGCGAGTTGAGCTTCTTCGGCGATTCGTGATTTTTCAGCGAGTTGAGCTTCTTCGGCGATTCGTAATTCTTCAGCGAGTCTAGCTTTTTCGGCGATTCGTGATTTTTCAGCGAGTCTAGCTTCTTCAGCGAGTCTAGCTTCTTCTGTGCTCTCATTGACCTCAGCGATTAAGTCAGCAGAGGCTTGGCTAGGTATCTCCGTGTCTCCGCGGTTCAAAAACAATCCCAGCCCAAGGCCCACGCCTACAACTAACAAAGCCGCCAAGCCGAGCCAAAAACCTTTCTTGCTTCTTTTCTCACTTTCAACTTTCGCACCTGCCACTTTCCCACATACTGGCATTGAAGCGAGCATGTTCCCAGCACTCGCGAAACGTCGCTCCATATCCTGCGCCAGCGCCTGCTTGATCCAGTTATCCCAATCGGGGTTCAAGTCCGGCCTTATCTCACTTGGCATCTCGAAGCCGGGCGACTTCTGCCCTGTCAGCATACGGAAAGCGATCAGCCCGAGGGCAAAAAGATCAGCCCGCGCATCGGCCTCGCGCCCTTCCTTTTGCTCAGGGGCCATGAACTCAAAGGTGCCGAGGAGCGCTTGTGTCGAGGTACCTTTAGATGCGGAGGTGTCTCCTGGCTCCAAGCGTGTCGCGTCAGGGTCTGCCATACTCCGAGTCACCGTGAGCTGAACCTGACTTTGCACCCAGTCTTCACCCGCCATGCGGACGAGGCCGAAATCGGCAATCTTAGGGGTATAGGAGTTAGGTTTTAGCGGGTTAGGCTCCAAGAGGATATTGGAAGGTTTGATATCCCGGTGGATGGCACCCTTGCCGTGGGCATAGGCTAAGCCATCGAGAACTTGCCCAATCAAATCTACGACCAAGGCTTCGGGTAGCGCCTCACCGGTGGTCAGGTCACTCAGTGATTTTAACTCTCTACCTTTCACTCCACACTCACTACTCTCATCAGCGGATCCGCCGCCGATGAGCGGCATTCTCAACCAAGTTTGCTCCTCGGTTTCGCCAAACTCATCGACCTGCACAATATTAGGATGCTCCAGATGGCTCATCACCTGCGCCTCTCGGCGAAAACGCTCCAACGCTGACGGGCGACTCAGCACCTCTGGTCGTATAACTTTCAACGCATAAGTTTTGTGTAACACGTTATGCTCCACCTCATAAACCTCGCCCATGCCACCACGGCCTAGTAGACGGATGACTTTGTATTGGCCGAAAGTCTGGCCAGCTGTGAGCATGCTGTCTTTGGGGCCCTCATTGGGCAGGCGTGTTTGGTCGTTGGTCATACGGAACTGGTAGTTGTAGTTAAGCTCATGTATGAGGTAGGCAGAGGAAATTCATCAAGCTTGTTTTTTACACTATAAAGAATTAAGGCAGATTTTATTGCTGTGCCAAGCAAGTTGAGTTTACTTAAATATTATCATTTAATTGCTAGGAAGTATTTCTAGCGGCAAGGTCAAAGGTGGTTCATATAAAACTGGCGGCATTGACGGCTCTTGGGGCAGTTCAATGCTTAAAGGTGCAGATGACCAAGATTCACCATAAGCTAAGTATACAAACACCGCAAAGGGGGTTAATCCAAAAAAGTGCAAATCTAGTGCAATTCATACCTTTTGCACCTTGTGCGGGGTGTTAGTGCAATAGTGCAAGGGCCAATATACGGCGCTGCACGTTGCGCTACTACACTGATCGGAGACTCAATCTCTTTTCGGAGGAATTAAAACCTTAATCGAGAAACAGTCGAATGCATGATCGTAGCCGGCGCTCGTTAATGCATCGAGTTACGCAAAAAGAAGAGCCGGCACCTTCGAGGTAGTCGGATGCGTTTCAGCTGCTGTCATTGGGCCCCTGCGATTCGTTCACAGCTCCAGTAGCTCCACGCGGTGCTTAGAATTAGCGCTCCAGCTAGGATGAGCCAGTCAGTTGCGCCAGTGAGTTGGAAGCCCATTAAGAAGCCGGCGAGCAGGATAGCGAGTCCACCATAAATCGCGAGCAATGCTGAACTGGCGGCGTTGTTTTTTTTGCCATGTGCCCAGTGAGTCAGGGATGGGGTGATCCATGGCAGGAGCAGGATGGCACCGATCCAGACTAGACTGCGTTGCCATAGGGGGGCGGCGGTGATTTCGTGTTGAATTTTCTTTAAAACTGAGGGTTCCCATGTGGCGGAAAATTGACGGCGCAAAACGAGGGTGCCAGTTACGGTATCGTACGCGGCGAGCTCTAGCTTGGAGCGGGCGGTATCGCCGACAGTTGGTACGACTTCCACTACTTTACCTGCAATGAGTAGGTCGAGTGCGACGCGGTCGCCCGCGCGAGTGAGTTGCTCTAGGCTGGAGGCGTTGAGGACTGAGCCAAAGATGTCGGATACAATCGCCTGTGGAATCGAGCGCGGGTCGACTTCCCACTTAGGCTGTGCTTCTAACGAGAGTCGCAGCGCCTCAGAGGCTTGTCCTGATCCGTCGTTGATGAGGTGGGCGAGCCCGATGCGTTTGGGGGTGCCTGGCTCTACAAAGGTGGCGAGTTCGGCGGTGAAGGCTTCGGCGGCGTTTTTGACTGCTCCCACCTCAGCGTAAGTTAGTTGGCGTGGGGCAGGGCGGATGAAGACAAAGATCTGCCAAGTCAGGAAGATCAAGAAGAAGGTGCTTATGAGGCCTTTGAGTGATAATAATGCTTTCATTTGTAATTTAAGATAAGATAAAATAAGTATTGACATTTTAAGTTGTCAATAAAATATAATAATAAATTTAAATGACTGAATTACCCACAAAAAAACTTTTTTGGAGCCTCGAAGAGGTGGCCGACATGCTCGGTGTGAACTATCAGCTGATCTACCGTCAAGTGAAGGAGGGGAAGCTGCCTGCCTTACGCGTTGGGCGTATTTTTCGCGTCAAGAAGGCGGACCTAGAGGCCTATTTGGAGCTGAATTCGACGGGTGCGTCGGGGACATTCGATTGTGGTGCTTGTGGTAAGCGCTACAACAGTCGTCTTTCGGAGCGCGGACGTTGTCCGCATACGGATTTATCCATTTGTTTGGATTGCTGGGATCGCAAGGGAGTTCGTTCTTGCGCGCCGTTAGATAATAACGATTAACTACACACTAAACTAACTCAACTCAATTAGCCTTATGGGAATCTTCTCCGATAAATGTCACTCTCTAATTAATTCAGATACTGGTAAAGCGTTAACTGGTGATGCGCTGATGGCAGCAAAGCAGGACCAGAGCACGTTGCGCTGTGGGAATGCGGTCAAGAAGTCGGCTAAGTTCTGTAATAAGTGTGGCTCGCCTGCGCCTGGAGGTTGGTGGAAGTGTCCTTCTTGCTCTAAGTGGGTGGGCAATGAGTCGCATTTTTGCTGGAACTGCAATACGCCGCTACACCCCGAGCAGCGCGCAGGGATCGCGGGCGGTCGTTGGCAGAATCGTGCTGGCGTATTTGCCGAGGTGTTGGAAGTCGGCGATATTAAGAAGCTACTAAAGGACGGCTTGATCGTGAGTGAAGGCACGGTCGCCCTTGTGTTGGATTCAGGTGCGTATAAAGACTTTTTGATGCCTGGTAGTCATAATGTTGATTCACTGGCGCGTAAGATTAATAACTGGGGCAGTCCACCGCCGCGCACGGTTATTTTGGTGGAAGCGAGCGAGGTGGTGCTGCCGATCCGTGCCGAGAATTTGCGCTCAGCAGAAGACCTCGAAGTGCGTTTTTACGGCGAGGTAATTTTACGCTTCAATCCGAAGCTGGCAAAGGGCTTTGTAGCGAATCTGCTTAAGAGTCAGCGTGAGTTGACCTTGGAGGAGATCGGTGAAGCGCTTGAAAACGAGATTCGCCACGCGGTGGAGCAGTTTTGTACGACATCGACGATCGAGGATATTGTAAAGGATCCAGCGCGTCGTTTACACTTAGAAGACAGCTTAAGGGAAGTGCTTGAGCGTACGGTCGAGAGCTGGGGGATCGAAGTGGTTCGCGTGTCTGCGGCAGAATTCTCAGGTCGTGCCTATGAAGAACTTCGCCAGAAGTCAGGAGAGGTTGAAGAGAAGCGTCGTGATTTAGAATTTAATGAACGTCTGCGCGAGCTCTTGAAGAGTGAAAAGATGGGTGAATTTAAGTCCGAGAGTGATTTAGAAGAATACATCGCTCAATTGGCGCAGGAGCGTGGCGTTTCGGACTCGCATCGTGAGCATGAACTGACGCGGCTCAAGCAAGTGCAGCGGCACGAATTAGAGGCGGCTGAAGCAGTTCATCAGATGGATGAGGAAGATTCTCGGGTTTCCCATGATATTGGTATTGATAATCTCCGGGACGCGTATGCGCGTGCGAAGCAAGTGCAGGATGCTGAGGCCGACATCGAGGTGGGTAAGATGGGCTTGGAACTTCGCAGCGAGAAGGAGGCGGGTAAGCTTAAGGCCATGAGTGGAAAAGCAGACATTCTGAAGGGTGTGAGTATGGAGACACGCATTTCTCTGGAGGAAGATCCACAGAAACGCGCGGAGCTAATCAAGCTACATACGATGGAGGTTATGAAAGGGCGCTCGACCGAAGAGATTTTGGCAATTGCAGCCCAAGAGTCACCAGAGGCGGCAAGGGCACTCACGGAGTCGCTGCGTGCGCGGAACAGTGATTTGGATGAGCAGAAAAAACTGTCTGCGGAACATTCTGCACAACTTGAACGGATACTCGACAAGTCGTTAAAGGCAATGGGGGAGGCGGCCAAAGCTTCGGGTGGGGATACTACTATCCTAAAATAGCAAATTTCATTAGTCTATAGATATGCCTGAAGACGAGAAAGTCGAATGTCCAGAGTGTGGTGATCTAGTCGATCCAGGCATGTGTTGCACGCATTGTGGCTCCGAGTTGCCTGTCAGTGCTCAGTCAGTTTCTAGTGCAACCGCCATCAAGCAGACAATCGCCTCGCCAGTTGACAGTGTGTGCGATGCTGACCCGATTTGGGATGCGCCAGCGCGTGGTGATTCGATTTCACTTGGCGATAGCACATCGCAGGTGTCGAGCTTTGTTGCGGGGACTTTAGATGAGGATGAGTGTCCGCATTTTCGGATCGAATATAATTCTGCTAAAGTTTTCATGCTTGGCTGGCAGTCGAGTTTCCGGTTCCGCGTTCAGTCAATTTCACTCGATTCGAATAAATGTCAGGCTCCTGAGCTATGTGTTAAAGTAGGAGGAAAGTCGCTAAAGTCTCAAAGATTAAATGGGCTTAGGGGTCGTCGCGTGAAGGAGGTAGTTGTGGGATATGCATCATCCGAAATGGGGCATGACATGAAGGCTGAAGTGTATTTGACTTACGATTATGAGGGACGGAAACGCACCTTTGTGGCCGATTTTTTTTGGCATTGTGTGGATAGCAACACATCGACTTCGAAGTTGGTGGAAAACTACAACATCACTGTCGAAAATGTATCTGCTGGTGTGGCGGCAGATCAGAACCTGAGCATCGGTGGCCTTGCTACGAAAGATGCGGAAACTCCTGCTCAAGTGATCGATCGCTTGAGCCAAAATCCGATCTGGAAAGTTGCTGATCTGTTCGAGCACGAGGGGGCGGGGAATGCTGGCCCTCCCGCACTCGCTTGTAGTCAGCGTATGACGCTTACTAGTCCGTCTGGGAAAACGTTGCATTTACTCGCGCTGAATGAGGTTTCTCTCGGGCGCCCTTCTAAGAAGGTGCCTGATATTATTGCAGAGGTAATCCAAGCCGATGGCTCAGTGGATGCCTCTCAGTCCCAGGGGGTCAGCCGTGTGCATGCCCGTATTATTCATGATGGGAAGCACTATGTTGTGCACGATGGTATCAATAATGCCGATGCCACGTTGCGTAGTAAACCTTCAGTATATGGCACTTTTCTAAATGGGATTAAATTGGAAAAGTGCGGTAAGGCACGGATTGTGGTTGGCGCGGAGCAAGGTATTTCATTCATTCATATGGACCCGCATTCGCCGAAGAGTTTCGGCTTGATGGCCAATGTATTTAGCGATTCACGCACGGGTGGTGCGACTGCGCTTCTGTTAACGCGAACGGATTCAATTAAGGAGCAGTTTTTGATTCTTTCCAGTTCCTGCTCATTGGAGCGCATCTCACTTTTTAACACCTCTGGTATGCTTCGTTTTAAGCAAGGCGCGTTTCAATTCGAGACGATCGCTGGTAAATCTTGGCTCTTGCCCGGGTATCCTATTTCGGCGCTTCACACCGGCTGGCGTTGCGAATCGTATGCGCAACTGAAGGCAAAGGCCTGAAGGGGTGCCCTTATTTAAACTAACCAAGTATTCGAACTATGAAGAAAACAAACGGAATCAAACTCTGGGGCGCGTTGAACGCGATGTTGCTCACACTTGCCACCTTCTTCACCGGTTGCGGTGGATCTGCTGGCATTGCACAACCTGGCACTCAGCCTTCTACGCCGATGGGGAGCGATTTCTATATTCCCACCGATGCAGTCGCGCAGCTCAATGTGCGTATGGTTGCTCGCGCTTCTGGTGATACGTCTGACTCACTTGCGCAGGACGTCGGAGATGCCGTGAGCGCCAAGCTCAATGCACAGGGCTTTGAGGTCACTTCACGGTTAGCCGATCTACAGATCGATTTGAACATCGGTTCGGAACTCTTTGATAAAAGCGGGAGCTATTACCTATACCGTGGTACAGTAAAGGGGAGCGTGATTCGCACTTCAGATTCGAAGGTAGTGGCCAATAAGATTATGACAGCGAAGGGCACACGCAGCTTGGGTGAGGCTCAGGCGATCGACAGTTTATCCGATAGCCTGGCTGAAGATACCGCCTCGTGGGTAGTGCGCTCTGTCACTTTCGAAGCGATCGGCCTAGCCGCGACTGATATTAATGTAACTGCTCCGTTTGGCTCTAACATAGCCAGTTATGCGCAGCGCTTCGTGCGCGAAGTGAATGTCCTGCAGGGCGTAGCGTCTTGTAATTTAATTGCCGAAAATGCTAAGGCGCGGACTATGACGTTTCGAACGGTTTACTATGCACGATCATTTCCCGAGGGTATTCTCAATCGGATTTATACCATCTCAGATCTTAACTTAAAGAGACGCTAATTTCCCTAGAAAAGACTATAACTTTATGAAAAACAAAAATTTACTTAGCTTTGTTCTTTCCAGCATCTTATGCTGGACCAACTTACACGCTGGTTTCTCAATCGATGTACGGCAAGCGCTGCAATCAGCTGTCGATGATGCAGCTGGTTCTTTGTCTCAGTCGATCGTGGATCGCGATAGGACAATTTCAGTTCTGCCGATAGCAGGCGATGAGAACCGCTACATAGAAGGACTTTTAAAAAATGCCGTCACACGCTCGGGGCTCACCTACGTCGAAGGAAGGGAAGACCCGATATGGGAGGAGGTCATGGCCGAAGTGGAGTGGGATGAGCGTAAAGAGGATATGCTCGATCCCTCAACCCTAGATAAATTTGGCAAGTTAAAGTCCACTCAATGGTTGCTCTATGGAACTGTGCGTGAGGCGCGCGACAGTGGCCGCATGGTTTATGTTGAGTTGGAGTTACATCTCAGTTCGATCGAAACAAAGCAGCATATGTGGGGTGATCTAGTGGCGTATCGCTTTTACCGTGACGAGGGTGTTACTGGAATTATCAATCTTGATACAGAGTTGCGAAATACACTACGTAGTATGTTAGTTGAAGGTGTAGATTCGATTAAATCCAGTGCTAAGCTTGCTGGAGTTGAGAATGTGGCGATCGCGCCAATTTCTGGAGACATTGACGGCTATGTTCGCTCTCTCAGTGAAGATGTTCTAGCGCAGACGAACTTAATGCCAGTGCGCTTGAGTGCTGGAACGATCGGAGAGGCTCGCCAATCGTTGCGTGACAATCCAAATCAGGCGGATGCGATTCTCACTGGAGCCGTGCGTGACTTGTCACGTACTCTCGATAGCACTCAGTTATTGAAGGCGGTTTACGAAATTAATGCTGAAGTACAGTTACGCATTGAATCAGTAAAAGACGGATCAGTACTTTGGAGTCAGACCTTTGCCGTGACGAATACTGACGTCGAAGAGGAAACTGAATGGGACTTCATTAAGCGCAATAAGCTATACTTGGCTTTAGTTGGAGGTGCAGCTGTTTTGTTCATATTATTCCTGCTTTTTCTGAACGCTACTCGCCGCTCGCGCTAAACTGATTTGGAGAATATAGAAACGATTCAGAGTATCCTTAACGCGAATTGTGTCTCCATCTTTTTCAGCGTGATTGAGTTACTGCTTTGTTTGATTGCGATTCAATTAGTCAGTGAAATTACGCGTCAGCAGGAGGCGCTCTGCGAGAGTAATTTTAGAGAATCCCTCGCTTAAGAAGTCAATTGATGCTCAAGAAATACCATGAATCTTTATAGAATCTCATCTGTGGATCGGTGTGCTCGTTGTTAAACAAAGCTTATCGTTATGCCGGACACTAATCAAACCAGACTTCCCGATGAAAGCCCGGCGGCTAGCCTTTTAAAAGCAGGCCAGCAATTCGGTCAATACAAGGTACTCCGTCTGCTGGGCCGCGGTGGTATGGGTGAGGTGTATGAGGTAGAGCATGGCATGTTACAGACCAAGCATGCCTTGAAGATCATAAACCCAGAAATTGTAAATCGTCCAGATGCGAAGGAACGTTTCAAACGTGAAGCTCAAGTTATGGCGCGCTTACGACATCCAAATATCGTACAAGTGGATGATTTTGGAGAAACTGACGGGCGAATTTGGCTGCGTATGGAGTTGGTCTCAGCTGAAGGCGCAGCCGCTTCGGGCATTCTTTCTCTAGCAGACCTAATCAAAAGTGAACCACTACAAGAAAGCGTTATTGTAAATTTACTGAATCAAATTTTGGATGGTTTGTCTTACGCTCACCAACAAGGAATTGTGCACCGCGACTTAAAGCCTGCAAATCTTCTTTCAGATTCAGCAGGTAACGTGAAGATTACGGATTTTGGTTTGGTCAGCTTAGCTGGTGCTGACTGGCTACAGAGCCATGTGCAGCTAACCGTGGCTCGTAGTATGGCAGACTCGGATGCAACACGCTTGGAAGTTGGGTCAGGTTCTGTGGGAACATCGACGCAGGCTCTTCTCGGCACTTATGCCTACATGAGTCCCGAGCAGAAGAAAGGTTCGGACGTGGATGCCCGAAGCGATTTGTATGCAATAGGCTTAATCGGGTTTCAGATGTTGACTGGAGATGAGGCGCCAGGCTTTGATTTACCAACAGATTTAGTCGACGGTATTGATCCCGCTTGGGATGATTGGATTCGTCAAAGTTTAGCTGCTCGTCCTGAACGCCGCTTTATCGATGCGAAAGCCATGCAGGAAGCTTTGCCTGGCAACGATCACTCCGCGCATCAGAAAAGTCCGCCTCTCGAGCGGATGGATGAGGAACCGATAGAGCGCGGTACTCCCGTTGAAAAAAGCGACGGCCCTCCGCTGGAGTATGAGGCGGTCGATGCCAGCGCTGCAGCTGTAGAGGGTGGGAGTAATTCGGATCCAGTGCAAGATGTACCTAGGCCTGACAAAGCGGATTCAATCTCACCTATTGTATGGACCGTGACTTCTGTATTCTTTTTAATATTGGGCATCATTTACTTTTTTGGCGACTACGGCCAACCTAACAATGATGCAGTTGCTCAATACAATCTCGGGCAATCTAACAATGATGCGGATGCCCAATACAATCTCGGGTGGAAGTATCATAATGGTGACGGTGTGTCACAGGACTATGCAGAGGCATCAAAGTTGTATCGTCTGGCAGCGGAGCAGGGGCATGCGACTGCCCAGTGCAATCTCGGGTGG
>Ga0115566_10001569_pt1 | contig 19481 bp, 13 predicted proteins | sample COGITO_mtgs_1204_3_FD_87173 | JGI IMG/M metagenome (GOLD analysis project Ga0115566, IMG submission 87173) | Pelagic marine microbial communities from North Sea - COGITO_mtgs_120405 | ecosystem: Environmental > Aquatic > Marine > Epipelagic | place: Germany:Helgoland, sampling site Kabeltonne...
CATTGAACACCATCAAGACCGAAGTGAATGGTTCAATTGCTCAACCAGTGCATAAAAATTATGACACTTGTAGAACCGCCCTTCCTGCGAGCATGCGTGCGAGTCAGAGATGTAGATAATTATCAATTACCCCAGAGTGCTTAGGGTGTCATTTTTGGACTGGGTTGGATTGGAATACCATGTTTCTCACACCAGTTTATACATCTCACATTAGATACATTTTTTGCATGGTCTCCTCGATAATCATTGTTATGGTTTTTTATTAATGTGATAAGACAGTCATGTTTCTCTACATATTTTTGTCCAATCAACAGATTACACTCTTCTAGTTTTGATATAAAATACTGTGATATTTTACAATTTGTGATTGAACTGATAATTTGGTTAGGTGCTCCATTGCTTAAACTATTTGCAATAGTGACTAAGTTATTAATCGTCTCTGTAGATGAGGGAGACAACCGACCATTAAAGATGACAAACCTACTATCGGCAGTTTCAGATACAAATGGTCGGACAATGTACATATGTTCATACTTTCCAGACAATAAGTATAAGATATCAATTACGGGTTTGAAAACTATCATATTGGTTTTTATTATAACTGTCCCCCCTTTGGATTGTGTCATTAATATGATAGCAAGAGCCTTTAGTAAAAACACAATGTATGTATGTGAGTACACTATTTCTGGCGCGCATACATCAATATAAATGAGGGATGCACTTGTTTTAGGTGTTTGTGATATTACATCTTCGGTACCTCCAAGTGTTCGTAATTGTAATGGTGTCACATGTTTGAATGTAACCATCCGTCGAGGAATCATATATTCAATGACCCCAGGGAACGTATCGTAATCGTCTCCAATATAGATGATATTGTTACTTGACGTTCCGTTTTGTATGGGTTGTAGTAGATTGCCTATCGACAATACTTCAATCCGTGTAAAGAACGCGTTCGTAAGTTTACCTATTTTGGCGCGTTCGCTGATAAACCTCTGTGATACTATTTCTGACAGTGTGTTATAACTTTCGTTAATTTTTATTAGGTTATTCATGACATTAGTTGATATGTTGAATTGCTTTGCGATATTATGAATATTGAATTGTGATATGATGTTGGGTATATTAGTAAAAAAACTGGCCGATACTATTGGAACAGGAGGCGTTGTTGTGGTTTGAACACATATAGATACTTCCATTGGTTTTGTTGGGATGGGATAATAGTTTAACATGACGAATAAATTGGGTATTATATGGTGGCGTATAGTCTCTGCATATAATTCATAAAGAACATTTATATCATTTTAGTGACCAAACTCACCAAGGCACCAAGGCGAATACCCCCTATAATAAAATTTAGGATATGATGTAAAAATACACTCATAATATTATGATTTCACAGCATCATAATATTCGTTTACCAGGTACACTTTACATATCAATCGTGATACCTGTTATGCGTTAGTATCACTGACACTGCTTTGAAGTACCATTGATTGATTTAATTTTCGTGGTTTTCGAACAGTGATTGTGCGTTTCTTTTTTGGCACAATTGTTGATTGTTCTTGTTCGTATTCCTCTATCATAGATGGTTCACTCTCGTCTTTCTGTTCAGGTTCAATGACGTTTTCATCATCTTCAGCTTCAGGTTCAATAATTTCAGCGTCTTGTTGGTCTATTTCTTCTATAACGATCTTAGTTATATCCACATTGATAATCTTTTTGAATACAAAGTATCTGTTTTTGAAAGATATTTCCTTTTCTTTGTCGCTCATGTCGTGTGCTGCGCCGAACTCGGATGTTTGTCTTCGTCGTCCAGCTGATGAATGTGTCATTTGCCTGAATAGATCCTCAAATAAACCACATCCTGATGGAAGACCCATGTTTTGAGCATCAATATCGGGTAGTACTTGAAACCCATAGTTCTCCATGATGCGGATGAGATAGTCGAAGTTCACCAGATATTCAGAGATTTTCTGATTAATTGTCTCTTGAAATACCTTTATTTCATATCCAACACTTGAGTGGTCATCATCAAAGGTGTCTTTGCTGTATAACTTGGTGACGCCCCATAATTTGGATTTATTATGGTATAGTTCAACTTCTTCATGTTTATGTTTCCCTTTTAACATGTTAAATATTCTTTTTCCATCGTAACATGTGCCTATAAAGTATCCTCCTACTTTGGTGCATTCAACGACATTTTGAATAAATTGGTGTAGGATATCAGTACGTTTAAAGAAGTAGTGTAATGCAAACTGACATGACGTTACGTTAAACCCTTCATCACCTATTCCATAATGGGCTGTCACGCCTTTTCCGAGGGATTCATTTTTGGGAGCATTTCCAAAGACGGATGCTGTTATTTGTTTGGCCTTTTCGGTTTCCATGGCTTCTCCTGAACGAATATTATGACAGCTATTTCCAATAACAAACAATGCAGAAGGCATTGTTTTGATAGTTTTCTTGTTGTTCAAGTATCTCGCGCATGCACCATTAATGTTATTCTCGATATTGTCCTTAGAGAGGTCTACTCCGAAAACAAACGATAATCGCGCATCTATCCATTTCGATAAGTCGCCTCCCTTACCACATGCAAGGTCAATGAGGGTGTCTCCTGGACGCGACGTTTTAGTGATAAGCATTTTTTTGACATAAAGGTTGTGAAAGTTACACAATGCACCCGTAGTCTTATTTCCATTCATGCGGTTGTAATATACCCCCTCATCCCCAGTATTGTCATGTGGAATGTCTAGACCTGTTTTGAGCATATCAACTGTAATGGGATAGTGGATAGAACGCCAATTACTGTTTGCGACGTGATATGGGTTTCCAAAGTTGCTTAGACTACGCCGTAATTCTGCAGTCTTATCGTATCGAACACGGAGTGGGATCCATCTCCATTTGGTCTCGTTGGACAACTCGTATCTGAACTCTACAATGGTATTATCACCAAATACTTCATTTTCTTCCGTGAACATTTGCGGGTCTCCGTTTCCGTCTGTTCGCAGAAGTACGTTACATACACCACCGTCTGCGTCATATGGGTCTGATGGAAAGAATTGCATTGGTCGATATCCAGATGTGGGCATATCGAGGGTTGTTCTGGTTGCATTTTCACCCTTATCAGTAGGCGGTGATGGTGCTGCACCATCATATACATCTTGACATGGATTCATATAGATAGTTTCATCTTTATTACCCCTTTTATGAACGTCGTTAAACCCACACATTAAGGTAAGTGTATGGTATTGTTTTATCTGGTCTGCATTACCAATGCCCATTCCTCCATCATACATGGTTTTTACTAATGGTTTATGGTCTTTGTCATTGTTGACCGAAACAAGGAAATCTACCGTATTGAATGACGCTGGCTTCCATTTAAAGGACTTAGCCCATGTCATCTTTTTAAGTGGCCCCACCTTGCCTACTTCTTCTGCTCCCACTCCAAGGTTACTGGGTGTAAATATAAGCCCATCCGTTGTATACTCGAACAAGTCATTGTCAATACGATCCAAAATCTTTCTACATCCTGCAAAGATCGTAGATGTTCCTTTATCTGCATAAAACTGTTTTACGGACACACGAATAGGAGAATGCATAGGAGTTTGGGTTTGTTGGTCAATGACAACTGAAACTAATTTCAGATCTCTCATAATATTGGTGAGGAGAGTAAGGCGCGATTTGTTACGATGTTTGTCGTCTTCGTCCTCACCCACCGTATTGTCACGATAGAATACATGCGCACGAACATCTTTCCCATTTACAATATAGATGTCGAATGCCGCAAATAAGTTGATGAATTTTCCACGCTTATCGTGTAAAATAATCTCACCATCTATCAACGAATTGTAACACAGTTTATTATTCGTTCTTGCTCCAGAGAATAACATCTTCATGTTACTGTTTATCAAATATACAAGACCATTACTAGTAATAAAGAAGAGCCTACGTTCGCCATCTGCCTTGTCAGTGACAGTATAATTATCACGTATATTGGTGAGGGTTGAATTATAATCAGGAGATTTGTTGTCTGCTATGTTTCCAATCTGAAGAGTATGTGAGGATGGTCCCACAAAGTGAGGATTTGGAGACAACTCCATATGAGGATTGAACCCCGTTAAACGTAAATATTCCATTCCCATCTCGATGCGATCGCTGACGGATACAGGAAATGCAGTCTCTTGAAGTCCCATGAGTACAAACTTCGTGCATCTACGCACTTTATCAATAAGTTCTTCCATGGTTTCAGTTCTTGTTCCTTGTCCAATGTTACTGTTGTCTACCTCAATCTCGATTTCATATGCCTCGTCAGCTTGAAATACTCCAGCCTCGGTAGTAGTGTACGCGCGCATAGACATATTTGAATTAGACATTTTAGCACTTTTTACAATGCTCATATCAATACGTACAGGATAATCTGGGTGTGTAAAGGTCACACGATTAATGTAGCGAAACTCTTTTTTATTTTTTAACCAATTATCGATAATAACTTTTGCAATGCCGTAGGGGTTTACTAAATTATAGTCTTCTTCTGTCTTGTATGCTACACGAAAATGAAAGTCATGGAAATCAGCTGGATGAACTTTTCTCGTCGTATCAGGTTCAACTGCATCCTTTTTATTTTGCATGGATACTGAAGTGGCATATGTTGTAGAAGACAACAGTTTTCCAATGTCGTTATGAATACAATATTCCTGAATTGCTGCAAGGCCTCGTATTTCGGTACGCACATTCATCAGTGTATGTTTTCCAGTATCAACATCTAACATCTCATTTTGTATTCTGAGCATGTATGTTCCAACGTCAGTCATTGTGGTAAATCCCATAGATCGAAGTTTTGTAACCACATTATCGTAGTCGTTGCGACGAAGTGGAGGAACTTTTGACGGGTTTCCTTTGATGGGAGTAGAGAACTTTACTTCGAGTTCATTATTCACGCTAGTGTCTTGACCATATAAAGGTTTTTTTGCCCAGAACGCACGATATATTTTGTACATATCTTCTGTTGCCTTTGTCGTGCTGTCACGAAGTTGTTTGGGAGTATAAAGAGTAGAGTGTCTATTTTCTCGAGGTTGATTCCGTGACCCCGTTCCTTTTTTAGGGTGGGAGTGTCGTCCACTGTCTTTGTACTTGCTGGCCATCGTATATATGTATATAGTATGCCTCTATTATTAAATGGTTGTACAGAGTATTATACCATTACAATCAATTTTCCACGCATTTCATCTACGTATGTGTATATGTATCACCTCATACATGTATACATTCGGTATACATGTATCGATCGTATAGTGCCTAAATCGTGCATATAATAAATATTTTATAGGTTCTGTATAATGGTCTCGTATAGTTGTGGTTTCGTTTTTTTCCATGCGAGTTCATTCTCCAGTAGTTTCAGTTTTATGACCATATCTCGTAGTTCTCCTACCTTATAGGAAGATATAGCTCGTAGAGGGTTTGTGATACTAACGGCATTCACATAGTAGGACGGTGTATTGTCCTGTGTGGGACGACACAAATATTCGTCCATCTTTGACAATGTCACTCCTGACTCATATCCATAACGCGTGCGCGGCGTGTCGTATTGATGAACTACATGTATGTTTTCCGGTTCCATATTATCTACATCAAGTAGAACTTGATATGATTTTCGTCGATGTATAAACAATATATTCAAATTACTGGCAACACACAATGCAATAAATGCTTTCACATCAATGGTATTATCATGCACTAACATGTTTTCAATAGAATCGATGCCACGAATTTTATTTGCGGTTAAATGTTTGCGATTCAGTCTAAGATGTTCAACGCATTTTAATTTTTCATTTTTTTCAACAATAAACCGATGTGTGTCTAGCATTTCATATGCACTGTTTCCGTTTACCAATATGTAGTAACACCAAAATAATTGATCACGTTCTTTGGGGAAATACATTTCGGAGCCTTTCTCGTGTATATGTTGGTCATTCTTCAAGGTTTTGTCCCATTTGGATAGAGATGTGTCAGAAGTAGGTTCCATTACAGACGTTCCTAATGTCTTATGTTGTTTCGCATGCGTTAATGTCTTCAGAGAAAACATATAGGGGTGTAATGTATCAAGTATTTTTTCAACTGAAACATTACTGACAGGATTGTTATTTGTAGTTTGGTTCATATCAAGATTAGTAGTTCTAATGCTCACTAATAATATCTAGACTGTTCTCTTTATGCTCTTGTAACATGTAATTTTTACTTGTATCTAGTTGCAAATCAATGAAACTGAGGTCATTTTCTTGTTGTCGCACATATTCCAAAAAAACGCGTATTTCAGAAATAATAACATCTGGAACATCTGTCATGTTAATATGTACGCCATACTTGTTTTCGTTTATTACCATATCAGAATGTTTATTAAAAATACGTAATATTTCGACTTGGTTGATCTTTGTCAATGTTTCGATGTTTGTACAAAGCATTTGCAGGTCTTGTGGTGAGCAATTATTTGTATTATTTGTGTATACAATATTGGGTTCGTCTATGTTAAGTTGATCCTCCATATGAAGAAATATAGTTACATATTTAAACTATTTTGAAAGTAGTTATACGTCTTCTATTGTAATGCGGGGGGCTTTATCGCCCCCCCGCTCTGCACTCAGGTGTCCCCCTGCTGCATTGGGTTCGACAAGCTGTGCAACGATTGAGATGTGTTCGTCGTAAAGTTCAAACCGTTGTCCAATTACCTTAACGGTAATATGATCCCCTTCATTGACACTGCTAAAATAAGCGCTGTCATAATGATGGTCGCGAGTGACAAATACGACCACTGGACTTGGCGCCACTACACTCTCTGCTCGAATACCTGCTTTGGTTACATTTCTTGCAATGCACTGAATTGTCATGTCTTCGACAGGATGACATATCTGACATTCGAATATCGCGGTAAAACATATATTATCACCATGTGCCTTTCCCGCGGAATAAGAACGGATACTAACCGACCCAGGTTTAATCAACCCTTCTACACTACATCGCCCCTCGCACTGCTTTTTGAGAACACCTTCAATGGTTTGTGTCAAGTTCTTACCCACGTTAGTGATATGAACCGAAACCTGTCGTTCCATAATTGCTCTGTCGAATAATGACAACTCTCCTTGGTTGCTATTATGATAATTTTTCCGACCATTGTGTGATTGTTGACGCTGGGAGGTACCACGATGAGAAGACTTCATTCAGAGTACTGTATACTGTAGATACTATTTTATATCAAATGTTGTTATATCGAAATAGTATTCAATTTCGATTACAGTATGGGGCAATCACAACCATTGATATTGATTTGGGTCGGTGTAACAACCTGCATTCGCTGGGTCGTATGCGACGTTTCATCTGTTTGTGACAATCGAGTATTAATTGCAACAGTCATTTCGTTCTTGGAAATCGAACGCGGCCCGACCGTATTATCCGTGTCATAAACAATATCACTAATCTGTTCAACGAGTTTATCGATGTTTTCATTTGCATACGCATCTGGAAGAAACCGAATAAAATAATGTGTTTGATGACTTTTTGATTCGGCCTCTTCTGGTGTTGTAGTGCGTATAACCCTACCTGCATATACCCCAACGCGGCGAATGGCAGCATGTGGAATGTCAGGAGTGGCACCCTTAATTGGGACAACTAAATCTGGACGCTTTACAAAGAAGAACCCAATAGGTGTATACACCTCTGGTTCTGGACGAGGTTCTGCGCGTCGCACCCACACCTGAAATACACAAGGACTGTCATGTTCTTTGTTGTTTACCAAGAATGAGGAGTTATCCAAATCATGTTGATGAACAAGATGAAAATAGTTAGAAAAGGCACGCCGCATACTGTCTTTTTTAAAGCTTTTGGGAAGAATAAATGAAATTGTGTCTGCAAATGTGCATGTTTTTTTGATAAATTTGATTGCGAGCGATGCCTGTCGTCCAAATGGTGGGTTTCCTACCACATGGATTCGTCCGTCAGGAGAACACCCTGTCTGTATTTCTTCTATGGGTATGGTGAGATAGTCACGTTGAAGCACTTGTGGATGTTCAGGACGAATATCATACATCCTTACTGGACACTTTAATGTTTTGAGTGAAGAGAGAAAGGAACCATTTCCAGCACTAGGTTCGATAATCAGATCGCATAGTTTTTTTGGCGAGACATGTTTTTTCATCAAAGATACGCATGTAATTGCCACAGAAGGTTTTGTATAATATTTGTCAATGGGGTCTCGGTCGAGACCAGTTGTCTGCTCTACAGAGTGTGGTTCTTGGATATTAGTATTTGACATGTATATACTATATGTCAAGTACGTTTTATACTGATACATTACAGACCTAGTATGTCATTAAATCGATAATATTCGTTATATGAAAAGAACCATCGTTTCCCGTCCTTGTTACTAGCATTATACTTGCGAAGGACGAACTCTATAAAAACACAAACCTCTTGCATAACATGATAACTAACCTCTGGTTGAGATTTTTTTGTGGGGTTGGGGTTGATGTATTTTAGGTTTTCAACCACATCATGTGGAAGAAGTTTTTGCAAAATACCAACCTTACTGTCTTTCTTCATCTCGCTGCATCGATGTCCTTTGCTACGTTTATTTTGTGCGTCCTTTAATTTGAATATAATATTGTCGTTCTTTAAATCATCGCCATTAAATCCGAATAAATTGGATACGTCTTTACTCAAGATGCTATGATTGTCATTAATGTGTTGTTTTACATCTTTAACGTCCTCGGGTTCTGCTGGGACCCAAGTATACAGTTCAGGAACACCACCCCCTGCAGATACAGAGGTCTTCATATTTTGACGGATGTATATTTTTTCATCTTCGCCCTTCTTTTTAGATTTTGTATCGTAGAATACCAATGCAATAAGTTTGAAATCCCCCGTCGTTTCGAATTGTTGAGAGATAAACCATGCCTTAATCTGGTTCTTCATCTCCTTATTAGGATCGGTCATCTCTTTGGAGAATACATAATGAAGGAGAATGATTTTATGACCAACAGAGAGAGTGTCCATCAAATGTTCTATTAAAAACTTATCTACTTCGTCTTCGGTAAGTATTTTATGGGTCACCATTTTGGTAATCGCTGTTCCGATGTACTTATATATATCAGGATTACCTCGCGCCAAGCCGTTTTCAAGATCGCGACCAACCTGTATATTGGTATTTATATCATGTATATTGGAAATAATCGCATCAACGGATTCAATCGACGCATGTGAAGACGCAACATTTAGACTAACAGCAGATGTCATATCTCTTTCTTCTAGTGGGGCAACATTACCGACATCAACAATACTATCGTCGACTACATTCGACTGGGTCGCTGCACGTAACATGGCATCATCGATACCACTGTCAATATTCATCTTTATGGATAGTTTTGGGTGTTTGTACATCAATGGTACGCTTCGTTCAAACAGGGTAATGCGGTTGCTCGTTAGTTCAATGGGTTGAAACAAATAGTATTCACCTATATTGACTAATCGCCCAAGCCGACCATAGGCATCTGTAATATGTTCTGTGTCTGTATCTACTAATATTGTGAGTGCCGAGTACACTTGGGAGTAAGGGTATTCGCGGCCATACATTAATCTAGCTAGGAGTTCTTTTTGTTTGTAAAAATGTTTCTCTTTGAATAGAGATCGAATCTTCTGTATTATTTTATCTGTATTCAACATGATAAATCGTTCTCCGTATGTACTCTTGTTCAAATTATCAAAAATTATGTCAGTAGCTTCTGTTTTGCTATAGCACTTGTAGTTTCCATCTTCCATGAAATCTGTTAACATAGTGAATGCATTATCTCCCACTTTGAAATCTTCAATAACTTTCCCAGACGACAATACTTGTTTTACAGATTGGTTCATCTCGTCTACACTAAAATTAGTTTGAGAATGGTTGAGAAAGCAGTCTACTGACACCTCTTTCAATAATCGCGTTACTTTACCAATTTGTATCGCCTTAAACTCTGCGGCACGGTAGACGTGCATATCAATGGTCTCTATTGTTTCGTCGCGTACGCTTGAACCATATAAGAATACTTGTACATTTCTCTCTTGAAACGGTAATAGTTTATGACTATCATGTCGAACCGCTCGGCCTTCGATTTGTTCTATACGGCTTCTATTGAACCATGGTTCAAGGATATGTACTTGACGAATAAACTTCAGATCAACCCCTTCCGACCCAGCCATGGAGACAAGAACCACTTTCACATAGTCTCCGTACAGGTTGTTGTCTTTTGTAACTTCGGTGATTTCTGCGAGGTTTTCAGGAGAGATGCGCTTATCACCTGTAATCATGATGTATTTTGCTGGGAGCTTATTAGGTCCTATGCGTAAAGGTTTGCTAGGGGGAGTTTTAAATAGCGATTTATTTGGCGACCCATGACGTGTAACTCCTATCGATTCTAGAGCCAGTGCCATAGGAATAAGACCTCCATCTAAATACTGTGAATATATCAAAATAACTCCTGTGGTATCTTTGACACATTCGCATATTTGTTGTATCTTGCCGCTATAGTTTCCAATCTTATCACTAGAGAAAAAGTCTTTATGTGGACTATTCTGTACCCACGGCTTGTACGAAAACTCTCCCTTCATGAAATTTGTGTCTGATCGTTCATCGATATAATCCATGGTCGCCTTAAGACCTTTCGTACCAATAGTGTCTTTCACTGAAATCTTTCCATCATCTATCATACCCTGTATATCAGTGACACTTGAACTTTCCGCTGTCATGTTAATCATGGGGAATGTCATATTCAAACACTGTATTGGGTCCTGTAGTTTCGTATAGCCAAATCGACTTACTCCACCTGCTAGTCCAGTGTCATCTTCATCGTTCTGAGACGCATCCTGTTGCAGTGATATGTCAACTGATGATGCTAGTTCGGTGGTCATACTGGTGTACACTTCCTCTTGATATTCTCCCAACTTGACAAGGTATATGTTCGTATCTGTTATGGTAGTTACTTCATTAGGAACTACTTTATCGCCCGTTATACTTGTTGTCTGTTGAGGTATGACTTGAAATGTTTGTTCAGGGGCAAATGTTCCAGGGTACATGCGATATGGAAACGTATATGGATTTTCACCCCTGACGAAAGATATGTATCCAGTCAGTTTACGTATCAATACCTCGCGTCCATTTTCTGTTGTACTACTCTCCGTCTGAAACTCGCCATCTACATTAAATACATCGCTGACCTTGATAAGACCGCGTCTGTCATTCATATTCATGAGATTAGTTAGCCAGATAATCTCCTTGTAACTATTAAACATAGGTGTTCCAGATAACAAAAGGAGTTTCATATGCATCGTACTCTTTACAAGAAATACTAGATTATTTGCCACCATTTTATTGTCGCTGTCGTCTGCGTTTCTAATGTTGTGTACTTCGTCTATACAGATAAAACGACCTTCAAACTCCTCTTTCAAATTGCGCTTCCTACGAGCAATATTTTTGAGAGAGTTCGGGTCTTCGTCTGTGCGAAGACCAACACTCCCTTGTTTCTCTATGTAATTTGCAAACTCACGATATCCCATAAATTTATAGGATTCGTTAATAATCTGATTGATTTGAAGGATGGTTCGTTCCTTTGATACGTTAAGGGTTTTCGTGGGGTTTATCTCTCGAATAAACTTGTTGCCAATACACGAGTTGATAGACCATTCTCCGTTCACAAGTTTCATCTTAGATGCATTAAACAACTGAAGTCGGAAGTTATCCTGTACATTGGGAGACGCAATAATAAGGATCTTTTTATTACCCCCAGTCTGGCGAATATAATCACGATGTTCCTCGCAAATACCAATAGCCGAACATGTTTTTCCTGTTCCTAGACCGTGAAATAGCAATAAACTATTATATGGCGTATGTGATGACAAAAAGTTTTTTACAAACAACTGGTGCGAACTCAACTCAAACTCCATATCCCCTAACTCGGCAGCATGCGCCTCTACATCATGAACCGAACCATCATACATCGTGTCATAAAACTCTTGTTTACGTGCAATTTTTAATGAAAAATTAGGGTCATTCATCGTGGGGTAAAGATCATTATTTTCGGGGTCTGTTGCAAGTTCTCCTCGTTCAATTATCTCTTGGCGAAGAATAAACTGGTTGCATGAGTGTATTGGGTCATATACAGTATTGGCAAAATCACATTGTTTTACCATCTGTTGGTCAGCTTCGATAGTATCTACCGCGATTGTATTGCTTTCAGTTATATCTATTCTGTCTACAATATCATTTGTGACATCTTTAGGTTGATCTGGATATGGAACAGATGATGACATACTACTATATCCTACGAATAAAAAGTACAATCTTTTAACAAACTGTGTATATTATCTACAATGCGAATTTTCTCTAAACTATATGGACGTATGCTCTCGATACACTGTGGAATAGATTTCCACTCTAAACTACTCACCTCGGTTCGCTGATACGACGTGAGGTCATACTCAAGCGATTTCGCTGAGGCTACATAAAACTTGTGTTTGTACGACTTGAAGTTTGACCCAATAAAGTACTCCTTGTATGGCACAATGTTTTCCACAATGGAAATTAATTTGCGATTTATTCCGGTTTCTTCTTCAAACTCTCGCAAAGCGCAATCTATGTCATTCTCTCGAAAGTTGCGACGTCCTTTGGGAAACTCCCACTCCTGTTCTGTCCAAGCAGTAGGACTATTGTGTATCATATCGACAAGACTTGTTGTTGTTTCGACACCAGATGCCTCTGTATTCACAACCCCTACCGTACGGAGTATATCAAATTTCCTGCAAGAGTTTGTTTCTTCTGTCTTGTACACATTCGATACGGGACGTGCCCATAACTGAGACCACAACAAAGAGAATGGTTGGGTCAATATACGGGTTTTTTCGGATAGTGTCATTTCATCGATACATTTCTGTATTTGAAACTTGTTTGTGGTAGAATATTTCCCACGGACAAAATCAATATACCCAAACGTATCCTTGCGACGAATCATCAACAATTCAGGCGTATTTTGAGATGTCATTCGAAACAAAATTATCCCATAACTTGTGAACGGTAGTTTGCATTGATAAAATATATGACCAGTCTTTCCACAATTACTACATGTAGACGACGATAATGATAACGCCTTATTTTTAAATGATTGACTCGCATAATTAATGGACGTTTGAGGACTAAGTTGATTAATCAATGGGTTGATATTTTTGACAATGTTTTCAGGTTCATCGGAAGATTTCTCAATTGGAGTGTTTATCATGACCGTAATAGTATAGTATATATGGACACATTGTATCTAAGCGGTGAAATAGACGTTTTTATAATGTGGATTTAGGTTAATGACAGACTTGGACGCAACAATATGGGGACCACATTACTGGTTCTTCTTGCATACTGTCACATTGACTTATCCACTGAACCCCAATGACGTAGCCAAAAAAAAATATTACGAACTCATCCAAAATCTACCCTTATTTATTCCAGATACGTCCATGTCAAAATCCTTTCAAGACATACTAGATACATATCCTGTATCCCCCTATTTAGACACACGTGATTCGCTAACGCGGTGGACACACTTTATACACAACAAGATAAATAAACGACTAGGAAAACGTCAGATTTCCATGACCAAGTTCTATGAAGACTATCACGAAAAATACAAATCTCGTAACGTACAAATTGTCGAATACGCCAAAACAAAACGTCAGGTACTTTACGCTCTTCTTATATGTTCACTTATCGCAGGCATATACACAATGAACCGATAGTATTCAGAAGAACCAAAATAAAATGGTGACAGAGTACATATAGACTTCATAATAATGTCATCGTCGCATAGTACTATGACAGGGGCTGGGTCCATCGGTTCTGGTGGATATGGGTGTGTCTTTTTACCACATCTATCGTGCGCCACGAATACGGACGACGATAATACATCCCCAACTAAACTCAAATACGTGACCAAACTCATGACAAACAAACATGCTGACATCGAGTATCGACTTATACGTTCATTCGATAGGCGGTTAAGCGTAATCCCTAACCATACAGACTACTTCCTAGTTGCGAATGTGACCAAATGTCGACCAGGTCCACTAACTAAACGTGATCTCCAATCATACGACAAACAATGCAAACCCCTGATTAAAAAAAACATTACCAGAAAAAATATCAACCGTTCTCTCAACAAGGTCACCGCTTTACGCATACCATATGGAGGAGTTACAATCGATGAATATTGGATGACACATGTGAATAATCGTACCGATATGGAAACGATGATCGAGACAATGTATACACTATTCAATAGGGGCATTTTACCGATGAACCAGAATGGATTATATCACGGAGATATCAAATCGACTAACCTCATGTATTACCAAAACAAGACAAAACTAATCGACTGGGGATTAGCATTTGATTCGTCATACACGAGAGACCATAATACCGATGGGGTTAGTCGGTTGGCTACATACAGACCATTTCAGTTCAATGTATTACCATCATGTATTTTATTCAACGCTGAATTCAGAACAGCCATCGCAAACTTGTTGAAAACAAATGACACTCCTTCCCGTGAGAATATCAATGAATTTGTCGCTGGATTTATTATTGATTGGTATAAAATCCGAGGACAGGGTTCAGTATCGATAATGGTTACACTATACGACAAACTTGTCCCCTATGCGGCAAAGAAGCGCGGGATCACGCACACGACCGCGACCGGCACATATACAACAAGTGACAAGAAAGAAACAGTTCCTGCGTTCGCTGTTGTGTACATCGCCAATATTCTAGAAAGGTTTATTCGAAACAAGATGTTTCATTTAGAAGAGTATTACAAGGAAGTGTACCTCAAAAACTTGGATATATGGGGGTTCGCTATGTCCTTTCTAATCTTATTTAACCTGCTGTGTAAAAACGATACGACCCTCAACGACAATGAACAAAAATCGCTCAGTTCTCTCTGCAAGATGTTTATTTATATACTTGAAACGGATACGACCCCGATCGACCCCGAACGCATATCGAATTATGTAGGAGAGGTATTACACAATTATCGCAGGTAAGGGCGGTATCATCGAACATCCAACATGACACCTTTTGAATATTCGGTGGCGTAATTATCTAACAGTACAGTACCATATTCACCCTTATACATTTCATGCGATTAGAACTTGTTATATTGATAATTGCTGCGTTCTTTGCATACAACGCATACCATGATGGAAAATACACAACGATGGTGTATAAGAACAAAAAATACATACAAATCGCAGGATACTTGTTAGCTGGGGTTTCTCTCTACATGGTACTTCGTAAAGATCCTGAGAGAGGGAGGAAACTTTTACTACATGCGAACGACACGATCAAATACCTTCCCATTGATAAAAACTCTGCCAATATATTATCTCCCATCATCGATTTTACCGTAGGAGACAGTTCCAACAATAGTTTCATGGGTGCGCTTAACCCGTCTCGGACGCATTCAACCGTTTCCAATATGGAACAGAAGATACTCCAGTCAGGTCGTGTCGGCAACCAAGGACAAGGACAGAAACCCAAGGCTACAAAACGTTCGGTAAGTGAGACTAAAAAGAAATATGTAGCGTCCATGCAGGACTGGAAATGTGGAGGATGTCATGAAAAGTTAAACGCATGGTTCGAGATTGACCACAATACACGACTGGAATACGGTGGAGGAAATGATGTTCAAAACCTTGTTGCCTTATGTAGGAACTGTCACGGTAAAAAAACAGCGTTCGAAAACATGTGATGCCGTAACACTACCCATTTATTGTCTCGATACAATATATGGATAATAAACAACCTATAGATACATCAGAATCTATATTATTTGGACCTATTGAAAAATTAAGCAATGGAAACAATTATGTTTTCTTCGCTTCTATTGTTCTGGTCCTTACTGGAATAATGATCTCAATAGCGTTTGTTAGTCCAACTAAGAGTGTCAACGGCGAAACAGTTGCAAACCCAATTGGACTACGAATTTTAGAAGCGTTAGGTATCGCACTTCTTACCATAGGGGTGGTATGCATGGTATTACTGCTTTACTTACCATCCCTGAAGTCGATTCTACAACTTGTCGACAAATTAAAAGGAGCACTATTGCTATTTGTACTTATATTCGCTATTATCATTTTCTACCGTAACATGTCGTCTACCGCCATCACTAATTACCGAATCATTATTGTTCCGATTATAGCATGGTTGTCTGTAAAAATGTTTCGCAACGCCATGACCCCATCAACACAGGAAGAATATGTTCCAAATCTGCAAATAGAAAAAATGCGTATGTCTCTGGTCTTCGTGGCATTCGTAGCATTCATATTCACCATGTATTCTGTAGACTTTGGAGGATTTCTGCGTGAATACATGGGAGGTAGTCTCACAGCAACCCTCACATTGCTTGTCATGGGGATGATATATTTAGTGACACTATTGAGTTACCCGATTATAAAAACCAGCAAGGGTGAAGGGAACGATAAAAACATTCTTTCAGGCTTCAGTTGGACTGGTATTGGACACGGACTCTTTATGGGAGTGACGTTCCTTCTTGCGTTCATAGGTCTGTTTTCGAACATGTCCAATTTCACTGACGACGATGGTGTAATAAGCTTCAAGAACACGCGTGCGTCACAACTGTTTGGAGTTTCAATTACTATTCTTGTTTTGTGGGTTCTCTTCTTTTCTGTGAGAACATACCAAGATGTTCATCATACATTGGACGCAGCAGGACAAGAACAAACAACCAAGGTAAAATCGGCGATAAATAAAATATTCCTCCTTCTCGGAGGAGTGTCATTCTTTGCTTCTATGATATATTGGTTTATATCGATTGCCAACTCCTTTAACAAGACACATAGCGTGGGAGCACTCCTTATGAACCTAATGGTGATTTTTGTCATATTGATCATATTGTTTAAGTATCTGGCTAACACCACACATTTCCAGAAAAGCCCCTATTTTCGTCTAGCAGTAGGAACTCTATTCTATATCCCTTGTTTAGCATATGATATTTTGCGCAGTATCCTTGGAATGCTCGGTATTGCTATTCCACCATTAAAATCATTGGCAGGTAGTGTCGCAAACGGTGCAAAGGGTGTAGCAGGAAGTGTATCTACTGTCGAAAAACCAGCAGGAAAAGACATGGTGACATTAGCAACTGTAATGGTGGCGTATGTTGCATATTTCTTCCTCATTCCGTATTCGCTTAACAAATTTGCCAAACAAGGGGGAAATGTCATCCTACAAGAACCAGTCTCTCTATCCACTGAAAAATCATTAGGAACATACACCAAGTTGAACGGTATTGACGACAGTTCTATTACTCCGATATTTGGACAGTCTGCCGTATTCAATTACACATACGCCGTATCATTTTGGGTCTATTTAGATAGTTCAACCGCATCCGTATCCGATAATTACTATACAGTGATGAACTACAATGAGATGCCTCATATCATGTGGAACCCCAAAAAGGCAACCATGATCTTTACTGTCAATAATAATACGGTCGACGATGAGACTAACACACCCGATACAACAGCACAAAATGAGACAAAAACTGGAAACCGAACATTATTAACATTGGAATCGATATCAATGCAGAAATGGAACAATATCGTAGTGAATTATGTCAATGGAACACTAGACATATTTGTAAATGGTGACCTTATGCAGTCATCGCGAGAAGTAGTTCCAGAAATGACCTATGGAGAACTAACTATTGGATCACCACAACTTTCGGGCAAGGTATGTAATGTTGTATACTTTAACTATAGTTTAGAGATGAAGAATGTGCATTATCTATATAATCTTGTAAAAGATACAAACCCACCAATCATCACAGACGCATACTATGGAACTACGGAAAATAATGTATATGTCAATAAGGCAGCAAAACCCATCACAGAAATCATCATCCCTATCAACATTGATACGAATATTCTAGATACACAGGAACAGGGGGCAGACAAACCAGTTGATGCGATAGGAACATCATACACACCTGATACTAATTATCTCTCTATGGCGTGGTATTTTAAGCAAAACAAGGACGAACACAATAGTGCATCACCTGAAGATGGACCAGTGAGTGATATAGTTGTTCCCACACTGAAAACACCTATCATATCGGGAGGGATGTTGCCCTCTAGTGACCCTCTTAGCACACCCGTTCAACTAAAACGCACATAATATATAATATTACATCATTGTCAACCTTTTCATAAAAAATATATTTCAGTACTGTACAGTCTACCATGGAAATCACCGAAGTGCTCATTGTTGTTGCAATCATTATCGTGGTGTATATCTTGGTTAAATATGCTAGTAGTGGATCAAAGTCACATACATCATTAACGAGTGCGCTCCAAATGCAGGTTATTAAGGCAAATGATCTTATGGGAGGAGCAGGTTCTCCTAGATCAAATTATTCCATGTCCATATGGTTCTACGTTGATGATTGGAACTATAACTACGGAGTACATAAACCATTGGCAGTTCGATACAAGGCGGGAACGGCTACTACTGAAGATTTAGTGCCTGGGCTTAAGGTCATCACCCCATGCCCAGCCATTGTGTTAGGGGGGACGGACAACACACTTGATATCTTTCAAACAGTCCTTCCACCCGATGCAGGAAGCATTCCCACTGGTTCCAATGCTCAGGTCATCAATGGAGAAACTATCAGCCGTTGTAAACTCACCAATATACCTATTCAAAAATGGGTAAACCTCATCGTATCCTTCTATGGCCGTACCTGTGACGCGTATTTAGATGGAAAACTGGTTCGCACTTGTGTTATGGATGGTATTCCCAAGATCGACAAGGACGCCAACATGTACATCACTCCCAGTCTCGAGGAGAACAAAGGATCCTTTAAGGGATGGACTTCCAACTTCCAGTATTTCCAAACCGCAATGAACCCTCAACAGGCATATGATATTTATACTGCCGGATTTGGTGGGGCAGGCTGGTTGTCTAGCTTATTAAGCACGGAAGTGAAAGTCACTTTCTCAAGGAATGGTAAAGTCGATACAGAATATTCCATGTAGTTGACATAGATTGACCATTATTTTATCATAATGTACTGTACAAGTGTCAGTCAATATGATGAACGATATTGGAGTAGCAAGCAGCCCTGCGGCATATTCGCAATCTAATTCACTCGTAACAAAATTTGCATTCATTCTTGTAGTTTTGCTGGTGTTTATCATAGTTCTACAAATGGGTATGGGGGTTATTGCTTGGCTTTTAGGACCCAATGGTTCGCCCAAGTTGTTTACTGGAATGATTCCTGGTAATGAAATGGTTGCTTTTGACCAAGCCCCAAGTGTAAACGGTTCTTCTACTATTTTACGTTCCGATAATCAACGTGGTGGCATTGAGTTCACATGGAGCATATGGATGTATGTAAATA
>Ga0115566_10001575_pt1 | contig 19444 bp, 20 predicted proteins | sample COGITO_mtgs_1204_3_FD_87173 | JGI IMG/M metagenome (GOLD analysis project Ga0115566, IMG submission 87173) | Pelagic marine microbial communities from North Sea - COGITO_mtgs_120405 | ecosystem: Environmental > Aquatic > Marine > Epipelagic | place: Germany:Helgoland, sampling site Kabeltonne...
CGAACGATTGAGACACCGATTTTCTGGTCTTCGTTGTCCGTTACGACGTTGTCGAGACCGGCAATAGCACGGAGGAAAGCAACACCGCCACCAGGGACGATTCCTTCTTCGATGGCTGCACGCGTGGCGTGAAGCGCATCTTCGACACGTGCTTTCTTCTCTTTCATTTCAGGCTCAGTGGCAGCACCGATACGAAGAACAGCAACACCGCCTGCCAGCTTGGCAAGACGTTCCTGCAGCTTCTCGCGATCGTAGTCGCTAGTAGTGCTTTCGATTTGCTGTTTGATCTGTCCGGCGCGGGCCTTGATCTGCTCAGCTTCACCAGCACCGTCAACAACAGTCGTGTTGTCTTTGTCCATGACTACGCGCTTGGCCTGACCGAGGTATTCAATACCTGCGTTCTCCAATTTGTAGCCTTTTTCTTCGCTGATGACCGTACCACCCGTGAGGATAGCAATGTCTTCCAGCATGGCTTTACGACGGTCGCCAAAACCAGGAGCCTTAACGGCAGCGATCTTGAGCGTGCCACGCAGCTTGTTGACTACGAGAGTAGCGAGCGCTTCGCCTTCTACGTCTTCAGCAATGATTACGAGAGGGCGACCCATCTGGGCGACTTTCTCGAGGACCGGCAGAAGGTCCTTCATTGCGCCGATTTTCTTGTCGTGGATCAGGATGAATGGGTCGTCGAGAACGACTTCCATGTTGTCCGGATTCGTGACGAAGTAAGGTGAGAGGTAACCGCGGTCGAACTGCATACCTTCGACAACGTCGAGGGTCGTTTCCATTCCTTTGGCTTCCTCGACCGTGATGACTCCTTCTTTACCAACGCGTTCGAACGCATCGGCAATGTCATTTCCGATCTCAGGGTCGTTGTTGGCAGAGATCGTAGCGACCTGTGCAATCTTGTCACGATCCTGAATGTCCTGGCTCATTTCGCGCAGGTGAGCAACAACGTGGGCAACAGCTTTATCGATGCCACGCTTGAGGTCCATCGGGTTAGCGCCTGCAGTAACGTTCTTAAGACCCGTAGCGAGGATCGCCTGGGCAAGAACGGTAGCAGTCGTCGTACCGTCACCAGCCACATCAGAGGTCTTGGAAGCAACTTCCTTGACCATCTGAGCACCGACGTTTTCGATCCGGTCTTCCAGTTCGATCTCTTTAGCAACCGTAACACCGTCTTTGGTGATGGTTGGAGCGCCAAATTTCTTTTCGATGATGACGTTGCGTCCTTTAGGACCGAGGGTCACCTTTACTGTATCGGCAAGCTTGTCGACACCGCGCTTGAGGGCGGCACGAGCTTCCGAGTCAAAAATGATTTGTTTAGCCATGATTATCTGTTTGTTTGATCGTCCGTGAACGATGCGGGTCCCGTCTGTTCAGGAGCCCGAGGTGTGCTGTGCTAACTGAGCCGGTCAGAAACGACCGGTAGGTAGCGAATTAGTCGTTGACGATACCGAGGATGTCCGATTCCCGCATGATGAGCAGGTCTTCGTCGCTAATATTGATTTCGGTACCGGAGTATTTGCCGTAAAGAACGGTGTCGCCTTGACTGACAGACATGTCAACTTTGATTCCGTTCTCGACTTTACCTGGTCCTACTGATACGACTTCGCCGCGCTGCGGCTTTTCTTTGGCGGTATCGGGGATGAACAAACCGCTGGCCGTTTTCTCTTCGGCCGGCTGTGGTCTGACCACTACGCGATCGCCAAGAGGTTTAATGCTAGCCATGTTGTGCTGCCTCTGATGACTTAAGGTTGAGTGATAAATTCCACTATTTGGCACTCTCGATGGGTGAGTGCTAAAGTGGAGATAAAAAATAAGCGGGGCTTCTGGATTTCCAGCCCTTCAGTTGGTTCGAACCCAATTTTGGACCTCTCTGTTCCGTTCAAATCAATATCAAATCAAGCAGAAAGGCACATTGTGACCCGATAGCAGTTAAATTTGTGTGAACGGTGCAGCGCACTTCTACTTGACACAGATCTGGGCCAGTTTAACATGTCCTCAGTCCTTCCCGCAGACTACCCGAACGGCTTTCGAAAAGGATTTTGGTTGGTACTGGGCTCGGTCAGCCTCTTGCTGTTTTTTGCCCTATTGCCTCCCTTCGTCGGCGAGTCCATGAGAGGTGTTTTAATGACTGCATTCTCTCATGTCTGCCACCAGTTGCCTGCACGATCCATGCACATCGAAGGCGTTTCGGTGGCTGTGTGTCATCGTTGTCTTGGAGCTTATGCAGGGTTCGTTTTGGGTGGTGTGTTGTTTGCCGGTCTAAAAGGATGGTGGCCCGTGCCGGTCCGGAAGACTGCGTACCTTTTGGCAGCTGCGGTTTTTCCTGGTGTCCTCGACTGGAGTGGGGACGTGGCAGGCCTTTGGACGAACACTCCTACCTCCCGGATGATAACGGGAGCAATCTTCGGGATTGTAGCAGGCTACATTCTCATGCTCTCAGTGGTAGAGTCTTTTGGAGATCAAGTGAAAACGCACCCTGAGGGCTGATTCACACTCCTTAATTCGTAATTATCAGGAATAAGTGGGGTATCGTACTGTCGCGACGCTTATCGAAAGTAGTTGGCGCATCGACCGTCATTGTGTGGGCTGGGTGAGCCAGCCATTTTGATCCTTTTATCTTTCTGATACCATGCCGGATACAAAACAGTCTATCCTCCTGGGTGCCCTTGTCACAGGGATCCTAGGTACGTCTTACCTCGGTCTCATCACCACTCTAATGTGTTGCATGAATGTAATTGCAGGGGCGTTGGTAGCCATATGGCATTACACCGAAACCAACGAATTGACTATTTCCGGTGGGAAAGCTGCCGGTATGGGTGCCTTGGTCGCTGTAGGAGGAAGTGTGATTGCCTCCGTTTTAACCCTGATCTTGATGACGGCGGGCATTCGTCACGATGTCGTTATGGCTGAATTCATGCTGAACAATTTAGGAGACCAATTACCTCCAGAATCTATTCAAGGTCTCGAAGATCAGGTTGAAGCGGCCATCCAATTGGGACCGTTTTTCTTTAACGTTCTGGTGAGCACCGCCGTCTCTTCTGCCTTTGGAGCGGGTGCTGGTGCGATTGGGGCCAAAATGTTCAAGAAAGGTGGCGATGAGCCGACCGACCTGTCAGTTATCGAAGAGCTGTAGGTATCAATGCCGTTTTGAAATCGGCTTACCAAGTATTTCAGCGGCGATAAATGCTTCTCGCAAACGCTGCGGATCTGTCAAGTCCGGTTGGGCAGGTATCGGTTTTTTAGCCGGTGTCAGTGCTCCACCGGACTTTTCATATCCACCAAAGTCATAAACGTGATCATGGGTGATCACTGGAGCATGGAATTCTCTGCCCTTCTTTTCGAAGGAGTCATCATAGAACCTCTCGCCTGTCTCGTGCCCAGCAGACCGAAATTCCCGGAAGGGGCTTTTGGCGCTTTCAAGACGTGTGGCACTTTTCACGGTTTTCGCAACGGCCGACTCTGGGTTTCTAGATGGGTGCAACCGCTCATGAAAGTCCCCGTCCGGTGACTGCGACGTTTCTGGCATTCCAGCTTCTCTGGGCTCATCTCCTTGAAGCATACGTGAGATTTCCGAAAGTGCAGATTCTAGGCCAGTGACTACCTCAGTTGATGAGTCACTTGAATAGGGAGGACCACTCCTTTCCCAGGATTCAGCCCCTTGCATTGGAGCAGGTGCCTCTCCATAAGAAGGGAGGGATTGCTGAGCTGCCTTTTTCTTTTTTCGGGCTACATATGCCTGAAAAATATAGACGGCGAAAATCGCCAGCCAGAAGAGGATATCAGATTTCATGCGAGACGAGGATGGTTAGCTTGGATAAGCGCGCCTTGAGGCTGAGTTCCAACTAGAATGAACTGTCCTGGCCCAATAAGTCCAGGAGTCTGCGATTGGCCCGCGGGAAAGCATAGTCCGAAAAGGCTTCTCTTGCAATCCAAGTGGTGGGTGAATCGGTCTCTGGCTCTTGTTGCGATGTGGGCAGACATTCGAAGGCGTGAAGAGTAATCCGAAAATGGGAATAAGCATGATCGATTTCAGCAAGCTTGCGAATCGGCAATACATCTAATCCAATTTCTTCTCGCACCTCTCGAATGCAGGCATCTTCGGCAGATTCGCCTGCCTCGACTTTTCCTCCCGGAAACTCCCAGAGTCCTCCCAACATGGCGTTTCTATCCCGCTGCTGAATGAAAATGCGTTCTTGAGAGTCGCGGATTATAGCAACTGCTATATCGTGATGAGGGACCGCCTTTTTGGGCTTTCGGACCGGAAAATCTGTCATTTGACCACGTTTCGACGCTCTGCATCCTTCTCGAAACGGACATTGGGGGCAGGATGGAGAGGTGGGAGAACAGACAAGCGCACCTAGCTCCATCATGGCCTCATTGTGGCGGCCAGGGTTGTCATGATCGAGCAACGCCTCTGCCGCCATCATAAGCTTACGCCGAGCAGAAGAGGTCGTGTGGACTTCATCTAGGGCGAGAAGTCTGGATAGTACTCGGATCACATTCCCATCAAGAACAGCTTGTTTTTCGCCAAATGCAATGGACGAAATGGCGGCAGCCGTGTAAGGCCCAACGCCTGGAAGCGCTAGCCAGTCTTCGTACGTGTCCGGGAGCTTACCAGCGCGCTCTTCCATCACGAATTGTGCGGCCCGGTGCAGATTTCGGCCACGTGAATAGTACCCAAGTCCCTCCCATAAGCGGAGAACATCATCTTCAGACGCGCCAGCCAAGTCTTCCACTGTGGGGAAGCGCTCCAAGAAGCGGAAGAAGTAGGGCAGTCCCTGCTCCACTCTAGTCTGCTGCAAAATCACTTCAGAGAGCCAAATACTATATGGCTCAGGATTCTCTCGCCACGGCAATGATCGCCTGTTTTCGATAAACCATGCAGCAAGATGACGCCTTAGAACATCGGGGTCAGCTTCGAAGTCGGGTAGCCAATTCACAAGATGATGAGTTGAATTGGGTAGGCGAGCGTATCGCCACGTTCTTTTGTGATGGCCTGAAAGCGCAACTCATGGATTCCGAGATCTTTTTCAAAGGTCTTCCAAAAGAAACTGCGTTCGCGCAACAAGCTCCAGACAGGAGGCTTTTCCAACTCCCACGTTGCAATTGCATCTCCAGATAGCGAATCCGGCAATTGGGCGATAAACGTTTCACCCGCATGTACCGTGTCCGCTGAAGCCGAAACGGAACTCAGGAGAGCGGGTTCATCCAGCAAAGCCGTCCGCAATCCGGGCGACACTAGGCCGGCCACCATGATAGGTAGAATGAGCAAAAAGGATTTCATAGCAAGCACTGAGGGAGAAGCGCGTCTTACCCACCAGGTGGGCTGGTGGATCCGTGTTGCTGAATCCGTTCCTCATCTAACCTGGTTGGGGGTGATTCTCGTCGCAATTCTCTGCCTGAGCGCGCCGCGTCAGGCGCACGCCAGGCAGCAGGTATCATCTGGGGTCGAGTTGTTTGTTGACTCCGAGAGAGTCGAGTGGCCGGTAGACGTGCCAATGCCGGGTCAAAATGCTCAATGGCAGCGACTCTTGGAGGACTGGTTCCACAATCAAGGATTCTTTGAGGCTAAAATTGCAGATACAGAGGCGCTAGATGCAGCGTTACGCATTTCCGACCGAGTAATCAAAGCCGTTCATATTAACCGCGGATCTGAGACGCTTTTGACTGAAGTTGTGCTTCAGGGCGATGAATATCCAAAATTGTCCGATTCGGCTACTCCGGTGATCGGAGAACGTGCTTCTGCCAACACTATCGAGGCCTTGATTGGGTCCTTGCTGGGCGTTTTGACCACCGATGGATATTTGGGGGCGACCATTTCTGTGTCGGATGCTAAATGGGAATCGGGCGAATTGACCTTGTTTCTAGATCTACAGATCAGAGCTCAATACCGATTGGACGGGGTGCGGCTGCAGGGTGACGAACGAACAAAACAGTCCCTTCTTCTCGATTTTCTGGGCCTTGAAGTCGGGCAATCAGTTGCTGGGCTAGATCGTGATGACCTACGAACGATCCTGCTTGGAGCAGGCTTGCATCGTCAGGTAGGAGCACCTGTTTATGAGCTACTTGACGATTCACTGGCGGTTTTATTGTTTCCGGTTCAAGCCCGTCCGCCCGGACAGTTTGATTTGGTGGCAGGGTATCTTCCGTCTACAGGAGGTCAATCGGGCAGGGTGATTGGATCGGGGCATATTCTGCTTGATAATGCGTTTGGCGCAGGCCGATTGTTATCGGCCACTATTCAGCGGCTCCCGCAGCAAACAAGTTCATTCAGATTGGACGTCGAGGATCCATTGTTCGTTGGTTTGCCGGTTCGGGTTGGATTCGGCATGGAGGGACTGCAGCAAGACTCTACATATAATCGAACCGGTATCCGTCTCTCCGCTCTTTTACGCTTAGACCGGTGGTCGGAAATTGGTGGTCGTTTCTCGCGGGAGGTAACTCGACCCGGGCAAGCTGGCGCACAGTTCGATAATGGGAGGCAACGCGTTGGCCGAAATACCGGTACGTGGGCTGGAGTAGAACTGCGCATTAATCGACTGGATAATCGTATCGCTCCTAGAAAAGGTCTCTCGCTCTGGACCACGTTGGAGAGGGGGTATAGGGATTCAGAACGTCGAAAAATCGCGGACGGGGACACAGTTAGGATCTCCCAAAGGGATTCTCAAGAACGGCTTGAAGTGGGACTACGCGTTCACGGTCTAAATCGTGGTAGATTTGGTGGGCTTGTTGGCGTAGATGCTCACCTAATTCGTTCAGAGGATCTAGACGAAAGCGACCTCTTTTTCATGGGCGGAGCCAGCTCACTTCGCGGGTACGACGAAAATCGATTCAGGGGCTCTACCCTGGTACGCGCCTTTGCTGAGCCGAGGTATCACCTAGATGATGGCTCCATGGTCTTTCTATTCGTGGATATGGGCTATGTAGAGAGCTCGCTCACGAAAGATTCAAAGGGTTCATGGTATCCCGGTTATGGCATCGGCTTCGTATTCTCATCGGGTATCGGACCAATATCAATTTCTTATGCCCTCAACAACGAGGGTGGATGGAGGGAAGGAAGGGTTCATGTTGCCGTATCATTTGGCCTTTGAGCGCACACCCTTCCAGCACTACTACACCATCAAACTGCCTCCCAACACGTTCTAGTATGCCTTCATCGACTGAAAAACACAGATTTTACGCGCCTCCCGACCAAATAGCGGGTGATGTGGCTGTATTTACCGAGGAAGAATCCAGACACGTTATAAAAGTACTTAGGCTGGGAGTTGGAGATGTTGTGACCGTAGTTAATGGAGACGGACTGACGTGCCGCGCTGAATTAGAAATGATCAGCAAGCGATCCGTTTTAGCTAGAATCTTGGAACGCAAAGAAGAGGTTGGTGAGCCGTCCTTTGATCTGCACATCGGATTGTCTGTGCTAAATCAACCTACCCGTTGGGAGACGTTTCTGGAAAAAGCGGTCGAGAATGGATGTACGCGCATTACGCCGCTGGTCAGTCAACGAACGCAGAAGGTGAAGTTCAATCGTCGGCGGTTGGAAAGTATTCTAGTGAGTGCCCTAAAGCAATCAGAACGAAGTCGATTGCCAGTGCTCGACGATCCAACTTCTTTTGAGAGCCTTATGAAAGAGTTTTCTCGAGAAGCTGAATCAGATCAATTCGTTAAGCTGATTTGCCACGAGTCTCGACCTGATGGGGTTCGCTTAGGTCATCTGCTGAGCCAAGTACCAGCCCAGGCTCAGTTAGATGGCGATTCCAAATCGAAGACCGCCCTGGAACATCCCAAACAGAAATGGTCAGTGCTTGTAGGACCTGAAGGAGGCTTTTCTGAAGAGGAAGTTGAGCGGGCGGTTTCCAGTGGGTGGAAGTCTGTTTGGCTGGGCGAACGAAGATTGCGAGCTGAAACAGCAGCAATGACCGTTATTTCTGTGATCAGTCAGTCACTGGATGAGCGCCAAAATGGGTAATTGATAACCTGTGGGACTGATAGGTCATCTTCGTCTGAATGCCGTGAATCCTTTGCGAACCCTGAACTGACTTCCGCATGCAGTTGAATCCGGGGTACCGTAGTTGCTATCTTTCCCGGCTAAGACCGGAATTCTAGGCAGCACTTATTCCTTATCAGAGGGCTGTCAGCTACAACGCAGAGAATTCCGACACCGAAATGTAGAGATTCGATGTTTACTTTTCTCATTGTTCTGATTTCGATTATTGCCGTCCTTATGACGCTCGTAGTTCTTCTACAGAGTGGTAAAGGTGGCGGATTGGCAGGTATTGCCTCTGGCGCCGCCACGACCCAGATTCTTGGATCTCGTCAGGCACCCGATTTTCTCGAAAAAGCGACCTGGACGCTGGCCACAGCATTCATCGTACTATGTGTTCTGTCCAACTTCGTGATTGGCCCTGAAAATTCAGGTGGCTCAGTCATTCAGCAGAACGCACAGAGCGGACAGGTCCAGACGCCAACGCTCCCAGCTCCTGCTAACACTGCTCCAGCTACGGACGCAGCAGCCGGCACCGAGACAGGCGGTGGCTCAGAAGAAGGTTCTGATCAGTAGAACCTGAAACGACTTTTCCCTTAGGGGAGTAGGGGCGCCGGCTGAAGCCGGCGCCCCTTTTTTTATACCCTAGACTCCGCACTAGGCGTTTGACCAAAACAGGTGGAGCCCGGCGCCTAAAGGCGCCGGGCTCCATGTCAAGAGTGGCCATTGCTGATCTGTAAGCCGAATTCTGTCTGCCCGGGTGATTGGCCAATTCTCCCGGAGAGATCATCATTTATCTGGGACCGACGTCACCATCGGCCTCTAGCAGTCTACCCGCATTCAAGGACGGGCCGTCCTTGCCGTGCCTAAGCACGACGATGCTGCTTGACCTTGCACCCCATGAGGTTTGCCTGGCCGGCCGTGTCACCACGAACCGCCGGTGAGCTCTTACCTCACCCTTTCACCCATCACCTGTGCCCGTGAGGGCCATCGGCTGGTTTACTCTCTGTTGCACTTGCCGTCACTCTTCAAATGAAAAGCGCCTTCCCGTTAGGAAGCATGGTGCCCTTCGGTGTTCGGACTTTCCTCACTTCTAGCGAAGCGCGATGATCCGATCAGCAGCGCGAGAAACGAAAAAGGGGCCGGAGGGTTTCCCGGCCCCTTTCGTGGGATTGACCAAAATGGACAATCACATACTTTTTGGCTGGGTTAGGACTATTTAGTCTTAGCCACCGTTTCACGGAAAAGATCACCGTCGACAATGATCCGTCCCGTGTGTTCGCAGGCAACAATGCGGTTGCGCTGGCGAATTTCCAACTGACGCTGAGGTGGAACAGAGAATCCTGCCGCAGCACCACGATCGAGGGGAACGACAGCTCGTCCGTCACGGACACGCGACCGAAGACGGTCATAGGCCCGGATGTAGCGATCATCCACGTCCTTAGCCGCTTTCTTGCGAACCTTTTCTAGGTTGGCCTGCTCACTCTTCGTGTCTTCGAGAACTTCGTTTAGCTCGCCATTTTTTTGGCCAAGCTGCTCGACTAGCGCTTTCAGACGCTCTTGTGCTTCCTCGATCGATGCCTCATGAAGCGGCTTCTGGAGTTCGATTTCTACTCCTCGGGCGGTTGAGTCAACAATACGCTGCTTCTGAGCTTCGATCTCTTTTGTAAGAGCATCGTACTCGCGGTTGTTTCGTACCTGAAGCTGCTGTTCTTCATATTTCGTAATCAGCTGCTCAGCATCGATTACGTCTTCTTTCGCTTGATTAGCAGCGATTACAGCGTCCTTTTGCTCTTGCTTGAGCTTTTCAAGGCGCGTGGAGAGACCTTCTTTTTCGTCCTCCATATCGCTGATCTCATCAGGAAGATCTCCGCGCAGCTTTGTGATCTGGTCGATCTTGCTGTCGATATTCTGGAGGCGAATGAGCGCTACCAGTTGCTCGGAAATTGTGTGCTCGTGGGAGATGGTGGCCATACTGCAGGTTCGGCTTTTACGGATGTGTACAGACCGACAAATAACGGTAGCACAATAATAAAGTTCACCCCAATCCCTGAGAAGAATGTGTGTATCACCCTCTTCGGGAGACCCAGGTTTTCTCTGGACCGCTCCGAAGAGCCGTCTTGTAAACTGCAATATCCGGAAAATGCTCGGATAACCAATCACCAAGTAAATCTTCTGTTCTGCGCTCTGTTTCGTAGTGACCAGCATTGATTAGCGCCATAGAAAAAGTGCCATCTGGTTTCATGACGTCGAAATACCGGTGATATGTCACATCAGCCGTTACAAACGCATCCGCTCCTGCTTTCATGGCAGCTCCGATGAAGTCAGATCCCGAACCGCCACACACTGCAATTTTCTGAACAGTAGCATTTTCATCGCCAGCAAAGCGCAGTGCGGGATTTTCCAAGGCAGTAGAAACAACATCCAAAAAATCTGTGAGCTTCATGCTAGACGCTAATGTGCCGATGGCACCGAGTCCCGCATCCGTGTATTCGTTTTCTACGGGAATAATATCATATGCCACTTCTTCGTAGGGATGCGCTTCTGTCATCGCCCTGAGCACGCGAGGAAGAGCCCATCGAGACACGTGCACTTCGAGGCGCACCTCATTGACAGACTCTCGAGGGCCGGCCGCTTGGCCGATGAAGGGGTCAGTGTCATCTCCTGGCTTGAACGTACCTGTACCACCATTAGAGAATGAACAATCTGAATACCGCCCAATCTGTCCCGCACCGGCTGCAAGGATAGTATCCCTGACAAGATCATTAGCTTCAATGGGGACGAAAACAACCAATTTCACAACTGACCCTTCCATGGACGTTAGAAATTCGACATCCGACAGTCCTAGATCGTGAGCGAGACGAAAGGAGACACCATTACGTGCTGCATCAATATTTGTATGAATGGCGTAATGGGCGATTCCCGACTCAGCCAGTGTCAAGGCCATAGACGAGACTAAGTCGTCCGAACTCAATTTCTTTAGGGGCTTGAAGAAAAGGGGGTGGTGAGTGATGATGAGATTGGCGCCTTTGCCGCGGGCCTCATCAATAATGGCAGGAGTGAGGTCCAGCGCCACAAGCACCGAAGTTACCTGCTTCTCGGGACGACCCACTTGCAAGCCGACATTGTCCCAGGACTGGGCCATCCCAGATGGCATCCAGGATTCAAGAGCGCCGAGAATATCGGAGACAGAAATACCCATTTGATGGGATAAAATCAGTTGAATGAAAAGATACGGAGGGGTCAGACTCGCCCGGACGATGTCTTGCCTTCGTTTTCGTCAACACGAAGAAGCAAGACGCCACCGAGAATAAACAAGATTACAACCACGGCAATACCTGCCCGCATGTTGCCAAACATTTCTGTCATATAGCCCAGTAAAAATGGGCCTAGAAATGCCGTGAACTTACCTGAAAAGGCGAAAAAGCCATAAAACTCATTCTCTTTTGATTCTGGAGTAAATCGACCCAGAAGCGACCGAGATGCTGATTGGTTAGGTCCTGCGAGCAAACCAACACCGATACCAGAAACCCAGAACCAGAAAACGCTTGTTGTAAATACAGCAAGTAAGGTGGCTCCAATCAAACCAACGATAGAAATCAGAATCGTTGTCTTACCACCAAACTTGTCATCGAGATGACCTAATGCCCAAGCGCCAAATCCGGCTGCTAGGTTGAGCGCTATACCGAAAATTATGACGTCCTTTAGCGTGAAGTCGAAGACGACGGTCGCGTAGACGCCTCCAAATCCAAAAATGGTAATAAGCGCATCATTATAGACGAGCCTGGCAACGAGTAGTCGAAATACCTGCCGATAGTTTCGAATTTCCTTGAAAACACGGATCAGGTCTTGTTTTGCTTCGCGAATAAGTTGTCCTGCTGGAGGTGGGTTCAGAACAGGTTCATCCTTGACCAAGAGAAACATTGGGATGCTGAACAAGGCAAACCAGCCAGCGACTAACAGGTTGGTGGCTCGGATATTAGCATTGGTCGATACATCCAGCCCAAAAAGTGCCGGGTCAGGCTGAATGAACAAGACTAAGCCAGCCACTAGGCAAAGTAATCCGCCGATATAGCCCAATGCCCATCCGGTACCTGAAACGCGGCCGATGCGATCAGGAGGAGCGATATCAGGCAAAAAAGCATTATAGAAGACGTTCGCCATTTCGAAGGCAACATTCGCGATGATGAACACGGTCATCGCGAAATAGACCTGCCCTTTCTGTGGGAAAAACAGAACCGTTGTCGCGGCGATACAGATGATCGTAGCGATGGCCAAATACCGCTTCCGATACCCACCTCTGTCCGCCATAGCGCCCATGAATGGCGAGAGAAGGGCGATTATAACTGCCGAAATGGTAATTCCCATCGACCATAATTTCGTCCCGCTCGTTTCATCAAGTGCGATTCCTTTTGTAAAAAAGGCGGCGTAGACAAACGTCACGACGAGCGTCGTGAAGGCCGAATTGGCAAAGTCGTACATCGACCAGGCCCAAATCGGAGACCGGGAGGTAGGGGTATCCTTCTGCAAGATTATTATTGATTAGATGGGCGGTCCGAGGGTCTTGTACGTGAGGAATGTACCCGACTACTGGGGTGAGTGCAAGAACAAGGGATGATATCGAGAGCCATTGTGGCACTCAATAGCATTGAAACCCCGTTGGGAAATTAATTCCAAGTGCTTATCAGGCAACAATAGTCTTTACTGATTCCACAAAACGCCCAACTTCTTCTTCGCTGTTGTATGCGTGAACTGAAGCGCGAATCATGTTGGGGAGATGGCGCATTTCCGAGTCAAGCCGAGACCACTTGGGCACGAGAAAGTGGGCGTTGATGTCTTCCTCGGAAAGACGATCTCTAATCGTACGCGCATCTACCGATTCATGGGAAAATGTGACAATTCCGCCTTTGCGCAAGCCGATGTCCTGGACGGTGATACCAGATACGCTACTCAGTTCGGTACGAAGATGTGCAGCCACCTCTGCAATGCACTGAAAAATGAGGTCTGGGCCTAATTCTAGCAGGTAACGGACAGCCGCTCCCAAAGCAATCTTGCCCGCAACAAATCCTTCCCAGTTTTCAAAACGCGCCGCGCCATCAGCCATTCGATATTCATTGCGTGACACCCAATCGGCGGCGCGTAGGTCTAGGAAAGGAGGCTCGATCAGGTCCAGTGATTCGCTGCGGACATAAAGAAATCCTGTGCCGCGAGGACCACGCAGGTATTTTCTGCCGGTGCCTGAAAGAAAGTCACACCCAATCGCATCGACATCCACTTCAACCTGTCCCACCGATTGGCAAGCATCCAAGAGGTAGGGCACGTTGTGCTTGCGAGCGATTCGCCCCACTTCTGCAGCAGGATTGACGAGTCCTCCATTGGTAGGAATGTGTGTCAGACAAATCAGCCGGGTTCTGGGGCCGATGGTTCGCTTGAGCGTCTCAACGTCCACTTGTCCATGACTATCATTGCCGATAACATCGATTTCAATACCATGTCGCTTCTGCCGCTGCAACATCGCGATGTAGTTGCTTGCGTACGAGGCATTTGCGGTGATCACCCGATCACCTGGTTTGAAGTCCATCCCATAAAAGACCTGATCCCAGGCCCGAGTGGCATTTTCTAACAAGGCAACTTCGCCTTTTTTAGCCCCAAGTAGGGCCTCTAGTGCCCGATACGTGTCCTGGTACTCATCCTTTGCGGCAGTGTGCGCCTCATAGCCACCGATCAGCGCCTCCCTGGTCAGGTGTCCAAGCAGCGCATCGAGAACCGGTTGAGGCATCAGCCCAGCACCCGCATTATTAAAATGAAGAACGTGGTCACAACCTGGAGTGTCGGCGCGCAGGGCATCGACGTCAAGCTTTGTGGCTTGTAGCATGATGTTGGGAACTGTATCGGATGGGAAGGCTTTGTACCGCCCAAGATACGCCCTCGTAGCTCAGGGGATAGAGCACCGGTTTCCTAAACCGGGTGTCGGAAGTTCGAATCTTCCCGAGGGCGCACACGCAGTTGCGAAAACCGTTCAGAGAAGCTGCCGGTTCTCACATCTCGTCCGAGCACGTCAGAAACAGTCTTATCGTTTGTTAATAGGGGATGGAGAAAGGCAACGACAACCGGACATGTTGTGATCCAGGGGCTCATGGCTTGAGCGAAAGTGTCGTTCTAGGTCAGGATAATCGCTGCCTGAACGTCCTGAAAGCCGTTGGTTGAAAGGACGTATCAACCCTCGTCACGGAGATGGAAAAACGTTTTCCAAGAAATTCCGTAGTTGAATGCTTTGTGGTCTGCCGATCCGGCGGCCAAAGCGGCCGATAGCGTAGGTTAAAGCAATCGCAGCTACACTCACCGGCAGACTCCAGAATGCAGATGTTGGTTGTCCCAACGAAAGCTGCGAAAAACCGAAAATGCCCCCCATCATTCCAAGAAAAGTCCAGAAGACGTAGCTGGCTATAAAAAGCGACCAGACGCTTGGCCGAGGACCGATCAAGCCGTGCACCGTGCATGTGTCATCGGCGCCATCGCTGACAGACACTTGGAGTTGAGGAGACCACAAATGCACCTCCGAGGCCGGCACTTTGAGTATTGCAGAATCTGGAAAGACCTTGCCGTGTAACGAGTTGCTTTCCAATAGCGCCGCTTCTAGTCGATCAAACAGGTCTCGATTGGAGCATTTAACTTCCCATTCGAGAAGAGGCCGCATGCGGATGTCAGTCATAGTGCCGTCCCGTCCAGCCAGGTGATCCAGACCTGCGATAATAATGTAAGAAGAGAGAAAAGGGCGACTCCATCAAAGGCATTCAAGCCAGATCTGTCATCGAAAAGCATGTTGTCAAAACGGAGATAACCGGCGAATCCGCAATGTTACTAATCCTTGTTTAATTGGACGGCTGGACCGGTATGATGAGTTGATCATCCTCGGCAAACTGCCCGGTGCGAATCTGTTGTTCGCGCTGGCGAGCTTGGTCAACGAGCCCTTGGTATTTGGGGTCAGATTCCTTCCACAGATCAATGAACTTGGCGTAGTACTGAGCTGCCAGTTCGCTTTCGCCTCGTTCTTCGTGCACAGCAGCTGTGCGCAAGTAGGTGGTCCCGAGATGATCCGAACCCCATGTCAAGTTGCCATCCCAGAGCGAGTTATACCATTTTAGGGCGTCGTCGTATTCGCCGCATGAAAAGAGTATTTCGGCGCGCATCAATCTATTGATCGTTTGAGCATGAACCCGTGAGCACACGGCGCAGACATCGTTGGTAAACATCTGAGAGTTTTCGAGCTCCGCTAATACCTGATCATTTTCCTTCAGGTACCAAGCCCGAACAGCTCGCAAGGTTTTTGCAAATACGAAGGAAGGTTCGCCCGGTGTCTCAGCGTCAGGTTTGTTAGCCAAGTAGCTAATTTGGGTCTCTAACTCGGTGTCATCTCCTAATCGGGCGGCCAATGAGCCCAGCATCAAGGCTCTTATTTCACCGTAATGGCCTTCATTCACAGAATGGGGAGAAACGTACTGATTGGTCGTATCCCAAGCCAATACCTGCTCTTTAAGCTCAAACAGTTCCTCTTTAGAAGGGTCAAACATTGGTACGACTGATCGCATCACACGATCAATTAATCCTTCGGCCCAATAGGTACCAATTTCTTTTCCAATCGAGTCGGCTTTAGCCACTTGGCCACGGGATGATGCCACTCCTTGTCGCCAAAGTCGTGCGCCATTACGCATGTCTTGAGATACCGTATCCACATCGATGGTGAGAAGAATACGATCCGCCATTTCCGGGTTTTTTGCTACGATCCCTGCCCACCACGCCCATTCCACCACTACCAAGTTGTTCTGCGATCTCGAATTGCGCTACAGTGGAGCCGGTCATGGTACTTCTTTAGATGATCCCCAAACTAACCGAAAACCACAACTTAGTCTATGGCTTGGTCCATGGCATCCAACCGCACTCTACGACTCAACACCGATGCGGAACGTGAGCGTAGAATAGCTCTGAACGCGCTGTCCATCTTGAATGGCAGGGCGAAACGTATGACGTTCAGCGGCCGAAATAGCGGCATCTTCAATCCCGTAACCAATTTCTGCTACAGTCTCTTTTTCGGTGCCGTCTTTGTTCAGGAGATAGCGCTCCACGATTCGGGCCTCAACGACACGACCGCGATCATCGACCAACACCTCGACCACTACCTCGGCGCGAACGTTCCTTCTCGAGGCCTCACGTGGATAGTCGGGCGTTGCAATTCGAACCGGGGAGGGGCTGCGATCTGCTCTTGCCGCCACATTATTGCCCGTTTCCGTCCCTTCAACTACCTCTTCATCCGTGCCAGCTTCATCGAGCACGAGGGATACATCAGCGATTTCCAATTCGATGTCATCGAGAGTTACGTCATCAGGCATGATGACCGGCGGTACGGGTACTGGAGGGGCCGGTTTCTTTTTTTCCTGGCGCGTCTGCTGGATTTCCTCCATAGCAATAACCTCCTGACCGCGCGTATCAAACGTCATACTTTCAGTCGAGTCACTTGGTAGAGGCCACCACTGGATTACTCCGTTGACGAGCACAAGGCTAATTGTCAACGTTGCCAGGAGGTGCAATAGATAGCGCTCTCGGCGGCGGATATTTTTCTGAAACTTGTCCAGAGGATTCTGAGGATGGAATCGGGTTTGTTAACGGACCAAAGTACGATTATCAGACAGATGAGGTTCGCAGCAGTTGCCGAATGGTCCGTAGAAGCCGTTCGCCTGACGATTGTGGATAAGTGGCGGCGTAGGCGATGGCACATTCCCGTCTTTCACGGTATTTTGACGGCACTCCAATACGGGGTAAGGGGCCCGATGCGTATCTTCGATAATCGGCCCTAAAATATCGACCATTCCAATCTAGGAATCGTTGATCCGACACTACCCAGCCTGACTGACTCCACGCCCAGAAGACGTGCCCCGCAAGCACCCTGACCTCGTCATTACTAGTGAAATTGCAAAGCCTTCCCACAGGTGTCGGGGAGGCTTTTTTTTTGACGTTTCGGGAAGGATAGCCCAGAGAACCACTAATAACGGATCATGATCAATCCTCCAAAGAACGACCTCCTACTTACTCCCGCTCCTTGTAAGATGGCCCTCGAAGACGGCACCGTCGTCACCGGAAAGGCTGTCGGCTTCAGAGGGGAAACAGGCGGAGAACTGTGTTTTAATACCTCCATGAGCGGATATCAGGAGATTTTTACGGATCCCTCGTACCACGGGCAGATCATGATGATGACCTACCCGCACATAGGTAATTATGGCACGATGGACATGGATATGGAATCCGTGGCGCCCATGGTTTCAGGTGTAGTGGTGAGAGAATTCTCAGCCAGATACTCCAATTATCTGACGGAAACCAGTCTGGAGGCTTTCATGAAAAAGCACAAGCTGGTTGGTATCTCGGGTGTCGATACCCGGGCGCTTGTCCTTCATATCAGATCAAAGGGTGTGATGAATGCAGTTATCTCCGCTGTTGATCTGGATGATGACTCATTAATCGCAAAAGCTAAGGGATGGCCATCTATGGAGGGATTAGAGCTAGCCTCCAGAGTGACGGTCGAAAAAGCCTATGATTTTTGTGAAGGAGAAGGCCCTCGGATTGCAGTATTCGATTTCGGCGTCAAGCAGAATATTTTGCGCTCCTTCAAGTCACGTGGGTGCTCAGTTCGTGTCTTTCCCGCCACCACGTCTTTAAAGGATGTACTCGATTGGAAACCCAATGGCATCTTTTTCTCGAATGGCCCTGGCGATCCACGGGCTATGCCCGATGCCGTAGCGATGACAAAAGAGGCTATGGCCACAGGCATTCCGCTTTTTGGAATTTGTCTTGGCCACCAACTTCTGTCGCTTGCCGCAGGACTGGATGTATACAAGATGTTGGTTGGGCACAGAGGCGCTAACCATCCCGTTCAGAATATGGTAACCTCCAAGGTGGAAGTATCGACGCAAAATCACGGATTCGCCGTAGATCGCGCCTCGATTACGGATGACATCGCGAAGGTCACTCATCGAAACCTGAACGATGAGACCATTGAAGGTGTGCGGTTTGCAAACTGCTCGGCCTTCTCAGTCCAATACCATCCTGAATCCTCTCCCGGCCCTCATGACAGCCATTATTTATTCGACGAGTTTATGTCGGACATAGAGAAAAACAGTGGTGTAAAAGCCACTAAGATTGGCCTGCCTGATCTGATCAAGGTCGAACAACTGACTTGAGCTCGAAGCAGCCTACTGCTTCACTAAACTTCTGACACGCACCTCGAACCTCCTAGCGAATCCAACAGCATGCCCAAGCGCACGGACATCAAGAAAATCCTGCTCATCGGAAGCGGACCCATCATCATCGGACAGGCTTGTGAATTTGACTACTCTGGTAGTCAGGCTTCTCGGTCCCTTCGGGCTGAAGGTTATGAAGTCATTCTGGTCAATTCTAACCCAGCGACCATTATGACGGACCCGGTGACGGCGGACAAAATATATCTTCGTCCTCTGACACCAGAGTCCATCAAGCAGATTGTGGAAGAAGAGCGCCCAGATGCCGTCCTTCCAACCATGGGGGGGCAAACAGCTCTCAATTTGGCCAATACACTTCACGAACAGGGGTATTGGGAGAAAATGGGAGTCGAGGTGATCGGTGTCGATATAGATGCAATTAACATCACTGAAGACCGCCAGCAGTTTCGGGACCTCATGGAGCGTATCGGAATCGATCAGGCCCGATCCCGCGTAGCGAAGAGTCTTCTGGAGGCCAAAGAGATTACGCAGGAGTTGGGAGGACTTCCCGTCGTCATCCGTCCGTCATTCACGCTTGGTGGAAGTGGTGGTGGAATCGTTTGGACGGCTGATCAATTCGACAAAAAAGTGATGCGCGGGCTCGAGCTTTCGCCCGTTCATCAGGTGTTGATGGAGGAGTGTTTGTTTGGTTGGAAGGAATTTGAACTCGAACTCCTGCGAGATGAGAATGACAACGTAATCATCATCTGTTCGATCGAAAACGTCGACCCAATGGGTGTCCATACGGGTGACTCGGTGACGGTGGCTCCGAGCCAAACGCTAACAGACAAGCAGTTCCAGCGCATGCGTGATGCAGCCATCCGCATGATGCGTTCTATTGGTACGTTTGCTGGAGGGTGTAATGTTCAGTTTGCCTTCGATCCGAAAACGGCCCGAATGATCGCCATCGAGATTAACCCACGTGTGTCTCGATCTTCAGCGCTAGCTTCAAAAGCGACAGGATACCCCATTGCAAAAGTGGCTTCCAAGTTGGCCGTGGGCTATACCCTCGATGAACTCAAAAATGATGTTACCGGAACTACGTCAGCCTGTTTTGAGCCTGCCATCGACTACGTCGTTACAAAGATCCCTCGTTTCAACTTTGAGAAATTTGAGGGTGTGGATGAAGAGCTGACTACCCAGATGAAAGCTGTTGGAGAAGTGATGGCCA
>Ga0115566_10001582_pt1 | contig 19382 bp, 17 predicted proteins | sample COGITO_mtgs_1204_3_FD_87173 | JGI IMG/M metagenome (GOLD analysis project Ga0115566, IMG submission 87173) | Pelagic marine microbial communities from North Sea - COGITO_mtgs_120405 | ecosystem: Environmental > Aquatic > Marine > Epipelagic | place: Germany:Helgoland, sampling site Kabeltonne...
AAGGGCGTGGACAAGGTCGCCGAGTACCGCAAGAACGCGACAGCCATGAATGCTTGGTGCGTAGATGCTCAGGCTTTGGGCTTGCGTGGCACCATGGATGCTGTCCGCGAAGAGATCGAAGCCCTTCCGCCCCAAGAGGGTGGTGAGCCTGTAGTTGTGCCCGCAGAGCTACAAGCAAAGCTGGTCAAGGCAGAAGGCGAATGGAAGGCTGGTTTGAAACGCGCCATTGATTCCTTTACCCAATTCCTAGGCCAATATGCCAAGGACGAGCAGCAGGCACCGTCAGTGATGGCCAAGCTTGGCGCCATCTATACTGCGGATCTGGATGATGCGGCGATGGGACAGACCTGGTTTGAGCGCTTATCCAAGACCTTCCCGAACTCCTCTGCTGCCAAACAGTCTGTCTTCACGCTCGGCCGCGTCTACGTTAAGAACGGGCAGTGGGCGAAGGCCAACGAAACCTATACCAAGGTCAAGGACCAATTCGCCGAACACGGCTATGCAAACCTCTACTTTATCTCCCGGCAGCCCATGCAGCCAGCAGGCGAGGAGAAGCAGATCGGCCTGGATCCGTTGATCGCGATCGCTGCCAACGAAGCCTTGCTGGCGATTGCGAAAGACAAGAAGCACGAGGACAACGCCGACGCAGTGAAACGCCGCGAGCTTGTGAGCCTGCGGGTTACCGATGGCTACGTGGCAATGAAGCGGTTCGAAGATGCGCTCAGCACGTACGACCGTATGATTCGCGAAGAAGAGCAAAAGAAGAGGGCTAGCGGGAAATACAGCTCCTTCTACTTCAAGGTCATGATGGGCCAGGCCCAGGCATTTCGCGTGCAAGGGGAGACCCAGCAGGCCGTTGATGCCTTGAATACCGTCCTCAGCATGATCAATGCCACTTCCTTTCCCACGGTCTACTTCAAGGCGGTCTGTGACCTAGGAGATGCCATGGCTGATAGCAAGGACATCAAATTTGTCAAAAAGGCGGCCTACATGTATCAGCAGACAGTCGAATTTGCCCCGCGTGACAACGAGGAGATTCTGCCCTATATTGAGCGAGGCTACTTCGGCGCAGCTTGGAACCTATCGCGTCTGAACATGACCGATCAGGCCAACGAGATGCGGAAAGCCTATCTCAGCGAGTTTGGTGACGGGAAATTTCGCAAGGAGATTTACAGCTTGCCATCACCCGAATTCTTCGACGAAAAATAATGAGGAGTACCCCTATGATTTCACGCGCACTCGTCCTGCTGCTTTTTGTTGCGCTTGCCGCACAGGCGCAGCGAACGCCCTATGTCATTGATTCTAGGAATGCGACCATTAAGGGCGTGAGTATTAAGGCGGAGCCAGGCGGCAAGGTTAAGCTCGAGATTGAGCCCGGATCCTGGCGTACATTCTCGGCCAGCCAGTTTAAATATGCCTACTCGCCCCCACCCAAAAGTCTGCGCGATGCCCAGACAGCGATGCGGGCCAGAGACTGGAAGAAGGCACTGCCCATTCTTGAAGCAGCCTTCAAATCCCACGGTCAACTGGGCTGGGCTGGCTCAATCGCACGTGTTCGGGCCAAGTGCCATCTCGAACTGGGGCAGACCGCTGAAGCCAAGGTGGCCGTCGCGGAGGGACTTCGCTACGAGAAGAGCCGCGAAAAGAAGAACCAGCTGAAAATTATGCAGGCGGAGATTGAAGTAGCAGGCGGAGATCTGGCGAAGGCCGAGAAGACTATCGCCAATCTGCAAGCCTCGCTAGACGACCCGCTTACTGCCACCACGCTGTTGAACGTTCGCGGCAAGTTGCTTGCCGCAAAGGGACTTAAGAAGGACGCGGTGCTGGAGTACCTCAAAACGGCGCTTGTGTTCAAGCCGGGTAACGATAATCACGAGGAAGCGCTAACACAGATTGTGGCTCTCCTCAAGGACCTGAAGGATAATCGCCACACCGACTTTCAGGCCATGCTCAAACAACAATACGGAAACTAATCCCCCACGGAGATGTCATTATGAAAAAAGTTCGTCACGTTCTCATTTTTCTAGCGTTTGCCCTGCTCACCACCGCCCCCCTGTTTGCACAAGAGGCCGCGCCCGCCGAAGGCGCTGCACCAGTTGCTGAGCAAACTGGTGTCGGTTTCAAACAGATCGTACTCGAGGGTGGAATGGTCAACACCCTGATCTGGGGCCTGATCTTCCTTTCCTCCTTCGCCATGATCTGGTTTCTTGTAGATGGCGTGATGCAGACCAAGCGCGACAAGATCCTGCCTGCGCACGTTGTCGACGGCGTTCGTACCTCCCTCGACGAGGGCGACCTGGACGGAGCCATCGCCACCTGCGAGCAAAACCCCGGGCCTCTTTCCACCATCCTGATGGCTGGTTTTGATAATATCGAAGAAGGCTACGAGGTCGTGCAGGAAAGTGTGGGTGCTGCCACAGACCTGGAGTCTGAGAAGCTGTTCCAGCAGATCAACTACCTGAACCTGTGTGGTCAGATCGCGCCGATGCTTGGCCTGTTGGGCACGGTGACTGGTATGGTAAGCGCCTTTGCAGGCTTGGCGAGTGCTTCAGGTGCGGCCAAGGCTGCGATGCTCGCGCAATCCATCTCCATCGCCCTGTGGACCACTGTTTCCGGGCTGCTGATCGCTGTGCCAGCTCTACTCGGATACGCCCTCTGCAAGAACCTCGCCACCCGCCTCCTGCTCGAGTCACAGGCCACTGTTTTGGATCTGATCAAGATTCTTCGTAGTGCCGCAGTCGAGGAAGAGTACGAAGAGGAAGAGGAGTAGGAAAGCTAAGTCGCCAGCGGACGGACTGACTCATGAAAAACTCAAAGACAGAGAATATCGAGACACCAATCACGTCGATGATCGACGTGGTGTTTCTGCTCATCATTTTCTTTGTGGTCACCTCGGACATCGATCGTGAATCGGTAGATGACAAGGTCAAGCTGGCAAAGTCCACCTACCTTGAACCGGTCACCAAGCTGCCCAAGAACCGCGCAGTGGTGAATGTGCGTGCCAGCGGGGAGATCATGTACGGTGCAATACCTCGGAGTATGGCCACGCTGACGCGTGCGTTGAAGCAAGCCCACGCCATCCAGGGAGCTGGAATGGTGGTCATTGTCCGAGGCCACGGCGATGTGCGCTATGAAAAAATCGACGAGGTCGTACAGGCGGTGACCAACGCTGGCCTCAGCCGGATCAAGATTTCCGCACAGGACACTGGACTGAAGGACAAATAGCATGTCAATACGCCGCACAGAAGAGCAGATGGAAACACCGATGTCCGCGATGATTGACGTGGTTTTTCTGCTGCTCATCTTCTTCATTGTGACTCATAAAGAGGAGCAGGTTGAAGCCCACATGGCGATCAATCTTCCTGCCCCGGGGGCCGCATCCGCCCCAAGCAACAAGCCAAACCTGCTTGAAGTGCATGTGTACAACACGTTCTACACCCTCAACGGCAAGCAACTCGGCCTTGATACCCTCGAAGAAAAGCTCCTCGGCTTGGCGATGCTTGACTCAGATCAGACCGTGATCATCAAGGTCTCGCGGGAAGCCTTTCAGCGCGAGTTGGTCGAGTTGCTTGACCGTTGCCAGAAAGCTGGCTTTAAGAACCTGAACGTTCTAACGCTGAAGTAGCCAAGCTATGATCCAGCGAGTCGATAAGTTCATGGATAAGCCAATGTCGGCGATGATCGACGTGGTCTTTCTGCTGGTGATCGTCCTTGTCTATACGCACAGTGAGCCCGAAGTCGAGGCTCACGCAGCGGTCGTTCTACCGAGCGGCACCTTCCCTCAGACGCCGGTCGGTACACTGCTCGAAATTTGTGAATATGATGGCGCCTACCAGTTCAATGGCACGAGTGCGGATCTCGCGGAGGTATCGCGGCTGATTCATTATTTTGGGGCCGTGGACAAGGACATCACGGCCGTCATTCGCGTTTCCAGAGATGCTCCGCATCGCGAGGCCGTCGCGAGGCTGGACCTCTGCCGCGATGCTGAGATTGCCAATCTCAGGCGCGTCGCTCTGCCGGCAGGAGATGGCTGACCCGCGTCACCCCCTGATCTCGAGCCCGGCTGACTTGCCGTTAGCGCAAGAGCTGAGCGGAACGGGGCAGTACGAAGTCACAGAGTCCGGCTGCCGGTTTACGATCCTCCCCGGTGAAACTACCGCAAAATGGCGCATTCCTTGCCACAGTGAGATGCAGGTCGATTTTTCGTTTCGTGCAACGTTCCGGGCTCGACACGCGCTTTTACTGCCCGGGATGAAACACGCGGTCGCCGTCCTGCGCGATCGCGACGGCAATGACAGCGAAGTGCCGCTCTACAAAGCTGCGGCAGGAGATGACAGCGCTTTCGTCTCCCGCCAGTTCAGTACGCGAGAGCCGGTTCGCTCGCTGGTCGGTATCGACATACAACTCGCCGCTGCCGGTGACCAAGGCGCGGCACTGGACATTGAAAATCTGCAGCTTCTCTTCTCTGGCAACTTGCCGCCCGAGAACCCAGAGATTGACCACAGCGCCTACGAGGCGCACCAGGTAGCTTGGACGCCGCTTGGCACGCCGTTGGTCCGACGTGCGGGCAAGGGCGTCGCGGAGTTCGCATTCTTGCGGATCGCCTTTGGCGAAGCAGAGAGCTGCTGGCCGCACGCGGATTACTTCGATTATGCCCGGCTGGATCACGCGCTGGACGCTGTTGCGGATTCCGCAAAAATTATCGTGTTTGACTTCACTCGACAGCCTCGCTGGTGGCCACACCATCGCTACGGCGATCTGGAAGGTGCGACGCGCGGGTATTGGCGGACAGCGATGCAGCATGTGCTGCGCCACCTAGCGACCACCGAGCATGCCGCGAGCATCGCAGGTGCGACGGCGCTGGTCAGCGGCGAGGAGAACTGCGCACCGCCAGTGTACCGCACCAACAGCCCAGACGCGATCGACGCCTTTCGGACCTGGTTGAAGGAAAAGTATGGCACTGACGAGGCGCTCGCTGCTGCTTGGAACCGTGAGGTGGTTTTCGAAGCGGCGCGCCCGAATAATCGCTGGCCAGCGGGCTCTTGGGGGCCGATCATTTGGCAGGAGAAAGCCAGCGAAGCGGGCGACAACCGCCGGTTCTACGCCGAAAGCTGGGCCGGATCGCTAAACTGGATCGCTGCGCAGATCAAGGAACTGACCGGGAAACGGCTGCTGGCCGGGGTGAGTGGCGGACCTGCCTACCACCTCTCGCCTCATCTGGCGAATTCCGCAACTGCGCTGACCGCAGCGGCGGGGACGGCGCAGATCACTTCGGCAGACTTTTACCACGTGCGCCAGATTCCGGAGGAAAACCAGCCATTGCTGACGTTGCTGGATGGAGAGCCATTGACGATGCGGAGTGCACAGCACGCAGCGGTCGACGGGCTACGGTTGGCATCACTGGTGGATTTGCGAACTCCGCAAAGCCTGCGACGTATTCTGTCGTCGGTGCGACGTTCGCAATCTGCGGAGATCGCATTGGTGCGGCCAGCAGGCCTGCCGTTTTCGCTGCACGCACCAGCACGGACTGCATCGGCTACGCTGGCTGGCGAGCTTTTGCGAACTCCGCAACGCCTGCGCGGTTCGCTCTTGGGGGCACCGGTCGATGTGGTGGAAATTGGCGATTTGATGGAGCGAGACTATCGGATGATTCTGGTGCTGAGCTCGCTGAGTCTGAGCGGGGAGGAGAGGGCGATTCTGCACAGTCTGGAGAATGGTGGCCGCACGCTGGTGTACGGGTGGTGTACGGGCATGCTCTCGGAGGAGGGCTTGAATCCGGTGGGGGCCTCGGAGTTGGCGCGGCAGACGATCCGAGTTGTGACAGAGCCACGGCCGGCGCGGCTCTCCTACGGTGGGAAACAGGATTTCATCTGGCGAACAGCGGGGGGCACGGCGCTGCAGTTGGCACCGGCGCCGGTGGTGATTGAGACGGCAGATGTGGAGGTGATGGCACGCTATGCCGGTACGAATGAGGCAGCGCTTGCGGTGCGGCACTTTCACGGGTTTAGCACGGTCCACAGCGCGCTGCCTTTTGTGCCGGCGGCGTGGCTGAGGCGACTTGCTGAGGCGAGTGGGGTGCATTTCTACGCAGATATTGGCACGGATGTCACGGTGCTGGATGAACTGATTGCGGTCCGAGCACGGGAAGATCGCGTGATCGAACTGAATTTGCCGCAGGCGGAGTCGCTGTTTGAGCTGGTGAGTCGGCGAGCGCTTCCGCCGGCAAGGCAGCAACGCCTTCAAGGGCGATTGTGGGATGCCTTTCTGTTGCGGCGCGGTATCGTTACAGCAGAGTAGTAAGGACGGGGAATTTCTGTGGAAAATTTGGATGCTTTGCGACAGGCCGTGGCTGTGTCGCCTGAGAATGTTCCGTTGTTGAACCTGCTGGCGGCTGCTTGCCTGAAGGCGGGATTGGGCGAGGAGGCACAGACGCATTTTGCGCGTGTGCTGGAACTGGATCCGAGCCAGATCGAGGCGGAGGTCGGGACGATCGAAGCGGTGCGTCGCCAGGGCAAGGGTTCGGAGGCAGTCGTGCGAGCCGAGTCTTTGTGCGAACGGCTGCCGGGTGAAGGGCGAGGCTGGTTACTGCGCGCAAAGCTGGATCTGGCGGAAGGGGCTGCGGGCGCAGCCCGGCGTTGGTACAGCAAGGCGTTAGAGCTGGATCGGGGGCTTGCGGACATCGCATTGTCCAATGAGATCGCAGATGCGGGAGCACCGGTGTCGGAGGATGCAAAGCCAGCGCCGATTGCCAGCGGTGGGGCGAATGCGTTCGGGATGCTGCCGCCAGGGGAGTCGATGCCGCCGACCACAACCTCGGATTTTGGCGAAAGCTATCGCGAGAATGTGGACGTGGACTTCAAGGACGTGGGTGGCATGGAAAGCGTGAAGGAGGAGATCCGGATGAAGATCCTCTTTCCGTTGCAGAACCGCGAGCTATTCGAGGCATATGGGAAGAAGGCTGGCGGCGGTGTACTGCTCTATGGCCCACCAGGGTGCGGGAAGACGCTCATTAGTCGGGCGACTGCGGGCGAGATTGATGCCTCGTTCTTCTCAATCGGCCTGCATCAAGTGATGGACATGTGGATGGGCCAGAGCGAGCAAAAGCTTCACGAGATTTTTGAGATGGCGCGGCGACAGCGTCCGGCGGTGTTGTTCTTTGATGAGATCGATGCCTTGGCGGCGGACCGGCGCGACCTGCGCACAAGCGCGGGGCGTACTCTGATCAACCAATTTCTGGCGGAGTTGGACGGGGACATCGCGAAGAATGATGACGTGCTGATTCTCGGCGCGACGAATGCCCCCTGGCACCTGGACGCGGCTTTTCTGCGCCCGGGGCGGTTCGACCGCATCGTGTTTGTGCCGCCGCCGGACTGTGAGGCCCGGGCAGCGATTGTGGAGGTGATGGCTCGTGAAAAGCCAATGACGGATCTGGATCCGCTGGCGGTCGCGAAGAAAACCGAGGGATTCTCTGGTGCTGACCTTATGGCGGTGTTCGACCAAGCGGTGGATGCGGCGCTTGAGCAAGCCATGAAGAAGGGGAAGATTGTGCCGGTTACAACCAAGGACCTGATCCGGGCACGCAAATCTGTAAAGCCGTCGACGAAGAAGTGGTTCGAAAGTGCTAAGAATTATGCGCTGTACGCAAACCAGGGCGGTCTGTATGACGAGATTCTGGAGTACCTGGACATTCGCCAGTGAGAGAAGGCCGCTCTGAGACGATGACTCGCGGCCAGTTACTGCTAGAGCGCCGCAGGCCAGAAGACGCGGCCGCGGCATTTATGCAGGTGCTCGCGCAGCAACCGGATTATACGGAAGCGCATTTTTGGCTGGCGCTGGCCTTGATGCAGATTCCAGACCGCATGAAGGATGCGCTGGTGGCGATTGAGGCTGCGATTGCGTTGGACCCGGAGGCACCGCTGTTGCATGCGTATCGCAGCCGAATCCTGACGATACTGCGTCGTACGCGGGAGGCCCATCAGGCTGCGGACTCCGCCATGCATTTGGACCCGGACGGGAATCTTGCTTACATAGCGAAGGCCGAGGTCTGTTGCGAGGAGAAGCAGTGGGCCGAGGCCGAGCGCTATCTGCTGATCGCGCTGAATCGTGAGCCGGATGATGAGCTGGCTGGTAACTTGATGGCGCACACGCTGCGCATGCAGGGAAAACTGGAGCAGAATCAAGCGACGATTGAGAAACTGCTGGCGGAGGATCCGAACAGCTGTATGGGCCATTGCAATGCAGGTTGGTCCTGCCTGCAACAGTCTCGCTATGAGGACGCCGAAACACATTTTGCTGAAGCGCTACGGCTAGATCCGGAGTTTGAAGCAGCGCGAGCAGGGTTGCTGGAGTCATTTCGCGCACGCTCACCGATCTATCGCAGCTATCTGAAGTACTGCTTCTGGATGCAGCGGTTTACGGCAGGCAGGCAATTTATAATCATCATTGGGCTGATCATTGCGGTGCGGGTGCTACGGGAAGTGCTGGGCCGGATTAGTCCACTAGCCGGTGGGCTGCTTGTGTTTGCCTACATCATGCTCGTACTTTGGGTCTGGGTGGCGAGTGGGATTGGCAATCTGGTTGTGCTCTGTGATCGCAAGGCGCGAGTGGCGCTGAATAGCGGAGAGCGCATGGAGGCGATCTGCGTGGGGGGAGGGCTGATCGCGGGACTGTGTCTGCTGGGAGCGGGCGTTCTGTTTGGGAAGACGCCACTGCAGATGATCGGGATCACGATGATGGTCGCGAGTGTGCCAGGAGCGCTGGCTTTTACTAACCCGTCCCCATTGGGGCGCAGGTTATTTACGGGGATGTTCGCTGCGGGGTGGGCACTTGGCGTGATGATTGCGCTGTCCGCAATGGGCCTGTTCGAAGCGCCGGTGCTCGATACGTTGCTAGGCGGCTATATCCTGCTGTGCGTGGTCTGTACCTGGCTGGGAAATATTCCTAGCCTGCGCCGGGCGCCAGTCGGATGAATCCAGACGAGCCGCTTGAGTTCGAGGTCTGTACAGGCGGAACCTGCGGGCCGCTTGGTGGCAAGGAAACGCTGGCCTGGCTGCGGAAGCGGGTGCCGGAGGCGCAGATTCGGGTGGTGAACTGTTTCGCGCGTTGCCAGGAAACCACGCCGCTGTGCCCATGCGTGAAGCTGAGTGGTACTTGGCTGGTTCAAGCAGACCGCGACGTGGTGAAACGTGCGCTGCGAGAACGCGGCGTGGACGTCTGAGCGACGTCGCAATGTGCTGTGAAGGCAGCAAACCTAGTGGGAAAATCACAAGTTCGTCGGAAAAATGCGAGGGCATTGACCTACGAATTCATGATTCACCCCACGAGGATTCGGCCTATCGCTTTTTGTAAGCTAACCTACGTCTTTCCAGCTGCGTTCTGCGGCAGAGTTCAGTACCGCTTCGACCACTTTCTGGGTGTCCATGGCGTCCCGAAAAGTCGGTCCGCATGGGCTACCGTCTTCTAGGGACTTCAGAAAGTCGGCCACCTGGTGGAGGAAGCTGTGCTCGTAACCAATGCCACAACCCGGGATCCACCATTTATCCATGTAGGGCATTTCACTTTCGGTGACGTGAACGTCATGCCAGCCGCGAATGAGGGCGTCATCCCGGTGGTCAAAGTACTGCAATCGATTCAGGTCATGCAAGTCCCATTGGATGGATGCATGCTCGCCGTTGATTTCGAAGGTCTTAAGCGCCTTGTGTCCACGCGCATAGCGGGTGGCTTCGAACAAGCCCAGCGATCCGTTATCAAAATGGCACATGAAGGAGCAGGCATCATCAATCTTGACGGCTTGTTTCTGGCCAGTCTCACTGTGTATGCGCTCTTTGACAAAGGTCTCCGTCATGGCGGACACATCTTTTACGGTGCCGTTCAGCCAGATTGCGGTATCGATGCAGTGCGCCAGTAGATCACCGGTCACACCCGAGCCCGCGACGCTCGCATCGAGTCGCCAGAGGGCGGCACCGCCCTGAGGTACGTCCGCAGAAATGGTCCAGTCCTGCAAGAAGTTGGCGCGGTAATGGAAGATTTTTCCGAGACGCCCCTGATCAATCAGCTGTTTGGCCATGGTGACCGCCGGAATTCGACGATAGTTGTACCAGACGGTATTGGCCACGCCGGCGTCTTCCACGGCCCGGGTCATTTCTTCGCCTTCTGCCACGTTGAGGGACAGGGGCTTTTCACATAATACCATCTTCCCCGCCTTGGCGGCGGCAATGGCAATCTCGGCATGCGAATTGTTCGGGGTGCAGATATCGACGGCATCGATATCCGCGCGCTCTATCACTTTTCTCCAATCGGTTTCCACCGATTCAAAGCCCCAGTTCTCCGCGAATGCCTTGGCGTTCTCTTCGTTCCGCCCGCAGATGACTTTCAGTACGGGACGGTACTTTAGATCGAAGAAGTCGTTGGCGCGCTTGTAGCCACTGGTATGAATGCGCCCCATTAACCCGTAGCCAATGACGGCGATATTTAATTCTTTCTTGCTCATGATGACCTCTGTAATTTGGATTAGCCGACAGTGTCGCGGACGTCGACCATGGCGGACAGGATGGTATCCCAGGTAGCTGGGTTTTCGAGAGCGGCGTTGGGAAACATGCACCCATCCCAGCAAATGTGCTGGATCCCGCGTGCCTCGTAGTCCTTGAGCCAGTATTGCGCGCAGCGGGTGATGTCGAGCTTGCCTTTCGGATCATCGGCCAGGCAATGCTTGCCGGTTTTGTCGTGCGATCCGGCGCCATGGACTTCGCCATCGTTCTGAGCGACATGGAAATCAATGGTCCACGGACGGAGCTTGTCCACCATGGTTTCGTAGGCTGCGTAGAATTCCTCGGTAGAGTAGCCGGGCTGGAGCAGGGCATGCTCAGGCGCATTATACCCCATGAGGTAGAGGTAAGTGTGGGCAAGGTCTGCCTGGAACCCTACCGTTTCTGGCATGCCGACGGCTTCCAAGAGGTCGATCATATCTTTCCAAGAGTGCATTCCCGCCCAGCAGATTTCACCTTCTGTGGCCAGGCGTTCGCCATGGTCAGCCGCAATTCTTGCTGCTTCTTTGAAGGTTGCGGCAATTCGTTTTGTATTGGCCACGGGGTCTTTACGCCAAGTATCGACCCCGAACTCAGCAGAATCGATGCGAATGATACCGGATTTTCGTACGCCGTGCTCATTGAAGATTTTGGTGATGCGACAGGCCATTCGAATGGCTTTTAGAAATTTTTCCTGCGATTCGTCATCCCCCATGGCGGAATCACCGACCGTGCCCGGCCAGATGGGGGCGACCACTGAACCGATGTTGAGATTATGCCCGGCGACCTCATCGGCAATCGCTTTGAGTTCGTCATCGCTGGCCGTGGGATCGGTGTGGGGCAGGAAGAGGAAGCAGTCGACGCCATCGAATTTTTGTCCGTTGACGTCAGCGTTCGCGGTCAGTTCGAGCATGCGCGAAAAACTGATTGCGGGCTCCTCTCCTTCTTCATCGCCTTTGCCTACCAGTCCGGGCCACATGGCATTGTGCAGTTTGAGAGATGTGCTCATGATGGGGTTTCCTTCTATGGGATAGGGTAGGGGGTAAAGACTTTTATGTGCGTCGACTTCTGGGGCATCGGGGGGGAGGCCGGGGCCAGAATAGCGCAGGCCACCAGTGGTTCCACGGTCGACGTATTGGTGAAAGTTACTCCGGCTTTGGTGCCGGCTTCGGTGCAAAACACTACGCCCTCCATCAACTCTCCGAAACGGATGAATCCATCCTTTACAGAACAAAAGGCGCCGGGATCAATGGTGATCTTTACAGCCTGAGCGAGGGGAAACCGGTTCGTGCAGTGGGTGACGTAGCTCAAGCCTTCATCCGGTTCACGATTATCGTTCGTGGCTGGAGTCGTCGAGGCAAGCCAGCGCTCATCCAGGGCACCTTCTATCAGGCTTCTGACCTTATCCTTAACTTTTTTTAGGCCATTGATGCTTTTCATGGTCGGCTATTCTGATGAAGTTGAGGCTGTTTGGGGACTTGCGGGAGCTAGCGTGACGTGGGGCTTCCCGGCCTCCAAGTTCCGCTGCGCCTGCAGTAAACCTAGCAGCGATTCTACGTTTGGAAAGAAAATTCCTTGCCTACAACCGCTCACGCCAAAAAAGAGAGCAAGAAAATGAAACGCCGCACAAACTTCGCCGAGGCGCAGTGGCATAGGGAATAATACGCCCATTTCCTTTCGCCTTTGCACGAGCCCAGTTTGCCCCACTCCGGCCTCCCTTCGGTGCATCCCAATCAAGCCAGCGACTGTACTCGCCCGGAGTCGCTGGCCGGGCTACTGGCCCGGCCTCAGCGAAGCAGGATTGGATGGCTGATGCTTTCCGAGCGGCCCAAGCCTACCAACTTGTCGACACGGAAGGGGGAGGTAGGAGGGCCGCTGTGGTTGTAAAGGAAGGCGGCTGCGGACTCAGCCGGTAGGGGGAGCGCACCGTTCTTTACTGCCGGCCATCTCTATCGCGTGTGAAACTTGGGTACAAGGCGGCCGAAGGGCGCATTTGCAGCAGGCGCGAGTCTCTCCACGGGTTTCTATATCTGGTCGGAAGCCCAGCGGCGTCGACGCCTGGCGATGTTTCCTATTTGGCCGGGTAGCCAGCGAGCCCAAAGCGTACGTCGATCTCGTTGCCAACTTTGTCGAGAATCGCGCCGGGCTTGATGTTGTAAGCGCTGCGATTGATGGTGAAGCTGCAGCCCACAGTCAGCAGGTCGCCGGCCCCAGCGCCGCGCTTCTCGGCACCGCCTTTCGTGTAGCGAACGTCAAGTGGCACGGTGATGGATTTGGTGACCCCGTTCAGGGTGAAGGCTCCTTCGACGGTCAGTGTATGGCCCGCATCAGTGGCCTTTGAATCGGTGACGTTCTTGATGGTGAAGGAGATGGTCTTGTTCTTGGCGACATTGAGCCAGTCCTCGCCATGTAAGACCTTGGTCATCTTTGCATTGGGAAAGGTGACCGCGGCTGCGGGGATGCTGATGCTTCCGGTCGTGGCTTCGACGGCGTCCGTGTCAAAGGTGATGGTGCCGCTGACTTGGCCGGCATGGCCGACTATGGGCTCCAGAGGGGAGTCCACGAAGAACGAGATTGCGTTGACGCCCTTGGGGTCTTTGAAGTCATAGCTGGCGGGGGCAGCAGCTGCGAGCATCGCAGCGAAGAAAATGGAAAGGGAAAGAATGCGCATGAGAACTCCTTAAGCGAATGGTTGGTGGGGACACTAATACGCCGTGCCGCAGAGTTCGTCCCGTTACATCGGTGATACACGGGTTTTGGCGTCAAATCTGGGGATTTCCCGCCCTTTGTTGCAGGCGTTGAATCGCCTCTTCCCGCATCTTTGCACCGTGGGCGAGGATAATCTGAAGGACCCGATCGGTCACACGCGGGTCCGAGGGTTCAATGGGCTGGTGCTCACATTCCCCCAGATACCATTGCTCGTCTCGCTCCATCTTCTCGACAATTGGTGTCTGCTCGGCTATAATTTGTTCTGGGGAAGGATTCATCTTGTGGATCGCGGCTTGCGGGTTGCGTGCTATCGAGATTGGAAATATCGTGACCGTGGCGAGGTTTTCCAGTGTATTTGCGATAGAATTCGGAAGAATGCTGCGGATACGGCTGATCAACCTGGTTCCCGCATTGCGTTCAGCGTTTTCACTGGCAGCGGGCCGCGACGATCGCAAACCGTCGATCCGCGCTGGGAGGCGACGTGCACTTGGTCGCGACGCGCGCCAGAGGCCCGTTGCAAGCGGGTTTGGGGGCCGCGATACACTACCCGGGGCTGGCTCGACAATCTCGCGACGACCTTAAGGCGCCTCGCGGCGCACGGGGTGATCCGCGTGAGCGGTGAATACGGCAGATCCATGCTCACGGCACGTCGGTGTTTTTCATGGCTGTCGCGTCTGCAGGTCTGGGGATTCCACTGGTGTCCGCTGTGTAGCGGTGTTTAGGGCGCCCGACGCTCTGTTAGAATCGTTGCTCATTCTGATCAATGATGCATCGTTGTGCGGGCGGCTGGGAGCTGAACTGCTGAGGGTTGTGGTGGCCCGGCATGGTCCAGAGTCGCTTGATCTGCCGCTTGGACTTTTCTATCGCGAGGTATGCTTGCCGAAGGGCAGTTGACTGGTCGACTGTACGGTTATACGGTGTCAGCCGTCACCCACCACCGGAGTCTCAAGCTATGTCTTTTCGCCCTGTTCTTACCGTCCTTTTGCTGTTCAGCCTCTCTCTCTGCTCATGGGCCGACGTTGGCCTGCCTAACGTTTTCAGCGACCACATGGTGCTGCAGCGGGATACGGAGCTTCCTGTCTGGGGCACGGCGCGCCCCGGGGAGTCCATTAGCGTGAGCTTGGGCGATCTCGCCAGTGCGCAGGCTGCTGCGGGTGAAGATGGCACCTGGTCGGTGCGACTCCCTGCGCAGGATGCTGGTGGCCCCCACGTTCTGACGGTAAAGGCCAGTAATACGGTCACTTTTAAGGACGTGCTCATCGGTGAAGTCTGGCTCTGTTCCGGCCAGTCGAACATGGAATGGACGGTAGGTTCGAGCGCGAACGCGGCGGCGGAGATACAGGCTGGCGATTTTCCCCAAATCCGCCACCTGAAGGTTCCCAGGAAGTCCTCCTCCACGCCCAAAAAAGATCAGGCGGGAAGGTGGCAGGTTTGCTCACCCGATACCGTCGCAAACTTTACTGCCACGGGCTACTACTTCGCCAAGCGCCTGCAGCAGGAATTGGACGTGCCGATTGGTCTGCTGGGCAGCAATTGGGGAGGGACGCGGATCGAGCCGTGGACGCCGATTGAGGGCTTTGCTAAAGTGCCGGAACTGCAGGGGATTCTGCAAGACGTGGAGCAGCGCACGCCCGGCCATCCGACTTTTCAGCGCCTGGCCACCAGCTATCTGGAGAGCGTCGAGACCTGGACTGCTGAGGCAAAAAGGAAGATCGGGGCAAAGCAGAGCCTTGCCCCAAGTCCGCCATACCCCCAAGCACTTGTCCCCTTCAAGTCCCACCAGAGTCCGACCATGCTGTATAACGCCATGATTGCGCCGCTGATCCCGTATGCCATCCGTGGCGCGATCTGGTACCAGGGCGAGTCCAATCATACCGAAAGCGACTACACCGAGAAGACGATCGCCCTGGTGGAGGGCTGGCGCCAAGTCTGGCAGCCGGAGATTCCGTACTACTTCGTGCAGATCGCCCCGTACCACTACGGCAAGGAAGATAAGACCGTGCTGGCGAAATTCTGGGAGCAGCAAGCAGCGGTCGAGACACGTCTTGCGGATTCCGGGATGGTCGTGATCAACGACATTGGCAATGTGAAGGACATTCACCCCCGTAACAAGCAGGACGTAGGTCTGCGCCTAGCCAACCTCGCTTTGGCCAAGAGCTATGGTAAGACCGGCATCGCATATTCCGGGCCACGCTACAGGAGCATGAGGATCGAAGGGGACCGCATCCGCGTGAGCTTCGATCATGCGGAAGGGGTGGCTAGTCGAGACGGAAAGCCCCTTTCTCACTTCGAGATAATTGGCCCTGACAGTAAGGGATGGCAGCCGGCCAAAGCCACCATTGAAGGCTCAGACGTGATCTTGCAGGCAACAAGCGTGGCTGCGCCCGTTGCGCTGCGGTTTGCCTGGGACAAGCTCGCCGAGCCCAATCTCATAAATGCCGCCGGGCTGTCGACCGGGGCCTTTCGGGCTGGGGCTCTGCCCGCACCCAAATCCATTTTGGAACAGATTGGCGTCGCCGCCGACTACGAACTGCTTTATGATCTTGACCTAGCCATGCTCAGTGATACCCCAAGGTACACAAGCGACCGCAGCGCTGAGCTCAGCGGTGGCATCGCGCGCATCGGCTACTTGCTCGAACTCGGTAAGGCAGACCAAGTTCAATGGGTGTACGTCTCCATGAACGCATTTACCCAGAAGCTCGCCCAGCTTGCGTTGCCAACCAGTGTCAACAGGAACGTTTTTCAACAGGCAGTAAGCGGTCTGCGGGTGTACTCAAGCATCCCGTCTGTGGCTGGGGCCGGAAAAGGCGACATTGGCAATATCGAGTTCTGGCCACACAACTACACTCCGGCCAATGCGGGAAAGGTGGGGGGCGCAAACGCTGGTAGCTACGACGTCGGAGATCAAAGAGCTGAGCCCGTGAATGGCTATGGCTGCCTACAGATCCATGCCACTGGCAGTAAGACCACGCTGCTGGCGATTAACAACCGTCGCGCAGGTGCGCAAGCAGACCTCGGGATTGGCAACAGCCCTGGACAACACACTGACTGGACATTCACCAAGTCTGGGAAGGGCTACGACTACAAGCGACTACGTATCTTTGTGCAGTTAAAATAGCGTGGCGCTTTAGTCGCACTTCAACAGGCAAATTCTAGCGCTCGATGGCTCGATTTATCGCGACATTCCCCGAAGGCCGCCAAGCTCCTGGCCTCGCGAATAACGAGCTCGCTCGGCGGGCGTTGGCTCGAGCTATGTCTGGGCGCTGAAGCCTGGCGATACGGTGGCGGCGGTCGGGCTCTTTGGTGATTTTCTGGTGCGCGACACCGAGGCCGAGATGGTGTACCTGGGAGGCGGTGCCGGAATGGCCCCACTTCGCGCGCATCTTGAGCATCTCCTATAGGCGCTGGAGACGAAGCGGACCGGTAGTTTTTGGTATGGTGCGCGTTCGCGACAGGAGCTGTTACATGTGGACTACTTTGAGGAGCTGGCGCAGAGGTATTAGAACTTTTCGTTTCAGCTGACCTTGTCTGAGCCGTTAGACAGCGATGACTGGCAGGGGCACACGGGGTATATCCATGATGTGTTGCGTCGCGAGTACTTGGCTGCGCATCCTGAACCCGCGACTGTTGAGTATTATCTGTGTGGGCCACAGCCGATGATTTATGCCGCGCGCTGCATGCTCAATGAGCTGGGCGTTGGCTCAAACCAGATCGCGTTCGACGAGTTCTGAGCGCGAGGGAAGGGGGGACGCGAAGGAAAAGGATCGACTCGAGTCGATCCTTTCTTGGCCATTCAATGGCTAGCCGGCAGGGACTGCGAACGGGCTCCGCTGTTCCCCAAGATGGCGCTACTTTGAATCGCTCTAATGGTGGCAGTGAGATCTCAGCAGGGTAGGGTAACATCTTTGGAACAGAACGGAACTAGCAGGAAGAACTGTGAAGCGTTATCTGGTAGTGTCTTTCGTGGTGGCGGCCGTGGCTTGTGGGCAGGGAACTGTCGGATCGTGGGATCTGGCTGCGCTGTATGAGACGCCGAAGTGGGAGCAGACAGAGCTTGCTGCGAAAGCTGGGATGACGGGCATTTTGTACGAGGGGTTGGTCTATGAGGGGAAGCCCGCGCAGGTTTTTGCCTATTATAGCGCGCCTGCCGGGGAGGCACCGGAAGACGGCTGGCCCGCGATTGTTTGCGTGCACGGCGGAGGCGGGACTGCTTTCGAGAAGTGGGTGAGACTTTGGAATAAGCATGGCTACGCAGCCATTTCTATGGACCTGGAAGGCCATCTGCCATTGAAGACAAAGGGCGGTAAAGGGCGCCAGCTCACGCCTACGCCGGGGCCTTCACGTCTCGGAGTCTTTGCCAAGGTCGAACGACCGTTGGCGCAGCAATGGTATTTTCATGCGGTAGCCCAAATCATTGCTGGGCATTCTTTAATTCGCTCGTTTCCGGAGGTTAACGCCGAGCAGACCGTAGTTCATGGGATCAGCTGGGGTGGTACTCTGACGAGCACTGTGATGGGGGTGGATACTCGCTTTAAGTGCGCGATCCCAGTATATGGCTGTGGCTTCTTGAGTGACTCAGACGGGCACCAGGGGCGGGCGATTGCGGACGGCGCGCACGCGGATTTTGTAAACGAGCACTACGACGGCTCTGGCTACTTCGAGAATGTGACCTACCCGACTTTCTGGGTGAACGGCACGAACGATTTTCACTTTTCTATGCCAGCTACGCAGGCCTCAGCCCGGGCGGTGCAAGGGCCAGCCACGCTGCGCTTTGGCCTGAGGATGAAGCACGGTCATCTGTTTGATGTGGCGGAATACTTTGCCTTTGCCGACAGTGTACTTAAGGACGGAGAGCCCCTGCTGGAGCTGGGCAAGCCGCAGGCGAACGGGAACGCGGCATCCGTGACCAGCGATTTACTGGGGCAGATCAAGGGGGCAAGATTGTTGTACACGCTGGATGATGACATCCCCTGGCCGGATAAAGAATGGCAGGCAACACCTGCGACTGTGGACGGCTCCGAGATCAGCGCTGAGCTGCTGCCGGGAACGGTGGCATTCTTCTTTGAAGCGACTGACAAACGCGGCTTGTTGGTAAGTTCCGAGTACCTGGAGCATGAGGTGCCCGGGGGCAAGAAGCCTGCGCGAGCAGTTGGTGAAACACTCGACTTTGCGGCGTTGTTTGACGCGGCAGCCGCTGAGGGCGCTGGCACCAAGGTGATCATCGCCGACGACTTCGAAGAGGGAATCAGCGCGGCGGTCATTGGGATTCTGGAGGTGGACGACGCGGCAGGAAAGGCTGGGATTTCGCACTGCTACGATGAGGTGGCAGCTGGCGGCAAGTCCCTTCAAATCACGAATTCAAGGACAGTGAAGCATAGGCACCAGCCGTGCTTGAGCCAATGGTTCAAGGGGGCAGACGTGATCCGCAGCGGGACGGTGGAGGTCTCGTTCGACGTGTGGGTGCCGAAGGCGGGCGGCCATCCACTGTCAGTTTTGGTGCGGGACTACACGACCAAGCCATCTCAGGAATCGCTGAATGCTGCCTGCACGTTCCAGGGAGTGAGAGTCAACGGCAAGAGTATGGCAGTGGCAAACGATGAATGGGTGCACTACGCAATGGCTCTACCAGTCGGGATACCTGATGCGAAGATTGCACTCACGGTGGTGGATACAAAGTTCGGCACGCGCAAGAGTGAGCACCCGATCAGAGGCGGGACAGCTCAGGCAGTAAGCTGGGTGGGGCTTTGCCTTGGGGGGAAGTCTGACGCGACAATCTATCTCGATAATCTGGTGATCAAGGTGGTGGAGTAGCCATGGGCGCCACTCTTGAGGCTGAACGGGCTAGTGAATGGGCGAGGATGCACGCCACCAAGGCTCCCGCCCTAGCGGCATTTAATGAGGCTAAGTTTGGCATGTTTATCCACTGGGGGCTTTACTCGCTGCCCGGTGGTGTGTGGAAGGGCGAGCGGATGGAGGACGGCGGCGTCGGTCCCGGCGTGGCCGAGTGGGTTATGCGGCGAAAATCCATCCCGCGAGACGAGTATGCCCAGCTGGCCGAGGCCTTTAACCCCGTTGGCTTTGATGCAGATGAATGGGCGCAGCTTGCTGCGGATGCTGGGATGCGCTACATGGTCATCACCACGAAACATC
>Ga0115566_10001589_pt1 | contig 19311 bp, 14 predicted proteins | sample COGITO_mtgs_1204_3_FD_87173 | JGI IMG/M metagenome (GOLD analysis project Ga0115566, IMG submission 87173) | Pelagic marine microbial communities from North Sea - COGITO_mtgs_120405 | ecosystem: Environmental > Aquatic > Marine > Epipelagic | place: Germany:Helgoland, sampling site Kabeltonne...
TAAATAGAGGTAAATCCTTTAAAGGAGTTTACAATTTACACAACCATACCTTAAACCTCTTTGAGGCCAACAAAACAAAAGTCAGCAAGGAAATAATAAGCATCAGTGACCTGAATCAACCCCAATTAGATACGCTGATCGGGAAGGACGCAGATCAGCTGCGAGAGGATGTTGAGCTAGTCGAAGGTGTTTATGAGTCATTTGATAAGGCCGCATACCTTAAAGGTCAACTAGCTCCTGTATTCTTTGGAAGTGCTGTTAACAATTTTGGTGTTAAGGAGCTTCTTGACACATTTGTTGAAATCGCACCAACGCCACTACCAAGAGTAAGCACAAAAGGACCAATTGATCCTTATGACAAAAAATTTAGTGGTTTTATATTTAAAATTCACGCCAATCTTGACCCAAATCATAGAGATAGAATCGCCTTCTTACGCATATGTTCAGGAAAATTTGAACGAAACAAATTTGTACATCATTCGCGATTGAATAAGGATATCCGTTTCAACAATCCTTACTCCTTCCTTGCCAGAGAAAAAAATCTAATTGATGAAGCTTTTCCTGGTGACGTAATTGGCCTTTACGATACAGGTAGTTTCAAAATTGGCGACACGCTCACGGATGGTGAAACATTTGAATTTCAAGGAATCCCGAGTTTCTCACCTGAAATTTTCAGGGAGGTTATAAATACGGACCCAATGAAGTCTAAGCAATTAGAAAAGGGAGTGCGTCAATTAACTGATGAGGGCGTTGCTCAGTTTTTTGTGCAACAACCAGGGAATAAAAAAATCATTGGCACTGTCGGAGAGCTTCAATTTGAAGTTATTCGATACAGGTTGCTCAATGAATATGGTGCAAGTTGTAATTTGGTACATAAAAACTTCCATAAGGCCTGTTGGATTACAACAAAGAATCAAGAAATGCTTGACGACTTTATGCGAATCAAAGCATCCGAAGTTGCCCTTGATAAAGACGATAATCCCGTCTTTCTAGCCCCATCGGCTTGGATGCTTCAGATGGCTCAAGAAAACTACCCTGACCTGACCTTCCACTTCACCTCAGAGTTTAAAACTATGGATTCCACAAAATAAGATAGCCATAGACGATTTTTTAACTGACACCAAATCACGCATAAACACTAGCTTTCTAGAAATATCTTCCTATTGATTTATTTCTATTTTTGTCGCTTTCAGACATAAGTGCTATTATCGCTCAACAAATGAAAACACCCTACATAAAACTCCTAACTACTGGACTTGTAATCGGCATGCTAACATCATGCGGTGGAGATGGTTCAGATAATAAAGTTGAACCTCAAATAGATTCAACATTAACTGATAATCAAGAATCCGAAATGTGGGGATTCGACTCGATGGGAGGCAACTCTTATCAGGTTCCTAGTCCAAATGAATTATTCGGAATTATAAAGGAGAGCAAACTCCCATATAAGGATGGGTTGATTAGCACGGAATCTGTAAACTACACTTCTTCAAAGACTCAAGCGTTGAACTTTGGTCGTCTCACTGCAGACATAGCTTATACGGCTTCATTTGAGAAATTTCAAGAATCCATTGCAAACTTCGATAATCTTCGAAAAGTAGGAGATGATTTAGGTATTTCGTATGTCTTCGATGAATTCATGGTAAATCGAGTGAAGAGCAACATGGATAATGCCGATTCGTTGGAAGTAATTTCAACCAGTAGCTATCAAAACATTATAGCTCAATTAGAAGAAGCTGAAAAAGGTTCGACTCTCGCTATAATCGCTAGTGGTGGCTTTGTAGAAAGCATTTACCTATTGACAAACATGATTGGTGAATATGACACGAAGAATGTATTAGTTCAGCGCTTAGCCGACCAAAAAATCGTCATGGAAAACGTGCTTGACTACTTGAATCTCTTTCGTGACGAAGAACGCGTTCTTGAAGTATTGACTGAAATGCAAGGGGTTTCAGATGTATTCTTGAATCTAGACGAAGAAAGCATTTCTGAATCATTGACAACTACTGGGACCAAAACTGTTTTAGGCGGAAATCAAATTATCATGACAAAAGATGAATTCAATGATCTAAAGGCGGCCACAACAGCTTACCGAAATTCATTCTCAAATCCACAATAAGGCGAATATGAAAAGCATGAATAAACTAATTAGCGTATTATTATTTGTTGGCTGCCTTATATCAGGTAACATTATTGCCCAAGAATGTTCGAACTTTCATAAGAAAAAATGCTATGGTTCGGATGATCCATTCATGAGATATAACACGCAATCGAAAAGTGGAATGTTCGTCTTGGGTCATACTAGTGACTTGGTATTTGTGGCTCACGCAGGTCAAGATTATCGAGTTAGCCTTTGTCAAGACAAGGATGTCGAAGAGCCAATTAAATTTAAAGTGATGGACGGTCGTTCAAAGGAAGTATTGTTTGATAATGAAAGTGCCGCTTTAGATATTCCTGCTCCTGAAGAAGGTGAAGAAGCAGATGGCGGGCTCCCAATGTATTTTGAGTTTAGTTGCGAGGTCACAAAAAAGATAATCGTTCGAATCACGGCTCCTGGCCCACCTCCTGAAGAAGGCGGCAAGGGTAAAAAGAGCGATGAGCCAGATCCAGAAAGCTTGTTCTGCGTTGGTGTTTTACTTGAAAACATGCCAACCCCGAAACTGGGTTTCTAACGAATATTACTAAGTCTTAAAAGCCTCAGCGAAATGCTGAGGCTTTTTTAGTTGCTCACAACAATACTCCTTACAAAGATTTCTGATTCAGAAACTATCCTCAGATAATAAATTCCATTTTCTAAATCGTCCAATTTGACAGTGTTTACTTTCGTCAAATTCACGACCTGTTTAGAAAGAATAAGAGTTCCCTTTGAATCAATAATCTCGACCAATCCAACGAGATTCAGGGCATTCGATATACATTGAAAACTTACTTCGCTTCGTGCTGGTATCGGCCAAATAATCAAATTACTATTCAACCGGGAAGCCGCAAATTGCAAAGCCTGAACAGTTGAAAGTCTTGTGAAGTTCTTCGCCAAGCCACCAATAATGACCATGTGATTATCCAAAACGAAGCCTTCAATTCCACGTAACTTTCCTGAAGGAATTGAGTCAAGTTTAGTCCAAATGTTATGGTATGCCGAATAATGGTAAACTTCCGAAACAAGCCCTCCTGAATCGTTCATTCCACCAAAAACTACAGCGCCTCCCGATTCCGCAATTGCACAGCTATAAGTAGTAGCCATACCGGGAAACTGAGATATCAATTCCCATTGTTCGCGACTCAGATCAAAGCGCCATAATTCACGAAATGTTTCATGCGAGTTAGCTCCCAGGCCTAAATACCCAAAATTAAGGTAGGAGAATCCAATCATATCATACCTTCCTGAAAAGGGTAAAGAACCGATTAACCGCCATTTTTCTGTATCGAGGTCAAAGGCCCAAAAATCATTATAAATGGAAGAATCAGAGACACCTCCTCCAAGGTAATAAGTCGATCCGATTCGAAATCCTGCTGATTTTGCCCTTTCCTCGAATGGTGCATCTGATAATTGCACCCATTCATTTGTGAGTGGAGCATATTTAAAGCACTGGCTTGAATACTGACCATCGTCTAAAATACCAGAAACTAAAAACCCATTGCTCGCAGAATTGAATCCCAAGGCATATTGTCTAGGTCTATCTGGTAGATTGGCAACTTCACTCCAAGTATCTCTTTCAAGGTTATAGCTCCACCAATCATTTCTAATTTGAAACCCAAAATCCGCACCACAACCGTAGTATCCTTTTCCATCTATGACAAAGGTGGAACCATCATCGCGTGGCCCACCACCAAAGGAGTTTTTTTGTTGCCAAGAAAATTCGCCCAATGGCAATTTATAATCCTCTTGGCCGAAACCGAAAAGACATATAAAAAACAGGCTAGAAAAAAGGCTTCCTTTCATGGAAGCCTTTAAAACGAAAATCATAAGTCAAAATTGAATCACATCATTTTAAATCCGCCAATTTCTGCCAATCTGTTTTCAACATGTGGTACAGCAGCGATCTCTGTTGCCTTAAATTCATTTCGAATTGCATCAATCCAAGCTTTTGACCGGTCGAGCAGTTTAAAATCATCTGTCATCATTCGTCCACGAAGGACAAGTATGCCCAAATCCGCACCTTCATACAAATAATCCCCAGCCTTGAGAATTCGGAGGAAGAAAGCTTCTTTCTCCGTTTCAACAGCTCTTCTGTGCGTATCCATTCGATCAAAATAGAGTTTTCCCGAATCATCCATCCTGTAAATTCCAGATCTCGGAGCAGAGGTTATTTGTAAGATACTATCATCCGTATGTTTAATCACCATTTGCCCCCAACTATCGATATTCTCTGGCAAATGCCATCTTTGATTTATAGCATTAATGCTTAATTCATAATCGGTATCCATATACTCCATTATATGAAACAAGAACAATGGAACGTCTGCTAGCGCAAAAACAGCGTGATTCGTAATTGAGCTTGCACCTGTAACCCTAGGATTTAACTCTCCTAAGTATAATTCTCCCGAATCTGTATCAATTAAGAAGTCTAACTCAAAATATCCTTTGTATCCTTCTTTTCTGAGTTGATTTCCAAATTGCTCGGCATATTTCTTTGCTTTCTTGCGGATTTTAGGCGTAAAGCAATCAGCATAAATTTCATTTCCACACCATCCACCTTTATATGGCGTTAATTCCTTAAACCCAACCAATTCCGTCATTAACGGAGCCACAATAGTACCATGACGGGTAACGCAAGCTTCCATTGCAGCACCTCTGCAATTAATGCGCTTCATAACCTTGACTTCGGCTTCAGCTTCAATCTCGCCAGCATACTTTTTATATTCCTCTTCGTTGGAAATGAAGAAGGTCGTGTGCCCACTATCGCCAAATGGAGTTTGAACTACTAGTTCACTTCCCAAATGTTTTGAAACCTTTCGTAAGGTTTCAAACGAATCAACTTTTGTAAGGACATTAGGCACAGTGGGTACATCTGCTTTCATTGCAACTCGGTTTGTAACCACTTTGTTGTCCAAATGAGTCCTCAAGGCGGCTGATGGAAAAGCTTGCTCTAATCCAAGTTGTTTGGCCAACATTTCCGTCTTTTCATCAAACATTAAGAACAAGGCCTTACCTCCGTCTCCTCTGCTTTTGATGAAATCGACCACTTCCTTGTGTTCTAAAAGATAGTTCACAATATCTTCTATGCTTTGAAACTCCTCATGTGGCAACTCTTCCTTAGGGGTAAACACATTCGGATGCTGTCCATCAAAACAATTTATATAGGTAATAAACTTAAATCCTTTGATCCATTCATCAGCCCCTAATAAATTGAAATTGGTAGCGGAGATGAAATATATTGGTGTCTCATTTCGGTAGAAAAACCTTCTTAAATCATGAATACCTTTTAGTTTTTTACTCGAAACTGTTGCTTTTTTCTTCGCCATCTTTTATTATAAATTATTAAGTGCTTGTTCTGTAAAAACGCGCAGCCCTAGGTCCGCGTTATACGAATGAATTTCAGTAACATCTAAGGCTTTCATAAATTCTAGGATTCCTTTTGTCATCACTTGTCCTGGTACCAATATTGGAAATCCCGGTGGGTAAGGAATTACGAATGAAGCCGATACTATTTCTCTCCCATTTATCATACTCTTTTCACATGCTTCAATTGGAAGATTCTCACATAATTCCTCATTATAAGCCATAAAGAATGCGTCTCGAATATTTCCCTCAGGAGTTTTAGCCACCCTGAATTTTGAATGAAAAAAACTGAAATTTGGCAATGCAGGAAGGTTTTCCGTTAGGTTATATACCTTTTTATCATGAAGCTTTGCCTCTTCCTTTGAGAAGGCTTCTAACCTTGCGTCCAATTGCTGAGCAATTTTAATCAGTACGCCTATAAGTTTAGCTACTGAACTTCGTGTAGTACCGATGTTCGTCATGAAGAGCACCGTATTTCGAGAAGTTTTATTTACCTGGATTCCAAACTGATCCATTAAATACTTTTTCTTGAATGTATCCCCGTCAATTCCAGTTCTACCTATATATAGGTTGATTTTAGTTGGATCCAACACAAATTCATCCTTTTTCCATTCGGTAGTCATATTACCCCAACCTTTATCCTTGCTGTAATATCGTTCAAACCCTGACTTTCGATATTCTTTAAGGATCAAATCCTCAACCGTGAGAATGTCAAAATACTTCCGTAATAATGGTGTATTGGCAATTTTTCTTCTCAACATCATCGCCCGCTCAATACTGCGTTCAACCAACTCATTACCCTCCAATTCAACTTGCCTTCTACCCATATCTAGAGAAGCCAAAATTTGATAAGATGGTGAGGTTGAGGTATGTGTCATATAGGCCTCAATGAAGGATTCTTCAACTTTTTGTGAAAACTGCTCATCATAGACATGAATCATCGATCCTTGTCTCAAACTGGTTAGCGTTTTGTGTGTTGACTGCGTTGCATAAACCCGCACTTTAACTTTATCAGGATCTGGCAAATTATTGCCTGACTTTCCGTTCTTCAGTGACTTTTCAAATTGCTCTCTATAATCAGGACTTCTATATTTTTTCAATAAGCGATCGGCAGCAGCCATAGCAGTTCGCTTTCTAAAAAGAGTCGAAAACCTCGCATAACCAAACCACGCCTCGTCCCATAAGAAAATCATGTCCGGCTTAATGGCCAATACTTCCTCCATAAACTGTTCAACATTGTAAACTACTCCGTCAAATGTGCAGTTTGTCAATAACAACATTTTCACTTCCGATAGTCGCCCTTCTTTTTTAAACAGGTTCAGCTTCTCTTTGATTACTTTCAGAGGAATTCCTCCATACATGGAATAGCGCTCTAAATGATAAGAGTCTAGATATACGGGTTTCGCCCCACTCAAAACAAGTCCATAGTGGTGAGATTTGTGGCAATCACGGTCAATTAAAATGACATCTCTTGGCTGCACCAGCGCTTGTACTACGATTTTATTTGCAGTACTAGTGCCATTTGTAACAAAGAAGCTCTGCCTTGAACCAAAGGCTCGAGAAGCCATTTCTTGCGCCTTTTTCAGCGGGCCGGTTGGTTGCAAAAGAGAGTCTAACCCTCCGGTTGTCGCACTGGTTTCGGCAAGAAAAATATTTCGACCATAAAAATCTCCCATTTCGCGAATCCAGTTGCTCTTGAAAATGCTATTACCTCTCGAAATTGGCATGGCATGGAATACTCCTGTCGGTCGTTTACTATAACTTACTAAAGCGTTATAAAATGGCGTTTCAAATCGATCATCGATTCCCTTTAGAATATTCAAGTATAAATCCGTTAGGTCTTCCTGACGATAGAATATATTTCTAAAGTTTTCCAGCGCATCATCTGGTATTTTCTCAACACCTAAATCCGTAACTAAGAATAAGTCGAGTTCTGGGCGCAGCTCCCGTACCTTTTTGCCTAGGTAAATACCAATCTCAGATGATCTCCTTGCCTCTATGGTATCTACTAACCATGAATCGACAAACGGCCTAATGTGTTTAATCGTGCCATTCGCCTTGAATGGAAATGTGTAACGAATAACGCAGCTTTGAATATTATGGTTAAAGTTCAGCGCGATTAGCGCATCTTGAAAGCTTCGCACCACAATTATGTCAAAGTAAAACTCCTCGCCTTTTCCTCTCAAAGCTCTGAGTTGCGCTCTTAATTCATCTTGTTCATCAGTGTCGATGTCATTAACAAAAAGAACTTCAAAGTAGTGTGCATTTTTGATGGTAGAGATCGTTGGTTCCGGTTCATCATCCACAATATCCAGTGCCTCTGGCGACTCGTGATAATAGGCTCTACTGACTAACAATCGAACTAACTCCTCAGTTGCATTCGAGAAGGCATGATATTCCCCTCTGGCAATATACCTCGTTAGTCTTTGAAGCCTAGACATGCCCGGAAAGGCCCAGTATTTCTCTACTTGAGATAGTTCATCAACAAGTCCTTTTACAATCTTGAGATTTTCAGAAACGTCATCTCGAGGACCTAATTCTACCAGAGCATTAGCTTCATCTTTTAGCTTATTCCATAATTCAGAACGATACTCGGATATATTATAATACTTCCGGTACGAAATCTTCGATTTCACCTGAACAGGAATCGCTGACATATAAGCTAAGATTTTGGAATAGTGGAACTTACTGGAAAGGCGCTTGGTGCTTCTCGGCTGTAAGCTTCCTCTATTGTTGTTGTTTGTTTTAGTTTTTCAATTGGACCTAGGCTGTCAAGATATGGAAATATTCTTCCTGTATCATAGATATCGAATCTAACTTTTCTATCTCGCCAACTTTTTAGAGTCTGACCTAAACGAAGGACACCCTTTTCCCTGCTTCGATGTACACGATCTATATCGATTTCTAAGGGTATAATCTCTTCACTAGTATGTGCTTGATACAACACTCGGCCATCGGGGCCACAAACAATGGACTGTCCATTGCCACCGGCTTCAAGCCCATTGATGTCAAAAATGAAACATTGATTTATGGCGGCAGTAGCACGTACAATACTTAGTTCTATTTCTCGATCGATGGTATTTGTTAAAGTGGGGTGTAAAATCACTTCAGCGCCCATGCTAGCCAAAGTTCGAGTCGTTTCTGGGAACCACATATCGTAACAAATCGAAACACCAAAACGAGCCACATTGGGAACATCAAAAACCAGAAACTCCTCACCTCCAGTCACTCCTTCTTCATACGGATAAAACGGGAACATTTTTCTATATCTACCTACCACTTCACCCTCAGGGCTATAAACTGATGCCGTATTATAAATGGTGCCATCGTTTCGTTCAAACACAGAGCCAGGCAACAACCATATTTTGTGCTTTTTAGCCATTTCAGAGAACTCACGATCGAACTCTTCGGTAGGCGCAGCGAAGGCTGTTAATGGACCCCGAGTGCACAATTCAGAGAACATGACCATTTGCACCCAAGGATATATGCTCATCAATACATCGAGCTTATACTTCATCATAGGTAAATTAGTGTGCGCACCACTTACCCTCATTTGAACACCTGCTATCGAAAAATTATTCATTGTCTAGTATTATTCAAAGGTTTTGTTGGATCAATTAAGCCCGTCCAGTTAAACGCATTAATTCTTCTTCAATAATGTCTAATCCTCGATTAAGTTGCTCGTCTGTAATCACTAATGGAGACAAAACACGTATGACATTTTTATGGGTTCCTGCGCTTAATAGGATAAGTCCGCGATCAGCGCACGCTAACATAAGGTCGTGACATAGTGTTGAATCTGGCTTGAACGGATCACTTTCCTTAACCAATGGAAACGCGACCATGGCTCCTAGACCTCTTACTTCACCGATTTCAGGACACTTTTCGCGCAATGCTTCAAATCTGATTCTGCAAGTTTCTCCAACTTTTCGCGCAAGGGCATTGATATCGATTTCCTTCATATAACCAATATTAGCCAATGCCGCTGCAGCGCATACCGGATTTCCAGGATAGGTTCCACCAATTGTTCCAGGAGATACAGCATCCATTATTTCTGCCTTACCAATTACACAACCAATCGGCATTCCACCTCCCATGGATTTGGCCCAGGTTGATAAATCTGGGGTCACATCATAGTGATGAAAGGCAGCCCATTCTCCTGTACGTCCGAATCCAGATTGTACTTCGTCTAGAATGAGTAAAATGCCAAATTCATCGCATATATTTCTCAATTCGCGCATGTAAGCCTTCGGCATAGGAATGAAACCTCCTTCACCTTGCACTGTTTCCACAATGATAGCCGCACAATTGTATGGATCTAATGTCGCCATTAATGACTCCCTAAGTAGCTCAATTTCTCGACCTACAAAATCATCATATGATAAGCCTCTTCCATATCTAAAATGATTTGGAAATCTGAATCGATATGTTTCAGGTGCAAACGGGCCACAATTAAGCTTATATGCTGGCTTAGCAGTTAAAGTCATGGCCATCATGGTCCGACCATGAAAAGCATCTGTGAAACATATAATTCCTTGTCTCTTTGTAGCTTGTCTCGCTATTTTAATTGCATTCTCCACACTCTCAGCACCGGTGCAGGTTAGCATGACTTTGGTCTTTTCTCCATGAGGAAAAAGGGAAATTAACTCCTCAGCCAAATCCATGTAAACGTCATAAGTCGCTACATTAAAACAAGTATGAATCAGCTTTGCTGCTTGTTCCTGAATCGCTTTAACCACAGGTTCAGGGCAATGACCTGAATTAAGCACTCCAATGCCGCCTCCGAAATCGATAAGCTCGCGTCCATCAGCATCAATGATTATCGCGCCTTTTGCAGAAACAGCAGTGGACGGATTAAAAACCCCCACACCATTAGTAACCAGCTCTTTTCGTCTTTCAAACAATGCAGCGCTTTTGTTTCCGACTTGCTTTTCAGTTGTAGTCATTTACGTCAAATTTTGCGCAAAAGTAGGATTCGGGAAATCCTAATCAGGGCAGATTCCATATATTTTTCCAACTAATCTATTTGACTTCATCAAGAAATAAATTGAAAACAATCTACCTAAATTCGCAACAATGGATTTACCATCAAAACTGCTTGAAAAAACAGTAGAATACTTCGAATCATTGCCTGGGGTTGGGAAAAGAACAGCCTTGAGATATACATTGCACATTCTTAAAATGCCAACCGAGGACGGTCAAGGATTTGGTGAATCTATAAAAAGAATGGTGGCCGATTTACAGTTCTGTGTACGTTGTCATAACATTTCTGACAATGATTTATGTCAAATATGTTCCCATCCAAAGCGCGATCACTCAACCATATGTGTGGTTGAAGATTTGAGGGATTTATTAGCCCTAGAATCTACTGGTCAATATTATGGAGTATATCACATACTAAACGGAGTAATTAGTCCTATGGATGGCGTTGGACCTTCTGACTTACATATTGATACGCTGATAGCGAGGGCTAATTCAGCATTAATCAAGGAAATCATCTTTGCGCTTCCATCAACCATGGAAGGAGACACAACATGCTTCTATTTATTCAAGAAACTGACACCTATTCAGGTTAATATTACGTCACTTGCTAGAGGAGTAGCAGTTGGGAATGAGTTACAATACACGGACGAAGTAACTTTGGGAAGATCCATTATAGGTCGATTACCCTACGAGAATTCGTTGAAGTCAATCTAGTTTATTTGAAATTAAGCATCGTCATCGTCAACTACAATGTGAGGTATTTCCTAGAGAATTGCCTTCACTCGGTTGTGAATGCTATTAAAGATTTGGATGCTGAAATAATTGTCGTTGACAATGCCTCCAAAGATGAGAGCTCAACCATGATGAAAGAGCTATTTCCCAATATTCGCTATATCTTTTTGAATGAGAATATCGGCTTCTCTCGAGGAAACAATCTTGGCATAAAAGAAGCTAAAGGCGAATATGTATTACTTCTAAACCCTGACACCTTAATTCAAGACAACACATTGACTAAGTGCGTTGATTTCCTAGATCAGAACATAAATACTGGAGGTTTAGGAGTTAAAATGATTGATGGTTATGGCAAGTTTCTTCCAGAAAGCAAACGTGGACTACCTACGCCCGAAGCAGCATTTTATAAAATATTCGGCCTCTCGAGACTAATACCGAAATCCCGTCAGTTTGGACAATACCACCTTGGGTTTCTTGACAAAGACGAGATACATGAAGTGGATATTCTTAGCGGAGCTTTTATGATGATGCGAAGAAAAGCCCTTGATGAAGTTGGATTACTTGATGAAACATTCTTTATGTATGGAGAAGACATTGATTTGAGCTATCGAATAACACAAGGCGGATACGTGAATCATTATTTTCCAAAAACGACCATTATTCATTATAAAGGGGAAAGCACAAAAAAGGGCAGTCTCAATTATGTCCTAGTCTTTTATAGGGCGATGGTGATTTTCGCACGAAAACATTTTGATGCCAATCAAGCTTCACTTTTTAATTTACTCATCAACCTAGCTATCTATTTTCGAGCATTCTTGGCTCTTTTATGGAGATTGATTGGGAGACTCTGGCAATTATTAATTGACTTTGCAATCATCTACATATCGTTTTCATTTGCCACTTACTTTTATGGAGACATAGCCAACAAGGATTTCGCGCTTCCACTTATATCTGTTTTACTCCCCATTTACTCTCTGACATTGAGTGCTTCCTTGTTTTTTTCAGGAGCGCATGATTTGCCGTTTAAGATTCATCGTTTAATAAGGGGGTGGTTTGTAGGCACGCTTCTGTTACTTGCCCTTTATTCGCTTTTACCGGAAGAATTTAGGTTTTCACGCGCGGTCGTCTTAATCGGATCGGCAATAGCAATAATTCTAGGTTTTACATGGCGTTTCATTGCTTCAGTTCTTCCAAACTCTCCTTTTAGGGTGAATAACCGGATGATCAAGCGCAGATTGGTGTTAGGCGATCAGAACTCATTTAATACCGTTCAAAACATCCTTGATACTACAGAAATTACCAATGAATTCCTAGCTGGCATTTCCGTTGATAGTAAAAAACCAAGCGGCTTTTTAGGTACCATAGATCAATTACATGTTACCATCTCTGATTTTAGAATTGATGAGTTAATCATTGACCATAGAGCAACAGGATTCTCTCGAATTATTAGGTTAGTTGAGAAATTGAAATCCTATGAAATTGAGGTAAAGATTTTAAATAATGACTGGTTGGTTGGCCCCAATCAAATCATCAGACAACATCGCTTTAAGCTTGGAAACAAACTGTTTGAGATTAACCTTAGGTCAATTCAAAGAAAGAAGCGCATTAATGACCTTCTTTTTTCCTTGATCCTTTTATTAATATCTCCGTTGGCGTTTATGCTTATTGACAACAAAGCAGGATTTTTTAAAAACATTGCTCACGTCCTATTTGGAAAAAAAACATGGGTAGGATATGACAAACGTGGTTTGGACCCACTATTACCCGTTTTAAAACCCGGTGTTCTTCACGAAAACATGGAATCGATTTGGCCTCAAGACCAGGAAGGGCAGGCTTTTAACGCTAATGTCAAGTACCTCTATTCTAATATGATTTTCAGAGATGCACAATTGATTTCGCGTCATTTTCAAAACCTAGGGAAACAGTAATCCGTATTTCATTGCAAGAACATCGTTAAATTCGTTTACATGAACCGTCCAATTAAATTCATTCTCTCGATTTTCATCGCTATGGCTTTGACACTTCCGTCATGTATGGTAGTTGATGGTGGAAATGCATATCGAAAGAAGAATAAATGTTGCGGGGTTATTAAGTGCGACATGCACCGAAATAGTCAAAAAAAGAAACGAAAGCACGCAGTAACTGCACACAAAAGCCTCAAAAAGAAGGAACAACGTATCAAACGAGGCTACTAGTTATTTGTAAATCTTTTGAGCGTTCAGTTTGCGCTGATATCGGATGGCATTGTTTTGATGCTCACGATATGAACTGGCAAAATTGTGATAACCCGAAAAATCTTCTTTTGCACACATAAAAATGTAATTGCTCTGAGTTGGTTTCAATACAGCATCGATGGACGATATTTCTGGAAGGAAAATGGGGCCTGGCGGCAAACCAGCGTTCCTATAAGTATTGTACGGTGAGTCAACTTCCTTATGAACGTTTAATACCCGCTTGATCGTAAAATCACCTAGTGCAAAGATCAATGTTGGGTCAGATTCGAGTCTCATTCCTTTTTTAAGTCTATTTAAATACAATCCGGCTACTATGGGCCTTTCATCGGGATGTGCACCTTGCTCCGCTTGAACAATGGAGGCAAGTGTTGAGACCTGAGATTGCGTTAAGCCTATTCGCTTTGCTTGATCCACTCGAACGTCAGTCCAAAAGCGTTTATACTCTTTTGCCATGCGCGTCATAAACTCCTCCGCTGTCGTGTTCCAATAGAACTCGTATGTATTGGGTATGAACAAAGTGAATATGGAAGTTGAGTTGAACCCATATCGCTGGCAATACCCTTCATTATTGAGTAGTGACATTAAATCTGCACTATCGGTTTCAAGGTGTTTACCTACAATACTTGCTAACTCCTCCTTGGTTCGAACGGAACGAATTATCAACCGAACAGGATCTTGCTCCCCGCTTCTCAATAAATTGACGAGTTGATTGTTACTCATCCCATCAAAAATCTGGTACCGACCTGCCTTAATGGAACCAGTGTAGTTCTTATAATTAGCCACCCAACGAAATGAACTAGAATCCTTTATTATTGATTCATTAGCCAAAGACTTTATTACGTCTTGAAAGTCGTCTGAAGAATTAATGTAAAACTCTATTGACGAATCCTTTAACTCAACGTTTGGATTAAAAAAACGACCATAATAATCCCAAAACAGCCAGCCGCCCGTAAAAAGCAATGTCAAGAAAACTCCCAATAAGAATTTACCTCGCTTCATTCGTATTAATCTTTTGATATATCAATAAGTCGACAAAATCGTTTCCACTTTTTAACCAGTCTTTTTTCATTCCAACAGGTTCAAAATCATTCGACTCGAAGGCTCTGCAACTTGCCTTATTGTCCACCGTTGATTCCGCATAAATTGAATGAACTTGAATTGTTTCAAAACAATACCTAACCACAAGCTCAATAGCTTTGCTACCTATCCCTTTTCCTTGATAGTTTTCGTCAATTAAGAGCCCAATCCCCACTCGCTCGTTTTTAGGGTTAAAATCGAACAAATCAATACAACCTGCCACCACCTCACCTTCAAAAACGATCATAAAGCGCATTTGTCCGGATTGATATAAATCATTCCCATTGAGAACAAATTCAACTATTTGCTCTCTACTAAACGGAGCGATTGTGTCGCTTACGAGCCAATGTTTGGGATCATTCTCCCATGCTAGAATTGCTTCGACATCATCTATTCCAGCCCTTCGTAATTCAACCATGATTAATTCCTAAATCGGGATGGTACTTTCCTTCAAATACGAACTGTGTTGGACCCGTTTTCCAAATATTTGAGTATCCTTTACCATTGCTTTCAAATGATATGGTCAGGTTTCCTCCTAAAGCCTCCACATCAACAGCGGATTCTGCTATACCCATTCGATGGGCAGCTATTGCACATGCAGTCACTCCTGTACCACAAGCCAACGTCTCATCTTCAACCCCTCGTTCATAAGTTCGAACCTTGATTCCTTTCAAGGTCTTTTGAAAAAAGTTGACGTTTATCCCCTCTTTTTTGAATCGTTCTGAATTTCTGATTAGTCGTGCTTCTTGAATTAGATTTAATGTATCAACATTATCAACTAATTTGACATAATGAGGTGATCCTGTATTCATAATTAAAACCTTCTGGTTTAATTCTTCAATTTCAGAAACGGGAAGCATTTCCAAAGAAACAATTCCATTGTTTCCAACTTTTGCCCTATGCTTACCATCAGAAGCAATAAAAACTGTTTCACCAGTAATGATTCCAAGGGCATTTGCCATCGCAACAATACACCTACCTCCATTTCCACACATCGAACCATATTGTCCATCCGAATTGAAATAGATCATCCTAAAATCATATTCCTTATCAGACCTCAGTAACATCAAACCGTCAGCACCTATTCCAAAATGTCGGTTGCACATTCGACTAATTAATTCCGAATCATCGGTATTAAAACTAGCATCCCAATCGTTGATTAGAATAAAATCATTACCAGCCCCGTGATATTTGTAGAATGAAATCATGTTTGCAATATTGAGAACTTATCAATGAAACCGATCATTTTTTTGGACAAAATTCTCCATTCATGTCTAACAATAATTAACAGCAGATTAATATGATTTTCACACGTTCAGGCGTTAATTTGAAAACAAGTGAAACAAAAACTATAAGGCAATGAGAAAATATTTGGGATATGTGGGTGCGTCATTCTTAGGAAGTGCAATAGCTGTTGTTTTTATGCTTTCTGTTAAACATGAACAATCGGAGACCTTACTTGAAATCGAGCGTTTAAGGGCTCAACATAATCAGGAATCGAATCATTTGACAGGGTTCGCTACCAACGCCAATTCAATGGATTTAACCGTAGCTGCAGAAAAATCAGTGAATGCTGTAGTACACGTTAAAACCACCTTTGAATTGGATGGTGGTTATTATACTTTCGACCCAATCCGTCAATTCTTTTTTGGTGATGGCATGTATCAAAAGGCCCCCAGAATTGGAGCGGGAGCGGGCTCCGGTGTTATAATAAGCGAAGACGGATATATAGTTACCAATAACCATGTCATTGATAAAGCATCTAAAATCGAAGTTGTTCTTAATAATAACAAATCTTTCCAAGCCACTATTATTGGCCAAGATCCAAGTTCTGATTTGGCCTTATTGAAAGTCGATGGAAAAGATTTACCACGTATTTTATACGGCAATAGTGATCAAGTGAAGGTTGGCGAATGGGTTCTTGCCGTAGGTAATCCTTTCAATCTCGAATCTACTGTGACAGCGGGAATCATTAGCGCCACTGGAAGGGATATAAACATTTTAGCCAATGGACCAAATGGATCGAGTGCTGTTGAGTCGTTCATCCAAACAGATGCAGCTGTAAACCCTGGGAACAGTGGAGGAGCCTTGGTGAACGCTAATGGGGAGCTTATAGGAATCAATGCAGCAATTAAGTCAAACACAGGTTCATACGCTGGCTACAGTTTTGCAATTCCCGTAAACATAGTTACCAAGGTTGTCGAAGACCTATTGAAATACGGAGCGGTCCAAAGAGGCTTTTTAGGCGTTAGCATTCGCAATTTAGATCAAGAAACAGCTGATGATCAGAATTTTCCAAACCTGAAGGGCGTTTATGTGGCCGATGCAATCGATAAGGGTGCTGCCAGCATTGCTGGAATAAAAGCGGGAGACATTATTGTAAAAATTGCCGAAAAGGAAATCAAGAACGTAACGGAATTACAAGAGCGTATAAGCCAATTTAGTCCTGGAGATAAAGTACTGGTTACCTTATCGAGAAAAGGTGATGTAATAGACATCCCTTTAGTTCTTAGAAATGAATTTGGAGAAGCGGAAGTTAACCACAAGACTCGACTAGAACTCGATCAGGCATTGGGTGCTACATTTGATTCGCCCTCAAGGGAAAACTTAGATAAATTAGATATCGAGCACGGTGTGCAAGTTCAGAATTTGATAAGCGGCAAACTTAAGAGTGCCGGTATTCAAGAAGGTTTTATCATAACTAAGGTTGATGACGAAATAATTAAGAGTGAGGCACAATTAAAAAATGTGTTAGAGTCTAAAACGGGTGGTGTTTTAATTGAAGGAAAGTACCCAAATGGCAAGCGAGCCTTTTATGGCTTTGGCTTATAACGAAACAAAAGGATAGATAAAACGTTTATACATTGATTGTGAGTTTTTCGTTTTGGCAAACTCATAGTTATCAATTAAGAGCAAAATACTGTACCTTTGCAGCCCGTTTCTGGGCGAATCAAAATAGGAGGAATTAAGAAATGAGGCAATTAAAAATCACCAAGTCTATTACTAATCGCGACAGTCAGTCGCTTGATAAGTATTTGACCGAGATCAGCCGTGAAGAGATGATTAATGCGGAGCAGGAAGTTGAACTTGCAAAGCTGATTAAAAAGGGAGATCAAAGAGCGCTAGACAAACTGGTTCGGGCAAATCTTCGATTCGTTGTCTCTGTTTCCAAACAATATCAAAATCAAGGTTTGACCTTACCGGATTTAATTAATGAAGGCAATTTAGGCTTAATTAAGGCGGCTCAGCGTTTCGATGAAACACGTGGATTTAAATTTATTTCTTACGCAGTTTGGTTGATTCGACAATCAATCTTGCAGGCAATAGCAGAGCAATCTAGGATAGTTCGATTACCGTTGAATCAGGTTGGATCCTTGAATAAAATAAACAAGGCATATGCTCAACTTGAGCAACAATTTGAGCGACCACCAGTTGCTGATGAGTTAGCTTCTGCTCTTGAGATACCTGAAGAGAAAGTAAAAGACACGATGAGTGTTTCAGGTCGTCACGTTTCAGTGGATGCTCCTCTTAAAGAAGATGAAGATTTTAGTCTACTTGATTTAATCAGCAATAATGAATCGCCTAGCGCAGACGGTCATTTAATGCGTGAATCACTTCAAAAGGAAATTGAACGATCACTTGAAACATTAACCGAACGTGAGCGAGATGTCATTCGACTCTTTTTTGGTATTGGTATGAATCACGGTTTGACGTTAGAAGAAATTGGTGATAAATTTGATTTAACCCGTGAAAGGGTGCGTCAAATAAAGGAGAAGGCCATCAGACGACTCCGACAACACTCGAGAAGTAGGCTTTTAAAAATGTACTTAGGAGAATAACTTTTTAGGCCGCGAGATTCGCGGCCTTTTTTAATTGACAATTCAACCATCAATTTATTAATTATCGATCAATGGAAAAAACAGCTATTGAAGACATTGTTAAGGACAAGTATCAGCATCATTTTAACGAGTACATCAACCACGAAAAAGAGGCGGTAAATTTACAGCACTGTATTGGCCAGCTCCTTTATGAAAAAGGAATAGAGTTGGTTTTGTATCGAAATCCATTAACCGATGTCAGTGTATCCGAGTTACTTCAGTTGCATGAGTATGCTAACACTGTTGTGGGAAAGAAAATCACCATAAAGGATTCAGCTGAATTAGCTCAAGAGCTAATGAAGATGGATGTTGCACCTTCTAAACTTGACATTGGGAGATTGAGTTTTGAATGGCTAAATGAAGGCTCAAATTTTGATTCAAAGGCAAGTTTTCTTTCATCTAAGCTCGAAGGATTTGGAAGCGTATCACAAGAATCCCTGAAACCTAAAGATGTCGTACTTTATGGATTTGGACGAATTGGACGATTAGCAGCAAGAGAGCTAATTAAACAAGCTGGAAAGGGTCAACAACTTAGATTGCGGGCTATTGTGGTTAGAAAAATGGACGTTTCGCAATTAAAAAAGCGAGCTTATTTATTAAGCAATGATTCCGTACACGGACCATTCAAGGGTTCCATAGTCGAAGAACCAGAGAATATGGCCCTAATAATAAATGGACAGCGCGTATCCTTCATATCTGCGAATAATCCTGAAGATATTGACTACACGAGTTATGGCATAAACGATGCGCTCATTATTGATAATACCGGTGTTTTCACAGATAGGACAGCTTTAAGCAGACATTTACAAGCTAAAGGCGCAAGCAAAGTTCTGCTCACCGCTCCAGGTAAAGAAATACCCAATATTGTTTATGGGGTTAACAGTAAAGGTCTTGATTTTGATAAGGA
>Ga0115566_10001595_pt1 | contig 19283 bp, 18 predicted proteins | sample COGITO_mtgs_1204_3_FD_87173 | JGI IMG/M metagenome (GOLD analysis project Ga0115566, IMG submission 87173) | Pelagic marine microbial communities from North Sea - COGITO_mtgs_120405 | ecosystem: Environmental > Aquatic > Marine > Epipelagic | place: Germany:Helgoland, sampling site Kabeltonne...
CGCGGCTGATTCCGGAAATGAGGGGGTCTTTTTGCATCCTGGGCCCGTGTCGGCGTTGCCCGGGCCCGGCAGGCCGCCACCAAGCCCGGATGATTTCTCGGCTGCGATTGAGGGTTCAAGCCTGCTGGGAGAAACCGGCTGCGACGATCTTGCCCTCGCGAAGAAATTGCTGGCCGTCGAACATCGCTCGGTTTGTTTCCGGGTTTAGGATCGGGGCGGAAGCGTACTGCGTGAGCATCGCTCGCCTGGGCTTGTCCGTCGTATTCGGTCCGCTGCGATGGAAACAGACAGAGGAGAAAACGGCGATGCTTCCCGCCGGGACTATGACCGGAATTCCGGGATTTTCGCCAAAGTAGCCGACCATGTCATTGTGCTCGGGGGCGCGAATGTGCTTTACCCGCGTCTTGATCCCCAACTGGGAATAGGGCAGCAGCGAGACGGTGCCATTCTCGATGGTTACATCGTCCAGCGTCGCCCAGCACGTGAGGTAGGGCGGATGGTCAAAGCTGAGATAGCCCGAATCCTGGTGCCAGGAAAACGGCAACCCTTTCTCGGCCGATTTCACCACCATCTGATCGAGAAAAAGAACGGCCTCCTCGCCAAGCGTGGCCCGGCAGATGGCCGCGAAGACGGGGCTGAACGCGTAGTTGTACATGTGTGCGCTGCGCGTGTGTGTATTCGGGATGAAGTAGCGCTTGCCCTGATGCGTAATGCCATTGTTGCCTTTCCCCTTCGCCAGCTCGGCGTCGGTTTCTTCGACAAAGCGGTCGCACTCGCCGCGTAGAATCTCCAGTTCGTCGTGGGAGAATATGCTCTCGAGGATGAAGTAGCCTTCTTGCTGATACTGATCGATCTGGTCTTGAGTGATCTCAAGGGAAGCCGTAAAAGCCATGGCTGATCTCTCCATTTCCTCTTTACTGCGGGCGTGGGCACCTCGATTATACTCAGTAATCAGCGGCCAGCCATCCCGATTTACGGCTTATCGCCTCGCAGGCAGCTGATCCTCCACCGCGAGATCGATGATGACCGGGTAATGGTCGGAGCCGATCGCTGGTCCGGTTCGGCGGTCGTGGACGTCTACCTGGGGCGAGACTAGGCAGTGGTCAATCGGGATGCCGAGTGGCGGGAAGTAGGTGGGCCAGCTGATTTGCAGCCCGAAGCCTTTGCCACCGTCGCGTAACTGGGCATCACGAGCGAAGGTGCGGAAGTAATGAGACCACGGCGTGACGTTGAGGTCACCCAGGACCACCACCGGCCCGTCCAAACCCTGAATAAAGGTTGCCAGTTCAGCGAGCTGATCGTTGCGCCAACGCCAGTAATCGCCCCCGCCAGGCGGCAGGGGATGAGTGCCACGTACTGGGTGCATCAAGCCCTTCCAAACGCGTATCTCGAATCACTCGGCTTGTTGATCCCCTGGCTCTGATCCCTGGCTTGGATCAGCCGAACCGCCTAGCACGGACCCGTACGCGAGGTGGTGTGGGAGGGGCGCTCCGTGAGGGGCGTCCCGATCCCTATGTGTGCCACGTCGTGTTGACAGCCAGCGTTGGAGCAAGGTTGCACTTTCTGCCGACGGTCTCCCCATCAGCAGACCTTCCACGCTGATGTCCTCATCTAGCTCCTGCCAATGAATGACACGTCCGCCGCCGATCAACCTCCAGTTCTCTCGTTCAACGCGGTTTCCGTGTTCCAAGCGGGGATACCAGTACAACGGAACGGCCAAACTGCGGCCGTCTGATAGTTCTACGGTCAAGCTGTCCTGCTCAATCTCCACCGACTCGACGAGGGGCAGTTCGATCTCAATCATTGAAGCAGTCATTCCAGCCTTGCCTAAGCTCCATTTGATGTTCCTTCACCATGCGCGCTAACTCGCTGATTTCATGTCTTCGAAACCCTGCGCTCATTGACAGCATAACCGGGGACAGCCAAAACCTCGCCACACAGTCCGCCTGCTCGATGTGGATGTGAGGCGGTTCGGCCCGATCGCTCGAATAAAAGAAGAAGCGATACGGACCAATTCGCAGCACTGTTGGCATCGTCGCTTTACCTAAGTTCCTTGAGTTACAGCAAATTGCCAGTTCCGGCCGAAATCTCAAGAACTGCCCGAGAAGTCGCTCGGGAAATGGCGCAACCTACGGTCATTGAATCGGTGGGCCGAGCGACCGCCGTACTCTCTTCACGGAGCTAACGCCGCGCTCACCGGTCGGCTATTAGGCAGAACCCGGTGCAGTGCGTGGTTGAATCTTGCTGGTTGTTGGCATTGCGTTCCAGAGTGCTCTGAACAGAATTTGGCAGAAAAATGGAAGGCAGACCATCCCGCAGGGATAGAGTCGAACCAACTGGATTCGAAGCACAGCGTCAAATATCATACTCTGGGAACCCAACGGTCTATTTTTCTGCCTGCGGATGGCAGGGGAAGACCTGCGGCACTTCTCGATACCAATCAGGGATTTGCGAACTCCGCAACGCCCCAGAATCCGTCATGTGCGAACCCCGCAGGTGCCGCTATCTCGACGGTGTTGTCGTCACCATCTCCAGCGAGTACGACAGTGCCACCTGCGTCTGCCCTTCGGTCGGGGCCCTTGGTTATCGACTACCCTTCGCTGCAGCTGGCGCCAAAGGCGAAGCAGCTGTAGCAGCGATGGTGCTTCAGCGTGACCCGCTCTTGTTGGGCCTCGGCGAGCGTGCTGCCCAGATCGTAGTCTGGGTCGTCGTCGACGAGGGTGCAGGCGTAGAGACCGAGCTTTCCATCCTTGCGCACGACCATCTTGCTGAAGTTGCACATGAAGCCGCTTCGCTGTTCGGCGGTGAGGTAGCGGGTCATGCAGCCCTCGGTGATGTGAGGAACTTCGGCGATGCTACCGGGAAGCTGAAAGTCGGGGAAGGAAATGATGCGGGTGGCTTCGGGCAGGCCTGCTTCGGCAAAGTGGCGCGAGTAGGCGGCATCTGCGTCTGCTGGGACTTCGCCGTCTTCCTGAAGCCGCGCGATTGAAACCGAAAAGCCTGCTTCGTGGAGGCGGCCAAGCGTGCGCAGGGACTTGCGAAAGTTGCCCTTGCCGCGGCCAGCATCGTGGCGCTCAGGATCGGAGAAGTCGAGACTGACGCGGAAGCTGAGGGCGTTGGGCGCATCGGCAAAGGCCAGAATCTCGGCCATCCGGTTCATCAGCGGCTCGGTGGCGTTGGTCAACACCAGGCACGGGCGGTGGGTGAGCGCCCAGTCGAGGATTTGCACCATGGCGGGGTTTACGAAGGGCTCGCCGCCGGTGAAGGAGAAGCGCTTGAGCCCGAGTGGAAGCGCTTCTTTGGCCAGGGGCAGGAAGTCTTCGAAGGTGATGAACTCGATCCGATTGTCGCCTGGCTTGCTGCCTTCGAGGCAGAATGGGCAGCGCAGATTGCAGTTGGTGCCGGTGTGAAACCAGAGCTCATCCAAGCGCTCGGGCTGAATGTAGCCGCGGGGATCGCCGTTTGGGGTCAGGAGCCAATCATTGGAGGTGCGTGACATAGGGAAAACTCGGAATCAGGCTGAGTGGAAGAAGACTTCGCGGTGGATCTGAGTATGATGGAGACCGCGGTTCTCGAACCAGTCGGAGACTTCGTCGATCATGGTGTCCAATCCGCAGAGGTAGACGTGCAGATCGGGCGTCTCTGGCAGGTCGGACAAGAGCTCGGTGACGCGTCCGCGATGGACGCCGGGGCTGTCTTCTCTGGAGATGGCCAGCCCGAGTTCGCATTGGGAGGCGAGCCAGTCGCGCTCGACGACATCATGCAGCGCGCGGACGCCGTAAAGACAGCGCACAGGGGCCGGGCGTTGCGGAGTTCGCAAATAGGAGAGAAAGGGCGCAATGCCCGTGCCGGTGGCGATGAAGACGAAGGGCGCGTTCTCGCCACAGGCACCAGGGCGAAACCAGCCAAACGGCGGGTTTACTTTTACCGAGTCACCGTTGCGGAGTTCGCAAAGGTGGGGACTAACGACTCCGCCGACCATGCGCCGGATGACGAAGCGCAGGCTGTCTTCATCTTGGCCAGAGGCAATGGAGTACGGGCGTGATTGCGCAGCTGCCTCGTTGTGCAGTGCCAGGCAATCGCCTATCTCAAAGGCGAGGTCGTTGCGCTCGAGCACGAGTTCGTAGACGTCCGGACCATGCCGTCGCAGTTCCTGTACACGGTGGTGGCCCATTTCAGCAGCAGCCGCCGCCGTCGCCGCCTAGGTCGGCTTCCGTGATGATGGTCTCACCGCAGCCACCAAAAATGCCGTAGTGGGTGGAGTGATCACCGACAATTTCGAAGTAGGGGCCGAAGCGCGTCTCTTGGAGCATGGCGGCGGTGTTGCCACAGACCAGTTCGAATTTACCCTTGCAGAAATAGTGGTGGTCATCGAGTTCAACGCCGTGCGGAGAATTGGAAATGCCACCTTTATAGCGGGCGGCCTGGCCAAAATCTTCACAGCGGTCCTCGAGGCTGGCGAGCTTGAAGGCGCGGATGGTGCGTGAGAAGAATTGGATGTCGCCAGTAAGAGCTTCGACGGCAGGATTGGTCATCGCGATCGGCGAGGAGGAGACGACACGGGAGTCGGGGCAGCCCAGCCGGCTTAGAATACGGCGAAAGTCTTCGTCATAGAGGGCGCCACCGAGGCACTCGCCATGCAGGATTGGGTCGTCAATCAAGGCCTGCGGGATGCGACGATCTGCGTAGACGTCGGAGAAATAGAGCTCGCCACCGGGCTTGAGCACGCGGAAAATCTCACGAAAGACGGTTTCTTTACAGCTGGCCAGGTTGATGACGCAGTTGGAGATGACGACGTCCACGGAGTTGTCGGCAATGTCGCTGGCGGCTAGGTCCTCGATGATGCCTTTGCGGAACTCTACGGTCGAGGCTGGAATACCAAGTGCGGCGCACTGCGGCTTGTGATGACGTCTGGCAACTTCCAACTGCTCGTCGGTCATGTCGATGCCAATGACGTGTGACTCGGGCCCGGCGAGAGCCGCGGCGAGAAAGACATCGCGGCCCGTGCCGCAGCCAAGATCGAGGATTGTGCAGCCATCGAGAGCAGCTGGCAGCGGCGAGCCGCAGCCGTAGAACTTGGAAAGGATGTCGTCGTGAATCTTGGCCAGAATCTCTTTATGCTGCTTGGGGATGGCGTCCGGCACACAACAGGCTGTGGTCTGCAAATCGGCGTTGGTGCTGAGGGTTTCGCCGTAGTACTGCTGAACGTTCTTGTGGATGGTCTCTGCGCTACTCACTTGGGGCTCCGCTGGTTGGTTAATGCTTTGAGTTGGTCTGCCAATTCGCTGGCGGTATGGACCGGGCGCTGGCAGGCGAAGTTGCGACAGACGAAGGCGGTGCTTTTGCCACCGATCGCACTTTTGTCTTTTAGGAGGGGAATCTGCTTCTGCGCCGCTGCTGAGGAGTCCGCAGCCGGGTCGAGACGGGCAAACAGGGCGTTCGGTATGTAGTCGAGCCGGGCAGCGGCAAGCAGTGCGTTGGTTTCTGCGGAGTTCGCACCGACGATGGCAATCTCAGGGCCTGGCTGGAGAAAAGCCTGCGCCGCGAGGATCTGGACCATTGCGGCGCGGGGATTTGCGGCGAGCCCGGAGTTTGCCTGCTTGAGGATGGTGTAGCCTCGCTGCTGGAGGTCCTCGCGGCCAATTAGCATGCCGAGACGGGGAAGAACGAGAGCGGCCATTGAGTTCCCAGAGGGGATGGCACCATCGTAGTTTGGCTTCATGCGGATGATCAGGTCTTCCTGGCCGCCTAGGGCGAAGTAGAACCCACCGTGGGTTTCGTCCCAATAGTCACGGACCAGGCGGTCTGCGAGTGCCTCGGCTTCGCCAAGCCAGCGGATGTCAAAGTCTGCTTCGTAGAGGTCGAGCAGCCCACCGATCATGAAGATGTAGTCATCGAGATAGGCCGGGATATGTGAGTTGCCGTTGCGGTGGGTGCGCAGCAAATTGCCATCTTCCCGCATCTCGGTGAGCACGAAGTTTGCCGCCTTTTGGGCCATGGCGGTGTACTCCGGCGCGTCGAAGGCGACTCCGGCGTCGGCAGCGGCTGAGATCATCAGGCCGTTCCAAGCGGAGAGAATCTTATCATCCAAACCGGGGTGTACGCGCTTGTCACGCTCTTGCAAGAGCTGGGCGCGTAGCCCGTCCAAGCGCTCCCAGAACACGGGCTCGGTCAGCTCAAACTGGGCTGCGAACTCCGCAGGCGCTTTGGTAAGGTGGGGGATGTTCTTGCCACGATGGTAATGCTCGTGGGAGCTAAAGTTTCCCTTGGCCTTGATTGCGTAAACGGCGTTGAAAAACTCTGCGTCTTGCGGACTCAGGAGGCTGTGGAGTTCGCTGTGGTCCCAGACGTAGAACTTTCCTTCTTCGCCCTCGCTATCGGCATCTTCGCTGGAATAGAAGCCACCGTTCTCGTCGGTGAGTTCGCGGGCGACGTAGCCGAGGATGTCTGTGGCAATGCGCTTGTAGAATGGGTTTCTGGTGGCGCGATAAGCTTCGGTATAGACGCTGCAGAGTTGGGCATTGTCGTATAGCATCTTTTCGAAGTGGGGAACGAGCCACTCGGCGTCGACAGAGTAGCGATGAAAGCCGCCGCCAATCTGGTCATACATCCCGCCCCAAGCCATGCGATCCAGGGTGAACGTAGCCATGTCCAAGGCGGACTGGTCGCCGGTAAGGCGGTGATGCCGCAGCAAAAAGAGCAGGGTAGGGGAGGGGGGGAATTTTGGGGCATTGCCCCAGCCGCCGTCATCCTTATCGTAGGCGCCGTCGAGGGATTTAGCGGCCGCTGTGAGAACGCTCGGTAGAGGCATGCCGGTGTCTTGGGCCTGTGTCTCCTGGCTGCGACGAAGCGCAACGGTGATCTCGGAGGAGCTCTGGAGGATCCGGTCACGCTGGCTCTCCCAGCCATTCTGGATCTGGGATAACAGCGAGAGAAAACCGGGCTTACCCCAGCGGTCTTCTTTCGGGAAATAGGTGCCACCGAAGAAGGGCTTGCCATCGGGGGTGAGAAAGACGGTCATGGGCCAACCACCGCTGCCGGTGAGCATCTGTACGGTGGTCATGTAGATGTCATCGAGATCGGGACGCTCTTCGCGATCGACTTTGATGGAGATGAAGTGCTCGTTGAGAATGGCTGCGACCTGCTCATCTTCAAAGGACTCGTGCTCCATGACATGGCACCAGTGGCAGGCTGCGTAGCCGATCGAGAGGAAGATCGGCTTCTGCTCGCTGCGGGCCTTGCCGAGGGCCTCGGGGCCCCACGGATACCAGTCCACAGGATTATTCTTGTGCTGGAGGAGATAAGGGCTGGTTTCTTGAGCGAGATGATTGGTGAAAGCTGGCTTGGAAGCAGTAGTGGACATGGGGGCCTTGGGTTCTTCGGCGATAGAGATAAGGATACCGGACACCATGGCGATGGCAACGCACATGGAGGTAGGCAGCTGGGTGCTGCGACGCGAGTCGCGATGCGTAGTCATCAGGTATGTCCGATGAATTGAAGTGTGTGTGGGGGACAGGGAAACGTAGCAGTTCGCCCGGCTATCGTACAGTGCTCTGGCGGACGATGCTCAGGAAAAGAGGCTGAGAATCTCGGTGGGCGAATGCCCGCCGACGGCGAGAACCTGATACTTATCAATGGGACTGGAGTGCCGGAAGGTCGAAGCAGGGAAGTCCACGAGCTGCGTCAGATCCACATCTTGGTCCTTGGATAGATAGACGCTGATGGGCTCACCGCAGCAGGTGAAGCAGACTTCAGCGACCTGTTCACCGGCAAGGTCGTGGTAGAGCAGGCCGTATAGCTCGATCTTGTGGTATGCGTCAGTGCCTGGCTCGGTAAGTGCGAGATGAAACCCGTGCTCGGTCAAACTGCTGCGAATCTTTTGCCAGTCACCCGGCACCTCTATACGGTCCTTGACCGCTGCCAGCTCAGAGTGAAACAGCAGGGATCTAGCGTTCCCGCCTGGAAGCAGGCCAGCGACAATCGTGACCACTGCGGCGAGCGCGGCAAGCCAGAGCACCAGTCGACGTGTCTGGGGCTGGCGCTGGGAGGCTGCGATTCGATTCTGAATATCTTGCCAGAGCTCATCGGGGCAGGCGCAATCTGCTTCGAGTTTTTCGATCAGGACGCTTTCGAAGGCCTGCTCGGCTTGGAGCGCGCGGAATTCTTCCTCACTGCGCTCCGATTCGAAGCGAATGATCTCTTCTACGGAAAGTTCGCCATCCATGTAGGCTTGACGCAGCAAGTCTTTATCTGTCGCCATTATGCGCTCCTCTGGCATGCTGGTTTCACGCCACTTTTCACATTTTTGATAATTCCTCCTGCCTGTGCGTACTCCGCAAGGAGTCGGCGCATGCGTTTGCGGCCTCGTGCGAGATGTGTCATGACTGTTCCGACCGGAATCTCGAGAATTCCGGCGATTTCCTTGTAGGAGCACTTGGCAATGGTTAGCAGCAGAAAGCAGGATCGCTCGTTGGTGCTAAGCTGGCGCATTGCGCGGTGTAACTCGTCGCTGCATGCTTCTAGGAACCATTCCGGATCATCGAGCATGCGGCGCTCCAGTTCAGGCTGAACTGCGAAATGCGACTCATCGACGGATTCGATATCGATGGACATCCGCTTGAATTCGCGGTTTGCCACGTAGCATTTGTTAGTCACGATCCGGTACATCCAGGCCCGAAAATTGGTGCCAGCCTCAAACTCGTCGAGTTGCTTGTAGGCCGCTAGCACCGCGGAAGAGAAGACGTCCTCGATCACGCTGTCATTCCAGACATTGCGCGCCACATAGCGAAACAACTCAGCGCGATAGCGGTCGAGCAGTGCTACGAATTCATCATCGGTTAGTTTGGCCATTGGTCTTCCTGCGTGCCTCTGCGGGTACCGTTGCATTCTTCGGTGGCTCGGGTCAATGTCACAGATTCGAGAAACTTGACCAATTTATTTGTTGCGATTGTATTTTTGTAGCTGTGCTTCCAGTGTGGCTGCGTGATTTGGTAGAGCTGCATGTTTCGACATGGCCTTAAACTCGCTCACACTCCCACCTTACTTGCTATCGAGGATGATGACCTCATGCGCTAGGTCGTGTCTCTACAGTTGATGGCAACTGGGATGAACGTGTACGAGGCGGCGACCGGCGAGCAGGGCGTGCGTATCGCGAGAACGCCGAGAAGATCGATGAGATCCTGCTGGATCTGGTGTTGCCGGGAATTTCCGGGGCGGAGGTGTAACGCCAGATCCGAGAGATCGACCCAAAGGCACAGACGCTGGGAGTCAGTGGTTCGTCGGACCGGAAACTAATCCAACAGCTGTTGATTGACGGGTGCCGTGGTTTCCTAGCCAAGCCGTACCGGCTTAAGGAGCTATCGAACGCGATCACTGGGATGCTGGAGTCCGCGTGAAAACCAGCTGGCGGCGATCCTGATAGCGCCGCGAAAAACCGTTGAAAATGAAGACGACGTCGTAGCCTTTCTTATTGCAGTAAAGCATCTCCAGCGCCGCGAGGACGCAGGCAAAGTCAAGCTGATGATGCAGCAGATTTCAGGAATGACCCCCCAAATGTGGGGCCCAACACAGACTGCTAGTCCGATCCCAAACCCCGTGGCCCAGAGAAGGCCGGCAAGCGCGGCCAGCCACGGCAAGAAGCGATGCCAAGCGACTTTCCCCGACGGTCGATATTCAGGAGGGACGGGCTTTCTTGTTCGTCAGGTGGAGTCGGTAGCAGCATAGCTCGCAATTGATGGAGTGGGGACAGATAGCCGTTTTGGGCTGAAGCGCCCCGCATTTATTGAGAAATCTCAGCATTTTTCGCGATTCTGGTCGCGTCTGTCACGGGAAAGCCCCGTGGATACATTGAAATCGAGCAAGAGCTTTCCATAGTACCGGGCTTCCCCGGCCGTATCGGCGGGAACCTATCGTTGTCGGATGTTTAGAGGAGATCGGCGCCACGTTGCGCTGCAAACGTATATGAGTAGTTCTTCGCTACTGCCGTTATCGGCAGATCAGATTGCTCGCTTGGAACAATTGGTGTCCGAGCTTGCCCCGTCACAAGTCGCTTGGCTTGGCGGCTATCTTACCGGTATCGGCGCTGGCGGCGCAGTGGGTTCTGCCCAACAGGCAGCAATCGCCCCTGCTGTAGCCGTTCCATCCGTCACTATTCTGTACATGACCCAGACCGGGAATGCCGAAGGCGTCGCCAATGATCTGGCTGCAGCTCTGAAGGCACATTCCATCCCGGTGGTCCTGTCTGATGTCGCGGAGTTTTCAGCCAAGAAGCTGAAGTCCGTTGGTTACCTTGCGCTGATCGCAAGCACCTACGGCGAAGGCGAGCCGCCGGATACTGGCGAGGACTTTTACAACGCCGTCATGGGCGACCGCGCTGCCAAAATGGCCGATGCGAAGTTCGCTGTCTTCGGCCTTGGCGACAGCACGTATGAATTCTTCTGTAAGCTTGGCGCAGATTTCGACTCTCGCTTCGAGGCATTGGGCGGGACGCGTTTGCTCGATCGTGTGGACTGCGACGTCGACTATGACGACCAGGCTGCTGAGTGGGTAACCACGCTGTCCGAGAAGATCGCTGCTGAGGTCGCCGCTGCGGCACCGGCCCCGGTCTCTGCTCTTAGTGCAATCCCAGCTTCGACCCAGTACGATAAGAAGAACCCATTTCCCGCGGAGCTTTCTGAGCGCATTCTGCTGAACGGCCGCGGCTCCCATAAGGAAGTGTACCACATTGAGCTCTCGCTCGAAGACAGCGGCCTCAGTCATACGCCTGGCGACAGCATCGGCGTTGTCTCCCAGAACAGCAACGTAGTGGTCGAAGCGTTGCAAGGCGCCATGGGCTGGTCTGGCACGGAAGACGCGGACGGCAGTCCCGTCAGCGACGCGCTCAAGCTCACGTATGATATTACCAGCCTGAGTCCGCAGGTCCTCGAGAAGTACAACGCTTTCGCCCAGTCCGACACGCTCACCGACTTGCTGCAAGCCGAGAAGCGTAGCGAACTCATGGATTACATCTACGGCCGCGAAGTCATCGACATCGTCACCGAGTTTCCCGTCTCTGGACTCGCGCCCGCCGACCTGGTCGGCTGCTTGCGTAAATTGGCCCCGAGATTTTTCTCCGTGGCTTCCAGCCTGAAGGCATACGAAGAAGAAGTGCACCTTACTGTGGGCGCCGTGCGCTATTGCAGCCACAGCCGTGAGCGTCTCGGCGTCTGCTCGACCTTCCTGGCCGATCGCGTTGACATTGGCGACCGCCTCCCGACCTATGTCCACGCCAATAAGAATTTCCGACTCCCTGCGGATCCTTCGGCTAAAATGATCATGGTCGGGCCCGGCACCGGGATTGCCCCCTTCCGCGCCTTCCTCCAAGATCGTGAAGCCGACGGTGCTGCAGGCGATAACTGGCTGTTTTTCGGCGACCAGCATGCTACCACCGACTTCCTCTATCAGCTTGAGTGGCAGCGCTTCCTCAAAAGCGGCCTGCTGAGCCAAATGGACGTCGCCTTTTCTCGTGATCAGGATCACAAGATCTACGTCCAACATCGCATGCAGGAACACGCAGCCCAGCTCTATGCTTGGCTCCAAGAAGGTGCCTACTTCTACGTCTGTGGCGATGAAGGAAACATGGCGCATGACGTCCATAATACGCTGGTCGACATTGTCGCCAAACACGGTGGAATGGCCGTCGACGCAGCTGAAGAACACGTCAAAAGTCTGCAGCGTGACAAGCGCTATCAGCGCGACGTCTACTAAGTCTTACCAATTTCACATATGATCCGCGGAGCGCACCAAGCATGAGCGAGACAGCGAACCTCTCTGAGGTTGAACTAATTAAGGACGCCAGCAACTACCTGCGTGGCACTATCAAGGAAGGCCTGGCGGATCCTATCACTGGCGCATTGCCAGATGATGATACCCAGCTGACCAAGTTTCACGGCATTTATCAGCAGGATGATCGTGACCTGCGCAAAGAGCGGCAGCGCTCCAAGCTCGAGCCACACTACATCTTCATGGTCCGTGTCCGCGTACCCGGCGGTCGTTGCACTCCGGAGCAGTACCTCGGCATGGACGCCTTGGCAGACAGCCACGCAAACGGCACCATCAAGCTGACCACGCGGCAAGCCTTTCAGCTGCACGGCATCATTAAGCGCGACCTCAAAGGCAGCATTGCTGGGATCAACGAGACGTTGCTCGACACCATCGCAGCTTGTGGCGACGTAAACCGCAATGTCATGGCCACCGTAGACCCGGCCCACGGCACCCGAGCTCTCAACGCCGTCCAGCAGGTCAGTCGCGAGATTTCAGAGCTGCTGACCCCAGCCACCAGCGCCTATTTTGAGCTGTGGTTGGATGGCGAGAAGATCCAGGACACGAGCGCGCAGGAGCCAGATCACGAACCTATCTACGGCAAGACCTATCTGCCGCGTAAGTTCAAGATCGCCATTGCCATTCCCCCATCGAACGATGTCGATGTCTTTGCGAACGACCTCGGCCTGATCGCCATTGTCGAGAAGAAGAAGGTCGTCGGCTACAACGTCTCGATCGGCGGCGGCATGGGGGCTACCTACAACATGAACGAGACCTATCCCCGTCTCGGCAGCGTGATTGGTTTTTGCACACCCGCACAGGTGGCAGAAGTGGCCAAGCAGGTCGTCTGCGTGCAGCGCGATCATGGTGACCGCACCAACCGCAAGCAGGCTCGCCTCAAGTACACTATCGATCGCAAAGGTCTCGATTGGTTCACCGCCGAGGTTGAAAACCGCCTTGGTTGGAAGCTCGAGGCTGCCCGCCCGTATACCTTCGAGAGCAACGAAGACCGCTTTGGCTGGGTCAAGTCTGACAAAAAATGGCACCTCACTGTCTTTGTCGAGCACGGCCGTATTCAGGATACTGAGGACTACAAGATGCGCACCGCGTTGCGGGAGATGGTCAAGCTTCACAAAGGCTACATCTGCCTCACCGGCAACCAGCACATCGTCTTCGGGAATGTCCTGGACTCTGGCAAGCGGAAGCTGCAGGGCATCATGGATGAGTATGGCATCAGTGAGCGCCAGGTCACCAGCCAGATGCGGTTGCACTCCATGGCCTGTGTCGGGCTCAACACCTGCGCACTGGCAATGTCCGAGAGCGAGCGCTATCTCCCCGATCTGGTCACCGCCATCGAGCCTGCTCTCGAGAAGCATGGCCTGCGTGATGAACCCATCACCATTCGCATGACCGGGTGCCCGAACGGTTGTGGCCGGCCCTACCTTGGCGAGATTGCCTTCACCGGCAAGTCGCTCGGACGCTACAACATGTATCTCGGTGCGGGCTTTGCAGGCGAGCGGCTGAACAAGTTGTATAAAGAAAACCTCAATGAGCAGCAGATCGTTGATGAGTTGGACCCCATGTTCGAGCGCTTCGCGAAAGAGCGCAACGACGGCGAGCACTTCGGTGACTTCCTCGTCCGAGTTGGGATTATTGCTGAGGTTCTGGAAGGCCGGAACTTTCACGACTGACCGTGAAGCAAAATGTCCCCGATTGGGAGAACAGCAGCAGCTGGAATGAGTTCGAGTGGGAGCAGGCTCTCAAGTACAGTGATGACCTTGCCTCGCGCTACTTCCGCATGCTCGAACGCTTCGGCGACCTTCCCGATGCCGAGGAGTTGATCTCCGCGCGCCTCGGCGACCAGCAGCTTTTCGAAGTCGAAGAGCCGTTCTTTGATGAATGGTTCGAAGATGACGCCCCAGACTTCGAAGAGGCGGAAGAGTTTCTGCTGGATGACCGAGTTACGCCTGGAGATTCCTGGTATTTCGAGTCATCTCCGGTTTATCGGCGCGCCCGACTGACCGCTCTGGGCTGGTGCAACATCCTAGCCTCTGTGCTCGAAGAGAAGGATCGCTTCTGGGGCATGAAAGTTCTGCTCTCGCTCGGGCGGTTGCTGTCCTACCTCGCCCTCAGCGTCTCAGACGGGCGTTACGACCGCGTCGCCGGGAGCATTGCCTTCGCCAAGCGCGCCCTGCAGGAAGTCAATATTGCCTACGGAATCATTGACGAGTTTGTCGGAGCCAACGAGCAATACGAGCAAATGTTCAAGCTGATCAAGAAACTGTTGCTGGAAAACCACGATCAGCTGGTCGAGCACCTGCAGCAGTGTCGCGAGCGCTTGGACTCAGAAGGCGACGGAAAGAGTAGCGACGACGACGATGATCTCGACGAGCCCATCCTGTGAAAGCCTGTGCCCTTAGCATCCTACTCCTTCTGCTCGTCAGTTGCGGAGATCGCAAAGCCACGGAGCCGCCACCGCCTGCAGTCTCGCTGGCCGTAGACCCCGCCGCCGCCTTCTCCCACGCGCAGGCCATGATCGACTTTGGTGCGCGTCACAGCGACTCACCGGGTGCCACACGAACCGTGGACTACCTCGTATCCACGTCCAAAATGCTGGGCATTCAGGCCAGCATTGACCAATGGCAGGAAGGCGAGACTACCTACCGCAACGTTCACGCCCAAACTCCAGGCCATGGTGATCGCTATGTGATCCTTGCCAGCCATTATGACACCAAGCTGCTGCATTCCGTCCCCAACTTTGTGGGTGCCAACGACAGCGCCTCCAGTAGTGGGCTGTTGCTCGAGTTGCTGCGCGTCATCTCAAGCGCGGAGAACTGGGGCGGCCCGCCCATGCGCTTTGTCTGGTTCGACGGCGAGGAGTGCCGTGTCCGCTATGGCGAGCACGACGGCCTCCACGGCAGCAAACGCATGGCCTCCACGCTCGAAGCATCCGGCGAGCTCGAGTCCTGCCGCGCCATGATCCTGCTCGACATGATCGGCGACAAAGATCTCACTATTACCTTCCCCAGCAACTGCGACTCCAAGCTCCTGGCCCAGATCTTCAAAACTGCAGAAGCCCAGGGAGTCGCCAGCCATTTTGGCTTTTTCTCGGGTCGCCGTATCCTTGACGACCACGTCCCCTTCTTTGAACGGGGCGTTCCCGCCCTAGACATCATCGATTTTTCCTACGGCCCGAACAATTCGTTTTGGCATACGTCGGAAGATACTTTGGATAAAATTAGTCCGGACAGCATGGCCATCGTTGGCAATGTGGTTCTGGCCTTTCTACAGGAATTGATTCCCCGTGAGTGACCCAGAAATTAGCCGCCCGACTCCGCCATTGCCGCCACCGCAACCGCCCACCATGCGCCCACAACCACCTCGCAAGAAGAAGCGCGGTTTCTTTGGTGGGTGCCTGCTCGTGTTCGTCATCCTCCTCAGCCTCATTGGCGCCGGTACCGTAGTTTTTGCCATCAGCGTCGGCTCGCTGGCCAAATCAGCACCCGACGCCATTTATCGCGCGACCACAAAACCGCAGCGAGACGTCAACCAGAGCTACGTTCAGGTCGGCGACCGCAAGCAGAAGATCGTCATTATTCCTGTGCATGGTATCATCCAGAATGGAGCAGGCGGGCGCTACGCGGCCCCCAGCGAAATGTTGATCGATTTTCTCAAGGAAGCCCGCGAGCAGAAAGTTGGTGCCGTCATTCTCGACCTCAATACGCCCGGCGGCGAGATGACCGCTACCGACGAGGTCTACCACGAACTCCTCAAGCTGCGTGAAGCCGGAATCCCCACTGTCAGCTGCATGCGCAGTGTTTGTGCTAGCGGCGGCTACTACCTCGCTGCCGGCACCGACCACATCATTGCCAATCGTCTGACCTTCACCGGCAGTATCGGCGTGATCATGGGCGGAATCAACTACGGCAAGCTCCTTGAGCGCTGGGACATCAAGCCCGAAGTCTACAAAAGCGGTGAGCTCAAGGACTTTATGAACATGAGTCGTGAGCGCTCAGAGCGCGAAGCGGCCATGGTCCAAGGCATGATCGACGAAGCCTTTCTTGAGTTTGCTCAGGTCGTCGCCGATGGTCGCGGTGAACTCGAAGTCGCTGCTATTCTCGAAGGGCCGATTGGCGACGCTGGCGTTTTCTCCGGCACGCGCGCCCTTGAACTCAAGCTCGTCGACGAGCTTGGCTATCTTGAAGATGCCATCGACAAGGCTGCCGAACTCGCGGGCTTTGACGATCCCAGCGTCGTCCGCTACGGTAGCATGCCCGGTCTGTTGGACTCCCTGTTGGGTGCCAAGGCTGCCCCCCCGTCATTGCAGCAGCTGATCGCTCCCGCGCACGCTGCCATCAAGCCTGGGCAGCTCTACTTTCTCTGCCCCATCGGGCTACTTAAGTGAGCAGCCCACGTCCATGAATCCGTCGCCTATCTGGCATCCATGCAGTCAGATGAAGGACTACGAGACCTTTCAGCCGCTCGATATTGTCGCCGCCGAAGGCCCTTGGATCGAGCTTGCCGATGGGCATCGACTGCTCGACGCGGTCTCCAGCTGGTGGTGTAAATCCCTCGGCCACGGGCACCCACGCCTGAAGGCGGCGCTTACCGCCCAGCTCGAGCAGTTCGAGCACGTCATTCTTGCCAACACCACCAATGCGCCCATCCGGGAGCTGTCGACCAGGCTGACTGAGCTTTGTGGCCTCGAGTATGTCTTTTACGCCGGGGACGGTGCCACCGCCGTCGAGATTGCCGTAAAAATGGCCATTCAGGCCCAGGCCCTGCGCGGAAACGCCAGCCGTACCGGCCTGCTTGCCCTCGACCAAGGCTACCACGGCGATACCGCCCTCTGCATGGGGCTCAGTGACCAGGGAATTTTCAAAGCCCCCTTCGCCTCACTCTGCCCTGCTGTCCCGTACCTGGGCGGCCTTCCGCTTCGCAGCGGTCAGGAAGACCCGGCTTGGCACAGCTGCGCCGCAGAGTGGCCTCAGCTGGAAGCCCAGCTTGCCCCACACCGCGACACCCTCGCTGCCATCGTCCTCGAACCCGTCGTCCAAGGCGCGGCGGGTATGCGCGTTTACAGCCCCGACCTCCTGCGTGCCCTGCGTACCTGGTGTGACCAGAACCAAGTCTACCTCATCGCGGATGAGATCATGACCGGCATGGGCCGCACCGGCACCGCACTTGCCTGCGAGCATGCCGGAATCATTCCTGACTTCGCCTGCCTGTCCAAAGGCCTCACCGCCGGCTGGCTCGCCTTCTCCGCCGTACTTACCCGCGAGCCCATCTACCAGCTCTTCTACGACGACTACGACCACGGCCGCAACTTCCTGCACTCCAACACCTTCAGCGGCAACGCACTTGCCGTTGCCGTCGCCCTCGAGACCCTCAACGTCTATCGTGACGAGCAGACATTTGCGGAGTCCGCAACCCTGCAGACCCGCATGCGCGCCGGCCTCCAGACCGTCTCAGACGCAGTCGGCTGCCTTGGCCCCTTTCGCGGTATTGGCGGCCTCATTGCCACCGACCTGATCCTTCCCGAGCAGCTGCAAGACCAGAGAATCGGCTACCAGATCTATCAGGAAGCCACGCGCCTCGGTGCGCTCCTGAGGCCAATCGGAAACACTCTGTACTGGCTCCCGCCCCTGAATATCAGCCAGGACGATATCATTTGCCTCAGCGAGATCACCCGGGACGCCATCCAGCGGGTCGGCAACCGTCTCGATTTCCTGCCGTGAAAGCACGACGCTGGCAGGCCGGCGTGTGGTCCGAATCAGACGAGCAACTCGGCCGAGAAGCACCGCTCCAAATCCTGCTGAACCAGCAGTCGTTCGCCGTCACCATGCGCACTCCCGGCGAGGACGAAGATCTGGTCCGCGGACTGCTGCACACCGAGGGCGTCGCCACCATGATCGATGGCCTCGGCCAGATTACCCTTCCGGATGGGCACACTGCCCATGTTGAGCTTCCAGACGTCTACATTTGCAAAGAACTACTCGAGCGCCGCACGCTCGCAATCAACAGCTCCTGCGGACTGTGCGGACAGCGCACCTTTACGCCGATCGAAGGCGAGCCTTTGCCGTTGCGGAGTTCGCAATTTGCGACGTCCGCAGTGCCATCGCTGCTCGTGGCGTTGCGGAGTTCGCAACCCCAGTTTGCTGCCACCGGCGGGGTGCATGCCGCGGCCGCCGTGATTGGCGAGCGCATCGCCTTTCTGGCCGAGGACGTCGGCCGCCACAATGCCGTCGACAAGATCGTGGGCCAGGCGCTCCGAGCAGGGCAGGGGGTTGACGCCCTACTCGTCAGTGGTCGCGTCTCCTACGAGATTGTGACCAAGGTCTACCGGCTTGGCGTTTCCCTGTTGCTTGCGGTCTCCGCACCCACCACGCTGGCTATTGAAACAGCTGCCCGCCTAGGCATTACCGTCATCGGCTTTTGCCGCGACGACCGTGCCACCGTCTACAGCCATCCCGAGAACGTCCGATGACGCAGCCTGTCGTACTCACCATCGCCGGCAGCGACAGCTGCGGCGGTGCTGGCATTCAGGCAGACCTGCGTGCCTTTCATGGCCTCGGCGTTTTCGGTGCCACCGCTCTTACCGCCGTCACCGTGCAGACCCCTTGCGAAGTCCGGACGATACACGCCTTGACGGCAGACCTTGTCAGCCAGCAAATCCAGGCCGCTTGCGACGCCTACCCTGTGGCCGCTGTCAAAACTGGGATGTTGGGCACCGAGGCCATCGTTCGAGCAGTCCTTTCCGCCCGCGAGCAGCTCTTTCCCGACATTCCCTTCGTAATCGATCCGGTGTTGAGCGCTAGCGCCGGCCCCGCCCTCTGCGAAGCCTCGGGGCTCGACGCCTACCGCGCACTTGCGGACTCCGCAACCCTGATCACCCCCAACCTGGCCGAAGCTCAGATCCTGGGGGCTGCCGCCTCCTTCTCCTGTGCTACGCTCCTCACCGGTGGTCATCGTGAAGACCGGCCAGGGGAAGACATCCTGTATCGTGGCGGAGAGCGCTCAATCTTCCCGCCCCTGACCTGGCCGGTGGAAGCGATACACGGCAGCGGCTGCTTGCTTTCGGCAGCCATCGCCGCTCACCTGGCCCAAGGCCAAGCCCTCGAACTCGCCATCAGCCATGCTCGCCAGTGGCTCGCAACTGTGGTTCGGGACTCTTGACTTCTGACTTTTGACTCTTGGATTGACGCAGTGACTCGTTGACGCCTTGACTGTCAGGGAGTCATCCGGTCAGAGAGTCAGCGCAAGAGTCAAGAGTCGGGAGTCAAGAGTCAAATTGCTTCCCGCGGCCGGGGCCGCGAGACTACGCTGGGGGCTTTGTGGGACTCTTGACGCTTGACTTTTGACCCTCGGATTGACGAGGTGACTCTTTGACGCCTTGACTGTCAGGGAGTCATCTGGTCAGAGAGTCAGCGCAAGAGTCAAGAGTCGGGAGTCAAGAGTCAAATTGCTTCCCGCGGCCTCGGCCG
>Ga0115566_10001598_pt1 | contig 19248 bp, 18 predicted proteins | sample COGITO_mtgs_1204_3_FD_87173 | JGI IMG/M metagenome (GOLD analysis project Ga0115566, IMG submission 87173) | Pelagic marine microbial communities from North Sea - COGITO_mtgs_120405 | ecosystem: Environmental > Aquatic > Marine > Epipelagic | place: Germany:Helgoland, sampling site Kabeltonne...
AAAATGATTTTTTTATCAGGAAATGGTTTACTATTTTTTACATGTATGTTTTTATTTGTTGCTGTAAATAAAACGCATGCTGTGACATGTAATAACATAAACGTCGGTGAAACAATTGATTCTAATAGTGTAGTTTACACAAAAGTAAATCGATCGATGTTGGATAATTATGTAACTGAAGGAAACGAGACTGCACTGGAAACAGCATGCACAAGTGGTGTGACGGATATGAGTGAGTTGTTTTATGGTAAACAATTAAATCCAGATATATCGGCGTGGGATACATCTAGTGTAGAAACTATGAGCAAGATGTTTTATAACGCAAAAGTATTTAATCAGGATCTTTCAGAATGGAACACTTCAAGCGTCACAAGTATGTCTCAGATGTTTACAAATACTGATATTTTTAACGGCGATATATCATCATGGGATGTGTCTAGTGTAGGAACCATGCGTGGAATGATTGCCTATGCTCTAGCATTTAACCAAAGTTTAACAAACTGGTGTATAAAAAACGGTACTAAACCTTTTAATGGTAATGACGGTTATTTTTCAGGATCTAGTCCGACGTTCACTGACATTCCAGCTTTTCATCCACTTTGGAATGGAGCGGGATGTAAGTATAAATGTTATAATGGAGGATTACGAAATATAACTGATACAGTCAACTATTCATGTATTTGCAATGAACCATACACGGGGAAAAATTGTGGGGCAACAGAAGATGTAATCACATGCAATAGTTTACCACCTGGAACGATTATAAGGAAAGAAAATGGCCGAGAAATAACAAAAGTATCAACTGCCGATTTTAACAATTTAATTTCTGATGGAAATTACTCCGCATTAAGTGAAACGTGCATGAGTGGAATGAATATGACAAAAGTGTTTAAAAACAAAACAATATTTCAATATGATATTTTTGATTTTGATATGACTGATGTAAATGTGACTGAAACATTTGAAGATGCCGAGTTTCCTGATTCTAATCTGTATGAAATGTGTTTGCCAATAATGAGTGCAAGTCAAGAAATAGATTTAGATCAGGTTGCAGAAAAAAAAATCCCAGCACGAAGCTGGGTCTTAAAAAAAGCAATTAACCGAACTTGCGATTGTTTAAACACAAATTGTGGAAATAATGGAACATGTATTGATAATTATCTTGGAGCAGCTAAAACATATAAATGTATTTGCACAAAAGAGTTTACTGGTGAAAATTGTACAGAATCAATTTCTCCACCTGCAAATTTACCAAAAAAAATAATTACTTTTACTGGCGTGAGAATAACAAATTCAGATTTTCTTGAAGATGATTTAAAACAATTAGCAGCCGAAAAATTAAATATTCATCCTTCACAAATAGAAGTTGAAATTATTTTTGCAACAATTGCACGTCGACGAAATGCAGATGAATCTGCGACTGTAACATATACAATTACGGATAGTACTCAAACAAATTTTGATAATTTACAAAGCGATAATGTATTTTCGGGAGCGTCTATGTCTGTAAGCGATGATAGTGACGACGATTCCTCTTCACCAAATCTTGGCCTTATTATTGGTCTTTCTGTAGGAGGAGCTTTACTTCTCAGCGCTATATTTTATTTTATTCGCTTTAAGTCAACATCGACGGGGATTAATTATTTGCATCTATAATTAAAAGATATGTAAATTTTATTTTATTGAATAAATTTAAAAATCATAGTGTTGTATGATTATCACCAACATCTTTTAAAAGTTTAGACGCGAAAGAAAAAAGTGTGTGATCATCGATTGGAGGAATAGAATGTAAAATAGGAAAAGAAAAATGGTTTGGGACGGTGAGTGTAGGTGTATCGTTTGGAATGTCATTTGAATCATCTACTAAACATGGCTGTTCGTCGTAATCGATATCATCGATAAAATTGACCCAACAATGAATAGGTTGTGTACCGCGTTGCCAGTGTTTGAACGTTTCTGCGCCAAATTTTACACGGTCAATCACACAAGGTCGGCCTGATGAACATCCTTCTTTAAAAAGAGCATAAAGAGAAATTAAATCAATTTCTTCATTTGTCATTGTCGCATACATGGACTGTTCCCATTGAAGATGATTGTTATCCATCCATCGAACGTATTCTTCTTTTCCAACTGTTGCGCGGATAATATTTTCTTCACAATCGCCGCGAACAAAAGATCGTAAAAATTGACATGCAGCTTTTGCTTCAGATAAACTAACATCTTTTTGTTCTGGTAGTGGTGTGCCTTCAGTTGAGACAACAATAAGTTTTCGAATTGTGTAAACACTGCATAAAGTATCGGTCTCGTTCTCCTTCACACCAATCCAGGCAATAGGATTGACTTGATTGCATTGTTTTAACGATGCATATGTAGGAAGGTTATGATTTCGTTTTACAGTTCGGTCCCTTTTTTTTTTCTCCATTTGTAGAATTTGAAAAAATGAGCAGCAGCATCTTGTTCAAACAAAACTTGAGTGGATTATATATTTTTTAATAAATAAAATATTCATTGCATTTTTTTTAAAATAATTAAAACAAAAATAAAATATATTCCAGTTGCAATTCCTAAAAATAAACTGTCAACATTCATTTTTATGAAGTAAAGGATAAGTTGTAAAAATATCGGCAATAATTGGTGTCATTGGTTCATGTTTTAAAATGGTGTTCAATTGACTTCGATAGGGTTTGTTAAAAAGAATTAGTAGAAGGCAGAGAAATTTATCACTGTTGCACATAAACAAAGTTTGTGAATTTTGAAAACGCAGTGAAGATCTTGCTGGATTTTTATCATTACAATCATTCTTTGGTAAATATACTATAGCAGACTCCATCATGACTTGATGCCATAGATCAATAAAAAGTGGGGTAAAAGAATATTTAATTTTCCAGTCTTTACAAATAATTTGCGAGAAAATATAATCTAATGCATTTGCGGGTAAATTTAAATTTATAAATTGAATGACTTGTTGCAAAAATTTAGGAATAGGTCCTTTATATCGATTCATTACTATAAATAATGACGGAGGATAAGCGAAATAAAATTTAAGATGTTTTTGCCATAAAAGATCCCATATATGATGTCTATTTAATGCCGATTCATCTTTCAAACTTCGCTTCCAACCAATTAATAATCCAATATGTGACGCAGGAAAATATTTTATGGCAGCCATATAATATACGGCTAATTCGCATTGAGTTGGGGTCTGTATACGAAACACATGGTTATTGTACATTTGTTTTTTTTCAAAAGAATTTAAAACATCAGGCAGACTATATCCTGGAATCAAATCTTTTATTTTGAAAAATATATTTGGTTGATTTTTTTTTTCAAAAACAACAATTGTATTTGTAGCTGCATGAAATGTTGGCATAAATTCTGAAGTTTCAAATCTTTCAATAATATTATAATCATTTGACTGCAGCATATACCGATCGATTGCTTCTTGAACAGTGGGAGGATCAATAAGTTTTTGATTTATTAAATTTATTGCCATTTTAATATATTCGGTAAAATGCCACGTATGTAAACAGTTTTCTAATGCCTCGTTTGGTCAACAAATTTCATCAACTGGATTCAGATACAACTACAATGCTTCCACAAAATAAAAAGAAAATAAGCCAAGATACAGCAAGAATGCGATACATGGTTTTAACACATTGTTATGTACATCCGGAAAATCGTCATCTACCATTTTATCCAAGCAGTTTACGTCATTCGGAAAAAAACTGCAACGCAATTCATCCAGGCAATTAATTTATTTTAAATTTTTATTTTTATCGTTATTTTTTTTATAAAGACAAGTTTTATTTCCAATTTTTTAATATTATTTTTAACAAAATGTCACAAACAGAAATGCTGAAATCCCGCCTTCTTGTTGAAACCAAACGGTTTTGTGCGATGCTAGAAAATACAGGAAATTTTGTTGAGGGTATTGATACTTATCTTTTGACGCCAATGGAATGTGTATCGCACAATAAAGGCAATCAAAAAGATGAAACAATTATACAGCAAGTGGACAAACTACTGGATCTGGTCTACATTTCTGATCTTTTAGAAATGACTTTGATGATTCTACTTGCGGAAAACAAACTCAGTCCAATTGACTGTGCAACACTCCAACTACTTATAAAAGATTCTGAATGGTCGGGAGAAGCGTATATTGGCAAAGAAAGTTTAAATATTTTATCGTGTGCATATGAAAACAAGTTTATTGAAGATTAATAAATTATTTTTTCATAGTGTAAACATTTGGTTGATTTACGCCAAATAGAATAAGCCATAAGAGAATACTTTTACTTGTTAAGGAAAGTATCATGTAAACGCGTTCACTTTTTATGTACTTGCTGTACTTGCTGTTTTTGTCTAAATCCCAATTCCAATATAACCAGGCCATGTTTGCAGGAAATAAAAGAAAAAGAAAAAAATACGAAAATAATACAGCCCATATTAAATCGGGCATCCGATCATCGGTTGTTGATAATGTAGAATATAAAATTCCCCATTGCACCAATGCAATACCTGTTGCAACAAAAAAAGGTTTCCAACCAAATTTAGATGGCTGTACGGAATGATCTTTTTCCATTACATAACCAAGAAACATAATTGAGGCGTTCATGATTGCTAGCGCCATAAGCGTACTTAAATCGTAGATAGAAAAAAGCAGACAAATTAAAAAAAACATCAAAGTACTACTGAAAGCATATTCAATCCATCGCCAAGGATTTCTATATTTATTTATATTTTTTCTATATGTGTCATTTTGCCCAAAATGTTCGCTGCATGCCATTATAATATGTGCAAGACAAGACATGAATGGAAGACTGCATGTCACACCTGCAAGAGGAAATAAGCCTAATTCTTGTGTTGCATCTGCGGGACCTGTTGTCTCGTTCCATTTTGCATGATGGGTCAAAATAGGAACACGAAATTCATTTGCATTATGATTAAAAATTGTGTAAATAATCGCACCAATACCTTGTAGACCATGAAGAATTGCACAAGCACTATTATAATATTTTAAATTAACCATCTTGAGAATTATAATAACTAATACAATATATCTTCTTTTATACACATATACGACTTTATGGCATGTTCCGAATAATTTTAATTCTTGTTCTTATTGGCCTCTACCAATTATTATTGGCCACACTTATGGGAATATTAAAAAATGATATCGAGTTTAAGTGTTGCACAAACGAGTGTAAAATAAATACGACAGAAGAAATCTTATTAAATGTTTATTATTCAGTAACACTTGTTTGTGCAGCAATCAGTCTTTTTTTACGATGCTATAATTTGCCCGCGTCATTTTCATTTTTACAGGACAATAAATTAACTACGGGTATTGCAATTATGTGTGTTGCAACGACATTTTTATTCTGCAATCAAGGCGAAAAAATTCTTTTACGTATACAAACAAATTTATCGTTTTGTAAATTATCAGCGCCAAATATTATTCATATTATCTTGCCGATATTTTGGGTCACGCGTGCCATGAATTTAATTTTATACTATATGTTTGCAATCAGTGAAAGTATAACCGTTTGCTATAATGCGCCGCTAAAGATTTTAAACGGAGACGAGGAAGATTAAAGTCATATTACAATCATGAATTCCGGTATTACTTTTTTTAAAGAAAACTTGACAAAAAAGCAGCAGTTATTTCCACGCCATACTTTATTTTGGCGTATTGCATTGGCTGCAGTTGACACGCTAGTGTATTTATATCCTGATAAAGAAAAAATTCTACGTTTTTTAAATGTAGCGCGCAGTACAAACTATATATTAAACGATGAATTAGAAATAATAAAAACACAACTGAGAATTACTTTGGCTAATCGACCAGAAGAACTTGCTGGAATATTAACAGTTTTAGAAAAAGCAAATGAAAAATTAAAAACATATGTGAACACAATAAAAATCACGAAAATGCAATTTAAATCAAGTAAAGATGAATTGCAATGGCTGCGAAAAGATCACGCACGACTTCAAAAGATTGTAAATGATGCACGTACATTACTTACCTAAAAAAGCTCTGGTATATACCACATATGTTTTAAAACACCGTAAAGAATGCACGTTTAGTACTTACCAAAAACAAATGTTTAATTTTAGTCATAAAAATGGAAATTGGTAGTCTTGTGCGACGACTAAAATGCAATTCAATAGGAAAAATAATATTTATTGCAGATCAAAAAATACGCGTAGAAGCTATTAATCAACCAAAAACAATATGGCGTTTACAGAGTAAAAATAATTATGTTCTTGTGTCTGACGAAAATAAAAATGTAAAACCATCTTCTATTTGTACACGTGCGCAATATCGTAAAAAACTTGAAGAAATTGGAATAACATTAGAAAAAGATCGTGATGTATTACACATTATAAGTAAAGCAAATGGGGGTGCAGATCATATTGATAATTACCTTTTTGTTGGAAATATGCGGCTAAATAGACGTCTGGGAAAAAATGCAGATGAAATATATTGTTATCTGTGTGGATTAGAAGGAACAAAACGTGCAGTTGCAGCCAGTGTAAAATATGGAACTTTTGCCGATCATTTTATTTCACCGCATATTCTTTATGAACGTGGGCTTGCCAAATTTAATAAAATATTAGATTAAAAAGGAAAACAAATGCATGCACTTAAAATAAAACTTTATGATGCCATAATACAAAGTAGAAGATGTTAAAATGTACCTTTCGAGATAGTACCCACATTATTAAAGAAATAAAATTTCAATTAAATACTTCGGTGCATTGTTTGGGTACCCGGGAAAATGTTTTGCGAATATGGGATATTTTTACAAAAAAATGTATGCACACATTAGAAGGTCATACGGATCAGATTTCTGTTGCGACATTTTCACCCAATGGAAATATTATATGTTCATGCGCAAAAGATAAAACTGCAAGATTATGGAATTTAAAGAAAAAAACTGTTCGTATATTACATACGGGGCTTACCGAGATACACACTGTAATATTTTCTCCGAATGGAAAATTCATTTATGTAATGTCCGATTGTAAAACAATGCAGTTATGGAATTATGAAACTGGTTGTTTACTTCACACATTACAAAACACGGATTGGTACTTTGGTGATGAATTTTCGCCCGATAGTAATTATATTTGTTCAAGTTGGTATGATAAAGGCGTACGGCTCTGGAATATTGAAACTGGAAAATATAGTCTTGTTTTAAACTTACCCGTTACTCGTGTTTGGAGTGTAGCGTTTTCTCCCGACACTAAAACTCTTTGTACAGGATCTGAGGACAATACCGTGCGAGTGTGGAATACTAAAACGGGCGAATTAAAATATAGTTTGGAAGGTCACCAAATTGATATTTTTATTGTAACATTTTCACCTGATGGAAAATTAATTGCTTCAGGGTCAGAAGATTTGTCTGTGCGATTGTGGAATGCAGTCACTGGCAAGTGGAACTATATTTTAAATGGTCATACAGAAACTGTCAATAGTGTAACATTTTCTCCAAATGGAAAGTGCGTTTGTTCAGGATCCGAGGACACTACTTTAAGGCTATGGGATGTTTGTACAGGCGCGTTAATATGTATTTTTGAAATAGAAGATTATAATTTTAAGGTGGCTTTTTCTCCCGACAGTGGATTTATTGTCTCTATTTCAGAAGCTCTGATTGTACAATTATGGTTACACCCAAGAACGATATGGACCCCACAAAACGCAATTTTTTTTCCAAATGAACATTACAATCTTTGTCAAAAAATAGAATGGACGTCAAATAACAATCCTACTAGTTTTTCAAATGATATTGTAAATTATATTTTTAGTTTTTTATGTTTTAGTGATTTTAAATAAATAATTAATATGACCACATTGTTAGGTAAAAAACAATCTTTAATATACACGCAACGAAGTAATAAATCTGAAAAATTAAAAATGAATCCATATAATCCGACCGAGTACGAAAAATTAAAATTAGCGTTTGGAGAAGTAGCGTATAATTATAAATCCAATAAAAATGGTAATGGTCAAATTATTGTTTTTGTTCATGGAATAACTGGCGGCATGTTTCAATGGGAAGAAACGGCACAATATTTTTATAGTATTGGCTATTCAGTGCTTACTTATGATCTATTTGACTTGGGTGAAAGTGTGTGTTATTCTGATATTGCAGCTCACCATGTTATGCGTATTTACCTTTCAACAATTAATGAACTTCTATTTAAATTAAATATTACAATCCCGATAAATTTGGTTGGGGTAAGTATGGGCGGCGGTATTGCAATGGCATATGCTGCTGATTTTCCTGAAAAAGTAAATAAACTATGCGTTTGTGCGCCCGCTGGTTTGCCTGGCACAACGCCGTCAGCTGCAAAATTTTTAGATTATGTACCTGGAATTCTTTTTAAATTTGCACTACGTCTATTTGCTAGTAAAGCAAAAGAAGCGTATGGCGATTTAGCAGAATCAGCAGAAAACAGTAGTCATTTACAAAAAATCCAAGAGTATGGTGCATACATGTACACCAAACATGGTGAAACATATGCCAATGGCCTGTTAGACACACTACGTCATTTTCCATTAAACACGTTAAAAGATAAATTTGAAAAAGTAGGAAAATCTTCAACTTGTGTTCTTATTTGTTGGGGCACAAAAGACCGTGTTGTTAATTCAAACTTATTTTTTAAAGCATGTGAACTCATTCCAAACGCCAAAACATTTCTATTAAAAGGTGGAGGTCATACTGATCTTTTTGCTTTACACAAAACAGAATTTCGAGGGGCACTTCAAAACTTTTTGATTTCAAAAACGCCTGCGGAGAAAATATACGGACATTTTAGGAATTATAGGGTCAAAAGATAGTGTTATGTAAAAAAAAGATATTTGATATAAACGAAGAAAAAAAGCTAATAGTATTTTGACATTATGGCGCAATCAATGCAAAGTATAGAAGCGCTTGTCGCAGGACCAATTATAGAATTACAGACGGGAATAACTGAATTACAAATTGGATTACAAATTTATTTAAATGAAACTCTTGATGCTATGAAACGCGAAAACGCGTCGCCTGATCTATTGCTTGAAGGCTATTCTCTTGTGTATGAATTATATGCCATTCATGATAATACAAAACCCTTGACTGAAAGATTATTAAATTGGACAAGACATTGTTGTAACAAGTGATGGGATGATCCATTTACGCAAAGAAAATAATTATGTTATGTTTAAAAAAATGCAAAATCTTGTAATTGTTTTTATAACATGTTGTATTTTTAGCTGTTCTTCGTTAGGATGGCACGATGTTTGCAACATGACCGAAACATCACATACTTGTTATATCTGGCCAAATAATGCATCACCTTATAATAAAATCGAATCATTTGTTCAACCTGGATCGGTATGTGACAATACCTGTATATTATATTTATCGTCAGCAGCGCGTGCTTGTACGAATTTTACGGATTGTTCAACAGTTACAAGTGGAACCGTATCACATGAAGTTGCAGCCACATTAAATATTCTGAGCAAATCAATTTCCATATTATCGCATGATGAAAACTCAATTTCAAAGATTATTTTTCAAGATAATATGAATGTACCTTGCACAATATTTAATATCCATTCTAATTCTATTTCAATTTTTAATCTTAATTTTGAGTATGGTAATAATTGTTTGAACGATGTAACAACATATAATATAAACAAAGTTCCACTAATTGTTTCTTCTGTCATAATTGAAAATACAAATTCAACTTTTCAGATAAATAGTCTAAGCACTAATGGAAAGATTGCGACAGTTGCATTTTTAGGAGTACCGGGTGATTCATTAGACGTGGAAGTATATAATATTGCTTTTTCTGGTCAGTCCCCAAATTATACATTTCCGGTTCTTTTTTACAATACAAATATAACGAAAATACATTGCGATGATGCGACAAAACTATTTTATGTGAGTCGTCAACGAAATGTCGATTACAAAATTCCAATAATGTCAAGCTGCACTGATTTTATGAAATCAGATTATTCATCGTATTATCAAGGAATTTCAATTGATGCATTTGAGTGTAAAAAGAGTACAGTGAATGAAAAAAAAGATTGCCAAAAACAAGGAAAAACACTTCTTGGATTATTTATTACTTTTCTATCTCTTCTTATTATGGCAATAATTTATTTAATTACCGAAAAATTCAAACTGGGAGAATATTTACATAAAGTATCGATCAAAACTCAATCAAAACAAAATCTGAAAACTAATAACACTTAGAATGCCTTCGAGAAAAAAAAGAAGATCACGAGATTGTATTGTATTTATATGGCAGTAATATAAATGCACGAGTATTGCCAAAGAATAAATGATATTTAAAATTAATTTATCGGTTGTAGTATAGGCATTTTGTGCACAAATTAAACAAGCCATTATAATTAGTATGGGTAAAATAGAAGTGTCAATTGACCGCGTTAAAAGTAGATCAGTGGAAAATAATAGGGGCAAACATCCAATAATGATAGTGAATATATTTCTTTTAAGTTTAGTGATATTCTCAAAATCTTGCATGGCTGTGTCGAGTGATTTATTTCTTGTAAGTAGTCTTCGAACAGCAAGTTCATTTATATATAGAAGTGGATCAAAATTAACAGTATCAAAAAATACAAGGGATATTTGGAAAATTTGCCCGCATAGTATGCCAACATCCCAATGTTATCCGGATGTTTTACAAACTGAGGATTGCACGGTATTAACATCAGATTGTCGATGTTATAATTGGATTGTTGTTGAAACGGCGTATGTAAAACAGCAAGGGGATTGTGTTTATGTTGATCTGCCACTGATTTCTCATTCGACAAAAATTACATGGGAATTAGATTATACTTATCCAGTATTGCCGCAAGGATATAGTATATATTTAGACTATTTGTATCGTCGATTATATTATAAAAAGCTAAGTTTGGAAAATTTTCAAACTATTATGACACCTCTTGTCTGTGATAGTGCAGAAAACCAAAAAGTTTTAGAACCAGCTTTTGACCTGTGTATTTTTGAAATTACATTAAATATTGATTATGATTATGTACCCGAAAATCCAATAATTATAGTGAAATCTGTTGGACCCGACATTTTAATTGTTTTAATAATAATTGCCATTGCCATTTATGGTCTTTTCTTTTTAAAGGTGGAACCAACCAAAAAAAAAAATTAAACAATATACGTAAAAACTTTACTCATTCTTAATATCTTATCTAAAATGCGCGAACCACTTATTGATACGCAAAATATTTTTTCTCTTATACTTGTTGGAATTATCCCATGGATAATTTATTTCGTGTTAAGATGGTACCCCTATGTAAATAAAAATCCATCCCGTTGTACTCTAGAATTATGGACCGGATTAGCATTATGTTTTTTAGCATATGAAGATTGGACATATATTTTAATTTATTTTACATTATCGTTGTGCGATATTTTTATTACACAACTAACAATCTATACTGGAGTTTTATTTTTGTACGCACATTTAACAATTTTCATTTTAAATGGGCCAAGACCATTTTTTTTTGTTTTTGCGCTTCCCTTACTTGTGTGTCGTATTATTCGGTGTCTACAAAAACCGGTTATAAATGTAAAAAAACAAGCAGCGTTTTATAATAATAGTGGCGGAAACACAAAAAATGAATGGATAAATGCTATTCATTGTTAATTGAATGCAAATAAAACATGGATACTTAATAATAAATATAATATAAAATTTGAGAAAAAAGGCGCAAACAATTCACATATTTTGATTTCGATATCGTGGAGGTAATCATGTGCGTTTGTACAGGATAGATTTCCCCATAATCCAGTAGAATTTTCATAATTTCCCATAATGTCAATAACTTCATCAAGAATAGTCAAATTGCATCCTTGACAACAGTCAGGCCAAGTTATGTTCTCTATTTTAAAATAATATTTTTCTACATTTGTGACAATTTTATCCACAGCACATCCAAGTTTCACAAATCGTATATCATTCGTATCATTAAAATGATCAATGATTGAATCTTCCTCAGTTATAATATCCGGATATGATTTTGCAATTGTGGGATCACAATTATAATAAAAATTTAATGTTGGATCATTTGTCACGAGTTCAATAATTTTTGATGTGTTTTTACAGGTGTCGGAAATCGCAGCCCCACCAATAAAAAAAATACCGCTTGTACAAATTAAAAAAAAACTGACAAAAATAGATATTAAAACAAAACATTTACGAAAGTGTACATTTTCTTGTTTTTTTCTAATTATTCCTAATAAAACCAAGAATACGCCAATGGCTATAAACGCGTATCCTACACCATGTGTGATTTCCATATATTGTAATAAACTTTCATAAACATTTTGAGAATCAGCCACAATTGTTGATGATGGAAAACCTTTAAATACGTCTATAATATGCTCAAAAGATTTAAATATACTTTCAAATGGGTGCTTGTCCGAAGCGCAGGTATTTTCCGTACAGACGGAATTATCAACATCAGTTTGTAAAAGATCATCAACGTTTTCTAAATCGTTTAAAATAAGGTTACGGTATGCCCATGCAATATCAACTCTGGCTGCAATCGCGCGTATGTACCACACAGAATGAAATATAGCCGTTGAAATAATTATGCCAAGTAAATTAAAAATAAGCACATAATCTGAAATATCGTTTATGAATGCCCAAAATTTATTCGGATTGGGATTTTTTACTTTTGGCGATTTAAAAAATTGGTATAGGCTAAGAATCAGAAATAAACCAAAAAGAACACCAAAAACATAGATAAATAAATGTGTCAAAATATTTTGAATGTAGGGTATGATTCCGTCATCAAAATCTTGACTTGAATAAAGAAACCCCATTTTAAATTTTATAATTTCTTTAAATTATCATTTATTGGCATATATCTAAAGAGCGTCATTTTACGTTATGGCGAAACGCAGCGTCCCCATTCGATTTTTAGAATCAAAGCGGATTATTCCGTTAGCATTTACTTTTACGCAAAAATGGATATATGAAAACCGGCATAAACTTATGCATGCAGAAAATATACACAATCTTCGACAAGATTACGGAAGTTTTTTTCTGTACTGGATAAAAGATTCGTTTCCAAAAACCTTGCACAATTTTAAAGAATGGGAACTTCGAAATTTTCCAACAGAATCTCGCGGATACCATGAGGAGTATCGTCGTTTTGAAATATGGATAGATTTTTTACAAAAAAATGATCCTGAACATGAAAAACTTGGACTTTGGAAAGCTGGCAAAGATGTAACGTTTGATGCTTGTTTATTTATTATAAGTCGTTGTGATAACATTTTTCCAAAACGGCTGCTTAAAATTATCGGCTACTTTAAAGATCCGTCGGCCTTAATTGAATGGAATATAGATTTAAAAGATTTTATTCAAGTTACAATAACACCCTAAATAGTATTATGATTTTTTACAATTGCTAATAAATTGGTAATTTCTGAGTATTGAACATCAGTTGAAACAAATTCACATTGATCAATAAAATCAGCTAGTGTAGAAAGAAGCTGTTGTGATTTTCGCGCATGTGAATAAAGAGCATGTGCCATTTCCGTATTAAAATATGTATCCTTTTTTTTAAGTGTCATGTGCGATAATAATGCTAACAATGTTTGCATATTTTCTGCGCCTAACAGAATATCGCCATTGATAATAGTTCCGTCATTCAGGCATGTCAAGTAACGATCAAGAATAAGCTGTAAACAATAAATTGCGTCAAGTTTTGTTGCAATAGTATTGTTGTTTAGTTCAAGGTACAAATCAATCATATGACCAAGAAGAAGATTAGAATGAAAAAGGGAAGTAATTCCAAGAGATAGCGCAAGCACTAACGTATCCGAAACAAAACATCGAAGCAATTTTTCAGCTGAAAGCTCTTGTTCATGTTGATAAAATTCCGTTGGTAAAAGAAAGAAATCAAAATGTGTTGCATGAACTCGAATATAGATTAAAAAAAGGCCACCAAAAAGTACCGGATAATAGCCAGATTCTGAGCATGAAAATCGATTTAAATCTATCCCAGGAACATAATAATTCCAAGTTTCATTTTCTTTTGAAAAAAATGCAAGCATAGGACCATATTTAAAAACATTTGAAATTTCATTTTTTAAATCAAAAAGAATTTGCGTCCCTAGTCCTTCAGAATGCGCCAAAGATGGCGAATCTAAATTTGCAGTAAATTGTTGTAATGGATTCATTTCCATTTCATATATTTCAAATAACCGTTGTAATAAAATAGGCGGAACTGAACTTCGACCATTCGTGTTATACCAATTTACAATACAAGAAAAAGGAAGGCCAAAATTTCGAATAATTTGACGAAATTCTTTTGCTACTAAAATTGACGAACCGCCTAAAAGTACCGTCATATGTTGACAAAAATCCAGTGTAGATTCTTCCACCAAATCAAATTTAAAATTTGATCGTGAAAAAGGATTAAAAATTTCCATGTCAATAACAGCAAGATCAATTTTCCACAACCAGGCAATAGATTTTAAAATGTCATGCATTGAAAGAACATGTTTGTCACTTGATATAAAATATTTTGCTTCAATACAGATATAAAATAATTGATATAGTGTCATACAAGAATAGGTAGAATAATCACGCAAAACTGATGCAGAAAATTTTATCCAAATTTCAATATTGGCCGTGCATGGAATTTCCATAATAGTTGTAATCAAATCCGCAAATCCTGTAAACATATTTTTAATTTCAAGAAGCAAAAAATCAACTGGAACATGCTTTTGTAATATTGCGTGCAATGTTGCTTTACTACCATTTTTTTTTAGAACAATGTCCCGTAAAAAAGAAATGTCAGGATCTAACGGCAGTAGCAATAATTGAACCATTAATATATATGAAAATAATGGAATAGTTTCTGGCAAAATATCATTGCTAAAATTAATCGTTTTTCCAAATTTAAAATTTATGCAAAATAATGCAGTTTCTTGAAATATCTTTGAACGCGTCGATGAAATTTTTAATTCTTTAATGCACTGTATTTCACGCACAACAAGTACGGCTGCTGATGGACCATGTAATAAATTTGCAAGGCGTAACAAATGACATTCCGAAGATTGATTGTATATGTAAAAACTTTGTACTAACCCTGCAAATTCTTTTGGCATAGAAAAATTTATACCGCAAGATAAGAACGTTTCGGTCAATATTCCATTATTTGAAGGTAAAAATAATTCCTTTGAAATATTTTTTAAATCCTGGAATATAGTTTCACCAAGAACAGAAAATAAAAACGTCCAATTATAAATGGAGCATTTTTTCATAATATCACGGGCACACATGGTTATTATCTGAATGTCCTGATTTTTAAGTATTGCACATACAAAATTATCAATATCAACAACCAATCCATTACTATTTTTTAAAAGCATAAGATGCTCTTTTTTCAATTTTGAGGAAATGGGAGAAAAGTCAATATTATACTCCGTCGTAAAACAATTCGTCTTAATAAAAATTTCATAAAAATATGGATATTGTGGCTTCACTTGTGCAAGATAATAATCTGCGTCTTGCGCCGTGTCATTCACCAACCTTGACATTGCAGTTCCCAAATTAGTATCCAAAAACATTTCTTGTCGTGAAAGTGTTTTCCAAACATCTACACTTAATTCTGCCTTGCACAAGTCTAGACGTCTGTGACAAAAGTCGACCACCTCATTAACATGATGAAATGCAGAAACAATCGAACAATTAAAAATAAAAAATGCAACTGCGCGTAAATGGCGCTGTCGATTCACATAATTTGGTGTTATGGTCTGTACTATCTGTTCGTATTGAGTATTTGATGGAAACCCAAGCAAGGGACTATCCATTACAAAAAATAAACCCCCCCTTTCAAATTATGAGCTTACACGAATGCACGAATTATTTTGATTAAAAAAAAGTTTCATAAAATATATATTTTTTCTAAAAAAAATTAAGTGTAAATTTCCGACTTGGATAAATTTTTCAATATAAAATTATTTTAAATTTTTATTTTATATATTTTTTTTGGTTTTTTATATTTGTGAATATAGGTTTCTAGCCTTAAAAGTCGAGCACATAATTTTATCTTACCATGTCGAGAAAGAAAAAGGTTACATTTTCTTTAAATGCTTTTGTCAAGAATTTAGAAGATGAGGATATTGCCAAACAAGTAGAGGCTGTGAGAATTCAAGAAACTGATAAAGTTCGGGAACGTAATTTAAAGAATAGCGAACGTGGCTACGCATGCAATGTTTATTTTGATATGATACATATTGGTCCTGCTATTGAACTTCCAAAAGGCGTGCAACCTATTGCTTTTGAATTTGCAGTATTGGCAATGCACAATATTGAATCATTTGACCAATGTTGTACGGTAAAAGATTTTGAAAAATTATTTGATGCATTTTTTTTTACATACATTCAAGCACCTATGAATTTTCATGATCAACTTTTAATGCGACCACGGCCTTTAAATCATGGTATACTGCAACAATATGTACGCTCTTATGGATTGGATCGACGAAAAAATCCAGTGAAGGACAAAAAAACTGAAGAATGTTGGCGCTTTTTATTGTACGTGTCTGCACGATCCTGTCTTGAAACAATTTCATCTGCAGCTGGAGTTTTAAATTGGGTCACAATTTTACCAAATGACCGATTGGTATGGCATATTTTGCCAAACTTTACTGCGACATATCGTCATAAGACATATACTTGGCATGGTTATTTTAAGAGCTTAAAGCAAAAAAAAGAAAAGGATGAAGATGAGGAGAATTAAAACCTTTTTATTGCGACAAGGCATCAACACACTCTTGATGCTGATTTTCTTCTGCAATTTGTAGGGGAGTTTTGCCATTTTTGTCGGCTATACTTTTATCGCATTTGGATATAAGTAAAATATTGACGCATTCTTTGTGCCCATTTTTTGCTGCCAGAAAAAGAGCCGTTTGGCCCTCTTTATTCTGTTCATCTTTTAATGTTTCTTGTTGAAAAAATTCAAATATCATTTTTATTGCTGAATTAGGAATTTGAGGAACGTCAGTTGCAGTACGACAGCAAAGCATTGATGTCATATATTGTGCACGTGTATCAAAATTTATTGCAATTTTATTTAAAACATTATCTATTAATAAAATCTCCACGCATTTAACATGCCCATTTTTTGCTGCTATAATTAAGGGTGTGTTACCCTGTAAATTCGGGATGTTTTGATTTATATATTGTAGACCAAATAAAAGCTCTACGCAAGCAACATGGCCTTCTGCAGCCGCGACAAAAAGTGCGGTTTCTTCATTATACTGAATCTTATTTATTTCGATATCACGATGCGCTAATAATAGTTCAACAATGTCAATATAATTGTTCTTGACTGCAAGATGTAATGGCAAAATATGAAACCCGCTTAGCTTATTTACCTTTATTTTTAAATGACCCAATAATAACTGAACAATTTCAATATTACAAGATTCTATAGCAAGATATAATGGCGTGTAGTCATGGATTGTGGCATAGTTATTTACTTGAATCTTTAATTGGTTTAGTAACAATTCAGTGATTTGATAATTTTTTTTAATGATAGCAGTACATAATGGTGTTGAGTTAAATGTGGTTTTTTTATTGACATCAATTGAAGTATGCTGAAGTAATAATTCAACTACCCCAAAATGTTCATTTTCAATTGCAATTTGTAATGGTGTGATTTGTTTAAAAGTAACAGCCAAATTGACATCAATTTTAGGGTTTTTGAGTAATACTGCTATCATTTTTGTGTATCCAAGCTTAGCGCAAAGAAATAATGGCGTAACATCCTCAATTATGGCGTTTACATTTTGGTCATTTACCAACAATGTTAACATGGTAGAATTTTCATTATTTATAGCATCTATGAGCTCACTCATTTTGGGAATTTGTTTTATACGGCAGCTTATGGTTTATATATACGACAAAGGTTATTGTAACAATAAATTATATTATTTATTTTTTATGATTTTTAAAATTATTATTTAAGTTGGTTTGGGTCCGTTTTGCCGTCATATCACAACCAAAATGGTTATAAGTGTCAACGTTTTAGGCGGTCTCGTTTACTTAAAAAATGGAAAAAAAATAGATTGTAATTTATTTTCACGCTATAAACACATACCACCATTCGCTGAATTTAAAGTTGACGATATTGTTTTATCCGCTACTGTAAATTTTTCCGGAATTATTTTTGATACGGATAATAAAGTGTGTGCAATATCCTGGAGACTTGTTCTTTCCTGGCTTAAGAAATTAATTGGAGCCGACAGTTCAGTTTTTTTACAATTATTGACATTATCTTATCCAAAGAAAGAATTTTTAGTGACGCGTATTCAACGTGGTAAAGATGCACCTGATTTTGAAATGTTTTTGAAGACGGTTAATTCTATACAGTGTGATTATTCTAGGCATACGGGAATTTCAGGTAAACCGCCAACAATTTTATCACGTGAAGTTGACATGGACTATTTTAAGAAATATGGAAAAGCTGTTTGCAGAAATTGTACATTGCACATGCGTGAATCTAGTTTAGATGGATTTTTATATAAAGATCATGTCTTACCATTAATTCAGCATATGAAAGATCGAATTGATGATAAGTATCAACAGTGTATTCTTCTTTTACTTGACGCGTTTGAGACTGATCATGACCAGTTACTCTTTTACAAACACAATGAAAATTGGAATAGTATTGGAACCAATCCTATTTATAAATTAAATGATGCAAAATCTTTATTAAATCCAGGACTTAATTTAACTACAATTCTTGCAAAAAGAACGTGGACAGATTTTGGAATTTATCATAAGAAAACAAAATATATTCGCGAACTTTTTCAGCAATTGGCTGTTTATCGGATATGGGGAATATCTTCCTTTCAGAATCTACATTACGTGCCAATATCATTGAAAGAATTAAAAACAATTCAACCAAAGTTTAATTTACAGATGTTTAGTTTTGTGATTGTTTCAGTATTTGAACCAGAATTAGTAAAATCTATTTTTTCTCAAGTAAATTCAAACGCAACTGGCTATGTGCATGTATTTCGTGATAATTCGGATAAACTGACGGTACCTGGAGTTGACAGTATACATTTTTCTGATTTATTATCCTACCGAGAAAAAAATACAACGCAAACAATTGTTGCATGGCCCGCACATTTTTTTACATTATCTGAATTAAAAGTCTTGGAGAGTTTTGGATCTGTATCA
>Ga0115566_10001612_pt1 | contig 19202 bp, 20 predicted proteins | sample COGITO_mtgs_1204_3_FD_87173 | JGI IMG/M metagenome (GOLD analysis project Ga0115566, IMG submission 87173) | Pelagic marine microbial communities from North Sea - COGITO_mtgs_120405 | ecosystem: Environmental > Aquatic > Marine > Epipelagic | place: Germany:Helgoland, sampling site Kabeltonne...
CGGCTTCAATCAACAAGACTCGGTGAGCCTGGGCAAGCCTTGCGGCCATAACGCAGCCGGCTGAACCAGCGCCAATAACTATGTAATCAAACACGCTGATAACCTCTTTTATTTTATCGATTCCACCAAGATGACGGTGTGCCAACCGTTTGGTCCACCGATTACGCTAAGACCGCACTGCAGGCACATCCGCTTGGTGAGATCCTTGAGACTTGACGTGCCCTCGCCCAGTGTATCGATCGACTTGCAACAGTCCAAGCGGCGAGCGCCAAAAAAGATCCGCTCATTCCAATCTCAGTGTTAGAATTTGGCCGTCAGCCTTCAGCCGAGCAGCCCTTATGACGCGTTGCGGCAAGCTGAACATCAAGGCAATTGTTACTAATCGCGAGGGCGTATGACTTTAGCAAATTCCGTTCTTGACACACTCATTGCAGGCAATACGCGATTCAAAGAAGGCCTGTCCAGCCCAAAGCCCTGGCAAAGCGCTAATGACTACGCCCATCAAAATCCAATCGCGATCATCTTGGGCTGTTCTGACTCACGCGTACCCGTTGAGATTGTATTTGATCAGGGCCCAGGCGATTTATTCGTCATACGTGTCGCTGGCAATATCGTCGCACCGTCTCAGATTGGTAGCGTTGAATTTGCGGCGTTGCAATTTCAAGTGCCGCTGGTCGTCGTCATGGGACATACGCGTTGCGGCGCCATTGATGCGACACTGCATCACATGCAAAACCCTGGGGATCACGCAACAGACAACCTGAAATCGATCGTTGACCGCATCGCCCCCAGCATGACGAGTCTGGTCGAGGCTGATACCTTGACAGATCAAAAAGCCCTCGCCCATCAATGCATGCGCGCCAATGTCCGAGCTTCCGTGAACCAACTAAAACGTGGGTCTTCCGCCCTTGAGGGCCTAGTCGAGTCAAGCCAGCTGCAGATCTGCGGCGCTTATTACGATCTCGACTCGGGGCGCGTGCATTTCTTCGAATAACCGTCTCAACCTGCCAAGCGCACCACTGAAACCATTGCAACCGAGCTTACTTAAGGTTGGTCGTCCTATCAGCCAACCCTATGCCGTCGCTTGCTGATGACCGGCCGCAGAAGTCTTTCGATGCCACCTGAGCGCGCCCAGAAGGGCTTGAAAGCCCGAGGATCTGCTCGAACGTCGATTGCCCATCCACTTTTAGTTAAAGGCTGCAGCCAACTGCCCTTCTTCAAACGCCTTGTTCGCCAAAATATGTAGATGAAGGTGGAAAACCGTTTGGCCAGCATCGGCCCCATTATTGATAATTAACCGAAAGGCTTCTTCACAGCCCAATTGCTTCGCCATTTTGCCAGCAAGCAGCAGGAGATGACCTAGCAAGGCTTGATGGCTTTCATCGGCGTCCACCAGCCTTGGGATCTTGACCCTTGGAATCAACAATATGTGGATTGGGGCCTGCGGATTAATGTCTTTGATCACAATTGCCTGATCATCTTCATAAAGCAGTTCAGAGGGTATCTCGCCCGTCATAATGCGTTCAAAGATTGATTGATCTGAATCCATTCTTGCCTCCTGACTGGGGGTTTAGCCCGAAACATTTTGGCGCGAAACGTATCGCTGCAAACAGTCTAACATAGTGCCAATCAAGCACTCGCGATGGCATTTTAGGCCCGCATTGCTCAACCCAGCGTTTTGACCATAAAAACATCCGCTCGAGCATAGTCGGATACCGCTGGTGCCGGCTCTTGAAGGAAACCAAGCGATCGATAGAGCGATATCGCCGGTTTGAGTCGCTGATTAGACTCAAGCACGATGTCCTCAAAACCAGCTGCTTCAGCAAAATCGATCACCGCTTGCCCCAATCGCCGCCCTAGACCCAACCCTTGAAACTGCTCTTGAACCGCCATTTTGGCCAGCTCTGCTCGCCGGCGGCCGTGGCGCAGCAAGGCGCAGGTGCCAACAACTTCCCCACCCGCTGTGACCGCAAAGAAAATTGACCCGCCCGGTTTCAAAATTTGCGCCACCGGATCATCAAAGACCGCTTGGTCTCGATCTTCAACTTGAAAACTGGCTTCAATCCACTGCCGATTAAGCCGCTCAAAACTCGCTTTAAACGCCGCGCGGTACGGTGCGATCGTAATGCCTGAGATGACGCCTTGAAACCGCTTGCTCAGCGACCGCTCAGCAAGCGCCTGCTCCCAACGCAGCAGTAGGTTCGGCAACCCCGCTGCATTTGCCAGATCAGAAAGCAATGCTGCTTCCAGCTCTACATGCGCCGCGTATCCAGAGAAATAATATCGCCCAGAGTTAGTAAGCGCTAACAATCTTCTGCGCTTATCACGACGATCACGATAATCAGCCACATATTCTGTGGCGATCAAATTCCGAGCGAGCTGTACCACAGCGGGGTGTGAAATCTTCAGCCGCGCACTCAAAGCCACGATGGAGGCCGGTCCATTGCGATAAAGCTCGAGACCTAGACGAATCCGAGGCGAAGCTAAGGATTTGTCTAAGCCCGCCTGTTGCGCGTAATGCGCGCGAGCCTCATGAACTCGATCGGTAAAACCCTGATGACTGCTGCGAATGTCTTGATCTGCCATCTCGATGATCCTTTAATATTCTTCCTCAAACTGTGCTCAGCGTATCTCATATCTGGCCGCCTCATGACTTAGTGCAGTCACCACAGTCGCCATTGCCACTCGCTATTTCGATGTTCTAACCCATCTGGCGCAACCAGCCTGTTTCGAACATCATATATGTTATATGTTACGTAATATATAACATAAAAATTGCTCAAACGCGCCTTAATTCAACTAAACCTTTCTATCGCCCCAAACATCCAGCGATCAGGTGACCGGGCGCCCGAACCAAAACCCCAAACGCCTCGCCCAAAGACTTGACTGCCGCACAAGCTTGCTGAAGATCAAGACCGGTACTTTTAAAACGCGTCATTTCCGTTTAAAAAGACCCCAACCATCTCATTGAAATTTAGGTCGCTGTTCTTTGCCGTCAAGCTGACTGAACACGATCCATTGGAGCGACAAGCATGAGGATTCATCCTTTAACCGGCGCGCTGGGCGCCGAGATCGAAGACGTCGACCTAAACAATCTTACCGACAAAACTCGCCAAGAGATTGACATTGCGTTTCACGAGCATCTTGTCCTAGTGTTCCCGGAACAAAACTTGTCCGCCGCAGATCTACTCGCACTAACCCATCAACTGGGCGGCCCGGGCGAGACCCCCTACCTTCAGGGACTTGCTGACTATCCAGACGTCATACCCATTGTTAAGGCCGCGTCCGAGCAATCACCCGTGAGCTTCGGCTCGGGATGGCACACGGATTTCACGTTTCAGAGCGCACCGCCGTCCCGAACGCTTTTGTATGCACAGCAGACACCGCCTCATGGGGGCGATACCCTCTTTGCCAATCTCTACCTCGCCTATGAAGCGCTCTCAGAAGGTCTTAAAGATCTCCTAGCGCCGCTCAATAGCCTGCACAGCGCAACCCGCTCGTACGGCCCAAACAGCACACTTCAAAACCAACTTGAAAATATGGTCATCACCAAAGCAGTGAACGAGCCTCCCGAGCAAGCACACCCCGTGATCAGAATTCATGATGTCACGGGTCGGCCGGCGCTTTGGGTTAACCCAACCTACACGATGCGCTTTGAGAACATGACGGCGGCCGAAAGCAAACCATTACTCGATTACTTAAACCAGCTTGTGACCCAGCCCTCTTTCACCTGTCGGGTGCGCTGGCAGCCTCAAACCCTTGTCATGTGGGATAATCGCTGCACGCAACACTGCGCGACCTCGGATTACCATGGGTATCGCCGAGAAATGCTCAGAACCACCGTTAAAGGCGCACAGCCAAAAGGCCTTACCGTCTAGCGCCGAACTGCCATGAGGGTTTGATCATGACGAACGTCACGCGAGGGTTTTACAAGTGGTTGATTGCGTTACCCTGCTTTGGCTTATCAACCCTTATTTTTGGCATCGGCATCATTGTGCTCGCGCTGCTTGGCTACGGCGATCTGGGATCGCGAACCCTCGCCGTCGCTTGGGCTAAGTTAAACAGCCGCGTCTTAGGCATGACCGTTACCATCGAAGGGCTCAAGCATCTTCGACCCAACCAATCCTACGTCATCACAGCCAACCATATCAGCGCCCTCGATATTTTATTGATCTACGGCTATCTACCGACCGAGCTAAAGTGGGTCATGAAAAAAGAGTTGCGGCGCGTACCGATCCTGGGTGCGGCCTGCCAAGCAATGGGCCACATCATCATTGACCGCTCCAACGCAACGAGCGCAGTCGAAAGTATCCAAAACGCCGCACACAAATTGGTCAACGGCATGTGCATCTTATTTTTCCCAGAAGGCACCCGCACCAAGCCCGGAAACCTTGTGCCCTTTAAAAAAGGCGCCTTTAGGCTCGCAATCGATCTGAGCCTACCCGTTTTACCCATGACAATTGAAGGCACAGAACGCCTGCTCCCGACTGAGACACTGAACTGGCGACCGGGAGCTGTTACCCTGCGCATCCATCCAGAGATCAGCACGCTCGGACTTTCATCCAATCAGGTTGACGCGCTATGCAATCAAGTTGAGGCAGTCACACGCGGCAACCCACTGCCACAAACCGAAGCGCCCACGCCAAGCCTTGAAACATGATCCAAGCCAACCGACTCCCTGCTCAACCAGAACCGCCGTATTGACCATTAGGCGAGCCTCCGGTCACGATTGATGATTAAAGACTGAAGCTGATCGCCGCCAAGCGGTACCGCCTTGAGCCCCGCATCGGTTAACCTATGACCCATCAACCTAAAGCCGTTACGATCGAATCAATAAATCGAAATATTTGACACAACCTAATAAACTTACCAGACGTTGTGCAAACGCGTCACACAACCCATGACCCCAACAAAGAGCACCCTGCCGTGAATTCAAACGCCGAATCGACTGACCCCCTCGCTGCGAGCGAATGTTTTGTCTGCGGACCAGACAACCCAACCGGTCTCAAACTTACTTTCCTTTTAGAGGGCGAGTACTGTATCGCCGCTTTTACGCCGGGCGAGTTTCATTGCGGCTATCGCGGCATCACGCATGGCGGCATCATTTTCAGCGCGCTCGATGACGTCATGGCCAACTGGTTATTTTTAAGAGGCGAGCGAGCGGTCACGGCTAAGTGCAACCTTCGATACAAAACCCCATTGCCGACTGGGATTCCGACCCAACTTAAAAGCTGGTGCCTAAAAAGAAAAGGCCGCTTGGCAATGATGGCATCCGAAATCAGACGCAAGGACACCCTTGAATTGATCGCCGAATGTGATGCAACCTTTATGGTTTCGCCTTAAGGACCGGTTTAATAACACCGGATATCGCCCCCTAATTAAAAGTTGAACCCGTTAAGCAATGACTTACTCAGCGCCTGCCCGCAACCCGAGAGACTTCACCGACCGAGATCGATTGACGCTACCCAACGCCGGCATGCGCCGCCGGATCGCCGCCCTCATTTATGACAGCTTTCTCATTCTTGCAATCTGGATGCTGAGCAGTCTGGCAATTCTCGCGGTGACAGATCTTGGCGAATCACTCGGCGGACCGCTCTATCAGGGCTTTCTTTATTTAGAATTAATGGCTTTTTATGTTTACTTTTGGACCTTCAAAGGCCAAACCTTGGGCATGCAGGTCTGGCGCTTGATGGTCATCCAACCCTCTGGCGGGACACTCAACCGTCGACAAGCGGTTCAACGCTTTCTCGCCGCAACGCCCGCGATGGGCTGCCTCGGCCTGGGTCTATTTTGGATCCTAGTCAACCCTGAGCGCGCGGCACTGCACGATTTGCTCACCGGCTCACGGGTCGTCCAACTACCCAAACCCGAGTAACCCGCTAGGCCACACGCCGCAATTGCCACCAACCGAACACCGTGCAGATCAGGATCGGCAGTATCACCGCAAGGATTGGCGCGATCCCAAAGACCAAAGCAACCGGGGCCAGAAGGTCTTGGCAAAACTTAAACAACACCCCCAACACAAGCCCACTGAAGACGCGCACCCCGACTGAAGACGCGCGTAGTGGTCCAAACACCACTGAGGCTGCGAGCAAAAGCAGCGCAAGGGCAACCAATGGCTGCAAGAGTTTAGACCAATAACCCAGCCGATAGGTTTGGCTATTGAGTGCTTGTGCGTCTAGATGATCAATTTTCTCATCAAGGGATGAAACCGACATCCTTTCAGGCTGCACCAGCAATTCACTGCCGAGCGAGCTCGGCGTAATTTGCGTATCCCAGCGTTTGGTTGCCCAATAATCCGAGGTACTACCGTCTGAGGCGTAGCGCACTTCGGTCACCTCGCGCATCTCCCAAAAACCCGGCGCAGCATCGCCCTGAAATTCAGCCTCGGCGGCGGATCGAGTTAAAATCAAGGTTTGATTGGCATCAAATAAATACCATTTTAAGCCCTTGATTTGATGATCTCGAACGGACTCCAAATGCAAGAAGGCCAAACCGTCTCGCGTCCAAACACCAAATTCCGGCGCAATGGTTTCGGTCTGCTCACGCGCTTGCTGCCGACCCAAACGCGCATCACGCTCTGCTTGCGGCAGCACAAACTCGCCAATGGCCGTGCCCAAAAGCGCCACAAGGGCCGCGGGTAGGATGGCATACCCGACGATTCGGTAAGTTGATAAACCCGAGGCACGCATCACGATTAACTCACTACGCGCAGCAAGTCCGCCCAGACCGACCAGTCCACCAATCAAAACTCCAAATGGAACCGTTTCATAGAACAAACGCGGCACGCTCAACGCTACAAACTTTAAGGCACTTAAAAAACCGTATTGATTTTGAAAATCCTGAACCTCTTCTAAAAGCGTGAACACGGCCAGCAGTCCGACCAAAGCAAATAACGACAGCAGAATGGCTTTCAACACCTCCAGCCCGACATATTGCAACAAGATACGATGCATCATCGATTTCGAACCGTTTTAAACCAATTTGCAGACTTCTCCCCTGCATTGAGCAAAATGACTGCTAAACCGAAAAATCCTAAATGCACTAAAAAAAGACCTGGCATGACTGGGAACCGGCCCTCGGTCACCGCCGAGCGCGCGCCGGAGAGCAACACCAAATACAAAAAGCACAACAGAACGCCAGGCGCAACTCTCGAAAACCGGCCGTCTCTCGGCTCAACCCGACCAAGGGGCACTGCCAGCAACACCAGAATTGGAATCATCACAACCAAACTCAGACGCCACTGAATTTCAGCCCAAGCCGCGCGGTCAGGATCTTGCAAAAGCGCGCCAAGCGAACGCTCTCTGACCTCGGCACTCTCAATATCATACTGATCCCGCTGCAGGCGCTGTCCAAACTCCTCGAACACGATCACTTGATGCGCCTTGCCGCCGTTGACAGAGCGGTATCGGCGTCCATCCTGCAACACTAGGAATCGATCGCCCGAGGCATCAAGTCGCGCCTCACCCCGCGCGGCAACCATGGTCACGATTTTCGCATCCTCAGCTGGCTCATTTACTGCCCGCTCAGTCATAAAAATATTCTCAAGCAACTGATCTTCCGACACCGATTGCACATAGGTCACTCTGGAGCCGGAATTCAAGACCTGAAACCGACCAGGAATCAGCAAATCGAACTCTGTCATAGATTTCTGGGACGCCTTAACTTCTTGAATGCCCAGCTCAGCCGCTGGTCGCAACCAGAACACAATCAAGGACGTCAGGAGCATGACAAACAAACTTTGGACCAAAGTTAACCCAATCAACCGACCTTCTCCGAATCCTGCACTGTTTAGAACTTGTAACTCGTTATCGACATGCAGCCGCGCGTGAGCCAACATAATTGCTAGAAAAAAGCTGATGGGTAATATCAACTCTAAGAACCCCGGTAGGCGGTATAACAATAGCCAACCAATCAACTCCCCACTCAACGTACCGCTTGCCGCATCTGACAAATAACGGCTCAACCTAGAACCTGACGCGATCACAAACACCACAAGGGCTATAATCGCCATTGCCGTAAAAACTTCACGAGAAAGATAACGAAAGAGAATCATAGGAATTGGATTCTGCGGGATCGATTATCAGTATAATCGTTGTACACTTATTTTGCTCAGACCCATCAAGGAAATTTCATGCAGTTTTCTGTCAAATCCAACACCTCACCCAAATCAAGAATCCAAGGCCTCGTGCTCGGTTGCTACGACGACTTCAAACTATCCGAAATGGGACGCCAGGTTGATTCACAATCGGCAGGCCGTCTGGCAAAGCTGCTCAAGCGTGATGACTTCTCCGGCAAAGCCGGACAAACCTTAATCCTGCATAATCTAGAAGGCACCAATCTCGACCGATGTATTATCTTGGGGCTCGGTAAGCGCGACGAACTGGATGCTGATCGACTCATAACCGCCGCAACCGCCATCGCAAACACCGCGAAATCACTACCCATTAAAAAGCTCGTTATCAGTCTTGATGACGTCATCGTCTGCGATCGGGACGATACTTGGCTCGCCACCAAACTCACCGAAGCCTTTAATGATGCGGCTTATCAATATCTGGCGATGAAGGGCAAGCAAACCAAAAGCGAACCCATCACGCTTGCAAGCGTTGAACTGCTCACAGAAGCGGATCGCAGTAAAGCCGTAAAACAAGGTGTTAAGTTGGGTGGGGCACTGTCAATTGGCAAAACCGCTACCAAAGATTTAAGCAATGCGCCAGGCAATCTCTGCACCCCGACCTACCTTGCGGATCAGTCCAAAGCGCTTGCCAAACAATATGACAGTCTTACAACGACGGTTCTTGACGAAAAACAAATGCAAAAACTCGGTATGGGTGCTTTTTTGTCGGTCAGCAAAGGCAGTGATGAACCCGGTAAAATGATTATCATTCAATATCGCGGCGCCGCGGCCAGTGTCAAACCGCATGTTCTGGTCGGCAAGGGCATTACGTTCGACACCGGCGGCATCAGCTTAAAAGGCGGGGCCGGGATGTGGGAGATGATTTATGATATGTGCGGTGCCGCCTCTGTCTTTGGCACGCTCAAAACCATCGCTGAAATCGGACCCAAAATGAATGTTGTGGGCGTACTTGCCTGTGCCGAGAATATGCCATCAGCAAGAGCCTCTAAACCGGGTGACATTGTCACCACCCTGTCAGGCCAGACTGTCGAGATATTAAATACCGATGCAGAGGGCCGACTGGTTTTATGTGATGCGTTAACCTACATTGAAAAATTTAACCCCGCCACGGTCGTTGATGTTGCGACCTTAACCGGCGCTGTTATTGTGGCGCTTGGCAGCCAGGCTTCTGCGGTCTTCTCAAATGATGACGAGGTCGCCCGGAACCTAATCGCTGCGGGTGAGCAAACCCGCGACCGGGCCTGGCAACTACCCATCTGGGAGAGCTATCAACCGCAGATCAACAGCGCATTTGCCGACATGCAAAATATTGGCGGTAAGGAGGCAGGTAGCATTACTGCCGCGTGTTTCCTTGCCCGATTTGCTAAGAAATATCGGTGGGCCCATATGGATATCGCCGGCACCTCTTTTAAATGGGCGGGCACGAAAAAAGGCGCTACCGGCAGACCGGTTGCACTGTTAACCGAATATCTTTTGCAGCAAGCGGGCCGCCCCGCTTGACCCAAGTAGATTTCTATCAGATCGAATCCAGCGAAGACCCAATGGTCTTCGCTTGTCGGTTGATCGAAAAAGTGTATCGACTGGGACATCAAATTCACGTGCATGTGAGCTCAGAAACCCAAGCCAGCGCCCTAGACGCGCTGCTCTGGTCCTTTAAGGCAACCGCTTTTATTCCTCATGAACGGGCTCAGAAAAATGCCCGCGCGCCCATTGTAATTTGTCACGAAGCCATCCCAGACCAGCATCATGACGTGCTGATTAACTTAAATCCTGGCATTCCTGAATTTTTCAGCCGATTCAACCGGGTTGCAGAGATTGTGCCAAAGGATGATGAAAAACGGGCTGCTGCTCGAGAGCGCTTTCGGTTTTATAAGACCCGAGGCTACCCGTTGAAATACCACAAAATGGCTGGCCGATGACCCACAAGCGATACAAAGACCCGGCGAAACCGGGCGCCCAACAAATTCCACTTCTCAGTGGTCATGCCCCCTTGCGGCAATCCAAAACCAACAAACCGGCTCGAGCACCGGCAACCCCCATTAAGAGCGCAAAAATCGCCTCGCGCGATCCAGCCTACGACCCGGATAGCTTAGACCTATTCCAGGACGTTTTTGCCGCGCTGACCTCTGAATCCAAAGCACAGCCCTTGACAGAAGTGCAAGCAAGGCAGCTTGCGAGCGAGTACACAGATCAATTTCTGAACCAAATCCGTCGAACCATCGTGACCGATTTAACCGACATCATTGCGCTGCTAGACCCTCAGCCACAGGGGCCTAAAGATCCTGATCTTTAGGCGGACTCGCGTGTATACTGCTGCCTTTTAGATCCCATTGAGCACCATGGAAAAGTACGACCCAAAGACCCTAGAGCAACGCTGGTATCAGACTTGGGAATCGGCTGGCTACTTCGCACCCAGCGGCCAAGGCCCGGCTTTTTCAATTGCGATCCCACCGCCCAATGTCACTGGCACCCTGCATATGGGCCATGCCTTTCAGCATAGCCTGGTCGATGCGGTCATTCGCCGTAAACGCATGCAGGGATACAACACCCTGTGGCAAATGGGTACGGATCATGCAGGCATCTCAACGCAATTGATTGTCGCCGAGCAATTAGCCAAGGAAGGCCTTAAACCCCTTGATATTGGACGAGCGGCCTTCATCGAGCGCGCCTTCGATTGGAAAGATCAATCCGGCGGTCAGATCAGTCAGCAACTACGGCGCATGGGCGCATCCCTGCATTGGGAAACAGAACGCTTTACCCTGGACGAAGGCCTGAGCCGCGCAGTGATTGAAGTTTTTACCCGTCTGTTCGAGGAAGGCCTGATTTATCGCGGTAAACGTTTGGTGAATTGGGACCCCAAATTAGAAACATCGATTTCGGATCTTGAAGTCATCTCGGAGGAAGAAAGCGGTTTTCTTTGGCATATCCGCTATCCCATAACGGATATGCCCGCCACCTTTATCGAAGTTGCTACCACGCGGCCCGAGACCATGCTGGGTGATGCGGCGGTGGCCGTGCATCCGGATGACGCCCGCTACAAACACTTAATCGGCCAGTCGGTTTCTCTGCCGCTGAGCAACCGCTTAATTCCGGTGATCGCAGATCACTATGTTGATCCCAGTTTTGGCACCGGTTGCGTCAAAATCACGCCCGCCCACGACTTTAACGATTATGACGTCGGCCAACGCCACGACCTGCCATTGCAAAGCATTATGAACCCGGATGGCACTATTTCCGATAATGCACCTGAACCCTATCAGGGCCTTGACCGGTTCGATGCGCGCCGAAGAATTGTCGAAGACTTGGATGCCGCAGGATTACTGGTCAAAGTCGAAGACCACAAACTAATGGTGCCACGAGGTGAAAAATCAGGCGTGGTCGTTGAGCCCTTGCTCAGCGACCAGTGGTTTGTTCAGGTTGGACCACTCGCTGAACCGGCAATCAAGGCCGTTGAAGGCGGCGACATTACATTTAATCCAAAACAAGCTGAAAACATTTACTTTGCATGGATGCGCGACCTCAAAGACTGGTGTATTTCGAGACAGCAGTGGTGGGGTCATCGCATACCTGCTTGGTACAATGAGGCTGGCGATGTTTTTGTTGGGGAATCTGAGGCCTCGGTTCGAGCGAAACACCAATTGGCGGATGATATCCGGCTTCGACAAGACGATGATGTCTTAGATACCTGGTTTTCCTCTGCTTTGTGGACCTTTTCAACCCTCGGCTGGCCCGAAGACACCGAGGCTTTGAAAACCTTTCACTCTACCGATCTCATGGTAACAGGTCACGATATCATCAGTTTTTGGGTCTCCCGAATGATCATGATGACCTTGAAGTTCATGGATGAAGTTCCCTTCAAAGAAGTCTATATCCACGGCCTGGTGACAGACGCTGAAGGCCAGAAAATGTCAAAATCCAAAGGCAATGGCCTGGATCCGATGGACATTATCGATGGCATCACAGCCCAAGCATTGATCACAAAACGAACGGAAAATTTACTGCAAGCACGCCAGCAGACAAAAATCGAGCGCGCAACGCGTAAAGAATATCCAGATGGCATCGCTGCCTACGGCACCGATGCGCTGCGCTTTACCTTCTGCGCGATTGCAACAAGCGCCCGCGCCATGCGGTTCGATCTGAAACGGGTGGAAGGCTATCGAAATTTTTGCAATAAACTTTGGAACGCCACTAACTATGTTTTGATGAACACGGGCGAGCGGATTCAAAGTGCTGCGCCGATAGAATCAGTTGCTGACCATTGGATTCGTTTGAAATTCCAAGAGACCAGCAATGCCGTGAACCAGGCAATGGATGACTATCGCTTCGACCTGGCAGCAAAGCACATCTATGAGTTTGTTTGGGACGAGTTCTGTGACTGGTACTTAGAACTCTGCAAGCCCGTCCTGCTCTCAGACGCGACAAGTTCGGCCGAGAAAGCCGGCACCCAGACCTGTTTACTTGAGACGCTCGAGGCAACCTTTAGATTAGCGCATCCCTTCATGCCTTTTATTACTGAGGAGCTTTGGCAGAAGCTTCCGGATGCATTGCGGCAGGGCCCGTCCCTCATGCTTGCGCCCTATCCCGAGCCGACGCTGATACCAGACAGTAGCGAGGCCGTTTTCGCCGACATCCATTGGATAAAAGAAATGGTGGGTGCTGTTCGGAATATTCGCGGCGAGCAAGATATCGCACCGAGCACGCTCATTCCAATTTTACTGCAAGCGGGCAGTCCGTTAGACAGGACCCGGCAAGCGCAATTTATGCCTCTTATTATGGCCCTGGCACGCCCTGAAACCCTGTCCTGGATCGACAACGAGGCGGAGCCGCCGGCATCGGCTATTAAAATTATTGGCGACTTAAAAATTTTGGTCCCTTTAGCAGGCCTGATAGATGTCGAAGCTGAGCTTGAACGCATCGATAAAGAAATAAATAAGATTCTTAAAGAGATCACCCGTATTCAAGGCAAGTTGAGCAATGACGCTTTTGTTAAAAATGCGCCCGTTGCCATTGTCGATAAAGAAAAGTCGAAGATCCAAGATTACGAGCGGACCAAAGCAGACTTTGAAGCACAAAAAGCGCGAATCCAGAATATCTGAATTAGACCTACTAGCATTGAGATTGATCACACCTGATCAGTAAAAAAAATACTTGGACAAGGCGTGCATCTTATGCATTAATTCGAAGGAAGCGCGACACAGCGCTGTGAAATAAATACGAGGTACGGTAAATGTCTGATCGACAAATGGGAACAGTGAAGTGGTTTAACGACTCTAAAGGTTTTGGTTTCATTGAACGTGAAACCGGCGAAGATGTTTTTGTTCATTTTCGTTCGATTCGCGGCGAAGGTTTCAGAACCTTAAAGCAGGGCGCAGCGGTTGAGTTCGTGATTTCTGAAACTGACAAAGGCTTTCAAGCCGAAGACGTAGCTGAAGTTATTTAATCACCTGCGCCTCGCCCGTTGAAAGCCTGCGTTCGCGCGAGCAGCCGCACAGGCGCCGCTACGGGTCAACTTGAAACTTTTAAGACGACCTTCCCAATCGTTACATCTGAGGCCACGAGATCGTGTGCCTGGCTGGCAGATTGGATCGGGTACACCTGCTGAATAATCGGCACAATTTCCCCTTGACTGATTTTTGGCCAGACATACTGGCCTATCTCCGCCATAATTGACGCTTTTTCTACAAGCGGGCGGGCGCGAAGGGTTGAACCTACGACTCGGAGCCGCTTCATCATCAACTTGGCGAGATCAACCTCAGCTCGACTCCCGCCCATCAAACCAATCAAAACCAGACGACCATTAAGGGTTAACGCCTCCAGATTCTCCGCCAGGTAGCTCGCTCCAACCGGATCTAAAATGACATCAGCGCCTTGAGGCCAAAGTGCGCGTACAGCATCGATGAACCCACCGTCCCGACGATTCTGCCCCCCTTTTGCACCCAACTTTATACAGGCTTCAATTTTTTCGGCAGAGCCTGCTGTTACGAAACTTTCAGAACCGAAGGCGTGACAGAGCTGGATAGCCGCCGTACCCACGCCGCTGGCACCGGCATGCAACACGACCCGCTCGCCCGGCTGCAGAGCCGCCTCAATAAACAAATTGAGCCAGGCGGTTGCGAACACTTCCGGAATCGCAGCAGCTTGTTCAAAGTCGAGGTTATCCGGGATTTTCAAGGCACTTCCCTGATCAACCACCGCCTGTTCAGCATAACCGCCACCCGCTAAAAGCGCGCAAACTCGGTCCCCCACTTGATGATGTGTCACGTCGGACCCAACCGCCACCACAATGCCTGCACACTCCAATCCCATCGTCTATGGCGCACCGGGTGGCGGCGGATACAAGCCCTTGCGTTGCATGAGATCGGCACGATTGATCGCAGTGGCTTTAACATCGATTAATATTTCTGCTGGGCCGGGCGCGACGCTTGGCGCCTCCGTCCACAGCAAATCTCCGGTTTCGGAAATAGAAATCGCGCGCATCATACACTCCTCTTGACGCCAACTGGGACCTTGAGTCTCAGCAGCTGGTTAATGGCATTCACCGTGACGCAAGCGTCCGGTTTGTTCCTCGGTAGACCCCACGCTTGGCCTTGAAGCGGACTCTAATCGGTAAAGCCCGTTTAACGATGATCCCTTCGGGCGCTCATGGTCGTTCAACGACGTGAAACATCACCCGTCGCATGCCACGCTTTCGTGAGAGTTTAGTCATTCAATCAGGATCAGGCCTCAATAATGCGGCGGCGGCTCATCGACACCCGACGTCGCGTCTGGCCGTGTTGTCGCGATTTGTTGTAATTGTTCTGACAGCACTCTCACCTGATCCTCGAGTAACAGAATTTGTTGTTGCTGAGCCAATACCGCATCATCTAACTGCTGCAGCAAGTCTTCCTGAAACGCAATTTTCATCTCTAACCGATCCACCTGATCTTCATTCATTGCCAGTCGCCTAATAGTTCATCCGGACTTTCACACCCTGACGGTTGAGATATTTTTTTATATCCAAGACTCGATAATCACCGTAATGCACCATCGACGCAACCAAGGCCGCATCCGCCTTGCCGTCGGTTAACACTTGGTGCAAATGCGCGGGCGTGCCAGCACCACCAGAGGCCACAACTGGCACCGGCACCGCCTCGGCGACGATTCGCGTTAACTTAATCTCATAGCCTTGCTTCATGCCATCGGCATCAATCGAGTTCACGACAATCTCGCCGGCACCCAGCTCACAGCCTTGACGCGCCCAGGCAATGGCGTCCATCCCCATTGCTTTACGTCCGCCGTTAATGACTACCTCATACCCACTTGGGCAGGCGGTATTGGGTGCGACTCGCCGAACATCCATCGACAACACGGTATTTTGCGTGCCAATGGCTTGGGCACACTCTTTGATTAACCCGGGTCTTAGCACCGCGGCCGAGTTGAGGCTGATTTTCTCAGCGCCGGCCATCAACAATCCGGCAGCATCTTCTCGGGTTCGAATGCCACCGCCAACAGAGAAGGGGATGAAAATTTCTTGCGCCACCTTTTGAACCACGTCCAACATAATATTGCGCTGATCACTTGAAGCCGTAATGTCGTAAAACACCAGCTCATCCAAGCCATCTTCATAATAGGCTTTTGCTTTTGCGACCGGGTCACCCAGCATCTCCGTCGCCACAAACTGCACACCCTTAGACAACTCACCATTCTTAACATCTAAACAGGCCACCACTCGCTTGCTCAACATATTGCACCGTCCCATTGACCAAAGGCGGCGAGCAGCTCTAAACCAAACCGGCCGCTTTTTTCCAAATGAAATTGGGTCGCAAAAACATTGTCTCGGCCGATCACGCTGGCAAAGGTTTTATCGCCAAAGGTCGTTTCGGCAAGAACATGCGCGCTGTGATTTGGTATTGCGTAGTAGGCGTGCACGAAATAAAACTCCGCGCCTTCGGGTACGCTAGCCATCAAAGCATGTTCTGACACGTTTGCGACTTCGTTCCAACCGATTTGAGGCACTTTGTAATCGCTTTCGGCAAACTGAAACCGCTTACACTGACCTGGGATAATGCCCAGGCAATCGCGCGCGCCTTCTTCGGTGTAGTCCAACAAAACTTGTAGCCCCAAACAGATTCCAAGCAGCGGTCGACCACTTTGAAAAAAGCTCACCAGCGCCTCATCTAACCCAAGGCGCGCCAAAGTGACCATGGCCGTCTCTGCTGTCCCTACACCGGGAAAAATTAGCCGATCCGCACGCCTGACGACCTCAGGATCCGCAGAGATCTCGGCGTTCAAGCCAACTGCTTGGCAGGCGCGCTGAACACTGCGGAGATTGCCTGCGTCATAATCGACAATGATTACCGAAGGTCTCATGCACCACTCCTTCAAAAGCGCCATTATACGGACTCTGAGTTCAAACGGGATGCTAGGCCTGGAATATTTCTACGGCAGGCCTGATTTCACGAGAAGCCGCAGGGTTCAAGACCATCGCGCCTTTGGATAGGCTAAACCCCGTGCAAACCGGTATACTTTCTCTTACCCGAAAGATTCTGACACCCAGTCAAGGCTAGACATTTGAAAGATCATCCCGCCCCAACCAGCGCTTCTCCTCGCTATACGGCTCGAGGAGTCAGCGCAGAGAAGCACGACGTTCACGCCGTTGTCGACCACCTTGATCGCGGACTTTTCCCAGGCAGTTTTTGCAAAGTGACAGCGGACATCCTCGGGGGCAGCCTTGATCATTGCAACGTCGTTCACGCCGATGGCAGTGGCACAAAGTCGATCTTGGCGTATTTGCACTACAAAGAAACCGGTGACCCGAGTGTCTTTTATGGCACTGCGCAAGACAGTATTGTAATGAACCTTGATGACCTGATCTGCGTTGGTGCAACCGACAATATCCTCATATCCAACACCATCAACCGTAACGCCAGAAATTGCCCGGGCGAGGTCGTTAAAGCGCTGATTGATGGCAGCGAAGCATTCATGCAAACCATGCGCGATCTCGGCGTCAACCTCATTCCCGGAGGCGGCGAGACAGCAGATGTTGGCGACCTTACCGGCACACTAACCGTTGACAGTAACGCTGTGGTGCGCCTGCCACGGGCGGCGGTTGTTACCAATCAAATCACACCTGGCCTGAGTATTATTGGGCTGAGCGCCTCTGGGCAGTGTCAGTACGAAACCCAAATTAATAGCGGCATCGGCAGCAACGGCTTGACCAGCGCCCGGCACGACTTGCTAAGTCAATATTATGCCGAGCGCTACCCTGAGTCCTATGATCCGAATACGCCGTCTGAGCTCGCCTACTGTGGCCCCTATCGTTTGACCGACGCGCTGCCTGGAACGGATGCCATGACGGTGGGCGCAGCCCTGCTGAGCCCAACACGCAGTTACGCACCGGTTGTGAAGCATTTGCTTCTGGAACTTGGGCCCAATATTAAAGGCCTCATCCATTGCTCTGGGGGCGCCCTGACCAAGTGCCTCAAGTTCGGGCAAAACGTGCACTACATTAAGGATCAATTACTTGCCGTGCCCCCCGTGTTCGACGCAATCCAAACAGCTTCTCAGACAAGCGATGAAGAAATGCACCAGGTCTTTAACATGGGGCAGCGACTGGAAGTCTATGTTCCCCACGAGCATGCCAACGCAGTCATTGAAACAGCGAATGCTTTTCAGATCGAGGCTCAGATCATCGGCAGAACTGAAGGCAGCGATGGAAATCAACTCACCCTGACAACCCATGCCGGTCGAACGCTTTGGTACCAATTGACCAGCAAATGAAGGCGGCGCGGACGCGCCCTGTAGGAGTTTTATATGACACAAATCAGCTTTGAAGAAGCCCTAAAGATTTTGACCGATAAAGAAGGTTCAGACCTGTATTACTCAACCGGCGCGCCGCCCAGTGCAAAAATATTTGGCGTCTTGAGTCCTTTTTCCGATGAGATCATGAAACCAGGCGAAATTGAAGTGATCGCAAATTCGATCATGGACGACGAGCAAAGACGCCAGTTCAAGGCGTCACCCGAGATGAATATGGCAATATCAAGGCCCGGTCTCGGCCGGTTTCGGGTGAACATTTTCCGTCAGCGTAACCAAGTCTCCATGGTCATTAGACGCCTTGGGACCGACCTACCCAATTACAAAGAACTCGGCCTACCACCGGTTTTGATGCAACTCATCTCCCAAAAGCGGGGCCTCATCTTGTTCGTTGGCGGAACCGGTTCCGGGAAATCAACCTCCCTTGCTGCGTTGATCGACTACCGTAACGAAAATACCCAAGGCCATATCATTACCATCGAAGACCCCGTTGAGTTTACCCACAAGCACAAAGGCTGCATCGTGAACCAGCGGGAAGTCGGGACCGACACTGCCTCTTTTGAAGACGCATTGGCCAACACGCTACGCCAAGCGCCTGATGTGATCCTAATTGGGGAGATACGCCATCGGGAAACCATGGAGCACGCCCTGGCTTTTGCCGAGACTGGTCACCTTTGTCTATCGACCCTCCATGCCAATAGCGCCAACCAAGCGATGGATCGAATCATTAACTTTTTCCCGGAAGAACGGCATCCACAACTGCTTCAGGACTTGTCGCTCAACATGCGCGGCATTGTGTCACAAAGACTCATTCCAACCGTCGACGGCAAACGAGCTGCCGCCATTGAAATCCTGGTTGGGACGCCAAGAGCCGCCGACCTCATTGCTAAAGGCGCGGTTTCTGACCTGAAAGAGCTGATGGAAAAATCTGAAGAACAGGGGATGCAGACCTTTGATCGAGCGCTGTTCAAGCTCTACAAGGCGGGCAGAATTTCAGAGGAGGAAGCCTTGAAAAACGCCGACTCAAGAAACAACCTCAGACTCAAAATCACCTTAGATGACAACCCAGTCGCCAAGCAGAATGCCGATACCGATGGCGATGGGATCATCTCAGACCAAGAGGCCGAAGCGTTAAATGCTGATGCCGTTGGGGACGGCGTGATTTCAGAAGACCAGGCAAAAGCGATTGTTGCCGAAACCGGACGTACCCCGCAAACGACATCAACCCCAGCAGCCCCTGAAGTTGCGGCGGCCCCTGCCCCACCCGCAC
>Ga0115566_10001613_pt1 | contig 19184 bp, 26 predicted proteins | sample COGITO_mtgs_1204_3_FD_87173 | JGI IMG/M metagenome (GOLD analysis project Ga0115566, IMG submission 87173) | Pelagic marine microbial communities from North Sea - COGITO_mtgs_120405 | ecosystem: Environmental > Aquatic > Marine > Epipelagic | place: Germany:Helgoland, sampling site Kabeltonne...
ATATTAAACCTGGTCTTGCAAAAGATAGTGTTCAGATGGATAAAAGAAACGAAGCAGATACTTATATTACTGGTTGGTGGATACCTAAAACCACTATAGATAGAGGGATTGCAAAAGTTTTTGATTTTATGAAAAAAGATTATGTTGGAGAATCTAAATGAAAACAGCAATTCTAATTAGTGGTATTGGTAGATCAATTGAATATACTTTTGAAAATCTTAAAAGTAATTTGATTGACTGTTGGGAAGATAGAGATGTATATGTCTTTCTTGGTAAGAGTGATGTATCTGAGAAAGCAAGAGAATTATTCAGCACTCTTGATAGGTGTGAGGTTTTGGTAAAGGAAGAGGAAAAGATGGATGAGGAAGGAATTGTTCTTCATCCCTCTCTATTTGGACCTGGACATTTTTGCACCCCACAATCTACATTGAAGATGTATAAAGCTAGGTCTTTGGTTTGTGATATGATGAATAACTCTGGTAAAAAGTATGATAGAGTTATTCTTTCCAGAGAAGATGTAATTTATAGTGAACCAGCAAATCTTTCTATTGAATCATTAGATATGAGTAAGATGTGGTTGCCGGATTGGCATCACTGGTTGAATGGATATCATGATAGATTTGTTGTAACTAATCAGGATTATATCAGCACATATGTTAAGATGACTGATCATCTCCGAGAGTATCAAAAGGAGAAAGGATACGTTCATAGTGAAACCACTCTTCGACAGCACCTTGATAAAAACATTGGAACTAAAAATATTAAAACATTTTTTATTGAGTTTCATAGAATTAGAAAAAATGGAGAGGTTCTTCCAGAAGGGATGCCAAATCCTCAAGAACGGAGATATATGTGATTGATCTTAAGATAAATGATGAATTAAATTCACTTATATCTGGAAAGGATGTTTCTATTATTGGACCTGCTCCTTATCTAATAGGAAAAGATAGAGGATCTGAATTTGACGGTAGTGATATTATTGTTAGACCAAATGAAATAATACCTCTAAAGAAATTGAGAAAAGATTATGGGAGTAGAACTGATATCTACTTCTGTAACTTTGGTGATGTTTGGATGGATGGTATCAAGAGAAAAATATCAACTGATGATCATGATGAATACTTTAAAAAATTAAAGTTGGTAGTTGGTAGTGCCATAAGAGGTTCTCATTCAGATAATATTTTTGCTAGTCAATATAAAAGTTCTGTACCCCAGAACTTTCAAAATATAAATGTGCATAATCTTTCATTCTATTGGATTGGTAATGAAGATTATATGAAACTGTATCGATTAATAGGAGCAGAATATAATACAGGTATTGCTGCTATATCTATTCTTTTAAATTATCCAATCAAGAGTTTGAAGATATCTGGATTCACTTTCCACACGGGGGGTTCTAGTTATAATCAACTATATTGTGATGGGCATATGGATGAGATAGATACCAGAGGAAGATCTTTTGGACATGGTACTGGACCAACAATTGGTTATATGAGAAGACTTGCTGATACTTATAAGGATAAACTTATTTTGGATAATGAACTTATTGATATACTACATTGAATGAATTGTATTTTTATTTCTGTTAGAAATTCTTCTACCAGACTTCCGAACAAAGCAATATTAGATCTGTGTGGTAAACCTACTATTCAATATTTGATTGAAAGTATGATGAATAGTAGGTCTGCAGATAAAATTATATTATGTACTAGTGATAGAAAAGAAGATGATGTGCTATGTAATATAGCATCAGGTTGTGGGATAGAATATTTTAGAGGTTCATTGGATGATAAGTTGGTCAGATGGAGAGATGCCTGTAAAGAATATGGAATAGATTTCTTTGTTAATGTTGATGGTGATGATCTATTCTTTGATGTTGATCTAGCAGATATTGTAATTGATCAATACAAAAACGATCCTTGTGATTTTATAGATGGGAATGGTTTTTATAATGATGTTTATGGGATAAAAACAACTGCCTTAAATAAGGTATGTGAAATTAAGGATAGTGATTCTACAGAATACATTAGATTATATTTTACAGAAACAGGAATTTTTCAAACCAGAAAGGTAAAAGATATTCCTATCAAATATATCAAGGGTGATATTAGAATGACCCTGGATTATCCAGAAGATTTTGAGTTCTTTAAGAAGGTCATAGAAGGAGTATTACCAGAACCATTGACGTTTGACAACATATTAAAATTCATTTATAATAATCCTGGAGTATCTCAAATAAATTTCTCTCTTGATGAGATGTGGAAAGAGAATCAAAAGAAAATAAAACATTTCAAATTAAAAAATGAACAATCAACAAATTAGAGATCTTGTTTCTAATATATTTGAGAGAAATAATGAATATAGTTTGACTCAAGAATTTGAAGAAAAATTTTCTGAGAAGTTTGGTGTAAAGTATTCTATTGCAATTAACTCTGGAACATCAGGTCTTCATGCTGCATTAGCAGCTGCCGGAGTTGGTCCGGGTGATGAAGTTATTCAACCTTCAGTAACAGTTGTCATGGACTCTTATGTAACTCTTCACATGGGAGCAACTCCGGTGTTTGTTGATATTAATCCAGATACTTGGAACATTGATGTAGATGAAATTGAAAAGAACATTACTGAGAAAACAAAAGCAATCATTGTTGTTTCTTTATATGGACTCCCTGTAGATATTGATCCAATTATGGAGTTGGCAAGGAAGTATAATATTGTAGTCATTGATGATTCTGCCGAAACAGTATTGTCTGATTATAAAGGAAGTATTTCTGGAACCTGTGCTGACATTGGAGTCTATAGTTTTGAGAAATCAAAGCATATGACATCTGGTAGTGAGGGTGGTATGATTGTTACCAATAATGAAACTCTTGCTGAGAAGTCTAGAAAGTTTGCTGGTATTGGATATAAGAATCTTACTGCAACTGCTGGTAGAACTAGTCTTGCTTCTTCTGTATTTCAAGATCCAAACTACGAAAGATTTGATAGTATTGGATACAACTACAGGATGAATATAATTACTGCCGCCTGCGGTATTGCTCAACTTGAAATTCTTGATGAACTTGTTGAGAATAGGAAAAAGATTGGAGCAATGTTTCTCAAAGCAGTTGAAGGTTGCTCCTGGATAAAGACACAAAAAGTATATGACTATTGTGAGCATAGTTATTTTACTTTTGCTATTGTTTATAATGGTAGTATTCCTTGGAAAGACTTTTATAATAGGTATCTAGAGATGGGTGGAGATGGATTTTATGGTTGCTGGAAACCTCCATATCTAGAACCGTCTTTGAGAGGAAGGAATTTTGATGGTAGAAAATATCCTGAGGGTTCTTTTCCAGTAGCAGAAGAATATCAGAAAAAAATAATGGCATTCAAAACAAACTACAGATCTCTTGATCTTGCTCAGCAAAAAATTTCCATACTTAGTGATCTCATAGATAAAATCGGGAGAAACTAAATGTATGGTGTGGTTCAAGGGAGACTATCTAAGTCTCCAGATAATCAGTTACAATGGTTTCCTCAAGATTGCTGGCAGGATGAATTTTGCAAATGCGAAACATTAGGTTTGAACTTTGTTGAATTATTGGATGAAAGATCTTATAATTCAAATAATCCTATATGGTCTTCTTCTGGAAGAGACGAGATAAAGAAAGTTGTTTCAGAAACAAATAGAATAATCTATTCATCTTGTACGGATAATATTATCGATAACTCTCTATCACTAGAAACTACATTAGATCATGTTTTTAATTATCTTGAAGTTAGTAAATATCTTGGATGTGAGATAGCAATTTTTCCTTTGATGGAGGAAAGTTCTATAACACCAAACAACTTTGATAGTTACGTTTCTACTATCAGAGAACTATGTAATTCTACAAGTTTTACAATTTGTTTGGAATCTCTTCTAGATCATAAAATACTTGGTCGTTTTATTGATGAGGTTAATGTTGATAATTTGAAATGTGTATTTGATACTGGTAATAGATCGGCAAGTAAAAATCTATCTGAAGAGATACTATTTTTGGGAGATAGGATTGGTCATGTTCATCTAAAGGATAAAAATAAAAAGGGAGAGAATGTCTACCTTGGAACAGGTAGAGTAAACTTTCATGAGGTTTTTAAATCCTTAGAAAAGGTCAATTATAAAGGACATTTTGTATTTGAATCTGTCAGAGGAATTGATCCAGTAAAAACAATGAAATATAATATTACATTTTCTGATTTTTTTAAGAGTGAGGTTACAAATGGATAGAGTTTTATTTGTTGGATTGGGTGGTGCAGGGCAACGACACTTAAGAATTTTTAGGTCTCTTCTTCCTGATACTGATTTTTATGCATTTCGTAGAAATAAAAAAACTCCATTATTGAACTCAGATTTTACTGTAAATACCTCCACTACGATTGAGGATAAGTATGGTGTAAATTTGGTTGATAGTTTAGAGTCGTGTTGGAATCTTAAACCAGATTTTGTTGTTGTATCTACTCCAACAAAGTTTCATTCCAGTCTTTCCATTGATGCATCCAATCATGGTGTGAATGTTTTTGTAGAGAAACCTGGTTGTGTTACTTTTCGGGAAGCACAGAATATTCAAGAAACGTTTATTCGTAATGATACAAGTCTATTTGTTTCTTTTCAGAGAAGATTTCATCCACTTGTTAATGTGTTTAAAAATGGATTGTTCGATATTGGAAATATTATTAACATTCAAGTAAATGTGGGTTCTTACGTTCCTTCATGGCATTCTTATGAGAACCATCTAGATTTATATGCATTTCGAAAAGAGTTGGGTGGTGGAGTTGTTCGCACGGAGTGTCATGAAATTGATTTAATTGTTTCTATGTTTGGCACTCCAAATGATGTTTATGGATCAACTTCAAAACAGAGTTCTTTTGATATTGATGTTGAAGATACTGCTAACTTTACTTTTGAATATGATAGTTTTTCGGTAACTTTCAATACATCATTCGTTCAAAACAGACAGGAACGTATAATAAAAATTAATGGTCAAGATGGATGGATAGAGTATGATTTATTGGAACAAAGAGTTACTAAAAATGGTAAAGACCATTACAATAAAATAACCAATGATGATTTATTTTTACTACAATCTCAGTTTTATCTAAACGAATTCTCAAAGTCTGATGACTCTTATATCAACTCACTGATAAGCAATGCAAAAATTATTGACAAAATAGCAGATATAAATTAAACTGTATAGTATTGATCTATTCTTTATGTACATAATAGCAGAAATTGGAATCAATCATAATGGTTCTATGCGTCATGCAGAAAATTTAATTGAGCAAGCTTATGAATCTAAATGTAATGCGGTAAAATTTCAGAAGAGAGATATTGAGTCTGTATATACTCAAGAAGAACTTGAAAGGTATAGGGAGTCTCCTTGGGGAACTACTAATAGAGAACAGAAAGAAGGTTTAGAGTTTTCTATTGAGGAATATCAACAACTGTATTCCTATACCAAGAAACTTGGAATGGACTTTATTGTTTCTTGTTGGGATAGAAAGAGTGTAAAACTGGTTGAAGATAATCTCAATGTTGATTATCATAAGGTTGCCTCTCCTCTTGTTACAGATGAAGAGTTTTTAAAATGTCTTGTAGATACTGGAAAACCAATTATTCTTTCAACTGGAATGTCTACAGAGGCACAGGTTGATAAGGCAGTGGATATACTCTCTGATAACCTTGAATACATTCTTGCTTGTACCAGTACATATCCTACAGTGGTAGAAGAATTGAACTTAAGATATATTCAGACACTTAAGGAACAATATCCACAATATAAGATTGGATTCTCCAATCATTACAGTGGATTTGAATCTAGTTTTGGTGCTACTGCTCTTGGTGCGGAGTGTATTGAATTTCATATTACAAATGATAGAACTGCCTATGGTTCTGATCAGTCAGCATCTATTGAAAATGCTTCTGTTCTTGTTGATGGCATCTTTGCGATGGAAAAAATGTTGGGAGATGGTATTAAAAAAGTATATGATAGTGAACTTCCGATTATGAAAAAACTTAGGAGAGTATAAAAATGAATTTTAAAATTGAAAGTGCAAGAAAACTTGATTTGCCAGACTTGACTGATGCAATTGATCTTTATGAGAGGGAAGCTAGATTTTGTCAACCAACACCACACGATTCTCATTTAAGTGTTATTTTTAAACTGAGAGAAACATTTGGAGAAACATGTGATTATATGGAAATAGGATCTTTGTTTGGGTTTAGTATGGTTAATGCTACCAGAAGTAAAACAAAGGGAAAGTTTGTTGGAGTTGATTTATTTGAAAACACTGGAAAAATTTTTGTAAATGATTATAGACCAGACGTATCGGAAAGAGGACTTTCAAAGAAAAAAACAGAAACCCTAGTTAAAAAATGTAACATTCACAATCATGAAGTAAAATTTATTTCTGGTAACTCTCAACATGATGATACCTATAAACGTGTTTTGGATTTATCAGAAGAGTTTGATGTGATGTTCATTGACGGTGATCATTCTTTTCTGGGAACATTTAATGATTTTAAAAAATACTCACCACATCTAAGAAAAGGAGGATATTTATTATTTGATGATCAAGATTATAATGAAATTAAAAGGGTAGTTGATATTATTAAAAATGATTATAAAGATGAATATCAGTGGATAGAATGGGATGGATATTCTCCAAAGTTTCCTGGATTCTTTTTAAAAAATGTTTGATCTTTCCGATAAGGTTGTATTGGTAACTGGAGGTGCAGGTCTTCTGGGAAGAATGCACTCAGAGGCAATTGTTTCTAATGGTGGAAAAGTTATCATTGGTGATATCAATCTTGAATCTGCAGAAAGAATTTGTGAAGAAATCAATGAACTATATTCTCCTGTAGGACCAGGATTTTCATATGATCCACCACTACAAAAAGCATTTCCAATATACTTAAATGTTCTGGACAAAAATTCAATACAGAATGTTTTGGAAACGTATCCAGACATTAATGTTCTGATTAATAATGCTGCCATTGATCCTAAGGTTACAGATACAACCGGACCTTCAGGATCATTTGAGTCTCTTTCTATTGAAGAATGGGACTTATCTGTTGATGTAATGATGAAGGGAACATTCTTATGTTCTCAGGTTTTCTGTCCTCACTTTAAAAATAATGGGGGAGGAATTGTTATTAACATCTCTTCGGATCTTGGAGTTATTGCTCCAGACCAGAGGATATATGAAGGGTCTAAGAAACCAATCACGTATTCTGCAGCAAAGCATGGTATTATTGGTATGACTAAATATCTGGCAACTTATTATGCAGACTCTAATATTAGAGTAAATTCTTTATCTCCGGGTGGAGTGTATGTCAATCAACCAGAAGGTTTTGTAGAAAGATTGACTAATTTAATTCCTGTAGGAAGAATGGCTGAAAGAGATGAGTACAAAGGATCTATCGTATTTCTTTGTTCTGATGCTAGTAAATATATGACTGGACATAATTTAATTGTTGATGGAGGTAGAACTGTATGGTGAATTTTGTTTTTACTGGATTATATCGAACTGATTCTATTCTTTCTCCAGAGCAAAAAATAAATCTTATAAAATCTTGTGGAATAGAAAATATTTACTGGATTACTTGGAGGGGATGTGCCAATTATAAGGTTGCAGATTATGGTGTAAAGATTATTGAAATTGAAGAACCTTATCCACATATTAGAGGTATTAGTGGTAGACAAAGACAAATATTCAATATTAAATCAGCATTAACAAATTTTTCTGATGATGAAATTGTTTTCAAAACAAGATGGGATATGGATTTCAATAAAGATATATTGGAAAATATTCAGAAAAAAGATTTTTTTAATAAAATTGAGAATGGAATTATTAAAAATAAAATATGGTTAGGATTTATTGCTATTCATGAATTGTTTAGTACACCAGATGTTTCTTTTGCGGGATATAAGAAAGATTTAGATAACTTAATAAATTTTAAATATACCATTGATGGTCATTCTGCAAACAATTATATTTGTCATGATGGTATGATGCTATCTCCAAAGTTTATAGAAAACAATAAAAGAATATCTAATTTTATATACAGAGAAAAACCTGATCCTTGGGGATTATCTTTTAAGGAGTCGCATTATGATAATAAAGATTACTTATATGCATGGGCATATAATTTCTATGTTTTCTGGAAGTATTTTAAGACAGGTCCTTTAGGATCATGTTTTTTTAAGAGAGCAGATACTTGTCGATGGCCCAATTCAATAGTTGATTATGATAGGTTTTCTTATAATTTTGATACGATGTGTGGTAGAGCTTCAAAACTAGGACCACATCCTAGGTATAGGGTCTATGATGATATTTTTGTGAATAGATTGATTGGGGGTGAATATGAAGACCCCTTTGCAAATAAATTGTACAATATAATTCAATCAAATTTAAATGAGTGGTGATGAATAATCTTTTAATTACAATGTCCGGAGGAACAACCTCAGTAATAAATGCAACATTAGCAGGATTGATTCTTAAAGCACAGAAATCAAATTTAATAGATAAAATCTATGTTGGATTTCCTGGAATAGAGGGATTTTTATCTGACAAAGTTTTGAATTTAACTAATCTAAATGATAGAGAATTATCTATTTTAAAAAAATCTCCTGGTTCTGCATCTATAGGAACTACTAGAGCAAAGATATTTGATGATGAAACTTTAAATATTCTAAGTGAAAAATTCGAAGAATATAAGATAAAATATTTTGTCAATATTGGTGGTAATGGAACTATAAAACAATCCAAATTAATCTCTAGTAAGATTGATAACGTTATTACTGCTGCTGCTCCTAAGACTGTAGATAATGATCTTGGTGATAGTGAATTTGATTTACTCTGGTACACTCCAGGATTTCCCAGTTGCGTTAATTATTGGTATCATAAAATGCTCATGAGTAACAATGAAAACTATGGAGCATACTCGCATGACAAGATACTTGTTTCTCAAACGTTTGGTAGAGAGACTGGATTTCTTGTAGGTTCGATGAGAATGTTTGATGTTAATCGCAAGACACCATTATTATTGCTTATACCTGAAGATAATCAATCACCACAAAAAGTTTTAGACGCAGTTGATAATAAACTATCGGAACATGGTAGAGTTCTTATTGGAATCTGTGAGGGTTATGATGTAGGACAATATGATTCTAGATTTGATCATACAGGACAAAAAATGTATGGAAGTAGTTCTTCTACATCTATGCAGGAGATGATTAATCTTTTGAATGACAACGGAATGCAGAGCAGAGGATATAATCCAACTGTAGATCAACGTCAAAATTTTGAATATACTTTGGATAGTGATATTGAAATAAGTTATCAAACAGGAGAAAAGATTATTGAAAACTTTGAGGATGGAAATGAAAACTTCTTTCAATCATATTCTAGGTCTGGATTTGTAAGTGTACCAATTGATAAAATTAATAATTTCTCTAGAAAGATGAGAGATGAATGGATTGATCATGGTGGATTTGATGTGACTGATGAGTATATTAAATACTTGAAAGAGTTTGTGAACGTATCCAAACCCAAAGAACTTTTTCTTGGTGGAAAATTGTATGAAGTATGATGACCTTAACGTTGTTGTTTTAGCGTATTCAAGATTTGAATTTTTTGAAAAAGTATTTAAACAATGTGAGAAAAATTTAAATAAGATAACAGTATCAATAGATTATACCGAGGATCTTTTTATTTTAGACCAACAGGAAAAAATATTAAATCTGATTAGAGAATCGGAATTGAATGTAAATGTGATAAGTAGAAATCATAATCACGGTCTTGTAAATTCTATTCTAAGATCTATTGAGTATGGATGTTCTGTTTCTGATCATGTTATAATCTTAGAAGATGATTGTGTTCCAAGTGATGAGTTTTTCTCTTACATGGATGAAAGTCTTAAGACTTATAAGGATGACGAATCTGTAGTTTCTATCTGTGGAACCAAGACCAAATGTAAATTTAATCCATGGGGTTGGGCAACTTGGAAAAACAAGTGGAAGTATGAGGAACTTTCAAGAGAACAAATTCTTGAGGTGCAAAACTTGGATGAAAGTTTAAAAACATTCTTGCTAAACAATCAAGTAGAAAAATCTATATGGTCTTTGAATTGGTTGGTCTATCATGATCAGCATAATGTTAGATCTATATTCCCACCAAAAAATCTGATTGATAATGTTGGAATAGATAGTGAAGAGGGAGTACATTCGTCAAAGGTAGGTTACACACAATGGATAACATCTCAGATATTGAAAGACTGATTAGAGTTAAGATTAATACTTCATATCAAATTGATACATCTCATAGAGAAGTTGTATTGATCCTTTTGAGTGGATCTTTTAAAGTAGGTGAAACTACTTTTTCTAGATCAGATGTCTTTACTGGAGAGGCAGATGGATTTTGTATATCAAACTCTGGTATAGTTTCAATTGATCCTGACGGAGAGTGTGAAATCTGTATTATAAAAAGTGCATGTGTATCTAATAAGATTATTCCTTTAACTAGATTTGATAAAAAATCTTTTCAAACAAACTTAGTTGGTAGTGGTAATTATTATAGATCTGTCAAATCAATAATTGATAGTAGATCAAATCTTTCAAATCTCATAGTAGGAGAGACCACTCAGGACTGTGGTAATTGGTCTTCTTGGCCTCCTCATAAACACGATACTTATATTGAAGATTGTGAATCCAATCACAAAGAGATTTACTTATATAAATTTGAAAATAAATCTGGGTTCGGAATTCAGATGGTGTATAAAGACTTGGATAACCCTGATTTAATCTTGGTCAGAGATAATGACACCGTAAATATTGATTCTGGATATCATCCAGTAGTATCATCACCATTATCCAAGATGTATTATCTGTGGGTTTTATTTGGTGATAATGAATTTTTCAAAGTTAATTATGAATCATGAATTGGATATTTCCTATCGCCGGGTTCGGCACCAGAACATCTAAACTGGGAGAATATAAACCATTAATAGAAGTATTTAAAAATCAAAGTATATTAAAAATATGTCTCTCAGGATTAAAGACAATGTTCAATCCCGAAGATGTATTTGTTTTTATTTGTTCAGAAGAACAGAGTTCTAAATTTAATGTTAGAGAAAAAATTTCTGCTATCTTTGATGAACTGGAACTAAAAGAAAATTGGAATTTGATTGAGATAGACTCAACTCCAAATGGTCAGGCACTAACATTAAAGAAAGCAGTATCAAAGATAAAATTATCTGGAAATACCATAGTAATTAATTCGGATCAATTTATATACTTTGATTATAATTCAATAGATCTTGATTCTAATGGTGTCGGTCTTTACTTCAATGATAATTCTTCATCTTGTTTTTATGACCTGGACATAAAGAATAGAAAGGTATTGGATATTCAAGAAAAAATTTCCATAAGTCATTATGCTTCTGCCGGAGTTTATTACTTCTCTGAATATGATGACATATTAAAATGTATTAACTGGGGGATTGATACTGAACAGTATTATAGTGATGAACTATACCTTGGTCCCTGTATGAAATATTTTGAAGACCTGAAATACTTCAAGATGGATATGAAATTTGATCTAGGAACCGTCAATAACATTGACAGATTTAAAAATTTTTGGTATAGTGGAATTCAATCAGTAAAATAGTATGATAAAAGATCTGGTATTTCACCACCATACATCTTTAGGTGATCACTATATTTGTAATGGCATCGCACACAATTATGCAAAGGATTGTGAGACCCTGCATATACCTTGTTCTGAAGGTAACTATGAAACTGTAAACTCTCTGTATTCCGATTTTGATAATATCGTTGTTCATCCAATGACATTTCAATCTCCCGTAAGTAAGCATGAGGTTGATGCACTAGCAAAAAAGGAAGGATGGGAAGTAACTCGAATTGGATTTGAAAATGTTTATTATCGCAGATTTCATAGGCACAATTCTCCAGGTGTTGAAGGAATTCCTGTAAATTTTGATAGACAATTCTATGAGGAAGCAGATCTTCTTTATCGGAAGAGGTATGAAGATTTTCATCTTCCAAAAGAAATTCCTAATGTTGATCAAGTATATGATGAATTGGTTGGGGATTCGAAAGAATATATTGTCTTGCATAAGAACTCCAGTCTTAGGGGTGATTATCCAGTAGAACTTTGGTCCTGGCGTGAAGGAAAGTTTAATAAGAATATTAAGATTGTAGAAATTCAAAAAGGTCAGACTTCTAATATGCTTTCTTATATGAAAGTTATTGAAAATGCAAAGGAGATTCATTGTGTTGATAGTTCATTCTTCTGCTTAGTTGATAGTATATCTTCTAAACTTGCAGGTGAATTGTTCTATCATGATATGCGTGTAAATAATCACGTCCAAGTTCATTGCAATTTTTCCACTCCCAAGTGGAATGTTATGAGTTATGATTTTGTAATTTGAGGTAATTAGATGAAAACTATTGTTATTTCTTCTGACCATAATGGGGTTGGAGATAAGGAACAACTAAAAACTTATTTGAAAGGTGAAGGGTATCAAGTTATTGATATTGGACCTTTTAATTCAGAAGTAAGTGTTGACTATGTTGACTATGCGGCTCAACTTTCAACAATTATTAGTAATAAAGAAGCAGATCGTGGAATTCTTTTATGTGGAACTGGTGTTGGAATGAGTATTGTTGCCAATCGTTTTCCTGGTGTTCGTGCTGTTCTTGCTCACAATGAACTCACTGCAGTTAAATCTAGAGAGCATAACGACTCCAATGTTTTATGTCTCGGTTCCTGGTTGTCTTCTCAGATCGAAATGAGAGAGATGGCAACAATGTGGTTGAATGAAGAATGGGGAGAGGGTCGTCATATTAAACGCACTACTAAGATTGATAACAATACAGGGATTGTTCTTACTAATGGTGTCTTTGATATTCTTCATAAGGGACATATTGAATTATTAAAGTTTGCGAAGATTCAAGGAACTAAATTGATTGTTGCTATTGATTCTGATCGTAGAGTTAAAGAATTGAAAGGAAATGATCGACCTATCAATAATGAAGAAGATCGTAAAAGGATTCTTGAGACCAACCGATACGTTGATGAAGTCGTTGTTTTTGATTCTACTGAAGAACTTCAGGGATTCTATGATACTCTATCTCCTGATGTGATCGTAAAGGGGTCTGAGTGGACTGCTGATGAAGTCAGGGATCGTGATAGTATTCCTGAGATAATTCAAGTTAAGGTTTATCCTCTTGTTGGGGACTATTCGACTACAAGTGTAATGCACAAGATTCGGGATATGGAAACATGCGAGAAAATCTAAAATATCTTATTGTAGGAGATACTATTATTGATGAGACTATAGAATTGAAAGTATGTGGTCTTTCTTTAGAATCTCCAACAATTAAAACAGTTCCTGATAATCATTTTTTTGATTATGGTGGTGCTGCTAATGTTGCAAAGTTTCTTGCTCAGGATGGTAGGGATGTTACTTTCGCAACATCAGTCGATTATGATCATGTAGAATTTTTAGAAAAGTCTTATGGATTAACAGTTAAGAATTTTTATCAAGGTAAAGATAATAAAAAGACCAGATATTGGATCAAGCACGGCGATTCCTCCTATAAACATTTGCAAGTGAATGATGTAAATCAAGAATTTTCTCAATCATTTTTAGAAAATTTTGATTTGAGTTCTTTTGATATTATTGCTTTTGCAGACTATAGGTGTGGATTCATCAAAGAAACGTTTATTAAACATGCAACTGATTCTGGAAAGATAACATATGCATCTTCTCAGATTTCTAGTAGAGAGACAAATTATGATCGGTATTTTGATATTGATTATTTGGTTTGTAATGAAGAAGAAGCAAAGTATTCTGGTAGACAACTGAACATTTGCATAACAAAAGGTGATCGTGGATGTGAATTTAATGGTATCTCTTATCCAGCATATCCTCCGGATAAAGTGGTAAATACCATTGGAGCAGGAGATTGTTTCTATGCTGCTCTATTAGCAACTGGTGATCCAGATTATGCTAATAAAAAAGCATCTAAGTTTGTATCTATAGGGAATGAATAAAGAAATTGAAGACTGCTTAGCACTAAACAAAAGTCTAAAAGAGCATAATTTAGTAAAGTTAACCTGGGGAAACGCTAGTGTTCTTTCTGAAGATGGAAAGAGTATTGTTATTAAACCATCTGGAGTCAACTTTTCTAAGTTAACTTTTAGTCAACTTTGTATTATAGATCTCTATAGTGGCAAGTTAGTTTCTGGTATGAAACCATCTGTTGATACTGCAATTCATTTGGAAATTTATAAAGCATTTCCTGAAATTAAATCTATTATTCACAGTCATTCTAAGTTTGCTACTTCTTGGGCTCAGGCATTAAAACCAATTCCTATTTTAGGAACAACACATGCAGATTATTTCTTGGATGATATTCCACTTGCTCGTCAGTTGAAGGAAATTGAATTAGATGAATATGAAAAGAATCTAGGTCAATCCGTAGTAGATTTTTTCCAGAAGAGTAAGATCAATCCCCTCAATATTCCAGCAATTCTTTTACCTGGACATGGTGTTATGGTTTTTTCAGATTCTCCCCAAAGAACCTTAGAGTGTGCTATAGTATTAGAGGAAATTGCTGAGATGGCATATTACACCCAGTCTATTAATCCTCATCTTGAGCAGTCTAAATTAAGTAGAGACCTTTACACTAAACATTTTGAACGAAAGAATGGCATCAACAAATACTACGGACAATAGTTACGGTAGGCAAGAACTTCCTCCTATACTGAAGTGTGAAGAAAAGAGGGAAAAATATTGGGGATACATAACTACAGTATTTGCTACCGAAGACTTTACATTGAAAGAAGTCTTTATGAAAGCAGGTACTCAAAGTAGTATGGAGTATCATGTAAGGAAGGATGAATATTATTATATTCAGTCTGGAAAACTTAAGGTTGGTATGAGAATCGGTCGTGCCAAGAATAAATCTCTTGTTTTGGAAGCAGGAGATGTATTTCATATTTCTCCAGGTCTTATGCATATGCGTATTGCACTAGAGGATACTGTTATAGTAGAATGGTCAAATAAAGACGATGATACTGATTCAAACATCGTTGAAGATGGAAAAACTTACGTATTTGAGGAAAATTAATGAATTACTTGTTTGCTGATACCGCTAATCTTGATGAGATTAAAATTGCGAATGATATGGGCGTTATTCAAGGTGTGACGACCAATCCATCTATTATTGCAAAGGAACCTCAGGGAAGTTTTGATGACTTGATTATGAAACTTGCTGAGTATTGTGGTGCAGAAGATCTATCTTTGAGTGTAGAAGTTTTTGCTGAAGAATATGATGCGATTGTGAAGCAGGCATGTGAGATCTATGAGAAGTTCTCTTCTGTATGTCCTGATTTATATGTCAAAATTCCTGTTGGATTTGATGAACTGAGGGCAATTAAGACGTGCTCTAAGAACGGTGTGAAGATTAATGCTACTATCTGCTATAGTGAGCAGCAACTTATCCACTGTGCCTCTGCAGGTGCTAAGTATGTTTCTTTATTCTACTGTCGTCTAAAGCAACACGGTGGTGATGTAGAGAGAGCTCTGAGACGCACTAAGCAATACATTGAGGTTAATGGTTTAGACACTCAAATCATTGCTGGTAGTATTCGCACACAACAAGACGTGTGTGATGCGTGGGATTATGGTGCTGATATTGTTACCACTGGACTTCCTGTTATTAAAGAGATGGTTTCCCATCCCAAAACAACTGAATCTTATAATGGATTTATGAGTGACTTTGCTGCTTGGATGAAATAATGAAATCTAAACTTACAATCTATAAACCAGAGTATCCTGGTTACGTTGAAAATCCCACTTATGAAAATAACTGTAGGGAGATGATGGGCATTTGGAGAGAGAATGATTGGGTAGATTTTTCTTTTATCTCTAGTGATTATCTCTGGGCAGATAAAGAACAAACATTTCTTTTATGGGATAGAGCAAGAATTGATGATCGACCTGTCCCACCTTTTGTATCTGGATTATTTGCTAATACGGTTCCAGAACACGATCAAATACATGCATGGACATTCTTTTCTAGGCATCCCCGAAAAGTGTGTGAACAGATTGATAAAGGTGTTAAATCTTATGATGACAGACCAATCAAATCAATCTTCATGGGTAAGGTAGAAAATCAAGTTCAAGCAAATGGAAGACTCAACTATGATTGGTCCCAAGGAATAGAAGAATTTGTCATGCCTATTCAGGGAGGAGGTCCACATGCTTATCCATACACACAAGAACAATACCAAGAAAGGTTGGCATCATCTAAGTTTGGATTGCTTCTTCCTGGTTATGGTCCTAAATGTAATAGGGACATTGAATGTATGGCGCATGGAACCGTACCAATTGTTGTGCAGGGATGTGATGTTAAAAATTACCATGAACCTTGGATTGAAGGAGTTCACTATGTGAGTGTAAAAACTCCACAAGAAGTTGATGAAAAATTGAGTTCAATATCTAAGAATGAATGGGAATACATGCACAATGCATGTAGGAGTTGGTATGAAAGGAATGCATCTCCTTTGGGATCATTTAAACTTACTGAAATGTTAATCGAAAAATGGAGTTAAATGCTATGAATTTAATGTGTATGGGTAGTGAATATGGTAAATGGTGTTTTGTTGATAGTCCTGAATTATACAACTCTATTGTTATCAGTGGTGGTGTAGGAGAAGATATTTCTTTTGATGTTGACTTTGCATCAGAATATAATGCAAAGATTTTTTTATATGATCCCACACCTAGAGCAATTCGACATTTTAAAATAGTGTCTGAAAACTTTGGTAATGCTTCTACCATTGATTATGTTGATGGAGGTGATCAACCAATTGAAACCTATGATCTATCAAATTTGACATCCGATAACTTTGTTTATGTTCCATATGCTTTGTGGAATGAAGAAACAACAGTTAAATTTTTCAAACCTTTAAAAGATGAATGGGTCAGTCATTCAATTTCAAATATCAATAGGGGATATGATAAAAAATCTAAAGAGTATATTAAGGTTGAAACAATAAAACTTTCTGATCAAATTAAAGAAATGGATAAACTTCCATCTCTTCTTAAACTTGATATTGAAGGTGCTGTCATGGAAGTGTTGAAAGATTTATTTGAAAGTAAAATTTTTATAAATCAACTTTGTGTTGAATTTGAAGAACTTCAAAATCCAAATTCAGTGAACAGATCTAGAGTTGGTGAAGTTGAAAGATTGTTAAAAGATAATAATTATACTTGTGTTCATTCTGACGGATGGAACGGATGCAATAGACTGTATCTTAAAAATAATTTCCTAAACTCTATTTGATTATGAAAAGATATTGCTTTGATATTGACGGAACTATCTGTAATAATACTTGGGGTAAGTATGAGGAAGCACTTCCTTATAAAAATAGAATAGAATGCGTTAATCAATTATATAATTCTGGAAATTATATTATATACTTTACTGCGAGAGGTATGGGAACCTGCAATGGTGATATTGATAAAGCTTATGAGAAATTGGGAGAATTTACAGAGATTCAATTATCATTATGGGGATGTAAATTTCACGAACTCCGTCTTGGAAAACCAAATGCAGATTACTACATAGATGATAAAGGTATTACCGATGAAGACTACTTTGGAAAACTTTGTCCCTAAAGGTTGGGGATACGAAAAATGGATTGTTAACAATGAAGACTACTGTGGTAAAATACTTTTCTTTGTTAAGGGATTGAAATGCTCCTGGCATTATCATAAAATAAAAAGAGAAACTTTTTATTTACAATCTGGATCTATAAAACTGTTTTATTCATTTAAAGACTCTCTAGAGAGTGCTGATGTTATCACACTACATAAGGGGGATAAGTTTGAAGTTCCTGTAGGTCTTCGGCATCAAATGATTGCTCTTGAAGATACAGAATTGTTTGAATTTTCTACGCAACACATGGATGAAGACTCTTATAGGATAGTAAAAGGAGATTAATGTTGAATCTTATTATTGAATATTTTCAGTCAAGAAATCATATTAGAAATGGAGAATATCTATATTGTCTTCATGAAAACATTGGTATAGATAAAATTGATAATATCTATATTTTTGTAGAGGAAGGTAGTGATTTAAACTTTGACTCTCCAAAAATTAAAAAAATAATTACTAAAGAAAGACCAACGTATCAGAATCTTTTTGAATATTGTAATGAGAATATGAAAGATGAGATTTGTATAGTATCAAATGCTGATATTATTTTTGATGATACTCTTCGATTCTTTAACAGTGTTAATATGGACAAACAGTTTTATGGTTTGAGTAGATGGGAGACATCTACGAGGGATGGTAAGAACTGGGAGATTGAACCATATGATAACTCAGCGTCACAGGATTGTTGGGTCTTCAGGACTCCTGTAGCAACATCTGATAGTATGAATTATACGATGGGTAAACCTGGTTGTGACAACAAAATCTTTTATCATATGAGAGAACTTGGATATACTTGTCGTAATCCTGGTAAGAAAGTAGTTACGATTCACTTCCATATTTCTAATTTTAGAACATATGATATAAGAACTGATAGAGTTCCGGGACCTTATCTCTTAGTTGCTCCTGTGGATAATTTTTCGGGGAAACCAGTTTATATTGATATTGACGGATTTAATGAGCAAGGACAGGCATATATCATACAAAAAAGTAGTGAATAATACAGAGAGGGGCTTGACTCCTCTTTATTTTTGCTATATAATATGTAAAGATTCATTACAAAAAGTAAATGACTGTAACAACTAATGATCGTGGGCAGCAAAATCTATTTGCTAAAGAACCCAAAATGTATATCTCTGAGATAGACGCACAACGTTATGGTTATGAAACATATGCAGAACGTGCAGAGAAACTCAATGGTCGCACGGCAATGATTGGATTTGCCGCAGCACTGGTTTCTTATGCTACGACTGGTAGTGTTTTCTTTTTCGGACTTTTCGGTTTCTGAGTACTTGACAATGTATCAAATCTTGTTTACAATGACTAGCATTGCCTTCTTTGTATTGTTGGCATATTCCGTAGAACAATTATCTGAAACTTACTAATGGACTTTAACGTTACCTTCCGTACTCC
>Ga0115566_10001615_pt1 | contig 19159 bp, 18 predicted proteins | sample COGITO_mtgs_1204_3_FD_87173 | JGI IMG/M metagenome (GOLD analysis project Ga0115566, IMG submission 87173) | Pelagic marine microbial communities from North Sea - COGITO_mtgs_120405 | ecosystem: Environmental > Aquatic > Marine > Epipelagic | place: Germany:Helgoland, sampling site Kabeltonne...
CTCTTGTTCTTATCTTACTCATAGCGTTGCCAATTCTTATTTAATCGGAAAATCGAAGTAGGTATCTGGAAAGGGTTCGTCTGCGAGCATAAAATGCCACCACTCTGTTCGTATCGCCCTGAACCCATGCTTGGTCATGGCTGCGGCCAACAGACTCCTATTAGCCCGCGCCTGTGCAGTTAGGTTCAGATTACTTGGCCAGGATACTGGATCGAAAAAATCCCATGGACTACCCATATCGAGCTCCTCCCCCGTATCCCCATCGACCAGCGTCAGATCGATAGTACTCCCTCTAGTGTGACCCGAGCGCGCCGAGATATACCCTTCACTGAACAGGATGTCCTTTGCCACAGCGGGGTAGAAAACTGCCTTCATCTTGGTATCGTCCAAGTCTTGAGCCCAACGCACGAAATGATCCACCGCCTGTTGCGGGCGATAGGCATCGAACACCTTCAAACCAAGACCAAAGGCCGTAACTTCCGCCTGCACCTTGGCGAGTGCTTCGGCGGCCTCTCTGGTCATGAAGACCCGCTCGGCATGATAGCCATCGACTACGCTGCCTACGAAATTGTTCGCGCTGAAATAACGCAGTTCAACCTGAATACCTGGTATGAATGCCTGAAGTTCTACAAATTCCTCTGGAACCTGAGCATCGCCATTCTGGGCAATTGCTCGCTGCCCTCCCTGCAGAATGCACAACACTAGCAGCAGGCCGAAAATGCTCTTTACTGACCTCAACTTATTGTATTTTATGTATATTTTTAAATTCATGAACGCTCGCCTCCAGCACTGCCCATCAGTTTAATCTATCCTCGGCTTGAAAACTCTGGTAATTCTGGTGCCTTCAAGTATTTCGGAATAGAATAGGCGCCCTTTCCAAGGTCATTCCTTGACAGTATACCTAGAAAAACAAACTAATTAGCGCCGGCGATATATAGTTAGAAGTGGCACTTAGTAATTATTGACAGTTAACCCTGCACCTTCAGACTACAATAATGAACCCTGAACAACCGAAGAATCAATAGGCAGGCTGATGAGAGCTAAACAAAAAACAATCGGCCTGTTGGGCGGCATGAGCTGGGAATCCACGGCCAGCTACTACCGTGATCTTAACGAGGGCATCAAGGCCGAACTCGGAGGATTACATTCGGCAAAAGTTTGCCTGGTGAGCGTCGACTTCGAGGAGATCGAGAAATTACAACATATTGACGATTGGGACGGAACGGCTGTCATTTTGGCCGAGGCTGCTATGGCTATCGAGAAGGCTGGTGCCGATTTCCTTTTAATCTGCACCAACACTATGCACAAGGTAGCTCCACAGATTCAACAGAAGATATCCATACCCATCCTCCACATTGCGGATGCGACCGCCGAACACCTCAGTGCTGACGGCATTAAGAAAGTAGGTCTGCTGGGCACGCGCTTCACCATGGAGCAAGACTTCTACAAGAAGCGGATATCCGAGAACTATGACATCGAAGTTTTGGTGCCCGAAGAAGCCGATCGTGCCGATATACATGATGTTATCTATAAGGAACTCTGCCTGGGCATCATCGATGAAGAATCCCGTAGCAGATATTTGAAGATTATAGATAGCCTCGCACAGAGCGGCGCAGAAGCTGTTATTTTAGGCTGCACCGAGATAGCGTTACTGGTTCAGCAGGAACACACGGCTATACCGCTCTACGACACCACAGCCATACACGCCGAACGGGCAATAAAAGAAGCGCTGTCGCATTAGAATCACAGCGACTACAAACGAGATACAGAATTAAAAGACTATGGATGAAGTAATAATAGAGACCGCAACCGTTGCCATGGCAACCTTCTTCGCCACCATCGGTCCGCTCGATGTGGCTGCCGTCTATGCCGGTCTCACAGCTACGGAAACACCCAAGCGCCGTCGCAGCATGGCAATTCGGGGAACGCTAATCGCGACCGGCATTCTAGTATTATTTGCCCTCATCGGAGAATATCTACTCGCCGGTCTCGGCATCTCCCTCGCAGCCCTGCGCACTGGCGGCGGGATCTTGCTCCTGTTAATCGGTATCGACATGGTTTTCGCGCGCACATCTGGCAGCACCTCCACCACCGAAGAAGAAGAACAGGAGGCTTTGGGCAAACGCGATATCGCTGTGTTCCCCCTGGCCACGCCGCTAATTGCTGGGCCAGGGGCCATGGGAGCCGTAATCCTGCTCATGGCTAACAGCGAAGGCGATCTCGTACTGCAGTTCACCGTGGTAGCCTCTCTACTCGCGATCATACTACTTACCTTCATCATGCTATTACTTGCCTCAAGAATACAGCAACTGTTTGGGGTAACCGGCATGCATGTTGTAACGCGCGTATTCGGTGTATTGCTATCGGCGCTCGCCGTACAGTTTATTTTTGACGGCATCGCACAGAGCGGCCTGTTGTCCGGCTCTTGAGATTCGGTGTACTAAAAAACGAACCGCCGTATACCCAAAAAATATCCGATGCCCCAGCTCAGTGAAGAAGTGAAATCCTAGAATGAAATAGAGGAGCACCTCATGCAAGTCAAAATCGCCGAAAGCCTGGAGGAACTAAGACTCATAGCGCCGGTGTTGCTGCAACTTAGACCACAGTATTCTTCAGACAGCCTCATCGCGCAGATTCAATCACAGCAGAAAGATGGCTACCGCATTGCCTACGTCCAAGAGGGTGCAGATGTCCTCTGCGTAGCCGGTTTTCTGCTTGGACAGAAGCTTGCCTGGAAGAAACATATCTATGTCGATGACCTCGTCACCTGCGAGGCACATCGCTCCAGCGGCGCAGGGAAAGTCCTTGTCGACTGGCTCAAACAACATGCCAAAGAGAATGGCTGCCAACAACTTCACCTGGACTCCGGCGTCACACGCTACGGGGCTCACAAGTTCTACCTAAGAGAAGGCTTCGATATTACCAGCCATCATTTTGCGGTTGTGCAACTCGATGCTTATTAGGGAAGAAACTAAAGATGACTTTGCCCACATCGAAGCCATCCATCTGGCTGCGTTTCCCGGCGCTGGCGAGAGTCAGTTAGTTGCTGCGCTGCGTAAAAACGCAAAGACTCTACTCTCTCTTGTCGCGGTAGTAGATGGCCGGCCGGTAGGTCATATTCTTTTCTCGCCAGTCACCCTGGACTCTACTGCCTCATTAAGACTAATGGGATTGGCACCAATGGCAGTCCTTCCAGAATTGCAAAGAAAGGGTATCGGTAGCGCCTTGGTTGAAGCCGGGCTCAAGCTGTGCCGGAAATCGAACATTGGTGCCGTAGCTGTTCTTGGGCATCCTGAATACTACCCTAAATTTGGATTCGAGAATTCTAGAAAGTTTAATCTCAAATCTGACTACGATGTGCCAGAGGATGTATTCATGATTGCAGAACTAGAAAATGGCTTTCTAGAAAATCGCAGTGGCACGATCTCCTATCACGAAGAATTTAATAAATTGTAAGAGCGCTCCATCGATATCCCAAATAGCTTAAACGACAGACCCAGCAACACCATTGAGCTTTTCTTCCCGCTGTCATAGAGTCAGGCATTGGTCTATTCCGGATTGATCCATACGATTACCTAAGGAGAACTAACGCGTGCTATTTAAAAGTAAACATCCAGATCTGGAAATTCCAGACTCAGACCTCTGCTCTGTGGTTCTTACTCGCGCCAAAGAGTTGGGAGACAAGCCTGCCCTCGTCGATGGCTCAACAGGAAGGACGCTCAGTTATACGCAACTGACAAAGCAGATCCAGCACTTTGCCGCCGGGCTTGATCAGCGCGACTTTAAGAAAGGCGACGTCTTCGCTACATTCATCCCAAATGCGCCCGAATATGCCGTGGCGTTTCTCGGTGTCGCTGCCGTAGGCGGGATCAACACCACCGTAAATTCCCTGTATTCGACTAGCGACCTGATCCATCAGTTCACCGATTCCGGCGCACGTTTCCTGCTCACTATTCCGGAATTCCTAGATCGCGCACTCCCTGCCGCCAGGGAAACTGGCATAGAAGAAATCTTTGTCCTAGGCGACAGCAGCGGCATCGAAGGAGTTACCCCATTCTCCGACCTACTCAATAATACTGGCGATGCGCCCTCCGTCACTATCAAACCCAAAACAGATCTAGTCGCGCTGCCCTATTCCAGCGGCACGACCGGTCTATCGAAGGGAGTCATGCTCACTCACGAGAACCTAATCTCGAATATGATTCTCTCCTGCCAACCAAACCCGATAGATGAAAGCGACAGCATGATTGGCGTGCTCCCCTTCTTTCATATCTACGGCATGGTCTTGATACTCAATCTGTCAATCTATAGGGGAGCCACCCTGGTAACGATGCCTCGATTCGATATCGAACAGTTCTTGCAGATAGTGCAGGACTATAAGATCACCTGCCTCAACCTCGTCCCTCCAATCGTTCTCGCACTGGCGAAACATCCTGTCGTTGATAACTATGATGTTTCGAGCGTTAGAGTTATCGGTTGTGGCGCCGCTCCCCTGGGCGAGGATCTAGAGACGGCCTGTTCGGCCAGACTGAATTGTCAGATCTACCAGGGCTATGGCTTAACGGAAGTGTCTGGCGCATCCCATGTAAACCCTGCCGCCGAGTCAGCCGGGAAGTCCGGTTCAGTGGGCCCAGTATTGCCGAATACGCTTTCCAAAATTATAGATACTGAAACCGGTGCTGAACTGGGCCCTAACGAAAGAGGCGAGGTGTTAATCTATGGCCCCCATGTGATGGCGGGCTATCTAAACAATGAGGAAGCGACTGCGAACACAATCGATGCCGATGGCTGGTTTCATTCTGGCGATATCGGCTATGTCGATGATGATGGTTTTTTCTATATCGTCGATCGCGTGAAGGAGCTTATCAAATACAAAGGCTATCAGGTCGCTCCCGCCGAACTGGAGGCCTTATTACTCAGCCATGAATCTATCGCCGATGCGGCCGTAATTCCAAGCCCTAACGAGGAAGCCGGGGAGATACCCAAGGCCTTTGTCGTCTTAAAGGAAGAGATTTCTCCCGAGGAAATCATGCAATGGGTAGCCGAGCAGGTAGCACCCCATAAAAAGATTCGGCTCCTCGACATCGTCTCTGAAATCCCAAAGGCCGCCTCTGGAAAAATTCTTCGCCGAGTGTTGGTAGAGCAGGAGCGAGTACGGCTGGCAAAAAATGCCTAAGCATTGAGGGATTCACTCATGCCAATTCAATCCTGAATTGGCTATAATCCTGCTCCCAGCAATTATGCAGGCCCTATCTTCCATGTCATCAAGTAACAAAGTCGGCTTCGTCTCTCTAGGATGTCCAAAAGCACTAGTAGATTCCGAGCGCATCCTCACGCAACTAAAATCTGACGGCTACGACATCGTGCCCAGTTACGACGACGCTGACCTTGTAGTGGTGAATACCTGCGGCTTCATCGATAGTGCGAAACAGGAATCTCTGGACGCCATCGGCGAGGCTATTGCCGAGAATGGCAAGGTACTGGTTACCGGTTGCATGGGAGCGCAGAGTGAAATTATCACCAATGCACACCCCAAAGTCTTGGGAGTAACGGGACCGGCCGCCTACGAACAGGTCGTGAATCAGGTGCATAACTTTCTTCCACAGAATAAGTCTCATGATCCCTTTATCGATCTCGTGCCTGCACACGGCATCAAACTAACACCCAGACACTACGCCTACTTGAAAATTTCTGAAGGATGCAATCATCGCTGCAGCTTCTGCATCATCCCTTCGATGCGTGGCGACCTCGTTAGTCGCCCAGTTGGCGATGTACTCGATGAGGCAGAGAGACTAGCCAACGCTGGCGTGCGAGAACTATTGGTCATCTCTCAGGACACCAGCGCCTACGGCGTAGATACCAAATATCAAACCGGTTTCTGGCAGGGACAACCAGTCAAGGCGAGCATGCAGGGACTGTGCGAGGCTCTCGCACAGCTAGGCATCTGGGTTCGTCTGCACTATGTCTATCCCTATCCCCACGTGGACAAAATTATCCCCCTGATGGCCGAAGGGAAAATTTTGCCCTATCTGGATATACCCTTCCAGCACGCGAGCCTGTCCGTACTGAAGGCGATGAAGCGACCCGCCGCAACCGAGAAGACCTTAGACAGGATTCGCACATGGCGCGCACTCTGTCCCGACATCACACTGCGTAGCACCTTCATAGTAGGATTCCCGGGTGAGACCGATGCCGATTTTGAAGAACTCCTGCAATTTCTGCAGATCGCGCAGCTAGATCGGGTAGGCTGCTTTCAATATTCCCCCGTCGAGGGCGCCGCTGCCAATGATCTCGACAATCACGTTCCCGAAGAATTGAAACAGGAACGCTGGGAACGCTTCATGGAAACACAGCAGGAAATTAGTACACAGAAATTACAGGCAAAGATCGGTCAGAAACTGGAAGTATTAGTAGATGAAGCCAATGCGGAAGGTATTGTTGCGCGGTCTGCTGCAGACGCGCCTGAGATCGACGGCAATGTATTCTTGGAGCCCGACCCACGGGTCGAAGCTGGAGACTTTATCCAGGTTAAGATTCATGATGCTGACGAGTACGATCTATATGGCGCTGTTGCTGACTAGTCACTAGGTAAAGAAGCCTGCCAATAGGCCTCAGACCTAGCGAGAACCCGAAAAAGCAAGTAGTCTAAAGATATTACTGTGTGTCAAACGGCTCTAAAAGTTTCCTATGCCTTCACCCCGCCTTCAGATCATTTTTCTGATTTGCCTGTTCTCTGCAAACAGTCTCGCACAGACAAATACTGTTGCCTCTCAGAATGACCCCGCCCCCGAAATCCTCGACAAGAACAAAGCGATTGAAACCTACAGAAGTTCCAAGCCTAGAGATTTAACCGTTCTAGTCGAGACTCTTGCTGCAGAAGAAATAGACAGAGCTGTTCTAAACCGGCTAATGCAAGAGATAAGCAGCGAGCCAGAAAACACGCAGGCCCGTATCGGCCTCAATGCGGATCAGCTGCAGGAGATATTCATTACTATTTCCAATGCCCGCGGCTTTATCAACGGCAGCGAATTACAAAATGTTCAAGCGATGTGCAGCGCGTGGGAGTCGTCTTCAGAACTGGGTGAAGAGCGCATAGTCGAGGCGCTTGCAGCCTATAAGGCACGAGAACAACTTACCAAAAGATTTATTGCCAAGTACTATCGCGTGGTATTGCATGATATCGAATCGCTACTGGATGAAACTTCTCTGTCTCGATTCAACGCCTACATGACCGACAGACGCCGACGATTAGCCAATGCTGGCATAAGATCTGGGGGCGCTCCGGTGCAGAATATCAGCGCCGGTACTGATACTATCGCGTTCCACTGCCGCTAGAACATTAACATTACTATTGGAGTTAAGCTGTGAGTTATAAGTGTTTCGACGTAACCGTTAAGAATAAGATCGCCCATATCGTTCTGAATCGCCCCGAAAAAAGAAATAGTATGATTCCTGAATTTTGGGATGAGTTACCCGACATAGTAAGAGAGCTCGATGGAAATGCACAGGCACGCGTCATCGTTATTTCATCTACTGGGCCTCACTTCACATCTGGCATCGACACAGCGGTATTTAGTAACAATGCCGAACCCAGTGACGACCCAAAAGTTATAGAGAAACAAAACCGGGTTCATGGCGCAAAGCTGTATGACACGGTCAATTACCTGCAACAAACCTTTACCTGTCTCGAGGAATGCAGGGTCCCGGTACTAGCGGCTATACAGGGCGGTGTCATCGGTGGTGGCGTCGATCTAATAACTGCATGCGATATGCGCTACATGACCGCCGACAGTTTCCTGACTATCTTCGAAATCAATATCGGGATGACGGCAGATGTTGGCACCTTCCCGCGTATTACAAAGCTGTTACCAGAAGGTGTGGTCAAAGAACTCGCCTATACAGGTCGCCGCATGTCGGCAGTCGAGGCAAAGTCACTTGGCTTTATAAACGCTATTTTTGCAGATCAAGAATCGCTGCTGCTTGAGGTAATGAAAATCGCCGAACAGATAGCGAACAAAGCACCGCTGGCCATTTATGGCAGCAAACGCATTATCAATTATTCACGGGATCACAGTACGGCAGACGGCCTAGACTATATCGGCATCTGGAATGCGAGCATGTTGCAGAACGCCGAGATAATGGAAGCGATGACCGCGGCTTCCGAGAAACGAGCCGCGGAGTTCGTAGATATTCCGGCGAAGCGAAAGAAGATGGGCACTGGCATTGTCGATTAAGACAGGGCTATTGGCCCAAGCGTAGCTGTCGAACACACAACTCGGCAACATTCCAAAATCAACCGCTGTGATCCAATTACTGTTAATCACTCGTATAAAGGATACAGTTAACAATAACAAAGAGAACGAAGCGTTCCGGAAACCAGCCCATGATTAAACCTATTATCGGCATACTCATAGTTCTAGTAATTAGTGGCGCAATCGCCCTCGCTGGCAGTCAAGGCAGCATAGCGGCTGGTGAGATACCATTATTCCTTGTGTGTGCCAGCGTTGGCTTTATACTGCACTGGATAATCTTCATCCCTTCGTATATCTATCAGACGGAACATTATTTCGATCTGACCGGGTCGATCTCCTACATATCGACCATCGCCGTTGCCCTCATCTTTCACCCAGATATGGATACCCGCAGCCTAGTGGTTTGCACTCTAATTGCTATCTGGGCGATACGGCTAGGCAGTTTCCTGTTTATGCGAGTTAAGAAAGACGGTAAAGATCGACGCTTCGATGAGATCAAAACCAAATTCTTCCGCTACATGTTTACCTGGACACTGGGTGGAGCCTGGGTGTTCATCACCATGGCTGCCGGATTAGCGGCGATAACTGCAGTAACTCAAGTTGCATTGGATGTGTTCTTCTACGCGGGTGTTGCTCTGTGGATACTAGGCTTTGGTATCGAAGTAGTTGCTGACAGACAAAAATCTTTATTCCGGAAAAATCCGGACAATAAGGAAAAATTTATAACAGAAGGTTTGTGGTCGGTTTCTCGTCATCCGAATTACTTCGGTGAGATCATACTCTGGATTGGCATAACCGTAATCGCTCTACCAACATTGATTGGATGGCAATATGTCACACTTATATCGCCAATATTTGTGGCCCTACTGCTGATTAAGATAAGCGGGGTCAAGCTGTTGGAAGAAAGTGGACTGAAGCGTTGGGGAGACAACCCTAACTATGTTGAATATGTCGCCAACACTCCTACACTAGTACCGTTCTTGGGAAAAACTACCGGCGCAAAATAGCAGCACTTGAGGGGCATCTTCACGCCCCTTAATGTTTACAGTCTTAGTCGCTACTCTTCAGCGTCGTCGCATTCCTCTGCATCCACGACCGCCTTCCTTCGTAGTAAACGGGATATTGTGTCGTCTAAATCGGGCTTCTTTTTTGGCTCGTCGCTTTCAGGCTCTGAGTGTGCTTCGTTATCTTTTTCGTTACCTGTCATATTTTACTACTCCTGATCTATCGCTATTCTGCTACCTAACTCGGAGCTTGTCCTAGTAGATTACTCGCGCGAGCAGAGCACTTTTTCTACGCGTTTGACAAACACAACAGCAATTCGACTGGATATCCAGTAATTTTGAATCACTAAGCCGACAGGAATCTATAGTCCAGTATCGCAGCTTGCACCAGAAGTTGGATTACTCTAAGTTATCGCGGCTAAGGAGAGAACATGAGCTGGCAAGACGAAGTAGATGAATTAAGGCGCCGCGAAAAACTGGCGGCCGCCATGGGCGGCGAAGAACGCATTGCGCGCCAACATGACAACGGGCGACTTACCGTTAGAGAACGCATCGACGCCCTCGCCGACAGCGGCTCATTTCATGAGATTGGCGCATTGGCAGGCAAGGCTAATTACGGCGATGACGGTCAGCTAGAAGATTTTACGCCCTCAAATTTTGTCCTTGGCACAGCCCGAATTAACAGCAGACGGGTAGTCATCGGCGGTGACGACTTCACCGTTCGCGGTGGTGCCGCCGACGCCAAGATTGGCGACAAATCGGGTTATGGGGAGCGCTATGCCCTGGAGATGCGCCTACCTCTGGTTAGACTCATCGATGGCAGCGGCGGTGGCGGCTCCGTGAAGACACTGGAAATGGTTGGTCACTCCTATGTCCCCGCGCTGCATGGCTTCGAGACCACGATGCAGCTCATGGGGCATGTTCCCGTTGTCTGCGCGTGTATGGGCTCGGTAGCTGGCCTTGGCGCGGTACGCACAACCATCTCTCACTTTTCTCTGATGATTAAAGACACTAGCCAGTTGTTTGTAGCTGGCCCTCCCGTCGTTGAACGCGGGTTTGGCAAACCGATAGAGAAGAACGATCTTGGTGGCTCCGCTATTCACGCAAATGGCAGCGGCGCCGTCGATAATGAAGTCGAAACAGAACAGGAGGCATTCGCTACTATTGCGCAGTTCCTCTCCTACTTACCACAGAATGTTTGGCAAGCACCTCCCCGAATAAAAAATTCAGACTCCATAGAGCGCAGAGACGAATCCCTGCTTTCCGCCATACCTAGAGACAGGCGACAGATGTACCAGATAAGGGATATCATCAATTCGGTAGTCGATCTCGATAGCTTCTTTGAGATAAATCCAAACTATGGAGAATCGCTAGCTGTAGGGCTGGCACGCCTGAACGGATATGCCGTCGGTATCATGGCTAATGACACCCATCACCATGGCGGCGCCGTGAATGCCACCGCATCGGAGAAGATGATGCGTTTCGTGGATCTGTGCGATACCTTCCATATCCCCGTTCTCAATCTGGTAGACAATCCAGGTTTCCTGATCGGCAGGAAGGCGGAAGAGGAAGGCACTGTGCGACTGGGCAGTCGCGCCCTGATGGCCTGCTACCAGGCTTCAATACCCTGGGTCTCTGTCATAGTGCGTCGCTGTTATGGTGTCGCTGGCGCCGGGCACGGCAATGCCGACCGACTCAACCTACGCTATGCCTGGCCTTCCGCTGACTGGGGCTCCCTGCCAATAGAGGGCGGTGTCCAGGCGGCATATCGCCGAGATATCGAATCCGCGGACGACCCCGCTGCCCGACGGCGTGAATTAGAAGATATGTTAGAGCAATATCGATCACCCCTTAGGACGGCCGAGGCATTCGGCATCGAAGAAATTATAGACCCGCGAGATACGCGGCCACTGCTATGTGAGTGGATCGAACAGGCTTATGAATTGCTGCCAAGCCAGCTCGGTCCTAAATCCCGTACGCCCCGTCCTTAAACCCACTTTCGACTTTCTCTTCGAGTCAGCTACAAGGGGGTCGGCTTTCTGACATGACTTTATCTAAGCTTTTTTGTGCCTGCTTCGGATTAGCCAGATCCTGAACCTCTAACATTTCGCATTCATCCTCCACCATCTGCTCGATAGTAACCGGATAAAATTTGCAGTCATCTGGACGATCGAGATAGATATCGCAGGTATACCTATCTTGATTCGGCACCTGCCTTAGCCATGGACAACGTCCCATCTGCTCGCCGGTGTCAGGATTCTTCCAAATTTCCCCATCGCGCACATATTTAGAGAGGTCGGGCCTGAAGGTCTCCCACAGTTCTAGCTCCGCTTCCGATACAGACAGGCCGTCACCGCCATACTTCGTGCAGCATTTTCCGCACTGATTACATTCTTTCAAGGCTAAGCTTCGCTTCCGATTATGCGTCGATGCAATTGAAGGTTCCCGATCACATCTACGGGGGAAAGAGCTGCTGGCTAACTACAGGGCTCTTCGTGCGTCTGTAATTAGCTGAGGGTATGCATGAGTTCAATAGTGACAACAGCCAGACTAATCTGCCCGCTCGACACGTATCAGGGCACCGTCTTCCTCATCGGTAAGCACGTAGAGGTATCCGTCTGGCCCCTGCATAACATCTCTTACGCGGTGTTTGAGTTCGGTCAACAAACTCTCGCGGCGAATCTCCTGGCCTCTACTATTGAAAACGATGCGCTGCAGATGACCCGTACCTGGAATTCTCCCCTCCATCATAGAGCCTACGAATAGATTCCCCTGCCACTCGGGAAAATGTTCTCCGCTATAAAAAGTCAATGCAGAAGGCGCTATCGAAGGCCACCATACTACCGTGGGGCTCTCGAACTCTTCTCTCCAGGGTGTCTGCGAAACCCAATCGCCCCGATAATTTCGGCTATAGGAGGCCAACGGCCAGCCGTAGTTCTTACCCGGTTCGATTATATTCGCCTCATCGCCACCCTGCGGACCGTTCTCACTAGCCCAGAGCTGACCCGTCTCGGGGTGCAATGCGATACCTAATTGATTGCGATGGCCTACCGAATAAACCTCCGGCAGGAATTCATCCGAGTCGACGAAGGGGTTGTCATCGGGAGCGCTGCCGTCGGCGTTCAGCCGCAATAACTTGCCGTAGTGCACCTCGGGATCCTGGGCGTATTCGCCGGTGCCGAGAAAGACATAGGAGCCGCCCACCGACATCATCAATTTGCCATCGGGAGCGAACATCAATGCCGAGGCGGCGATACCGCTATCCACGCCCTTCGCAACGAAAATTTCTTCCACGTTTTCCAGATTGTCTTCTACCAATCGGCCACGAACCAGGCTCACTGCCTGATTCGGCTCCCCCTCGTGCATGATTGCTTTGGTATAGGTCATGTAGACGATCTGATCGTCGTCGGGATGCACCGCAACCGCCATCAAGCCGGCGCGAAAGACTGCCGAATACACCTCGGGCACGCCAGGTATGTCTCTCTCTAGCAGTTTTCCATCGCGAATCACTCGCAACTTACCGGTATAGCGCTCAGTAATGAGGATATCGCCGTTATCGCGAAACGCCATGGCCCATGGATTAGCGAGCCCTGTCGCAATGGGCACTAATTTCACCTGATCTATCTCAAAGGTTGGCACTAACAGGGGTTCGGTAATAGAGGGCGGTGCGACGAAGGCGCTCTGAGCAAATGCAGATACTCCCCAGACCAGAGAGACAGTAAGCAGAGGCAGCGCTAGAATTTTTCTTATAGTCATAACTTTTCCTATTGTACGAATCTTCTTTTTAACTACTTATCAGTGCCTATGACCCGGCCCATGCTCAGCAGCGACGGCGTCGTAGTGCAAGCGAATTAAGTCTCTGCCAAAATCGCCATCGAAGTCACGCCAGACCAGGTGAATATGATTGGCATCGTTCTGAGTATTGTCGTACTCGATTAAGAAGCTGACTCCCTGCACGCGATAATAGTGCGCGTCGCCCCGCTCCATGCCGCCTATCCAGGCAAATTTAACATCGTCTATGCCGTCATCTATTATCTGCTGCATTCTCGCGACTGCAACCGTCTCTGCCTGCGCAGAGGCGACTTCCGAAATAATCTCCAGCAGCATCTCCTGCTGCGCTGACTCCAATAGACCATAGGCTATGCCTAAGTCTTCGAGTGCCACTATTTCCTTCTGTGCAGCGCTAAAAATATCACGGGGAGCGTCGCCAGGAATCAGAGCGGCACGCAATTGAGCTGCGCTCAGAGATTTCACCAGGCGCCTTCCCGCATCTTCTTCTGCCGCCAGCACGCGAGTTCCCAGCTTATCCCCGCTGCGCACCTCGGCCGGATTACTACCAAAGAACTGCGGCGTACTCGCGATGCCAGCACCCTCAATGAATGTCCAGTTAAACGCGAGGTGGTGTCCCTCATAGCGAATCCCCCAGGCGCCCTGCATAGCGGGCTCACCGAACACAGTAAGATAGTAAAGATCAGGGTCGCGCACGAACCGACCATTTGGCTCCAACATGGCAAGCACATTTTCCAGGTCACGCACGCTCTCGGTTTTCTGAAATCCTTTGGCACTGAAAAGCGTCTGCAGCAGCTCCCTTGCAGCGACTAGTTGCGCTGCTTCTAATTCATTCAGCGCAATGCCCTGTCGGGCGCGCGGAATAAAATGCCAATTTATGCGTTCTTCAGAGCCAAATTCGTAAGTCGCCTGCTCCCGCTGCGCAGTATCTAGACTCCCTATGAACTGCCTGCTCGCATCGACAATAGCCTCACTCAATTCAAGTTGAGCTTGCTGCGCCACAAGCGGCGAAGTTATGAGAAGAAGCAATGAAACAGTGAACCCAAGAGAAAGGCGTCGTAATTGGGGAAGAAACATGGAGAGACTCCGGCTTTTTATAAATATTGACTACGGCCTGCCACAGAGAATAAACCTGCAACCTGCAACCGTCCAGTGGGCAATTTTTAGGAAGAATAGAGTCGGGAATTGTCAGCGCTGACAATTTCTGCGATAAAGGCTGTTTTTCGCAAGGGAATAACGACATGAAGGCGGTAAGAATCAAGGAGCATGGCGGTTCCGAGGTCATGAGCTACGAAGACGTAGAACAACCACAAGCCACTGCCAGCGAAGTACTCATTAAGGTTGAAGCGGCAGGCATCAACTATATTGACACCTACCAGCGTTCGGGCCTCTATCAGATCTCTTTGCCCGCGACTCTGGGACTCGAGGCGAGTGGCACGGTTGCACAGATCGGCAGTGACGTGAGCCGCTTCCAGGTTGGTGATCGAGTCGCCTATACCAACGTCCTCGGTGCCTATGCAGAATACGCCTCCGTCGATCAGGATAAAGTCGTCAGTATTCCAGACGCGGTCTCATTCGAAGAAGGTGCGGCAGCCATGCTCCAGGGCTGCACGGCGCACTACCTGTCACAATCCACCTACCCGATTAAGCGTGGCGATAGCTGCCTGATTCACGCGGCAGCTGGCGGCGTAGGTTTGATTCTGATCCAGATGGCAAAGAATGCCGGCGCCTACGTTATCGGCACCGTCTCTACCGAAGAGAAAGCCGAATTGGCCAGAGCCGCTGGAGCGGACGAGATCATACTCTATACCCAGACCGACTTCGAAGCCGAAGTTAAGCGTATTACCGATGGCAAGGGTGTGAATGTAGTCTATGACTCGGTTGGAAAAACCACATTCGAAAAGAGCATCGACTGTTTGCAGCGCTTTGGCTACATGGTACTTTACGGCAACGCGAGCGGGCCGGTCACAGAGTTCAATCCAGCCACACTGGGGCCTAAAGGCTCTCTTTTCCTCACACGACCCACGCTATTCGACTACACCGCCGACCGGGAGAGCCTGGAATGGCGAAGTGGTGATGTGTTTAAATGGATAGCCGAAGGCAAGCTAACACTTCGCCTGGAACATTTTTTTGCACTAGCAGATGCACAAGAGGCTCATGATGCCTTAGAGGGCCGCAAGACCACGGGCAAGATAATTCTCAAACCCTAGACTATTAATCTTCGACACAAAGAATTAGATTTAATTTCACAAAGGTAAATACAATGCAAAGACTTAGAATATTTCTAACTGCCGCAGCACTTGTTTTATTTTCGACAAGTCTGCTTGCTCAAGCTATCGATCTCGGCCGCGGCGAACTGCCGGTAACAGTGCCTGCCAACTACGATGCCGGTACGCCGGCACCGCTTATCGTGTTGCTGCACGGCTACACATCGAGCGGAGCGAGTCAGGACAGATACATGGGCTTCAGCTCCATTGCAGACAAATACGGTTTCCTCCTAGTCGCCCCCGATGGTGACAAGGAAGCTGGCGGCGACGAGAATCGCTTCTGGAATGCCTCTTCGGCGTGCTGCAACTTCTATCAATCAGATGTAGACGATTCCGCCTATGTTCTCGACATCATTCAGACCGTAAAGGCCGACTTCAATGTCGACCCGAATCGCGTCTATCTGGTAGGGCATTCGAATGGAGGCTTCATGCCTTACCGCGCGGCCTATGATCATTCCGAAACTATTGCTGCCATAGCCAGCCTGGCAGGTGCCAGTCATATTGACGACCGGCCCGCACCAGCCAATCCTGTACATGTGCTCCAGATTCACGGCACGAATGACGGCACTATCGCCTACAACGGCGACGATATAGCTGGCAATGCATATCCTAGCGCCCATGACACCGTCGCTCAGTGGGCCGAATATAACGGTTGTGAGGCTCAGGCCAATGAGCGCGAGCTACGCGATCTCGTAGCCAACCTGGAGGGTCATGAATCTTCGGTAGAGGTATTTAACCAGGGTTGTAAGACAGGCGGTTCCAGCGAGCTCTGGACGATATCAGATGGCTCCCATGTGCCATCATTTTCAGACAGTTTCGCTGCACAGGTTGTAGAATGGTTGCTAGCTCATCCGAAGAGCTACGGCAGCTTCGCCGACTAAAGCGGCACAAGTCTGCAGTAATCAGAAACCACAGGGCTGCACAGTAGGGCCTTGTGGTTTTTTTATGCCTGACGCAACACCTAAACAGTTCAAGTCTGGCGGGCCGCTGTCGGTTGATTTCAGTTAAAGTGACATTAACTATTTGACGCCGCTACGTTATGCTTGGGAACAGTCACAAATCAAACAGGACAGGAAATGACCAGTAGACGCGCCTTAATCAAAGCCATCGCCGCGACACCGCTTCTCGGGGCATGCAGCACTGGCCCAGTTACCTCGACGCGCAACTTTACGCCCTCCGGGCTACCTCTGCGCAGGGTCAAAGTTTCCGCAGATAGAGTGATCCGAACTATTGCCGGTTCCAGACCGTTTCGCCCGTCCGGCTTCCGACTCGAGGCAGAATCGTTTGGAAGTCAGACCGTCATTCATAACTACGGCCACGGTGGCGGAGGCATAACACTCTCTTGGGGTACCTCGCACCTGGCGATGGAGCTGGCACAGCAAAGTTCTCATCGTCGCTGTGCCGTTCTCGGTGCGGGCGCGGTAGGTCTAGCCTCGGCGCGTCTACTGCAAGATCGCGGATGGGACGTCACTATCTACAGCAAAGACCTGTCTCCCAACACCACTTCGAATATTGCCGGCGGCCAGTGGTCGCCAACATCCGTCTATGATGATGACAAGCTGACGTCACAATTCGAAGCGCAATTCGAATCTGCAATGCGTCATTCCTACCGTTATTTTCAGAACCTCGCCGGAACCAGATATGGCGTTCGCTGGATCAGCAACTACTCGATAGCAGATCAACCGACAACTGATGACAACTTTAACGATCGCTATGCGCAGATGTATCCCCAACTACGCGACCTAGCACCAAACCAGCATCCATTCCCTGCGGATTATGTGCGGCACTACAATACGATGTTGATCGAGCCGGCAATCTACCTTCCTGCCATGATGCAGGACTTTTATGCCGCTGGAGGCAAGATCGTTATCCGAGAGTTTAAGGGACAAGACGATGCCTTAAGCCTCTCCGAGCAGGTGATCATCAACTGCACAGGCCTAGGCTCGAAGAATATTTTTCAGGACGATGAATTGATGCCCATAAAGGGGCAGCTTAGCTTCCTGCTGCCACAGGAAGAAATTGACTATATGACCATAGGCAACGGCGGTCTGTATATGTTCCCGCGTAAGGATGGAATCCTGCTGGGCGGAACGTTTAAGCGCAACGACTGGACAACTACTCCCGATCCGGAGGACACACAACGCATCATCGCCGGTCATAAAGAGTTTTTTGCAGCGATGGATGACCCCTGGCCTTGAGCTACTATCAGGTTACTCTCTAGACAAATTTCCAGACAAAAAAAACGGCGGCGTCTTCTATCTGTCCGATTGACTGGAAGCAGATGCAGTACACCACCGCATACAAGGGCACATAAAAGCACCTAAGGAGATTGCAAACAAAGGACAGCGGCCCGAATCCCACTACTAAAAGCTAACCGCTGCACAGTGTGTTGCATAACAATGATGCTATCTTAGCCAAGGCTGATAAATAGGTAAAACGAGTAATATCGATAGCATTGATCGAAAAATACGATCACGCTCCTCTTTAGCGAACCCGGGTTTAAGCCCCTTATTTAATAGACTTTTTGTGTTTTTCCCATTAATCTGCTTCAAACAAATCAATAAGAAGAGCACGCTATGAGACCCACTTCTATCTCTGTATTCCTAAAGACGCTAGCAACCCCGGCGGTTGCCACAGGATTCACGACTCTACTTCTGGCCGGCGCGGTTCAGGCACAAGAGTCTGCGCCCACGTTCTATGCTGATGCACTACCGCTTTTTCAGAAGAACTGTGTTGCCTGCCACCAGCCAGACGGCCCCAAAGTCGGCGGTATTACGGCGCCGATGTCACTGATGGATTATGATCAGGCCAAGCTATGGGCTCCGATGATTAAGAATGCCCTGATCACCGGCTACATGCCGCCCTGGGGTGCTCATGAGCGCCACAGAGGCGAGTTTAAGGACGAACGTTACATTGAAGAAAGCGAGATGGCAGTCCTGGTTGCCTGGGTAGATGGCGGCGCACTGGAAGGAAACCCTGCCGATGCTGCCGACAGCACCGGCCTTGTAGCCGAAGCTGGAGCAACAGTCTTGCCCGAGTCAGGATGGTGGATTGGCGACCCAGATCTGGTCGTGCAATTCGATAGACCGGTCTATGTTGAGGACGACGTTCTCGATTGGCAGCCTACGGTGCAGATGCCTGTTCCCGAAGGCGCGCACACAGAGCCCAAATGGGTATCCAAGGCAGAGCTTGATCCAGGCGGCCCTTGGGTCCATCACATCGTTTCCAGCCATATGGGTGTTGGCGTCCCAGGTCGCGGACCATTTACCTACCCCGAGGGCTGGGGAGTGTTAATGCCGGAAGATCCATTCATCACCGTAAACATGCATTACCACAAGGATCCTGGTGAGGGCACGGCGGTGACCGATATGACTCGCGCCGGCTTCGTGTTCTATGAGGATGGCACGGTTATCGATCACGTAGTCGAGACCAACCTGCTGCCTCACAACGGCTGGACTATCCCGCCGGGTGATCCCAACTACAAGGTAACTAATACCCACGAGATCGAAGAAGACATCTTCCTGCTTTCGATGGGACCGCATATGCACTACCGCGGCAAGGCGATGCGCTATGAAGTTGAATATCCAGACGGCGAGAGAGAAACGCTCCTGTGGGTGCCCGACTACGACTTCAACTGGCAGTTCCTCTATGAGTATAAGGAGCCCAAGTTTCTTCCAGCAGGCTCGGTGATGCACATGAGCTGGTGGTTCGATAATTCAGATCAGAATCGCTGGAACCCTGATCACACGGCGGCAGTTGAATATGGCCCCGAGACTACCGACGAAATGGCCAACGCCCGCATCTACTTCGCGCCTACTACCAAGCGCGGCATCGTCGTAGGTGGCGA
>Ga0115566_10001624_pt1 | contig 19080 bp, 11 predicted proteins | sample COGITO_mtgs_1204_3_FD_87173 | JGI IMG/M metagenome (GOLD analysis project Ga0115566, IMG submission 87173) | Pelagic marine microbial communities from North Sea - COGITO_mtgs_120405 | ecosystem: Environmental > Aquatic > Marine > Epipelagic | place: Germany:Helgoland, sampling site Kabeltonne...
AGCGTCGAGAGTTGGTTGTCCCAGAGCCTCAAATGCGTCAGGTTCGTGAGTTGTCCAACCCCGGGCGGGAGCGTCGAGAGATCGTTCCCACTGAGGCTCAACTGCATTAGCGTTGTGAGTTGCCCAATCTCGGGCGGGATCGTGGTGAGTCGGTTCTCTCCGAGGTCCAGATGCTCCAGGTTCGTAAGCTTCGCAATCTCGGGCGGGAACGTGGTAAGTTGGTTACGCTTGAGTCCCAGATACGTCAGCTTCGTGAGCTTCGCAATCTCGGGCGGAAGCGTGGTGAGTTGATTGTCATAGAGGGTCAACCCGGTCAGGTTTGTGAGCTGTCCAATCTCTGTCGGGAGCGTTCGGAGGCCAGTGAGGGTCAATAATTTATTGCCACGCTCGGCGCAATGACGCATCTTTTTTAGGGCACGTTTAACTTGGGGATCGTCGGTTTTTGCAGCCGCCGCATCGAGTTTCGCAAGAACGGCTGTGCGGTCATATTCGACTGGCTCATCCTCGGCCTTGCTGAATCCGCAAACGAAAGTCGAGAACACAAGAGCAAGCAGCACGGAGTAAGACATACGATCCATGATTTTTTCCGTACGAGGACTTAAAATAAGGGGAGGAGGCTCAACAGATGCGGGACTTGAATTATCGTTTTGTGAATGATTCGTCGGCAATGATACTAACCATCAAATCACGCAATTTGTAATCGTTCTTCTTTGATGCTTCTAAGAGCCGATGAATCATCTCCGAATCAGCATAAGTCATCTCTCTTCCCATCGCATATCCAGAAAGCTTGGTGAGTATGTTCTTGGCAATTTTATCTTTGTCTTCGAGCATCAACTTTTTAAGACCTTCTATGCCATCGATTGCGCGACCATCACGGTGAACCGCATCAGACTCGACCTTGGTCGTGTCAACAAACTTGCGAGTGATGCGTTCTTTCTTAACCACTTTACCTTCTCTCTTCTCTTCGTAAGGCACCTTGGTCACGACAAACTTTTGGTAAGTCTCGCGATACCTACCAAAGACATCAAAGTTCTCCATGGCCAAACCAAAGGGATCCATCTTAACGTGACAAGAGGCGCAGCTCGGGTTGTTGCGATGCTCATTGATCGTGTCTTTGATGGTGAATGTTTCGGTAGGCGCTTTCAGGGCTTCTATTTCTTGATTGGCAGGGAGTTTCAAATCCAGCCCATAGATACTTTTAGCCACCCAGGCACCCCGATAGAACGGGTTGGTGAATTCACCATTGGTGTTCATCATCAAAATACCCGCCTGCGTCAGTAGGCCACCACGCACGGATTTTTCATCAAGCATGACTTTCTGAAAGACCGCTTCGCGCCGCGATCTTCTGTCACGTTCTATTCCTGCAGGCAAATATCTTTTTGGCAATCGCTCTTCTTCAGGGAGTTCCAATTTATAAATCTGATTCAAGGGGTGATTGATCACCACAAAATCAGAATCAATAAAATTGAGAAGGCTTAGATTTTCATTCAAGATCACCTTAAAAAACTCAATACTTTCCTGCCCCATGAAGGGCTTAAGACCTGTAAATTTTTTAAATGAATATTTGAGCATTTCAGCTTGTGGATTAACGACGTCTATTTTATGAAGCTCGAGCCACTGCTCGGTGAAATCATAAACAAAACGCTGGGATTTGGGGTCTTCCAGCATCCTTAAGGCTTCCGCAGAACGAACGCTTGCATCCTTCAACTTCCCTTCGGAAGCCAACTTAATTAAACGGTCGTCGGGCAGCGAATTCCACAGAAAGTAAGACAACCTGGAGGCAATCGCATAATCGTCGAGATTGAGAGAATCACCTTCGACCTTATACAAAAACTTGGGTGAGCAGAGCATCATCGTCAAGGCAGACTGCACGGCATCGAGGACGTTTTCATCCGTTTCATATCTCTTTTTTGCCACATCGAAAAATCGCGTCAACTCGCTGTCACTCACCGGCCGGCGGAAGAGTTTAATGGCCAGCTTTCTAATGAATTGTTGATATTGCTTATGGGGGTCGTGGTCCTTCAGGTCTTCATAGTAGGTGTTGTAAAACTCGTTTTTTGGAGGCCAACTGTCATAATAGGGACCGGTCACGTCAGCCGAAATGAAGTGCAATAACGCTTTTGGCAGCTTGGCGAACGCCTTGTTTACAGGCAGCGGAGGTATCGGCTTGAGTTTACTGAGATCCTTGGGCAATGGATAAAAATAATTGTAACTGTAAAGAACGGCATTCTGTCCTGGCTCCAAATAGATCCGCACTTTGTCGCTTAATAAAAAATCCTGGGTACTGAGTGCTTTTTTACTGAGCTTAGGGTCGATATTGGTTGTGATTCTCAAGCGTTCATTTTCTTTACCCAGGTCAACCTTGAAATATAAATCACGCTCCCTAAGAAAAGCGCCGCCAACGCTTGGATCAATAAACGTAAAATGTCCATTGACCTTCACATCGTAATGGCCTGGCACTGTATCACCATATTTGAATCCAAGCCCAGCGGATGCATCATTGTAGCGATACCCTTCGGTCGTCATACCGTCATTGGTCCGTTCATAGGGCACAACCCCATCGCTACCTAATCTGCGTCCTAGACCATTATCATAACTATGATTGGTCGTAGAAATCTCGGGCATGCCCCCCACTACCTTCTCAGCGATTTCAGAGGCAACTCGGAAATAACTATCCATCGCATAGGGTGACATCACAAGTTTGTCGCCTTCATTGTCAAAACCATCCCTAGTGTTGTCTACAGGCAGGTAGTTTTTGACTTCTAACTTGGCGAACAAAGCATCATTGATCGTGTTTTCATATTCCGCCCGATTCAAACGCGTGAGAACGCCGGGCAACTTTGCTTTGATTGCCAGATACTGTTTGGCCAAGAGCTTTTCAAAAGCGAGCACATCCTTCGCTGAGGGTTTCTTCTCAGCGTCTTCCGGCGGCATCGCCTTGTCTCTTAACACTTTTAAGAGGTCATTGAGTAACTCTTGATCGTTCCAGTCTTTGGCAGAGAACGTTTCAAAATCATGATCACCCTCGCTCTTTTGATTGCCATGACAGCGAACGCAATAGGCGGTTAAGAAGGCTTTACTTTGGCCAAGATCCAGAAGGGGCTTTTCAGCACCAGCCGAAGTGGCATGCCCTAAAGCCAGGACCATCAAAAACGTGAGGAGAGAATCAGATCTCATGGAAACATTCTTTCTGTAGCAGCGCGGGAAAAAACGTGGAATAGGCTTCCAGCCTGTCAATAAAACTTGGAATAGGCTTCCAGCCTGTCAAAAAGCACGTGGAAAAATGACAGGCTGGAAGCCTGTCCCACGAATAAATCCACAGCCTCTCCGCGAAAATAGAGATCCCCTCGCCAAGCGAAGGGCCCAAACCGAAGTAATTGCTCCCGCGTCCTTTACAGCTTGGCACTTTCACTACTGGTGGCAAAGCTGTCGATCTCGACACCCAGATGCTGCAAGGCTGCGAGGTAGACGTTGTTCCGGTTGTCTGTCCCGTTAAACTTAATATGTTTACCATGCTCAAAGCCACCGCCAGCGACTACCACAGGGTTATTCTTCATGCCGTGAGGGCCTTCTTCTTTACTAATACTCAGAGAACTGGTGATCAAACAAACCGTCTGGTCCAGTAAGGTTCCACCCTCTTTTGTCTTGGTCGATTTGAGTTTTTCCAGGAAACGAGCCGTCTGCATCATATAGCCCTGGTCCGCCTCGACGTTTTTGATAAAGCCCTCTTTGGTAGCCACTTGGTGAGAATCGGTATGATGACCAAGCCAATTCCATTCCGAATACACGTTGGCCACTCGGGTGACGTCATACTTGAATGCCAGAAAGAGCAAATCCAAATAAGTTGAACGTTGATTGAAGTGCGGGCACACCAAGATCTTTTGCGAATACTCACTGAGGCCGTCCGTTTTGAACTTTACGTTTTCAGGGAATGGCACTTCTACGTCTTTTTGACTCAACCACTGTTCAGCCCTTTGGATAGACTTTTCAGATTCACGCAAACTGGAGAAGTACTCGTCCAATTTGGCACGGTCCCCCTTGGAAACCTGACCCATTATGCTCTTGGCGTCATCTCTACTTGCATCCAGCATCGATTTTTTGAGCGACAGCAATTCGGCCCGTTTTTTCTTGTCGACTTTGCCGAAGATGGTTTGGAACAAAATCTGAACGTCCGCGATTGGGGAAACGGGCAATCCACCCTTCCAGGAGATGCCATAGGAATTCCTCTGTTCAACGACCAAATTTCTAATGCGCGTGTCATTACCGATGTGAGACGCCGCGACCTCGTCAACCGAGTCTTTAATCAACTGGGGATTTGTGTGGTCCGCATACTCAGCAAAAGCGTACATCGTGCTTTCGTGATTCCCGTAGTTCCTTAAATTCGTACAGAGAGTGAAATCATCTTTTAAGTGTTCCAGCGGCTTGAATGTAGAAGAGCTCTGATAGTCCTTGCCTGTCGACGTCGGGAAGTTGTCGGAACACATGCCGTTTCCGATATTCATACAAAACAAACGATTCGCTTTCCCAGCATCATCGCCCGTGGCCTTTTGACCAAAGCTTTCCAGAGCAGGCAACATCAAAACACAACCCGCGGACTTCAAAACATCTCGCCGTTTCATCGGAATAACCTTCTGTCTCTAAATTCGACATTTCAAATCTACGTTGAGCCGGGAACCGATCCAGACTCGCAACGTTTACGATCATAACACCATCACCTCACATCGGCTTGGTTGCTAATTATATCGTTCTCACTTTCTCTTACTCACCGCCGCTTTCATCAGTTTACTGGCTTCCACGGTTTCGTTGCTTTCTGTCTATTTGAGAAAGCCTTTCAATGGCCCTGTGCTGTCGGCGAACCGCTTGAGGTCGGTACCCATCAATTGAGCTTGTGAAAGCCACAGGTTGGCCAACGGCGTATTTTCGGGGCATCGGAGAATGCACCCCGTCTTGATTCTGCCGTTGGCGGAACCTGCCACGATAATAGGAAGCTCATTCATGGTATGATGTTCTCCATCTCCCAATCCAGAACCCAACGTAATCATGGAGTGATCCAACAGCGTGCCCTCCCCCTCCTTGATCGCATCGAGCTGTTCGAGCACTTCGGCAAACAGCTCGACATAGAAACGATCGACTTGAACAAGCATCTTTTTCACACGGTCCTGGCCTTGGGCATGAGTGAGTCCATGATGTGATTTTGTGAAATTCAATTCATGGTAGAGTTGCGGCGTGCCCCACCTTTCGGGTGCGAGCATGAACGTGGCAACATGCGTGAGATCTCCCTGAAATGCCAGCACTAGAAATCTCCCCATCAGTCGTATGTACTCCCCACGCGTCATGGGCGATTCGCCCGGTTCTTGAATGTCCGCTTTTTTGTGGATTTTGTAGTAGCTGTTGAGCTTCTCAATTTGCCTTTCGACTTCTCTCACCGAAGTAAAGTATTCGTCCAGCTTGTCTTTGTCATGATGATTGAGACTCTTCTTAAAATTGGAGGCATCCTGCAAAATCAGGTCCGTAATATCTTTGTCCGATTTACCGGTTTTGAAAAGAATCTGATAGACGTGGCGTGGATCCTTTATCGACGTCGCCACATGCTCTGGCCCATACCAGGAGATATTGTCTAAGTAAATCGATTCTTTGAGGTCCTTGAACGTATTGCAGTTCAGCTCCAAGGATCGAATCGGCGTTCGATGGCTTACCTTGTCTGCAATCAAATGATCCAAGGTCCTGTCCATGGGGTAAACTGATTTGAGCGGACCATGAGGGTCGGCCGAAGACAGGTAGCATGAACTGCATTGATTGTGCACATCGACGCCTCTGACATTGACCCGCGACAACCCCGTGATCAGCGTGACCTTGTCGCCTACTTTTTTTAGTGGACTTAACGTCGGCATCGACAAAAAGTCCTGACTGTCCTGCTTGGGGAAAAAGTGATCTCTCACAAAACCCATCGGCGAATAGAAAGACGCGAAGCGCAAAGACGGCTCCTTCAGCTTGTTGGTTGCCCCCGCTGCTGCAACCGTCTCCAACCAGGGAAGGGCCATCATGCTGCCACCCGCTCCATACAGAAATTTGCGTCTGTCGGGATTTTTCATTTTTCATTACTCTGCGTGAATATTGGGTGAATCACAATGTTTTTGATGACAGTTCTCATTTTGTAATCATCTTCTTCGCTCGCCTTCGCAATTTCATCTACGGCAATTCGATCCGGCAAAGTCAGTTCGCGACCCAAGCCATAAGATAGCAGATGCTTGATGAACGCCTTGGCAAACACGTCCTTTTCCGTCAGTACGGCGTCCTTGAAACCAACGACATCCTTAAAGTCATGCTTGCCAAACAGCTTTCCACTGGCATCCACCTTTAAGCCGGTTCGATAATGATCTCGCCAACGACCCAGCAGATCATAATTTTCCAAGGCAAATCCCAAGGGATCAATCTTTTGGTGGCAGCCCGCACATTGGGAATCACTGCGGTGCTGTTTTAGTTTTTGCCTGATCGTCAAACCTTCTTCTTCAAGTGTTTTGTCGTCCGCCTTTAAGTCAGGCACGTTGTCCGGCGGAGGCTCCGGAGGATCGTTAAAGATGACCGAAGAGACCCAGGACCCGCGCGTAATCGGTAATGACCGAAACGGACCTGAGGTCATCACCATCACAGCTCCTGTGGTGATCACGCCGCCGTATCTTCTGTCCGTCAGCTGCGTTCGCGTGAAATCAATGTGGCGTAGGTTCACATTGATTGGATAGGTGGCGGCTCTGCCTTGATACCATTCGGCTAACAAGTGACTGCGGTAAGTAAAGTCGGAATCCACGAGATCTAAAATCGGCCTGTTCTCGATGAAAACAGTTTCAAAATTCAGCAGCGGCTCCAACATCATATGCATACCTCGCTTGTATGATATTTTGTCGTCGCCACCGAAGTAGTAATCTCGATGGGTCTTAAAATCAGGTGATGCAGAAACCAGATTGTTGATCTTTAACCACTGGGGCGCAAAACTGTCGCAGAAGTTTTTCACGCGACGATGGTTGAGCATGCGATCCACTTGCTCTTTCAAAACCTCCGTGCTTTGAAGCTTTCCCTCGCCAGCCAAGGCCAGCAGTTCATCATCGGGGATCGAACTCCAAAGAAAAAAGGACAAACGCGTGGCCAGATTAAAGGAGGCTTGATTAGGCACGGCCCTACTTGTCTCGTTGTGGACAAAAATAAATCGCGGAGAAGCCAGAGCCGCCGATACGACGTCTTTCATGCTCTGGGCAAAATCACCGCCTTTTTCGTACTGCTTGTCAAAATACTTCGTATACAGATTCAAGGTTGCCCGATCAGCGGGAGACTTAAAGGCTTTGAGAAGAAACTTTTCAATGCGATGATGCGCAATTTGATTGACTGGCTGCTTCGGTTTTAAACGGACATTCTTCTCCCTTTTCCAGCTGCCGACCATCGTATCCTCGGCGACTTGCTGATCGCCTACGGCAATACTCCTAATCTGAATCTTGCTCAATCCGGATCGGTACAAACGAATGTTGTTGAGATCTCCATGAAAAGGTTCGCCGCCATACGAGCCAATTTTCATCGGTTGTGTGCTTTGAGTGTTGAGCTTCCCCTCGATCGCCTTGCTACCGATCTCCTTTCCATCCACAAAGAGATTCATTTGCCTTCCGTCGAACGTGCCGGCAACGTGATGCCACTTGCCGTCGCCAATCGCCTTTGGGTTCACAGAAGCGCCGAATTCTACGTAACGGCCGGCGATGCCAGCGCCCATCCAAAGTCCCCAGGTATCGCCGGTCCTGCCGATTGCCAATAACTGGCGGCGCCATGAATCCTCCCGACGGACAATAGTTTGCCATTTGTCGGTTGTTTTGGATGGGCGGATCCACGCGCTGATCGTTAACCCGGTGCTGCGCGTTGCGACGGACCTATCTGCTGTAATGGTACCGAATCCCTTTGCAGCCTGCGTCTTGGTTGGGTCTTGAAAAAGATCGTTCCAGCTTCGGCAGTTCTTTTCGAAATTCTCTGCATTCACCACCGACCGGCTGAGCTTTAGGAAGGATTTCATGAGCACGGGAGACATGCTCAGGTGGTCGCCGCGATTGTTGAACCCATTTTCTGCCGGGGGATCCTTGGGAAAAGCCATTACCCCTAGCAAACGATTCTCCAGCATTTGCTGCAAGCCCATGATTCGATTCCCGACTCTTACGACCTCGGGCATCCTGCCCGTCTCGGGCCGGAAGTAATTATTGTGGTCTCTGATGATACGATCACCGATGGAATAAACCCAACAGTCAAGATCAAACAAGTCCCGTACCGCGTTTCCATATTCAAAGCGGTTCATCCGTCTCATTCTGAAGGGAATCAGCTTTTGGTTACTGACTAATGACCGATTCAATGACCTATTCAAATGGATGAGCAAGGACTGTCGCTGAGTTTCTGAAGGCTGTTTCTCATCTTCAGGTGGCATTTCATTTTTGTCTAAAGCCTCGATCATCTTTTCGATCAGTTGCGGACTCTTCTCCAGATCTTTCCATGAGGAGATCTCGGTCAGCTTGACCTTGCCTTCGGTCTCTTTTCGCCCATGACACTCGTAGCAATATTTTTTAAGCATGGGCTGAATGCGCCCGTTGAAGTCGTCCACGCTTTTACAAGGCTCTGCAGCTTGCGTCGTCGACGCGAGCAGAAAAGCTGCAAATAGGCCATTCGTAATTAAACGTTTCATCAAACCTCCTGACCAGTGTTTTTGTCAGTATGGCTTAGTAGCCTTTCGCTCCGAGAAAGGAGCATTTCTGTTTTCGTTTTTGAGACGCCATTTTCGCGGAGCGAAAGACGACTATGTTTTTCCACCGTCACTTCTTTGCTTCCATGGCGATCATCTCGGCGGCCAGGGCATTGGGGGCCGCATGCCCCACCTCCCTCAGTAGATGTGAGGTCCACGACCGAAAAAGCCAAATGGCATTTCCGATCCAAAACGGCCGGTGAATCTAGGTCGTCCGTGTCATTCAAGTCCCGCGTTAGCGAGAAAATATATCCGAGCAAACGAGTTTGGATTTCTTTGAATCGCGAGCCAAATTCCAATGAGGTTTTGTCGGACATTGATGAAGGATCAAGGGTTTCAGGCGGGGGACGGGCCGCTATCGAATAACGCGTCGAGACCCTATCGTAACAAGCAATTGAATTGTCATCAAAAAAACGTTCGAATCAAAAAGAAATTGAATGATTTACCAGCGAGGCATTTCAGGGAACCAAAATGCCCGTAAAACCACAATGTTTTTTATGTCGATTCCCACTATTTTTCTTTCCGCTGCGATGCGGAAAATTGCACCCGCTTTAGCGGGACAAGTCGAAATGCTCGATTTGGATGCTGCCCAAAATTGCAGGCATATGATGTGACCGGCACGTTCCCTGAATGGCTATCGCTGTGGTTACGGCGAAACGTTTTTTTGAATTCGATTTTGACAAAATGGGTACACCCCAAATGCCAAAATGTACACCCTGAAGGGCCATAAGAACGAACAATGTCGTTCAAATTCAGTGTCGAAGGGTTTACGAAATCGCCGAAAAAATCGAGCATTTCCAAAGAGGTTGACGTTTTAGAAGTCAGTTGCTCTATCCAGCTGAGCTATCGGGGCATGTGTCATCATTTGTTAGTCAACGAGCTTTTGTTGACATGTGTGATGACATGCATCCCTAACGGAAGTTCGCTTTGGCCGTTTAATTTAGTCGTAGAGCAACCCATTTGCCTGTGATCAGGTTGGCATGCTCTCAACCGATTCCCATCGCAAAAACGGAATGCTAAGGAGTGGCAAGGCGCTAGTCTACAAAAGAAGTTCGCGATCGCTACGTAGTATGCTTGGCGAAAATTTCAGAGTGTCTTTGCATTCAGTAGCCCCTTCAAAAACCCCGACGGCAAACAATCCCAAAGCTGAACTTTCATATTCCGCGACGGCGCTATCAGAAATACAAACGAAAGAAGCCCAAAACCACGAGAATCCATGCATTTCTTCGCCAAGCCCGACGATGCACACGCAAAACACCATTCAATACGACATCACTTTTGATTTATTCCGCCCAAACGACGTCAGCAAATCCTCTTAGCCCCTGAAGTTTTCCCTATGATCAATGACTGAATCAACTCACGATCCTGGTGACGGCGATGACTTGCGGCGCAGCCAACAAGCGTTTCGAATTCAGTTTTCAGGTCACCCTAATTGAAACCCTCAAGACCTTCGCAGAAAACCCAAGCAGTACAGCTTCCACCAGCTTTCATAGCCTTGTCCACGTACGCAATGACGCGATCCATGTCGCTAACGATTGCCCGTTTTTTTGGAACCCCGGGTTCACCCATTGGCCAACAATACGAAAGTCATTTTCTTCATGGGGATTATCCAGTTCCGAAGTAGATCTTTCAGCCCCTTCGACGTCATCTGCTACGGCATTGGCCCGTCCGACCTCAAACGCGACGCAAAAACCAAATTTCTGCCACGGGAATTTTGCGATGCAGGGTAAATGCCCCGAGTTATTAAACGATAAGTTCTATTTCAACGGACGACGATACATTTCGTGATTAAGTGGTCGAAATTTCACACCATGAAATAAGGAGCAAAGCCCGTAAAGCAAATTAGATTGACGAATTGCTGATCGGGGTCATCAAGAATGTTTACCCGAAGGCGTTTAGGCGCGAGGCAGTGTTGTGCAGGCGTATGATTTCGTTGCGGCACTTCATGAAATCCACCCATCGATCACCGTTAAATTGCAATCCCTTACTTTGATTCGGAATGTCAGTCGAAGCAGAGCTTGTGATATTAGGCCATTCTGTCACGTTTGGCGTTTTGTTGCGATTGCCCGATTCAGACTTGCTATTCGTATGAATAACGTCGAAATGATCGCTTTTTCGGCGAGGGAACGCCAGCTGTGCGGGATGCAATCATTCGAAAAATTTCGACGACGTTTGAATGGATTGCCAATGTATTTGGGCGCGACACCGTCGTTTGCGAAACTCAATTCAAAAGATGCAGAGAAAGGGCGAAAACAACATCATCGACATCAATTTGCTTGTTAATCGTTACCGCCCAAGATGGAGCTTTTGTTGAATCGTTCTGTTTAGTCAGGTACATTAAGTGATTGGTACTTACCGAGGTAAAAATGCGTCTGATCCAAGCCATTGTTCATCAAACTCTTCCGAAAACACTTTTAACGTTCGCTATTCTCGGCATCGGATGCGCGACTTGCAGCGGGGATGACGCACTTGATTCGGCGATTTCGAAATCTCATGCTGACTTCTTTGAAACGAAGATTCGTCCTGTGCTGGCGAAGAACTGCTTCGGATGTCACGGCCTGAAAAAGCAAAAGTATGGGCTGCGGCTTGATTCCAAGGAAGCGATGCTTGAAGGTGGTGATTCCGGTGAGGTGCTGGTGCCTGGAGAAGTTGGTGACAGTTTGATCATCGACGTTCTCGAAAGAGACCAGGGACAAATGCCACCTGGCAAGCGACTGGCTGCCGCGGAAATCGCTGACTTGAAAAAATGGGTAAAGCAGGGTGCACCTTGGCCGGCAAACCTGGAACGCGAATCGGGTTCAACCGGATTCTCAAACGAAGCGAAAAACTACTGGGCGTTTCAACCTCTCTCCAACGACGCCCCGCCAATCACGAGCAACAAATCAATCGTCAATGATATCGATCGATTTGTCGCAGCAAACTTAAAATCGAAGAAAAAGGACTTCGAACAACCGGCTTCCAAAATAGCGATTTCGCGACGGGTTTATTTTGACATGTTGGGCGTCCCGCCCTCGCCGGCTGAACAGGCCAAATTTCTGAACGACAAGTCTGACGATGCTTATCAAAAGCTTGTCGATCGATTGCTTGCCGATTCTCGATATGGGGAAAAATGGGGACGGCATTGGCTAGACCTGGTTCGGTACGCCGAGTCCGACGGTTACAAGCAGGATGACTATCGTCCTAATGCTTGGCGATATCGGGATTACGTGATTCAAGCATTTAACGATGACAAACCCTATGACCAATTCGTCTTGCAGCAGTTGGCCGGCGACGAACTGGATCCGAACAATCCCGAAAACTTGATAGCCACCGGATTCTTGCGTCATTGGATTTACGAATACAACCAACGTGACGTTAGAACTCAGTGGGATACGATTCTCAACGACGTAACCAACGTGACGGGCGACGTATTTCTCGCGATGAGCATGAATTGTGCGCGTTGCCATGACCACAAGTTTGATCCGATTCTGCAAAAGGATTACTTTCGATTAAAAGCGTTTTTTGCGCCGCTTCTTCCTCGAGATGACATCCCCCTGGCAACAGCCAAACAACGGGCACAATTCGAAGCGAAAGAAAACAAATGGCTGGAGAAGACGAGTGCAATTCGAATGGAAATCGATGAAATCGAATCGCCTTTTCAGCAAAAGAAAATGAACCCAGAAATTCAGAAGTTTCCATTGGACATTCGTCCAATGATGAACAAGCCGTCTTCCGAACGAAACTCATTCGAGACGCAGCTTACAGATCTTGCGTTCCGACAAGTCAAAGCGTTGACGAGCGATGAAATCGCGAAAAAGCTTAATGGGGAAACCAAAAATCGGTGGGAGAAACTTCGGTTGGAGCTTGCCAAATTTGATTCGATCAAACCGAAGCCTCTTCCAAAAGTACTTACCGTAACAGATACCGGCTCGGTGGCCCCGGTCACATTGATTACCGATGATGAGTTAGCGGGCCCTATACGTCCCGGCATCTTGTCCATTATTGATGAGGGCGACTTTCCCGTTTCAACGACGACAAACTCACTTCCAAACCATCTTCGCAAGAAGACAACAGGACGGCGATTGGCGTTAGCAAAGTGGATTGCAGCAAAAGACAATTCGTTGACGACGAGAGTGATCGTCAATCGAGTTTGGCAGTACCACTTCGGAACAGGCATTGTAAAATCTTCCAGCGATTTTGGCATGCTTGGACAACCGCCGGCCGACCCGAAGTTACTTGATTGGCTGACGCGAAGGTTTATCAACAACGGTTGGAAATTCAAATCTTTGCATCGATTGATTTTAACGTCGGCAACTTATCGCCAAACTACATCAAGCAATGTTGAACCAACGCTGATCCCCTTTCGTCACATGACTCGCAGGTTAGACGCAGAGCAAATCCGCGATGCGATGCTTACGGTCAGCGGGGAATTGGATGCCAAACGGGGCGGTCCTAGCTCTGATCAAAACTCAGTTAGACGAACGATCTACACGAAGGTCATACGCAATCGCCGGGATCCATTCCTGGACGTTTTTGACGCGCCCGACAACTTCAACAGTACCGCACAGCGAAATCGCACAACGACTCCGACGCAGTCCTTGTTGATGATCAATGGCTCATGGACGTTGGAGCGCGCAGCTCAATTTGCGAACCGAATTTCGCAAGCGAAAACCGTGCAGCAAAAAGTCGAGCTTGCGTATCAACTGGCGTATTCTCGCAAACCAACCGATCTCGAAATAAAATCGGCTGTTGCGTTTCTAGCGGAACAGCCCGGTACGCAGGGGTTGGTTGATTTTTGCCACGTACTTTTGAACTCCAATGAATTTGTATACGTCGACTAGGCCCCAACAGACTCTCGCGAACGGTTTCAACGTCATGGAAGCGTAAGCACAAAAGGTGAACATTTTTCGAACTCGAAAATCACTTCCAACGATTGAACAACAAAAAGATGCGAACAAGCACTTCAAAAAACTCGACCTTCAAAAATGTGTTTCAACCTTGCCGCAATCATGATGTCAATTTGACTCGGCGCGAAATGCTAATCAAAGGTGGAGCAGGATTCGGCGGAGTTGCCTTGGCAGGAATGATGCAGCAACAGGTGATTGCCGATTCCTCTGGCACAACATCCGGGCAGGCACATCGCCAGCCGACCGCCAAGAGCGTGATTTTTGTTTTCCTTGAGGGTGGTCCAAGACACCTGGATACTTTTGATCCTAAACCAGCTCTTAAAAAACTGGCGGGGCAACCGTTGCCCGATAGTTTTGCACCGGTGATCACGCCGATGGGCGAATACAACGCTCCGATCATGCCGGATCAACGGAGGTGGAAACAGCATGGCCAAAGCGGACTGTGGGTCAGCGATTGGTTGCCACATATTGCAGATTGCGTCGACGATATGTGCGTTGTGCGATCTTGCTGGGGCAATGGCTTAAATCACTCCAATGGTGTTTGCCAAATGAATACTTGCGAGATTATCGGCGGCCGCCCATCGCTGGGCTCATGGGTCAGTTATGGGCTGGGCACGGAAAACTCGGATCTGCCGTCGTTTGTTGTTATGGAAGACAATGTCGGAAAAGTGATCAATGGGCCTCGGAATTGGAGTGCTGGTTTCATGCCGGCTGCATTTCAGGGAACACCGTTTTTACCGGGAAGCAAACCGATCCGAAATCTGAATTTGCCCAGCGGTATTAGTCTTGAGCGGCAATTGAAAAAGCTTCGGTATTTGAAAAGCATGAATTTGGAGCACCAACAGACACGAAGTGAGCAATCTGAATTGGATGCGAGGATAAAGAGTTATGAGCTTGCGTATCGCATGCAGGCGACAGCCCCCGAAGCCGTGGACCTGGCGAGTGAGACCGCGGAAACCAAAGAGCTTTATGGCATGAACAAAAAGGCGACGGCAACTTTCGGAAGGCAATGCCTATTGGCGAGACGTTTGGTTGAACGCGGCGTTCGATTTGTACAGCTTTACCACGGAGCTGGAAGCAAATGGGATGCTCACAGTGGAATTGAGAAAAACCATGGCACAAACTGCCTTTCGTCTGATCAACCGGTGGCTGCATTGATCAAGGACTTGAAACGTCGTGGACTGCTCGATGAAACCCTTGTCATATGGGGCGGAGAGTTTGGGCGAACACCAATGAGTGAAAAAGGAAACGGTCGTGATCACAATCCCAATGGCTTTACGATGTTTATGGCTGGCGGCGGAGTAAAAGGCGGTCACCTTGTTGGTACGACCGACGAAATCGGCTTACATGCCGTTGAGGATCGACTGCATATTCACGATTTGCACGCAACGTTTTTGCATGCACTGGGACTGGACAACATGGAATTGACCTACGACCATCAAGGTCGCATCGAACGACCCACGATCAATCAGGGAAGCCCCTGTCTTGAGATTTTCGCCTAAAAAGCCATGAAGCTCGAGAACGTTTTGCGTCCAAAATCAAGAGCTGAGAATCGATGAAATCATCCATCAAGTTTGCGTTTTGCACCCTTACTATTTTGATCCAACTCGGCTGCGGTGGGGGAAAAATCGATCCGATCACCAATGCGGACCCGGATGCAATTCGAACACAACCTGTTGTCGCTGCGAGGGAAACCGATTGGCCGTGGTGGGCCGGGCCGACCGGCGATTTTGTTTCCAAATCTCAATCGATACCCACTGAGTTTGGCGAAAGCAAGAATTTGGTATGGAAAACGGCGATTCCCGGTGAGGGGCATGCTTCTCCGATCGTCGTAGGTGACAAAGTCTTTTTGGCGTTGGCAGAAAACAATAAATCAATGTCCCTCGCCTGCTTTTCAAGAGGCGAGGGCAGCGAATTATGGAAGACAGAATTACACTCCGGTTCTTTCATGCGGTCACACCAAAAGAACTCTCAGGCCTCTTCGACGCCCGCTTGCGATGGAGACTCGGTCTTCACGGCGTTCATGATTGACAACGGAATCCAAGTTTCCTCTGTATCGATCGATGGAAAAATCAATTGGCAAAAAACTGCCGGCAGCTTTCAAACTCGGCATGGATATGGAACTTCGCCGATCATTTACAAATCAATTGTCATTGTCGCTGGAGACAATCAAGGTTCCGGTTTTATTGCGGCATTCGATCGCCCTACTGGCGATTTGGTATGGCGAGTTTCGAGAAAGAATGCACCCAGCTATGCGACTCCAGCTGTGCTCAGCCTCAATGGAAAAGATCACTTGGTGATAAGCGGGATCGATCAAGTCATTGGCTACGATCCGGCGACTGGTGACGAACTTTGGTCCAGCGAAGGCCCAGCACCGACCACAGCGAATACCGTTATCAGTGATGGAACATTAGTCTTTGCCGGCGGCGGTTATCCAGACCACCAATTCTTTGCGATCAACCCATCATCGTCCGAAATAGTCTGGAAAGACAAAATCAAGAATTATGTTCCATCCCCGATTTTGATCGGCGAACAAATTGCGGTGCCACAAGATGGCGGAATCATGACCTGTTATCTAAAGCTTGATGGTACTGAACTTTGGAAACTTAGAATTGGGCAAGACCTCAGTGGTTCACCGGTTCGAGTTGGTAAGCGATTGTTTCTGGGTGGTGAGAAGGGAACGATGTTCGTTATCGATGTTTCCGGCAAAGGCAAAATTCTGGCAAAAAACAAACTGGATAGCCGAATCATGACAACTCCTGCCATTTGCGGTGACCAGATCTTTGTACGAACGGCATCTTCGCTTTACTGCTTTGCGGAGTTAAATCCCGTTTCAAAACCAGGCAAACAATAACGGAATTTCATCGCTTTATTTGCATTGCAAATGGACGGTCAAAAACATCCCTGATTTTGGTCGTGAAAAGCAAACCGACGACGGTTATACCAGCTTTTCCGAACGCCCAAACCGCAAACCGCCTATTCGTAAAAGATTCGACGATTACAATACGGATTTCATATTTTCTTCTGAATTGAAAATTGAGCGAAACATTTTTGAAAACGCCGCTTCATTCCTGGCACGTCGCCAACGCCGGTCGTATGGTCGATTTTGCGGGATGGCAAATGCCGATTCAATACAAGTCGATTATTGACGAGCATCAGGCAACGCGAAATTCAGCCACCCTTTTCGACGTATCGCATATGGGGCGATTTGTTTTTTCTGGATCGGACGTCGAGTCATTCATCGACCGAATGACGACTCGAAAAGTTGCGGGCATGGCACACGGCGGTATCCGATATTCTTTGGTTTGCAACAGTGATGGCGGAATCTTAGACGACATTTTGGTATACCGGTTGGGAACCGTCGATGGCGGAGATCAATTCACAATGGTCGTCAACGCGAGTAACCGCAGCAAGCTTTGGGATTGGCTTCATTCAAACGTGGCCTCCTTGGATGTGACCATCCATGATGCAACCACAGAAACGGCAATGATTGCCATTCAGGGGCCCACTGCGATTAGTGTTGTAAACCAACATCTGAACATCGACGTCAATTCGTTAAAATACTTTACCGGGTGCCACGCCGAATTTGACTCGGTCCCCCTGACCGTTAGTCGAACCGGTTACACAGGAGAAGATGGATGCGAGATTGTTGTCACAGCCGACGCTGCGGAGAAAATTTGGACCGATCTAATGACTCATGACGGTGTATCGGCGGCCGGCTTGGGAGCCCGAGATACATTAAGGTTGGAAGCCGCGATGCCTCTTTACGGACACGAGCTTTCGGAATCGATCAATCCCGCCCAGACGAATTTGCGATTTGCCATCAGCCTGAAAGAACGGGACTTCGTCGGAAAAAATTCGATCGTAGCCGCAATGTCGGACGACGCTGCAGCGGTTCGAGTTGGACTGTCACTGGATGGTCGCCGCGCCGCAAGAGAAGAATCAGAGGTCTACCACAATGATGAAAAAATCGGCATTATAACAAGTGGTACGTTTTCGCCGACTCTTCAAACGCCTATTGCAATGGGATACGTTCACCCCTCGGCTACAAAAATCGGAACGGAATTATTTATTGATGTTCGCGGACGAAAAATTCCGGCGAAAATCGTACAACTTCCTTTCTACAAACGAAAGTAAAAAATGAATCCAGAGCAATTCCTTTATGCTGAATCCCACGAGTGGGCTAGTATCGAAGATACAGATGATGGCAAAGTTGCAACCGTCGGTATTTCTGCATTTGCCGTCGAGCAGCTGACCGATTTGGTTTTCATGGAACTGCCTGAGATCGGCGCCGTTGTGGAAAGCGGAAAAGAATTTGGTGAAGTCGAATCGGTGAAAGCGGTAAGCTCGCTTTACAGCCCGGTAGATGGCGAAGTCATGGCGGTCAACACCGAGCTACCTGACTCACTTGAGATATTGAATGAAGATCCTTACGGTGGCGGATGGATCATGAAAGTCAAAATCACAAATGAAGAAACATTGGCCAAGCTGTTAGACTTTGCGAGCTACCAGAAACAGTGCGGCCAAGAAGGTTAAAGCAGGTGTGGACACCAAGCGTTGCTGGACATTTTAGCAATCGATGTTTCGCATTTCGATGTTTCGCATTTCGATGTCTCGCATTTCGGCCTCCGAAATTGGGGGACACACCAGCCCCCTTTGTGCTCATGGAATCCATTCCTTTGTGCTCATGGAATTCATTCCTTTTTTAATTTTCCGACGGTTACGGCAGCCCTAGCGATGGGCTGAACGAAGCCGATCGTGAACGCCTGCTCATACCATTTAAAAGACTTTCGAAAGACTCCTGGGCCCCCGCAATCGCCATGGATCAAAACAACGCCGAGAACCCAATTTGCGCCCAAACGATTTTGCCGAATGAGGGAAGTTCCATGACCGGTAGGCTGATCCTGGATACTCCTTCGCGTGGGACCTGGAACATGGCTGTTGACGAAGCTCTCATGCTTACAGCTGCTGATCTGGGAGTGCCGACACTTCGATTTTATCGTTGGCAGGAGCCGACCGTTTCCTTGGGATATTTCCAAAAATACGAGGAGCGACTCCAACATCCCGAAAGCCTGGATTCAGTATTGGTTCGCCGGAATTCGGGAGGAGGGGCAATCGTGCATGATAAGGAGCTAACTTATTCATTGACGGTCCCGACCACTCATCCGCTTGGAAAGAACCCTTGCGCGATTTACAAATTAATGCATGACGCGTTAATTGAATCGCTGGATGCGATTGGAATCTCCGCAGAACTAAACACCGAGCCCGTCGCGGAATTAGAGCCAAAGTTCCTTTGCTTTCAGCGAAGGGCAAGCAACGACATTTTGTTTCGAGGAAACAAAGTCTGCGGAAGCGCTCAACGGAAGCGGCATCAAGCTATTTCTCAGCATGGTAGCTTCATTTTAAACACCTCACCGGCGGCGCCACAAATAT
>Ga0115566_10001637_pt1 | contig 19011 bp, 17 predicted proteins | sample COGITO_mtgs_1204_3_FD_87173 | JGI IMG/M metagenome (GOLD analysis project Ga0115566, IMG submission 87173) | Pelagic marine microbial communities from North Sea - COGITO_mtgs_120405 | ecosystem: Environmental > Aquatic > Marine > Epipelagic | place: Germany:Helgoland, sampling site Kabeltonne...
ATCCAGCTGAATGCCGCCCGGAATCGGCGTGACCGTCAAAATGCCATCGCTGTCCTTTGCGAACTCCGCAAGCGCCTGCTGATTGGGCGGTGGCTGGTCTCGGGAGGCCTGATCGATGCCAATCTCGTCCAACACAGTTGTCCAGGCCTGCTTCAAGGACTGGGCATCATCTCTCGCTATTTTCAGTCGGTGCAGGAGTGGGGAGGGCGGTCGATCTACTGCTGAGGCCATGAGGCCAAGGAGTACCAGCATGGCAATGGGCAGCAAAAGCTGAGATGATTTCAGCTTAAAAGCCAAGAAGGTCTGGGGGCGTGGTGCGCCATTCACAGGTGTCACGGTGCAAATACTCTCCCGGTTGGAAATTTTGTTTGTACAACATCTTGGCGTGTCCAGGTATAAAATACCCCAGTTGCAGCGCTGCGATACCCTGTTGCTTGCACCAGGCCAACTCGCGCAAAATCGCGAGCGTGCCAAGGCTGTACCGGGAAAACTCCGGATCATACACAAAATATACCGCAGATGCGCTCGTCATCGCCACGTCGAAGATGCCAAATCCTACCAATCTGCCATCCAAAAAAAGCTCTAGCTCACTGGTCGATGATGGATTCTGGTACATTTGAAACTGCATCGTAGTGAGCGCATCTTCTCTGTCAAACTCCTTGCTTTCCGTCCCTGCAATCGGCTTCATATGGTGCTGCTGATACTGATACGCCAGGTAGATCGCTGCCTTTTCGTTGCTCGGAACAGGCGGTCCCACACGCGACTCGATGCACTGGCCGCGGCGAGCCACGCGCTTCTGCGACTTCGTGGGCGTAAACGGCTCCACAAGCACGCGATAGTTGATGCAGAGATTACATGCCCTGCAGAACTGCTGGTAGTAGATATCACCGCACCGACGATAGCCGCGGTTCAACGCAGACTCGAGAAATTCAGGCGTGACATCGTCGCGTACGCGAAAGGCTCTGGCGGTACTGGGGCGCCCGGGGAAATACGAGCAGTCAGAGCTCGGGGCAAGCGGGATAGAACCAAAGATACTCCCGAAACTGTCCCGCTCATGAATCACTCAATTACCCACCACGAATCCGGGGCTGCCTGCGTCAGACGCTCTGCGTGGCCATCGCCGAACAGAGCATTAAACGCATAATTATGATGGTAGCCGACCTGCCGATCCGATCCACCAGGCGGTGTGCCCAAGGTGCCATAGTCGGTCTGTTCATCGCGAATTACGCCAAGATTACTGCTGGAGAATGCCAGTTCCTCGACCACATCCATGAGATGGAGCTTCTCAGAGCTGTTTACGATTGCCGCCAGCCGCACTGGATCGTCATAGGTGTTGGTCCAGCCTTGGGCTCTGGTTTGCGAGGCAGTGATACTGCTACCTAAAATTGACCAGTTCGAGCCGCCGGGTAGGTGACAGTTCATGATATAGCCTACTTCGGATAAAGGGTCCGAGCCGTACGCGCCAAACGGATTAATACCTAAAGTCATGGTTGGGCAGCGAAAGGACCCCGCAGCCATACCCTCTTCTTCATGCAGATAGTCCTGCCACGGGTGATAGGCCGAGCTCCTGTCTAAGTCCGCTGGAATGGCCCAGCCGTCGTGGATATCCGCGTAGGAGTGTGTCGCCAACGCCAGTTGCTTTAGATTATTGGTGCACGCGGTACTGCGCCCACGCTCGCGGCCAGTGGCTAGTGCCGGTAGCAACAGCGACATCAGGATCATTATGATCACGATCACCACGAGAAGTTCGATCAGTGTAAATCCGCGACGGGGCATGCCAAAGAGTCCAAGGTTCGTTCATTACATAGCCTCAGGCCGCTGTGCAATCAAGCCCGATCTAGCCTTCTTCTTGGGCTCTTCCTCACTCCGTCACAATTCTGCGCAGGCGTCCAATGTCCGAGCAAACTCCTAATTTTCAGGGTACAGACGCCATAGGTCGTCTGCCCGCACGCCTACATACGCACCGTATCCAGATCTATCTAAGAACGCAATGATCCGCTCGTGCTGAATAATTCCATCGCCAAGCGGAATTGGCTCGCCGCTCGCTGACCTATCAGCGAGAGTCACGAGGTGAAGCCACGGAAGCGCAGCGCGGAGAACGCCATCGATGAATCCGTCCCGTGACTTGGCGCAGGCATGTGTGGATAGCGAGATGCCGATTCTTGCGTGCGCGACATACTGGCAGATCTCCAGACAATCAAACGCGTTGCCATGGTCTAGATGATTCCTCAATAATACTTTCACGCCTGTGGCATCTTTGCGCCGAAATTTGGTAAGATTATCTGCCATCCACTCGATGAAATATGCACGGGTGATCCAGCCTTTCTGTGATCCGCAGACAACTGAAACAGCTGGGCAACCGAGTCGCGTGGCCAGAACCGTCGCCTTCTCCAGCCTCGCGCAAAACCCGGGCTAATCTGCCTGATCCGGAAGGACATCTCCTAGGGCAAGGGACGCAAGACGAACGCCGTACCCCTCAAGGATTTCTCGCAGAGCCTTGTGATACGCTAAGGTGCCTTCGAGCCAAGAGTCCAGTACACCCTCTATGGCTAGACTTGAATCTCTCCAGAGATTTAGCTTTGGCAATTGTGCGAAAATCTGATCGGGTCGCGGTGTATCGCTACTTACAATCAGTGCCGATGTGCTCATATATTTTCCAAGTCTCGCCGCATTCGTTGAAGACTAGACGTAGCAGGAATAACGGAGAACCGTAGCAGCCACAACACCGATTCTTTCGCATCTTTGCTGTGCCTCGTTTTTCCGAAGTCAGGCGCTCTACTGCACAGCAGGCTCCGCAAGGCAGGAAATCGTTGAATAGGTCGCGTAAACCCCACCGCAGGCGCTAGCATAACTGCTGTTATAAGCGGCTACAATATCTTCTAAGTTTCTGCGTGTGAAAGGTTTGTGGCCTTCAGCGTAGCTGGCGCCGCTACGCTGCAAGGTGCGCAAGAATGCTCCGGCGCTCGGGTAGGTCTGAGCTTCCTTCAAGGCCCAAAAGGTCGCGTGGAAGCCCGCGTCTGCGAGATGCTGCTGCCACACCTCGACGGACGGAAGGTGTAGTAGCTCTCGGTCCGGAACGATGGTTGAGAGAACATTGCGGAGTTCGCAAAACGTTTCCGGGCCGAAGGTCGAGAACGCTAAGAGGCCCCTCTCTGAGAGCACTCGGCGCAGTTGTCCGAAAAGACGCGGACGATCGGGAAGCCATTGGAATACAGCGTTGGCCAGAAGCAAATCCGCACTCCCGTCTCGGTTGCGTGATAGATAGTGAAGAGCATCTTCTGTGCTGATGTGTGCGCGTGGGCAGCGCTCCGCAGCACGCACGGTCATCTGAGGTGCGCAGTCGACTGCTTCAATAACGGAATTAGGCCATCGCGCTGCGGCTTCAGCAGTCAAGCGGCCCGTGCCGCAGCCAAGATCCAAAACCCGGGCTGGAGGCGAGGAAAGCCTTTCGACGGCGAGCCGTAGCAGGTTGGTTCCCAGCGCAGCCTGCACCGGCGTGACATCGTCGTAGCTCTGGGCATGACGGTTAAACCGAGCTTGTACGGTTGCGGAGTTCGCAATCATGCGCCGTGCTCCAACAGGCGGCTGAGCAAGGCAGGGCAGTCGAGCTGCGGAAGATGCCCGCAATCTAGAAGTTGGATGCTGTCCTGTGCTCGCACAGCAAGTTGCGCGGCTTCGGGAGGTGCGATCGTATCCCGCTGCCCGCAGATCCAGGAAATGTCGCCCTCGTAGGTCCTAATGGCTTGGCGTAGATCCGTGTCGCGAAGATAGTGTAGCCCAGCTGCGGCCCCGGCTTTGGAGAAACCCCGATTCTCCAGCAGGGAGCCGCGAATTTCCTGCCACAGCGCGCCCTGCGGAGCACTGGGAAGCTGGTCAAGAAAGTCTGTGAGCACCGGCGTGTAATCCCGTTCGAGCCGCCGAATCATCCGGTCCACGGTGCGTATGGGCCAGCCTGGGTTGCCATCCAGGTTGCAGAAGCATGGCGTGGCTCCGATTACAGTCAGGGGCTGGACGTGGGCGCGTTGGCTAAGGTGCTCCATCGCCAGCGTGGCACCCAGTGACCAGGCAACGATGCTTGCTCGTGGCCGCGGGAGTAACAACTGCGTGACGACGTCGCGGAGCGCGTCGACCGAGGCTGCTGCTGCGAAGTCCGCAACCACATCGCCCGGCGCAACGCAGTCTAAATGTCGCCAGACCGCGGGAGTCGTTCCCCATCCGTGCAGCCAGACCGTCATTCGTCTAGGCTCAGATCGATGTCATCACTGAGCCCAAGTTCCTCATCCGAGAGCCAGCGGTAGTCGGCCGGGTCCGGTGGCAAGGCCCGGATCGTATCGCGCCATTTCTGGCGAAACTTGGTCGAGTTGGCAGCGATCACACGATGATAGGTCGCTGGGCCCGGGGCAGCCGTGGACTTACCCTCGAAATGATACAGCTCTGTCGCCGGCGTATAGCGGCAGCTGTACCCGGCCTGGATCGCGCGAAAGCAGAGGTCCAAATCCTCGTACTGAACTGGATGGAATAGCTCATCCAGATAGCCGATTTTCTCGCGGAGACAGTTGCGCATCAGCCAGCAGGCGCTGATCAGGGCATCGACCATGGCGGGTTTAGCGAACTCCGCAACGTGCTGCGCCGCGCCTCTGCCGCGAAATCTCACACGTCCTTGCGGATTGAAGCGTATGCCAGCACACTGAATCGGATGAGGTACGTGTGGATAGAGTAGCTTGGGCCCCACTAGGCCCACGCTGCTGTCTGCCTCTAGTTCACCGGCCAGAATCTGCAGCCAGTCCGTGCGTCGCACGACGGTGTCGTTGTCTAAGAACATGACATACTCGGTCTCGGCCTTTGCCCAAGCATCGTTGCGCGCGGCAGAGCAGCCGCGGTTTTCTTCGTTGCGCCACCAGTCCACGTATATGCCACGCTGGCTAGCCCGTTTTGCGAACCCCGCAAACAGCTGGCTGGTAGTATCCGAGGATCCGTTGTCGACCAGAAACATCGCGGCGGGAAGGGGATCGGACAGCAGGATGCTGTTGAGGCACAGACGGCTGTAGTGAAGACCGTTGTGCGCCAGCATGACTATGGATATGTCGGTATGCCGCGTCATGCGGAAGCTGTACAGTTTTGGGTGTTTGCGATCGAACTGTTGGGTAACATTGGATAAAGGGGACGATAACGGATGGGAACGGGTTTCTGGGCCAAGTTGGAGAAACCAATTATGTTGCTTGCGCCGATGGCCGGCGTGACCGATACCGCATTTCGCCGGATTGTCGCGCGATATGGCAAACCGGACGTGTGCTTTACGGAGTTTGTCTCGTGCGCGGGGCTTTGCTCCCGCGGCCGGAAAAAGCTGCTACCCGATCTTTGGTATGAGGATTGTGAGCGGCCGGTCGTGGCCCAGATTTTTGGGGCGCAGCCGGAAGAATTTGCGGAGACCGCAGAACTGTGCGTAGAGCTGGGCTTCGATGGCATCGACATTAACTTTGGTTGTCCGGATAAGAACGTGGATAAGCAACGGGCCGGTGCGAACGTGATCAGGGAGCCAGCGCGAGCGCAGGCGATTATTCGCGCTACGCAGCAGGGCGCAGGTGAGCTACCGGTCACGGTGAAGACGCGCTTGGGGTATGAGCGGGTCGAGACGCGGGAGTGGGTGGGAGCGTTGCTTGAGACAGATCCTGTGGCGATCACACTGCACGCACGAACTCGCGATGAAATGTCCAAGGTGCCAGCGCGCTGGGAGGAACTCGCAGTGGCAGCAGAGGTGCGGAACAGCGCAGGCTCAGATGCGCTGATCTTCGGCAACGGAGACGTGACCAGTATTCGACAGGCAGATGAGCTGTGCACCTTGCATGGGATTGAGGGAATGATGCTGGGACGGGCGATTTTTGGCAACCCATGGCTGTTCAACCCGGATGTGCGGCGCGACGATGTGCCTATCGGTCAGCGCCTTCAGGTGCTCTTGGAGCACTGCCGGGTATTCAATGAAGTCTACTACGGGATCAAGCAGTTCGCTGTGCTGCGCAAGTATTTCAAATCCTACGTCTCCGGGATGCCTGAGGCGCGTGAACTTCGTGCCCAACTGCTGCATTCGAATTCTGTTGCCGAGGTTGAAAGGATCGTGGCAGCGTATCAAGAGCGTCTGGGAGAGCGGGTGTTACTCCCGGCCCCAGAACACTGAGCGCCGCTCAGTTCTTGGGATTCCGGGAGCGGCTAGCTCTGCTGGGATGCTGGCTGGGATCCCAGTGCTTGCGGGCAAAGGGTAAAATCCGGGGAGACTCCGTCCAATAAGGAGCGTCTGTGGCCATCAGCCTTCGGACTTCGCTCATCGTCATCCATTCGCGCTTGACCAGTGGACCGTCGTGTTTGCGAATCTTGGCCTCAAGCTCGTCGTAGCGATCCAGTAGTGATTCGAGATCGCCTAGGTCGTTGCCAGCAAGACATTGCACGATCTTCTGATTAGATTTTGCGAGCTCCGCAAAGCCAGCAGAGAAGTAGCGACTCAGCTCCTTCTTGCGCTCGCTGGTGGTGGCCTTCTCGGCAACGCGGTGGAAGTGCGCGGCACGCTTTTGATTCTCCTTGAGGTCCGCATGGTTGCCTTCGATGAGATACTTGTACAGGTCAGCCATAACCTGCTGTGGCGTGGGATGCTCATCCAGAATGCTGGGCTCAGCGGCCACGGCGGCTACCGCAACGAAGCAGGCCAGGAGACAGCGTTTCATTCGATGTACTCGTAGTGGATCAATCGGAAAGAGTGGGTCAACGCGTCCCGATACAGATAGGCCATGATTCGCGCCTCGGCTCGAATCACATCCGTGTCCGCGTCGAAGGTGCCAAGTGCCCCCATGACTTTGTTATCTCGCACGCTCTGGGCGGTGATGATCATGGTGAAGTAGTTGGGGCGTGTGGTCATGATGTTTGCGATCTTGCCGATGATTTCTTCGCGCGCCGCATCCACACCTTGGGTGAAGATGGTGCCATCGGAGAGAGTGGTGATTCGTGCCAGCCCACCACGGGAAAACATGGGCTTAGTGACGCCCGCGGTCCCATTCTCAAACAACCACTGGCCACTAGCGGAGGTGGTCGGGGAGGTGCCAATGGCGGCCAATGCCAAGGAGGAGTTGATCGTGGCAGTTCCGGATGTCGATGCGGAGTAGCCGGCGCCGACACTGAGGCCTACTAGGGTGGCAGCAAGGGCGTTGGGACGATCTGAGTTGGCATTTAGATTGCCGTAGCAGTAGTTGTCTCCGCCGAGCTTGACTTGGTCAAGAATGTTGGCGTCCCCCAGCGAGTAGGCGCTCAGCCCAAGGGCAGCGCTGAGGGTTTCATTAAATTGCGTTAGGCGAATGGTACGCCAGGCTTGGCCACGATGAATCGCACCCAGTTCCCATAGGGTGGTGATGGCGGAGTTCGCAATGTGGGCCGTGGAGACGTCCCACGGGTCGGTTGCGCCGTCCTCCTGGTCATGCGAGCCGCCAGGATCTGGGGTGCAGTTCGAGTTTGTCGCGAGCAAGGTCGTGGTGGTGGAGAAGCCAAACTGCCAGCCTTGTGGGTCCCATTCCCAGTCTGCCGCTGTGTGGTTCTGGCGCGGATCACTGACCTCTACGCTGCGAAACAGGGGGAGGATCACGGCGACATCGGCAGTTGGGGATGGCGGTGAGGTGGCAAAGTCTAGTAAGTTTCCCGCGCTGTCTTCGAGCCGAGCGGCGATGACCTGCACGGTGATGTTCTCGATCGAGGTGTCTGCTCCGATAGAGGTTTCGCCCGCCTGGGACACGCCACGCAATGAGGTGTAGGACTGGGCCGGGACATCGGATGTTAACGAGTTCCAGATAAGGGTCAGGCTTGTGGGGGAAGACGGCAGGTTGGGACTCGCCAAGGTCAACTCAACGGTCAGTGTGGCCCCACTGCCACAGGCTGTGTCGTAGATGTTTGCCAGTTCGGCCCAGACGCGAACCAAGAGGCGATGCTCGGTCCCGGCGTCGTAAACCCGCAGCTGAAACATGAGCTCGTTAATGTACGGCACGAGTTCGAGGCCAAGGTAGCTTGGCTCAGTCTGGCTATCTGTGGTTGGAATGCTGTCGCTGTCGCAATAGTCTATCAGGTTGGCCGCGATCTGATTCTGGAGAAATGTGCTCGAGCATTCCGCAAGCCATGGGATGCCACCGATATTTGCTGCGGGGGCAGTGCCGTTCCAGAATTCACTGGCGGCGGAGGTGAGGCTGGATGCGGCGACGTCGTTCCCAAATGCGTCCCAATCTGCGTTCGTTAGATCGAAGCGGTGCCGATCCACGAGGCTGTCATTGAAGGCTTCGATGTCGTAGGAATGCGGAAAAAGTGATTCCAGCACGGCGTCGGAATTGTCCTCAGCCGAGTCTGCTGCGCGAAAGATATGATAGTGAGAAAGCCATTGCATGGTCGTCGCCAGATCGCCCCCGCTGTGGCTGTCGTATTGCAGATCACCAGACAGTGCGGAAGGGAGGGCACCAGCGAGATTGAGATCAGCCGGGGAGAGCCCATAGCGAGCGGTTGTCTCGCTGCCCTCAGCGACGCCTTGACTGATGGCGTAATTCGGGTCGATCTTCCCAGACTCGTCGATCAAGACATAGGACATACGTGCTATGATCTCGGTGGCATTGTCCGGGTGGTAGACATGAATCCAGCCAGCGTCTTCGTGGGGCGCGGCATGGGTGTCGTCCGGGGTGATATCTACGCCCGCCAACTGATGGGCAAATGCCTCACGGATGCCCAAGCTATCGACATCGTTTTCGCTGAACCAATAGGTCCTGCCATCCCAAGCAGTACTTGCGGTGTCAGGCCCGATATGGCCATCGACCCCCGGCTTGGTTGCAGGAAATAGATTGCGCATGTCGTTGAGATTGGAAAGCTCTGTATTCAGGTGTACATAGGCACGCTGCACGCCCATTTCGGCCGCGAGCCGCGATAGCACGGTATCGCGATTGAGTGTCGCTATGCGGTGCGACATCAGGGCAGAGGCGGCAAAGGCCATGGTAAGCATCAGCATCATCCCAAGAACGCCGATCGTCAAGACTACCGCAACGCCGCGATCCTGCTGTCCGGGCTTATATTCTCGAATCTTTCTCATTGCTCGTCCAGATTCGCCAAGAAAAACACTTTCGAAAACGTACGCTCTGTCTGGGACCGCAAGGTGGCTACTTCGTCGCTCAGCGCTTCGTCAAATACGACCATATTAACCACCACGCGATTGGGAAGTGTGGCATAGGTCCCTGCCGGGATTCGGTTGTTGTTTATGTCGTAAAACTTGATCTCAAATTCGCTGACACCTGAGATCATGGTCTCAAATTTGCCTTCTCCAGCGAAAATTTCGTTTTCATGCCAGTCTGGATCCGGATTCAGGCAATTCCAGTTGGTGGCGTCGTTGTCACTAACCATTTGCCGTTGGAGTGAATACTGAGTGTCTGGCTCAGAAGGGGAGACATGGTGCCGGTAGATAATCTCGTTGTAGCGGGTAACTGAATTGGCATAAGGGGCCTGACTCGAGACGACCGCGAAGAGCAGGCAGTCGCTCGGATCGAGAGAAGGACCGTCAGGACGAGAGGTCAATACCTCAAATTTGACCTGCCTGTTAGGCGCGCTGCTGGCAATCATGGACTTAATGTCGCGCTCCAACTGGTCGAAGGCTGTCCGTGAGTTCTCGTAGGCGCGTGTGGCATGCTCCGTGGACCGCCACAACTGCTGCGACTGGTTGGAAAGCTCTACCATGAGCAACATCATGACGCTCAGTAGTCCCATTGCGACTAAGAGTTCTACTAAGGTGAAATAGTGACGCTTGACGGGATTTTTCAGCATGGACTACGCTTTCGGGGTTGCGGCCGTGTCCTGTCAAGGTAACTCAAAAGTACCAGCGCAGCAACCACACCGGCAAATGTCCTAAATGTCATGACGGTTGCGCGCTTGGCCGGCCGTTCAGTTCCCAGAGTGCCGCGGTTAGTGCGCAGGAAACGTTGAGGGAATTAATTTTTCCGGCGAGCGGAAGGCGCCAGACGTGATTTGCGTTCCGCAGGATGTTGTGGCGGACGCCGCGTCCTTCTGAGCCCAAGACCAGGCAGTATTTCTCTGGAATTGCTGCCTCACGTAGGTCCACAGCGTCAGCGGTGTTCTCCATGGCGCAGATCGCGATCTCGTCTTCCTGAAGGTGCTGGACAGCACGGTTGAGATTTGAAAAGAACAGCCGGACATGGAAGATGGCTCCGGACGAGGACTTGATTGCCGCTGGCGTCAGACCACAGGAGTCGCCGGTATGATAGATGATGTTGCGGAAGCCGAGGCACTCGCAGACCCGGATGGCAGCGCCAAAGTTATGGGGGTCTTGGAGCCCGTCAAGCAGCACGTAGCGGCTCGCATCCAGCTTCTTAGGCAGTGGCTTGGCGAGTGAGGACGCGCAAGATGCGCACACGCCCTGGTTCTCTCGCGCCATGCTTTCGCGGTCGATGTCATCCACTTCCCGTATGGGAATGGCCCGCTGTTCCGCGCTCCGGCGAATCTTGGACAGGGCAGGGCGATCTTTGCCTTTGGCAACGGCCACCCAATCAAGTTCTTGCGGACTGCGCAAGGCTTCGGCGACAGGATTTACTCCGTAGATAATCATGATCAAAAGAACTCGCTTGCGATGGAAATAATTTTATCGGTGGCGTCTTCGAGAACGTAGTGTCCCGCGTCGTCAAAAGTGTGCGTGCGTGCGTCGGGAAAGCTTTCTTGCCATTCCTTGAGGAATTGGGGCGTGAAGCACGGATCCTTCATCCCCCAGCACAGCTCTACCGGAATATTGCGGAGTTCGCAAAGCTTGGCTTCGACTTCTTGGGCCGGGGCGAGTGTTGGATGGTTGCTGCCACGCGGGATGTCCTCAATAAATCTGAGGTTGGCGATTCGGTTGGCGTAGGAATCGTAGGGAGAGACCAGGCCGTGACGGACGGCTGGCGACATGGGCTGAGCAACGCCCATATAGGTGGCACCCAAGGCGAAGTAGTTGAGCCCGCGTACGAGCAGCGAACCAAGGATTGGCACATGGCAGACGCGAATGCGAAAGGGGTAGTGTGAGGCCGCCCGGCAGGTGGTGTTCAGCACGAGTATGCGCTCGATCTGCTCCGGGTGTTGGACGGCGTAGCTCAGGCCGATCGGACCGCCCCAGTCATGGACGACTAGGCCAAACGACTGGACCTCAAGATGCTCGAGAAGTGCGGTTAGGTTCTGCACGTGAGTCTCGAGTTGATAGGGATAGGCCGCTGGCTTGTCTGATAGTCCGCAGCCCATGTGATCGGGGACAATCACGCGATGCGTGGTGGATAGCGCCCGAATGAGGTTGCGGTAGTAAAACGACCAGCTGGGGTTGCCATGGAGCATGACCACGGTGGGGCCGCTACCGACATCAACGTAATGGTACCTGTGCCCGTCAAGATTTAGGTAGCGTGGTGTGAACAGGGCGCGGAAAGCGTCCAGTGAGTCAACCATGTGCGCGCTGTGGGGCCCGAAAGGGCTACCAAGCCTCCGTAACGCCGGTGACGATCTGGTTTGCTGCATCAGTCACTGCGCGCTGGGCACCTTCTTCCAAGGTTGCGTTGAGGTCACCTAGTTCTGAGAAGCGCGCGCGGCCGGTCACGGTGCGCGACTCGAGCACTACTGAATTGTCGCTCACACGCCGGAGCGTGTAGGTGACGTCTACCGAAACATCGTAGACGGATGTGCGGTACGAATCCTGATCGCTGTCATCGAGTTGGGTCGGGACCTCGCCTACACCATTCAGCAGAAAGCGGGTGATGGTGGTGTCCAGGGACGCCGTCGCGTCGCGTTGGATGCTGACGCCGCCGTCTCTCACGAAGGCTGTCGGCAAGGACTGCTTCAAAAAATGCCCCAAACGCGGATTGGTCGTGTCGTTCTTGAGTGTGCCTAAACTGATGGCTTCAAGATCCGGATGTGTCAGGGAACCGAGTTGATAATGGCTGCAGCCACAGAAAAGAGCCGCGGTTGCGAGTAGAAGGAAGATGCGATTCATTCGTTGGCCTCTCCGCCAAGGTTAAGGTCATCCAGCGGACGAAGCCAGCGACCGCTGGAACGCGGTGACTGGTGTTTCGGTGCTGGTTCTTCAGCACTTTCCACCGGGTGGGGCGGAAGTGTACGAGTGGTTGCCTGCGGCGGTGATACGGTCCGCGGGGCGTCTGCCTGCGTCTGCGGGGCGGGCGCTGGCGGCAGCTCAGGCATCTTTTCAAGCTCCTGTGTGAGTTCCTCGCTCTCACCGAGGGCTGCGCTATGCATATTTAGGGCGGAGAGCAGGGCGCTGGCGGCACCAGCACTGGCAGTGTCAGAAAAATTGGTGACGACTTGCTGCAGATAGCGCCGCGCGGCATCGAATCGGGGATGTGCGTCTCTTTGGTAGAATTCGCCCAAGTAGAGCAGACGTGCTGCCTCCATCTCTCTCGATGACCCCAGCAAGGAGTCGATTTCAGCGATGCGCGCATGCTCACCAGCGGTCTTGCGTAGGGTCTCGAGCTCACGCTTCGCGCGGGCGACCAGCGTACCGTCGCCATCACCCTGTGCGGCCCAGAGCAGGAGCGTGTTTGCCAGATCTACCCGGGTGTCAACGGCAAGCGAATGGTTAGGCGGGAACCGCTTGAGTAGCTTTTCGAATCGCTCGATCGCGCCGCCATAGTTTTTGAGCTGCTGGGCGATCAAGCCCCCGCGGTAGAGGGCGGTGGGAGTCAGGGCACCGTAGGGGGCGTGCTCGGCGACGCTGTCGTAAATCTCCAACGCCTTGTCCACGTTGGAGAATGCCAAGCCCATCATCCGCTCTTTCTCTCCAAAATAAAAGCGGTTCGCGATGTCGATCTGGTGTTGCTGAACGACTGCGAACGGGATGAAGGTCCCGAACTCATCTACGGCCCGCGCGAATTTGTCCGCGGCCGGGTGTGGCTTACCCAGACGGTCGTAGCAGATGCCCTGCATGACAACGGCCTTGGCGCGATTCCGCAGGTTCACAGACCGCGTCTCGATGTCCGCGTAGATCTTGATCGCACGTTTAAATTGGCCGCGCTTCTCAGCGGTCTCGGCTTTGCGAATCAGGGACGCTACAGTCGTCCCCTTGCCGCGACGCCACTTGGACTCTGGTTTCCAGTCCATTTCCACCGCTGTTGCGGTAGTCGCCAGCAACAGAATTGTTGTCAGCGCTACAATCACATGCCTCATATTGGGGTCACCCTTTGTCTGTGTTCAGCAATGCCGTACTATACCGAGACTTGGGGCTGAAGCGAGAGAGGATCACAAAATTGCAGGGACCGATGCGGCAAAGCTGCATGTTCGAAAGAATTGGTGCCGTCTTCGCTCCATGGTAGTCTGTTTCGGCGGCGGCCGTGGCGCGGGGAGCGATCCTCCTAACCCGTGCTAGTTGCCTTTGCTTTCGTTCTCTTTTCCGTTATCTTGACGGCTACGCCAAAACCTTGTGAAGGAGCCTGATACCATGGGTATGTTCGGGTCGATATATCGTTATATAGTCACCCTTGGTGGGTTAATCGGAGGGGACGTCGATGGCGCCACCGACAAAATGCTAACCACGCCAGGTGGAGTTCGAACGACATTCTCGAAGACTAGGGAGAAGTGGACCAAGCAATACAGCGAGGTCCGCGAGGCCGTCGCCCAGCTGATGATGGTGCTCGAGCAGAAACGAAATTCGAGCGAGGAGCTCGCGACCAAGCAGCAGGAGGTAAAGACCAAGATGCAGGGCGCGGTGCTGAAGTACCAGCAGACGAATGAGCCGAAGTATCAGGAGGCTTTCAATGCGTTGTACGCCCAAGATCAGGGCCTTGATGCGCAAATGGATGCGTTGCAGGAGGAGATCGAAGGGATGCGCGGCAAGGTGGGGAACTACCGCACGAAGTTGCAGGAGATGGACAGCCGGATCAAGGACCTAGGCAACCGCGAGGCGGCGGCGATCGCTGATATCGTCAGCAGCCAGCAGATCATCTCGCTGAATGACCGCCTGAATGCGCTGAGTTCAAATTTAGATGATCGCAACTTGCAGGCGATCGAAACGCGGCGGGCAACACTGCTCGCCCAAGCCAAGCTGTCCGGTGAGCTCGCTGCGCCTGCCGTCGAGGAGCAAGGCTTGGACGAAGAGCTGCTACAGGCTGGCGCCCAGACTGAGGCAAACGACGTCTTCGCAGCGATGCTTGCGGAAGCCCAGGCCAAAGCCCCGTCGGCGGCGGAACAGAGCGAAGCCGAGAGCGGTGCTGCCGCCCGAAATCTTTAGCCTGACTTTCATGCCTGACCTGCAGCGAGCTGGCGGTAGCGAATGAGCGATGACCTGCCATTCATGGCCTCGCTGCGCGCAGCGTACAACTCGCGCCAGACCAATCAGTTTATCCTTACCGGGAACGTCTTTGACGTGTTCCGTTGCCCGTGGTTGTCAGACCGAGAGGGCACGCACTATCTGCCATTACAGGAGTATCTGGCCCAAAGGCTCGGCGGTGACGCGAGACTGGTGATCGTCTATAACATTGCTACCGGCATCGAATTTCAAGCGCCCGTGGATCCGGATACGTCGGAGCCGCGGCTTGCATTGGCCCTGCGTTGCTATCGTGCCTTGTTCGAGAAGGGAGAGGAGGAGCTGGCCACGAGCAGCTTTGGCGAAGCACTGTCGAAAAGCTCAGCGATGATTCTGCCGTCCCTCGTGCTGTTGCGCAAGATCTGTCGAGGAGCTTCACGGCTTGGCGTGACGGTAAGCGTCGTGCTAGAACATTGCGAGAGCTTGTTGCCGGATCGTGCGTCGTCGCAGATGACGGATGTTGAGCGGCAACGCCTCATCTTCTTCAAAGAGTGGCTGACGGATCAGGAATTTCTGGATTCTCCGCACTTGGTGCTGTGTATTGCGGAAACGAGCAGCGCGGTGCATGCTGAGCTGCGTCGACTCCCGCACATGCTCCCCCTTCACCTCCCACTGCCGGATGTGGCCGAGCGGAAGCGCTTTCTCCGTCATTGCCTGCGTCACGATTCCTCGCTGAAGCTGGCCGGATCGCAGCAGGAATTCGCCGAGCTAGGCGCAGGAATGACGCTCCTGGGGATGCAGCAGATCGTGCGGGGCGGCAGCTACCAGAACAGCCGTGTGCAGCGACGGGATTTTGCACAGCATCTGAACCGCCTGCTGGAAAGCCGCCTGGGGGATCACATCGAGTTGGTGCGCCCAGCGCATAGCATGGATGACGTAGTGGGGAATCGCGCGTTGAAGCAGGAGTTGGCGCGCGTGACCGATGCGTTGCGGAGCGGCGATCCGGAGATTGCACCGGTTGGAATTCTGGTCAGTGGCCCGAATGGCGTGGGCAAGACCTACGTCATGCTGGCCTGGGCCAACGCCTGTGACCGCGTCGTGCTCGTGCTGAAAAACTTGCGCGGCTCTCTTTTTGGTGAGACGGATCAGATCTTCGAGAAGATCCGCAATGTCCTAGAGGTGCTGGGAAATGTGATCATCCTGGTCGATGAGGCAGACACGGTTTTTGCTCGGCCTGGTGGTGACAGCCATGATACCGAGCAGCGCTTATTCGGGAATGTGATCAAGATGATGGGCGATCCGCGCAATCGGGGGCGAATCGTCTGGGTGCTGATGACGGCTCGGCCAGACAACTTGGCGCCGGACCTAAAACGCAGCGGTCGCTGTGGACTGCACTTGCCGATTTTTGACCCGGAAGGGGAAGATCGGGAAGACTTCGTGAGGCATGTGCTGGAGCGGAGCGATATCCAGCTTGCGGAGTTCGCAAAACCGGAACGAGAGAGGTTTCAGGAACAAACGGCAGCCTTCAGTCCGGCGGATTTTCGGGAACTTTCGGTAGAGCTTCGCGCGCGCAGTCGCTTAGGCGGAGGCGATCTGGCACCACAGGATATTCTCGCGATTCTCGCGGAGCACAGTGGCGGCCATCTGGCTCGTCAGCGGCATGAGCAGACGGCCCAAGCGCTGGCTCATTGTTCACGGCGGTCGTTGATCCCGCCTGGGATTCGCGACGCTACTTGAGAAATAGCGCAACCCAGAGCACTCCATTCGTTGCGGCCGGACAGCGACCGCGCGGGAGGCCTAGATCTCAAGACGTCCGAAAGGCGTGTTCGCAGTAGATGCGAGTTTGCCTTTAGGCTCCCGTGCTTCTTTCTTCCTGACCTTCCCACGTTTCTGGTAAAAGCTGCGCGACAATGCGGCCCCGCAATGCGTCCTGACGGGGGCATTCGATTGTCTTTTACGTGTTCCATCGTTGTTGTCGCTCACCAATCAGGCTTCCGAAAATGTTTCTGAGGAGTTCGGAGATTACACCGTAGCCTTTGGCATACTACGGCAGTGACGCAAGACAGTCTGCTTGGGCCTGAGTACGAGCGTGTGTCCCTCGAATCCAGTATTTGCGAGTTGCTATAAATTGCTAATGTCTTGGCCCTTATCAAGTCTGCGACAATCATTGGTGTTGCGGCATCGATCTTCTGCTACCGAGAGAAAGCTCGTATTGAAGCGCCTCATGGAAGCGAGGGGCTCAGCGCCGGGCCGGGTGAGCAAAATGATAATCCGATTACAGCGCCAACGGCACGGTCAGCGGCAGACACGCACTTGGTAAGAGCGCTGGGCCTCCTATCGGACTTCTCTGCGGCTTAAACGGCTCGTGATTTGCGCCGTCGCGGCATGTTGGTCCTTGATCTCGCTCGTAAGATGTAATGGTCCAGCTGGTGAGCCAATATCAGCGCGTGAAAGCCCGCGACCTGCTCTGAGTTCCCAAAGCTGAAGATTGGACCTCTCCGGCCTCCCTGTATAACGCGGCACGCGACGACCCCGCTTTTTGACAGGAAGCTCAGAAGTAGGGGAAGGCTGGAGAGGAGCTCCAGGTCTCAGACGTCCCAGGTTGAACCCGGCCTGTTCCCTCCAAAGTGATATGCTCTGAATTACGAGCAGTTTTTGGTGCTCTCCTGACTCCGGCTGTTGGCTGTCGGCCATTACTTGGGACAACCGTCTGAGTTCTGGAGCTCGCTACGGGGGGGCTTGCGCTGTAGCTCTACCTGTAGATCATGTATTTACGTCGGTAGGCAGCAGCCGTCATGCCAAAGTGCTGCTTGAAAGCGCGGCAGAAGCTCTCGGTGTTGGCGTAGCCGACGTCGGCAGAAATTCGCTTGATCGGCGCCATGGACGTGGCGAGTCGATGGCGCGCCGCCTGCATTCGGCGACGGATTACGTATTGATGTGGCGTCATCTCGACGAACTCGCGGAAGCGGGCGTGCAGATGCGATGCGCTCAGGCCGACATGGTTCGCCAGTATGTCCATGTTGAGCGTCTGCGCGAAGTGCTTGTCGATGTAGGCCATGACTTCAGACACGCGCGACGGAATATCCGCTCGACTTTCCTGGCGCCTGAAGCGGTCGAGCTCAAATCGCAGGCGGCTCCACAGCAAATCCCCGAGGATCTCGCGATCGACTTCGGTGTGATGGAATGCGTGGAGCATTTCATGCGCGAAAGTGACGGCGGTTTCTGGATTGAGCCAGCGAAAGGCGCGTGGCCATGATTCGTGTCGCACGACATGGGCAGACTCCCAGGCTGCGGTCAGGCATTCATAGTGCGCCGTGGGGGCTGTCCGCCAGACCGTTTTCTCGCCAGCGCGATGGACAAACACCCAACCAGGCGAGCAGAGTCGACCGCTGTCGGGCGCGTAGACTGCACCCGCGGTGATCAACTCGAGAAGCAGACTGCGCTGTGTGACGAGGTACGGCGCCGGCGCCCCGCCGCGGGGGCTCGTGTAGTATGCCATGCTCTCAAGGGCTGCTCGCATTGTTTGTCTCAAAATCATAGAAATTGTCAATTGACGTACATGTCATAGGCGATACTCTTGGGAATATCACCGCGATATGTGTGGTTTTCGTCAAAAGGAGATACAATGATCCCGCAAATTTCTGTCCAGCTTTATAGTGTCCGCCAGCAGGCTTCCGCCGACTACGAGGGAACGATTCGCGCCATCGCCGAGATGGGCTTCGAGAACGTCGAGCCTGCGGGCTATCCTGGATCATCAGTCGCCGAAGCGGCCAAGCTCTTCGAGGAACTCGGGCTGAAAGCGCCGTCCTGCCACACAGCGCTGCCGGTCGGCGACAAGAAGAACCAGGTCATCGATGATGCGCTGACCATGGGGCACAAGTATCTGGTGACCGGGTGCCCGCCGAACTTTTGCGAGGATTTCAAAAGCGTTGACTCGATCAAGGCGCTGGCGGAGCTGTACAGCGAAGCTGCAGAGTTCGCAGCGCAGCACGGGCTGCAGGTTGGCTATCACAACCATGATTGGGATCTCGCCGATATCGATGGCCAGCCCGGCTACCGCACCTTTCTGGCCCACACTCCTGACACGGTATTGTGGGAAGCCGATCTCTTCTGGGTGGCGCGGGCGGGGCGAGTACCCGTCGACTTTGTCCAGGAGATCGGGGTGCGTGGCAAGCTGCTACATTTCAAGGATGGCATCGTCACGGCGGACGGCGAGTTCACCGAAGCAGAGACCGAAGACGGCAAAATTATGGTAAGCAGTTCCACGCCTTTTCTTCCTGCTGGTGCTGGCCAGGTCGATCTTAAAGCAGCTGCCGCAGTTGCTGCCCACGCGGAATACGTCGTCGTGGAACTCGACAGCTACGACGGCGACATGATGAAAGCCGTGCAGGAGAGCTACACATACTTGACGACCACTGGCATCGCCCAAGGGCGCAAGTAGGAGATTCACAATGTCGACAAACGATAAGATGGGCATTGGCATCATTGGCTGCGGCAATATATCCGGCGCCTACTTCAAGGGCTGCGCCATGTTTCGGGCGGTGGAGATCGTCGCCTGCGCAGACATTAACCCGGAGGCGGCGACCAAGGCTACGGAAGAATATGGTGTGCGCGCCGTCACTGTGGACGAACTGCTGGCAATGCCGGAAGTTGACATCGTCATCAACCTGACGATTCCTGCCGTGCACGCGGAAGTGAGCCTCCAAGCGTTGGCGGCAGGCAAACAC
>Ga0115566_10001638_pt1 | contig 19006 bp, 13 predicted proteins | sample COGITO_mtgs_1204_3_FD_87173 | JGI IMG/M metagenome (GOLD analysis project Ga0115566, IMG submission 87173) | Pelagic marine microbial communities from North Sea - COGITO_mtgs_120405 | ecosystem: Environmental > Aquatic > Marine > Epipelagic | place: Germany:Helgoland, sampling site Kabeltonne...
GACGCTGTGTTTGGGTCCGCTGTGTTTGGGTCCGCTGTGTTTGGGTCCGCTGTGTTTGGGTCCGCTGTGTTTGGGTCCGCTGTGTTTGGGTCCGCTGTGTAGCAACAATGGCTCACTAGAATTGGCGGAAGTAACGTTCCTGATCGGTAATTGCTTCAAGCGAGACCCAGTACGAATCGCAATTTTTCCCTCGCAACTGCAAGGGATCGTATCCAAAGCACTTCATCGCAATACCGATCGGAAAAAAAACTCCGAAGAAAATTAAGGCAAGGACAAGATGAGAAATCATCCAACCGATTGGAAAAGTGATGACTGTCCAAGTCAGGAAAATCTGCCTCACTGCTGCTGGCCAAATCGAGCCGGCTACTCCTGCAATCACCAATACGATATTTACGAACCAACCAATAGTGTCCGGATCGAACTGTCGTCGAATGAGCCAGCCGGCAAGAAAAGAAAACGGAATCAAGATGATGGCAAACAATCGCAAGTCTTTTCGACTGGGTGCATAATTGAATTCAATCAAGAGATAGCTCCGCGTGCTCTGCGACGAATGTAAAACGAATTGATGTCTAGTGAAAGAAGCGTTTTGGCAATTTCTGTCCTTTGATTATAACCGGTAGCTTGTCGAATCAGACATGACCATTTGGTCGTTTTGGCGTTCGTGCGCCGGGTAATGATTGCTACAGTTGTCTGAACACGTCGGGAAACAAACCTGTCCGTCAACTTAAATTCGTATTCTTTTGAACAAAATGGAACTCAGTCAACTTCGGGATTTCTACTACGATAAACTTTTCAACGAGTGTTTGCCGTTTTGGCTGCGACATGCCGTCGATAAGGAGTTCGGCGGATTTGTTACCGCGTTGGATCGTGACGGGACCATGGTTGATTCGGACAAGAATGTCTGGCAGCAAGGACGATTCACATGGTTGCTTGCCGAGTTGTTTAATGACCCGCGACTGTCAGATCATCCGCAACGAGAATTGTGGTTGGAGACCGCTATCCATGGTGCGGATTTTATTCAAAAGTTTTGCTTCGATGAGTCAGATGGACGTATGTGGTTTCACTTGGATCGTAGCGGTCGGCCGATACGAAAACGAAGGTATGCTTTTTCTGAAAGCTTTGCGGCAATTGCGTTTGGCGAGCTCGCACTTGCAAGCGAAGACTTGAGCTACAAGAGCTTGGCGACGAGGTGCTTTGAGCAGTTCCTTGGTCACAACCGGTTACCGCAGGGAGTTCAGCCTAAGTTTACTGATCTGCGTCCGACTTTGAGTTTGGGCTGCCCAATGATTTCCATTGTCACAGCTCAACAATTGAGGCATTCGATTGGGCTGGAGAATGCTGAGAGCGTGATCGATGAGTCCATCGCCACGATCGAAAAATTGTTCCTTAAACCAGACATCGAATGCGTTATGGAAACGGTGGGGACGGACGGAGCGATTATTGATCACTTCGATGGAAGGACACTGAATCCAGGGCATGCGATCGAGGCTGCTTGGTTTATCATGTTGGAGGCGCGGCATCGAAGTGATTCGAGAATGATGAGCCTTGGATGCAAAATGCTCGATTGGATGTTTAAACGGGGTTGGGATCAAACGCATGGAGGAATCCTATATTTCGTCGATGTCTATGGGCGGCCTGTTCAAGAATATTGGCACGATATGAAATTTTGGTGGCCGCATAATGAAGCGATCATTGCATCGCTACTCGCCTTTTCCGTCACGCGCAATGATCGTTACATGACGATGCATCGACAGATTCATGATTGGGCATTCCAGCATTTTGCGGATCAAGAGCATGGTGAATGGTTTGGATATTTACACCGCGATGGAACGGTCAGCTCTTCGTTAAAAGGGAATATGTGGAAGGGTCCCTTTCATTATCCAAGGATGCTGCTCACCTGCTGGCGGATTTTATCCGACATATTGGACTGCTAATTCGTCGATTGCATTGCAGGAAGACCTAGGGTGCCGCTTTTCTGCGAAAAATAATTCTTGCACGGAGCAGAGGCTCCGCTTGATGCACTTGCAAAATCTAATCCGAAAATTGATATCAAAATGTTGGATCGCATCATTGCTCAGGCGCTCCGAAACCCCGGCGTTTTTTGATCATTGTGGCAGCGATTCAGTCGGGTCGGAATCAATAGTCAACAAGCTGACGGCGCGGCAAAATGTTGCTCAAAAGACTTGCAGTGGCTGCAAGAGTTTGATGCAGGCAGGAATCTCAATGTAAGTTTAAGTTCCCGAATTGATTTCATTGGCGTATTAAAGAGGTTTTAAAATCCCTTGCAGGGATCCTCTTCTTTGGCACAGTGCCTGCATACTACGTTTGCGATCTGCGGAATTCATGCCGCATGTTGGTGCATCAGATCCAAAGCCCGTTTCTACATTGAGGCAAAAAGAAGAAGCGGGAATTGCGTAAGTCGGAAATTACGTCCGGCCGTTTTTGATCAGCCAAATTACGTTTCAAAATTATGAACAGAAGAGAGAAGCGATCATGCAACTGGCCATCCCGAATGTCGAACTTATTCATCGTGACGGTAAGAAAAAATTTGTCGATGCGATTCATCAAACGCTGCAAAATCAAACGGTTTGGTTTTTAGCATGCTGCATCCTGATCATAACCATCGGGGCGATTGATACGTGGCTGGTCGTGAAGTATTCGGATTCGATTTTCGAGTTAGAACAGAATCCAATTTGTTTGTATTTGATCAGCCTCGAACCCTATGAGTTGTCGCTTTTTATCGCCGGAAAGATGCTGGGTTTAGGAGTTGTCATTTGTACGTTGGTCGCCTTGTTTACGTTCTGGAAAGATATCGCGATGACGGTGACTTACGGTGTGACGATGTTTCAAATTGGGCTGCTTAGTTACCTTTACGTCCTTAGTGACATCCCGCACATGATCTTGCGAATGGGATAAATAGTGCAGCGTTTGATTGCTTAGAGATAAAATGCGCGTTGCGTTAAAGAGATTTTGGGACGACTGCAATTTGACCGTTTCGAGGGATTCGGCTTTCTTGGATTTGCCCAATCAATTTCCTGCGTTCAATATTGTTGATCACCGCAATTCGAACGAAGCGGTTTCACCAAGAAGACTTGCCATTCGTTTTTCTTGGATTGGTGAAAGTAAGGTAAGAACCTGTTGTTGGAATGTTGCAAGCAGCCGTGCTTCCCGTTTTTGTCGTTCCTCTTCTAGCTTCATTCCAAAGTCAAAAAGCTTTTGAATTTCGTTTTTCTTTACGGGCAGCATTTTGGAGAGGCAGCCGTGGCAAAGAACTCCGACTGTTCCCATCCGAGTCGTTTCTAATTCAGCCACGATTTGATCGAGACGTTTGAGTTGAAAGTCGAGAAGAATGCGTCGCAGTTCTTCTTGGAATTCTTCATGAGATCGATCGCTAAGTTGCTTAAGCTCTTTAACGCGAGCGGTCACTGAAGTGTCTTCATGAAAGCTGCCCAATAGCCGTTGTGATGCTTCGCTGAGTCGTTGATCATGGTCTGTTTTTGATTTTCTAATTTCGCCATACTGATCATCGACAATATCTAATTCACGCCGCACCTTGGGGCTCTGCAGTGCATCAAACATCGTGACCTGCTTCTTGTCGAGCTTTCGAAGTTTTGGTTTATTGTCAGAAAACAATTTCGAGGTTAGGAATTGTTCATATTTGGTGTCACCAAATACTTTCTGGATCGTGCTGTGTTGTCGTTTGGAAAATTTGGTGAGCAGCTCTGTGTTGGCGTCTCGCTGAATCGCATCTAGTTTTTCTTTTAGTTCGGTTTTTAGTGTATCCGTTTTGCTCTTGAATTGAATTGCTTCTTCGATGGACATCCCCATCGCCACGACCATTGACGTTGAATTCAAGTAGGCTGCAAGCCCAAATCGATTGATTCCCATCTGGTTTTTCAATTGTTCAAGTCGTTGGAATTGAACAGGTTTTAACATCGAATTTAAGACTGCTTCTGTTTCAATGATTTGCGATTTGACGTCTTTCATTTTTTCAGACGCCATCGACTGTATGAATTCTGCAACGTTTGAATTGAGTTCGTTTTTGATTTTGGTCATTGAAGCATATTGCACTTCGGTCAGTGCGATTTCTTTGCGAATCGATTTATTACTGAGCAACGACATCACATCATATTCAAGCCCCAGTTCATCGATCATCTTGAATTCGGATTTGTAGACAGGACCGGTCAGCGACAAACCAACGCTGGTCGAAAAAGAAAATTTTGGTGTCGTTGAATCTGAATCATCCGTGCGAGACGAATTTTTGACAAGTTGAGCTTCGAGTGTTGTAAGTGCGATAAATTGGGTTAAGGCAAACGCAACGAAAAGATGAAGTCGATGTGTCATTTGTCAGTTTCGAGAGTCTGGCCGAGTGTGAGATAAAGGTCTATTACCGGTACGGCGTCCATTTCGGTCGTGCGATTCGAGTTTCATTGCTTTCCACAGAATCGACGATTGACCCTTGTGTGTTACTGGGATTTTGGACTCGGTTGATTGTCGGCGAATCGGCTAGTTGAGGATCGTTTAGATTCGGCGATGAATTTTCAGTAATGGATGATTCGGTCGGCGCTTTTGTCCAACGCGCTTTTGGCTGACCATCCAGAACAATGTGCAAATCTGCCGATGTTTCGTGGACGAATTCGCCTTCGTCCAATTGAACAAAAGCTTTGAGGTCTGAATTCTTGGGGGTGCCTCGCAGCCAAGGAAGCTTGACGATAAACGCGTTCGCCTTCGTGTCGTACCACTCGGCAAGATCTTCTTTAGCGATGTCCCACGTTCCGACAAAACCACGAATGTTTCGCCGTGCGGGGTCAATCAGCGATATTCGAACCGATCCAAGGGCCTTCAGTGGTTTGCCAAAACGGTTCAGAGCTCGAAAGGCAATGAATGTGCCGTCGTCGCCTGGTTTTCCTCGATCGTGGAAGCCCCGGGTTAAATTCGGGTCGATTTCGATACTGGAGACTGTTGAATCCTCGTTGGATGGAACAAATACAGCGGAGGTGTTGATCTGGTCACTGGAAAAACTGTCAGGAGACACTTGTGTTCGTGCGTATTCGTTTTGGTCGTATCCGACGCTTCGAGCAGTGTCCGAGTCGCCTCCAGGATTGTCAGTGTCGTTTGGTGATATCACCGTAGACTGGTCGTCCCGAACCTGTTTCAGCTGTTCTTCAAGATCTTCGATGCGCCACTGGGCTTTTTCCTGCTGCATCTTGGCTTGGTAGTACTGATCTTCCGCAGCATCACGTTCAATCCGCAGCATCTCGAAAGCGTTTTGGATTTGCGGATCATTTCTGCCAAGCTTGCAACCGGTGGCGAGCATCAGTCCCAACGACATCAGTCCCAACGACAAGCGAGTTAACGACAAGCGAGTTAACGACAAGCGAGTTAACGACAAGCGAGTTAACGACAAACGTGTTAGTATCGACGGCGCAAGATTTCGTGGAATGGCTTCCATTATTAGTAGATCTGCCGATGTGTAGCAGCTTTCCTGATTTTCCCCCCATCAAGAAACGTGTTTCAAAAGCGAAAAGTAGCCGAAAACAACTACTCCAGTCAATTTGACTTCGACGAAAAAAAGAAAAGTTCGACAAGTAAATCCACCTGTCGAACTTTTTTATTGGGCTCGGTTAATTTTGTGCTAGCAAAAGACTCTTGGAATCAGAGTCTCTGCTGATCATGATTCGGATGTGTCCGACATGTGTGCGACAACCTTATCGATCAGTTTGTAATCTTTCGCTTCATCTGCCGTCATAAAGTTATCACGATCAGTATCTCGTTCGATATTTTCAAGCGTCTGACCGGTGTGCTTCAGCAAGATTTCATTTAAACGATGTTTCGTTTTTCGAAGTTCCTTAACGTGAATTTCGATTTCTTCAGCTGTCCCCTGCATTCCCGCAAGTGGCTGATGAATCATGATGTTCGAGTTTGGAAGTGAATGGCGTTTACCCGCTGCACCTGCGGTCAGAAGCAGGGCCCCCATCGAGGCTGCGTGACCAATGCAGTAAGTTGCCACATCGCAAGTCAAAAATTGCATTGTGTCGTAAATCGCCATTCCGGCAACGACGCTTCCGCCCGGTGAATTGATGTATAAGTGGATATCGGCCTTTGGGTCTTCCGACTGAAGAAACAGCATTTGGGCAACCAGCGAGTTTGCAACGTCGGCGTTGACTTGTGTTCCCAAAAAGATGATTCGGTCTTTTAGAAGCCGGCTATAGATATCGTAAACGCGTTCTTCGCGTCCGGAGTTGTCGACAACGTAAGGTACGATTGGCATTTTATTTCTTTCGTAATTTTGATTCTTTGGAGTACGTGCGGATGAAAATGAAGCTGCAAAAGTCGGGGAAGAACTACTCGTCGTCCGATTCAGTTTCAGGTCGTTTGGTAATGTCGTCGACGACACCGTACTCTTTGGCCTGTTCGGCTGTCATAAAGAAATCGCGATCCATATCCTTGGCAATTTCTTCAACAGTCTTGCCGGTATGATGGGCCAAGATTTCGTTCAGCCGACTGCGGTTACGCAAAATTTCGGTCGCTTGAATTTCGATATCACTGACTTGTCCACTGACACCACCAAAAGGTTGATGAATCATGACTCGCGAATTTGGCAGGGCGTATCGTTTTCCTTTTGCACCACCGGCTAATAGAACAGCAGCTCCACTGGCAGCCTGTCCAACGCAATACGTTGCTACCGGGCAGGTAAGAATCTGCATTACATCATAAATTGCCATGGTCGCGATGACATCGCCGCCCGGAGAATTCATGTAAAAGTGAATGTCTTTCTTGCGGTTTTCGCTCTGCAAATAAAGCAACTTCATCACCAGTTCATTGGCATTGCCGGTGTGGATTTCGCCTTGCAGGAAGACGATTCGGTTTTCCAATAGCATGTCGCCAAGGGTCATCTGGCGCTGTCGCTGCATCTGTTGATACGAATACGAATTGGAAATTTGATTGAGTGGGTCGTTAGCAAACAATGGACTTCTTTCTCTTCAGTAAAATATCCGTCATGTATCTAAAGTTCGATTCGAAAACGTGGAATCCAACAAGTTGCGAAAAGTCCTTTGGCCATTTGCAACGGTGAAATCGTATTCGTCATCGATCGTAAAGTCGACAATAGTTGGGGCGGTTGCGGTCGGATTGAATCGGTTTCAATCATGCTTCCTGAATCTGTGATTCGCTGGAAGCAACTTGATTCCATCGAGCCGAACGTTGCAATCGAACAAATGGTACTGCCATTGAAAGTTGAGATTTCTCTATTTCAACCATCCAAACGTAACCAAGATTGTTGCCGTTTCAAAGCAAAATGATATCGATCGATTTCCTGCGACTACCCTGTGGTCATACAAAGTTGTGCAAATCTCTTTGATTCAACCCATCACGACACTCTACAGTTCAGCCATCTGAGGACAGCACCGTTGATGTAAAGCGTGAAGCCCGATCTGGTTTCGCGAAATCTGCACAACTTGAACGTTACAAGTTTTCAAACGAAGTCACAAGACGGCTTCCCCGTTTGCCGGGTTTCGTCCGTTTTTTTAAGCGGTCCAAATTCGCTGCTTCAGCGCCTGTTCCGTATTTTGACAAAAAAACGTTGCGAAACTTGAGTTTCGCAACGCTGTTATGTTTACGTTTGTTGAACTCTTCAAGGCTATGATTCGCCTTGAAGATGAACTTTCCGACCGGAAAGCACGCCGGTCCAATTTCTTATTTTTTGCCTGAATTTGCAGCAGCCGCTGTTTCGCCACCCGATTCGTACTTGGCCTCTGGGATTTCTGCTGCAACCACGCCCGAAACAGAGATATCGACAGTCGCCGGCGCGTCATCTTCCAGCTTGAATTCTGTATCGTTGAATTTCGCGTGCTCTTTAATCAAATCAAGGACTTTGCGTTCAATGATTTGGTTTCGCAACGAATCCATTTGGCCACGTTTTTCAAGCTGAGCTCGAATTCGGCGTGGAGATTCGTTTTGCTGAATTGCAATCATTTGGATTTCTTGCTCATAATCAGCCTCGGTTTCTTCGATTTCCTCAGATTCAGCAATGCTTTCGAGAATAAAGTGCTCTTTGAGAGCCTGTTCCGTAGACGCCATGCTGTTTTGCCGCAAATCGTTTTGATAAGCCTTGATTTGGGCTTCGCTAAATCCGCTCGATCGCATTTCCATGACTGCACGCTCGACTTCACGATTGGCTTGACGACGCAAAAGATCAGGTGGCAAATCCCAATCGGCTGATTCGGTCAAAGTGCCGCCAATTTGCTGGCGAATGCTCTTGTTTTGATGATAGATCAACTGGCGATCCAGTTCACCGGCAATTGCTTTTCGAACGGATTCTTCGTCTTCGAAGCCGCCGATCGTTGCTAGCATTTCAGTGTCAAGTTCAGGTAGTTCTTGACGTTTGACATCGAGAACTTCGAATTCAACTTCAACTTCTTCGCCGCGTAAGGCCTCAGATTCGGCGTCGGCACTAACCTTCGCATTGAGGACTTTCTTGGACCCCGCTTTGACGCCTTTCATCGAATCACCAAAATCATCAATGATTGCATCTGGGAAGCTAAGCGATGGTTTAAGTTGGATCGAAACTTCTTCTCCTGAAGCGATTACTTTTCCATCACGCGAGCTCTTGAAATTGACAACAATAAAGTCATTCTCTTCAGCTTCACCGTCGATCGGAGCTAAATCCGCGTAATTGCCTAGAATTTTGTTTAGTTGGTGATTGATATCCGAATCGTCGAATTCTTTCGTCGGGCGATCGATACTGATTCCCTTCCATTCGGGGATATCAAACTCTGGTCGTACTTCAATGTCGAATTCAAAGGTCATCGGACCGTCTTCTGGGATTTCAACTGCGCCGAAATCGAAATCGGGCTCACTGATCGCCGAGAAGTCCTGCTCTTCGTTAACCTGAGTCATGCAGTCCAGTAGCAATTCGCCTTTGACTTGATCCGAAATTTGCAATCGGAATCGGTTTTCAACCAGTTTGCGAGGCGCCTTGCCTGGGCGGAAACCGGGGACTTCGGCTTTGGGGGCAAGTTCGTCAAATTGCTTTGCAAAATACCGATCGACGTCTTCGCGTGCGATTTTCACCAAAACGTGGCGTTCGCAAGCGCTCTTCGTCTGGACCTCAACCTCAAGCGACAATGGCTCTTTCTTTTCTTCGCCATTTTCGAGAAGTTCTTGGGCTGTGGCCTGTTCTTCCAAAGAATCTTCAGCTTCTGTTTTTTCTGAATCGTCGCTCATTTTTGCTTTCTACATAAATCCGACCGTTTGATGTCGGAAAAATTCAGAGAATGTGATTTGTTTAAAGGCCGCGTTTCGCTGCGAGAATGTGACCACAATGTTTTCGTGTCAAAAATATTTATGTGGGAAGATTCTGTCGGAAAAACGAATCAAGCCAAAAAATAAAAGGACACTCTAAAAGTGTCCCACAAGTGCCATGTCTCAGTTGTTTTGCCTGCTATTTCGGCAAGCGTAAAAAGCATTGCAAACCAACTAATGACATTACAGAACGCCGGAGCAGAATTTGGAGCGTTCAAATATTGAACGTTAGAACATTCAGCGGCGGCTATTTCCTTGCCAATACTCATCAAAGAGCGGGTGAAGAGGATCGAACTCTCGACAATCACGTTGGCAACGTGATGCTCTACCACTGAGCTACACCCGCTTACGGTCATTCGCAGTCAAAATGACATTGCGTACGACATCAAACCCCAGATTATTACGCTCAAACGACCTAATTTCAAGGCCTCACGACAATTTCTCTCAAAATTGGAAACTGATTTTGTAACCTGCTTCTAATTCTAACATTATCGCGGTTTTTTTACACGACCATCACGTTTTTCGTCAGCCTCCGAACGCACGTTTTGAATCGATTATTTTCATTGTCGTTCGACATTTCAAATGTTGGACGTCAGAACAAAAAAAACGGATAAACGCAGTTAGTTCTCGAGAATAGAATTTTTATTTGCCGATTTCCCACTTTTACAATCTTTTTTTCACCCCAACCTCGGTTTAAACCAATGCAAACTGAAATCATTGACCTTCGCAGCGATACCGTTACGCTTCCAACGGAGGGTATGAAAACAGCAATGTCCGAAGCGGTGCTCGGAGACGATGTGATCGATATCGATCCTACCGTCGAAAAGTTGCAGGAAACTGTGGCGGATATTGTCGGAAAAGAAGCGGCAATTTTTATGCCGTCCGGGACGATGACCAATCAGATTGGGATTCGGATTCATTGCCAACCGGGCGATGAATTGATCTGCGAGGACGGCTGCCATATCTACAATTATGAACAAGCCGGTTTCGCGCAGTTGTCCGGAATTGTCTCCCGTCCAGTTTCGGGAAAAGATTACAAGCTGACTCTGGATGATATCAAAGACAAAGTTCGTCCGATCAACGAGCATATGGCGCGGACGCGTTTGCTTTGTCTCGAGAATACCCACAATCGAGGCGGGGGCAGCATTTTGCCGATTGATGACGTCAGGGAGATGACCGGCTGGGCAAAGGAGAAAGGATTGGCAACCCACCTCGATGGAGCACGACTGTTTAATGCGGTCGTTGCCAGCGGAATTTCAGCCAAAGAATGGTCGGCCGGGTTCGACACCGTGAGTCTATGTTTCAGTAAGGGACTTGGGGCCCCTGTTGGATCGGCATTGGCCGGATCAAAAGAACACATTGCAATCGCACGACGACATCGCAAGCTATTCGGTGGCGGCATGCGGCAAGCCGGTGTCATCGCCAGCGCTGCGTTATACGGATTGGAGAACCAAATCGATCGTCTGGCCGAAGATCACGCCAACGCACAAATCATCGCTAACGCAATCGAAGCATCCGAGCATTTGCATCTGGAACCGACCAAGGTTGACACGAATATCATCATTTTTCGAGTGGATATTCCCGGCGTCTCGGCAGCTGAATACGTCACTCAACTGGAATCAAAAGGCATCCGCACACTGCCATTTAGTGAAAAGCATGTGCGGATGGTGACCCACTTGGGAGTGGATAAAGAAGCGGTCGAAACGGCTGCAAAATTATTGAAAAAATCGTAACAAGAAGAAACGGTTAAGATTGCAAAAAATGAACTTTTTCCCGCTTTAGGCTCTCGGAATTTCACGGTATCCAAAAAGCCGATAGTTGAAGATCGGGAGAATAGTCGTGAATCGCAAGCTGTTGTTGGCATTGTTCTTTGTGTTAGTTTCCATGCCTTTTTCTGATGTCTCCGCGGACCTGATCGTGTTTAAGACCGGCCAGGATACCACCGGCAACAACTTGGATGGTATCAAGAATGATACGGGTTTGCCCAAGACGGTTAACGTAGCCGAAATCGCGGGGTTGACTCTCACCGTAGTTGATATCAGTTCCGATTCAGCAGTTGTCGATCAACTGAATGCAACAGCCACCTCGTTCGGAGTGGACGCAATTAATGTAGGCGTAGGCGGTAGCGATGACTCAGACCAATTTGACTCATCGTTAAATGAATCTGTTGTTTTCAGGTTCAATCAGGATGTTGTCATTAATTCAGTTGATTTTTTTGGTTTTAACGACAGTGATTCTAGCACCGACGTTTTTTCTTTCGCATCTACGACAATTAATGGATTCAGTGATCAATTGGGTTCTGGTGACGTTTTTACGTTCACTGGCGGACTGGCGATTGCGGCTAATACCGACTTCACAGTTCGAGCAGTAAGCGGGTCGATTGGATTTGAGGATTGGGACGTCACAGTAACCGCCGTTCCAGAACCCGGTTCGATCGCAATTCTATGTGCTCTATGTGGCGGGTTTTGGGTGCGGCGACGCTACTTTTCGAAGAAGAAAAACGCGGAAAAGTCTTCGGCTAAAGCCTGAAATACAAAAGTTACATACATTTGGATTCAAGCTGAAAAGGAACGTATCCAGTCGCCATTTTATGACTGGATACTTTTGTTGCTGCGTCGATCTGAATTGGTATCCACTCGGCTTTTGCGTTCCGTCTCATTTTGACTCTTAAGAAAACACCTAGAGTAACGCCGCCATTGCGATAAATCCCAGCTATCGGTCGGAGACGCAAAAGGCCCGGCGGACTTCTTGAACAAAACTGCGTAGAATTGTCACCCAACCAAATCACAACTTCTATCAAGGTTATCAATGAAGAAAAATTTAGGGAATCAAGTTTTGACAGCTCGGGCATTTGGAATGCTGGCCATCGCAGCCGTTTTGTCATTGGGAATGCAAAGCGTTACGAACGCGCAAGGCGATGACGCCACGCTGACGATCGGGTCGAAGGCTCCACCCATCGATATCGAGCATTGGGTCTCCGATGGAAAAGGCAAATTCAAACACATCGAAAAGTTTGAAGAAGGCAAGGTTTACGTCGTCGAGTTTTGGGCCACATGGTGTGGTCCGTGCATTGCCGCAATGCCACACATTAGTGAACTGCAAACCAAACACGCCAAACAAGGGCTTCAGATCATAAGTATCAGCGACGAAGAATTGCCGATCGTTGAAAAATTCCTGAAGCGTAACATGGGTAGAGGTGACGACGGTCAGACATTTGGTGATTTGACCAGCAATTATTGCCTGACAACCGACCCTGATCGCTCCGTCTCAAAAGACTACATGGAAGCGGCAGCGCAAAACGGAATCCCAACCGCTTTTATCGTCGGTAAAAAAGGAATGATCGAATGGATTGGTCACCCAATGGAAATTGACGAGCCCATCGAAAAAGTACTAACTGACAAATGGGACCGTGCAGGTTTCGCTGCCGATTTCAAAGCGGTTCAAGAGTTTGAAATCGTGATGCAGAAAGTTGGCGCAAAATTCCAATCGCGTGACATGGACGGTGCAAATGAAATTTTGGAGTCGTTTATCAAGCAGACCAAAAGTGAAAAAGCAAAACTGCAAGCCAAGATAATGCGGCTTCAAGTCCTCGTCATGGGCGAAAACGAAAAAGCTGGTGCGGCAGTTGCTGACTATGCCAAGACAACCGATGACGGTGAGCAACTCAATAACATCGCCTGGAACATTTTTCAAATGTCAAAACAAAAGAAGATCGATGCGGCAGTGCTCGACGGTGCTTACGCATGTGCTGAAAAAGCGGTTAAAGTCTCTCCGGACGCTGGCTACATTTGGGATACACTTGCTCACATGCAGGCCGAAAAAGGCGAGATCGATAAAGCGATTGCCAGTCAAACCAAAGCAATTGAAAACACCAAAGGTGCGGATAAGATCGAACTGCAAGAGTATTTGGCTGAACTGAAAAAGAAGCAAGCCGACGAATAGGATAAATAAATCAAGGTCCCGTTTCAAAATCATCATCACGACAAAGCCCAGCCTTTTCTGCTGGGTCTTTTTCGTTGGTGATGCAGGCTTTTCAATTCAACGCGGAACATGGATTTCGCATCGTCAGCAACTCTGCTGCCACAAGTGAACAGAAGCACGGCCAGAAATCGCGATGCTTGGAACTGTCGCGTGTCGGATCCTTAAGCTGCTTTTTCTGGGCGAATTGAATTGGCATTCGAAGCGGGCAACAACGATTCAAGTAAACGCAAGGTCTTTTGCGTTGCTGTGCTGCCATCGTTTCGATGTGATGAAAGTAGTCGGACTGCATTTTGTCCAAGCTGGTTTCGTGACTCGGGGTCGCGGCAGCACATGTCAATGAATTTTGTAAGTTCATTCGATTCTGTTAATTGATGGGCAGCATCTGCAGAAAGCATTAACTCGACTTCATTCGCAAAATTTCGGGTGTTGGGACCAAAGCAAACGGCTGCTCCAAGTGCAGCAGGCTCAAGCATGTTTTGACCGCCCCGATTGCCGAAGCTACCGCCGACAAAGGCAATGTCGGCTACGCCCCACCAGTATTTCAACTCACCCATCGCATCGAGCAAAACAACTCGTTGGATTGCAGTCGCTTCATCATTGCCGTTTTCCGACAATTCAGACCTAAGTGAATACGGAATTGAATGTTTTGTCAGCAGACTAGCGACTTCGGAGAATCGTTCTGGGTGTCTGGGGCAGATCAGCATTCGCAAACGTGGATGCTGTTTGGAAAGTTCCAAATAGCTTGCGATTGCAATTTCTTCTTCTGGCGCTTGAGTGCTCCCTGCACAAAAAACAGTGTCCGTTTTTGTGACGTTGACCAAGTTGCGAAACGACAAGATGTTTTCATGCCGTTGGTCGAAAAGAAGCGTATCGAATTTAAGGTTCCCACTCACTGATATCTGGTCAGCATGAACTCCAAGCTCTGCAAAACGTTTTGCATAAGATTTGTTCTGAACGCAAACCCGATCAAGTCGTTTTAATGTCGGGCGAAGTAGCCAATTCAAACGCTTGTACTGCAACAAGCTTTTTTCGGAAAGCCGTCCATTGACGATGCATGTCTTTACGTTCTGCGTTTCGCATTCTCGCAAAAAATTCGGCCAAATTTCTAACTCTGCGATGACAACCAGCGAGGGGCGAATCCGCTGAATCGCATTGGCAACTGCCCAGGTGAAGTCGAAGGGGAAGTAGATCAGAGAACAATGTGGAAACGACTTTTGAGCTGCATCGTAGCCTGTCTGTGTGGTTGTGGAGATGACCACTTTGAGATCTCGATGTTCACGATGGAATTTCTCGACAAGCAATTTGATTGCGTTGACTTCACCAAGACTGACGGCGTGGAACCAAACGCATTTTTCGCTTCCATCTCTGGCGGCAACACCACCCAGAAATTTCGTCCAAATTCCGGGGCGTTTTTTACCGCTTAGGATTCGCTGATATGCGATCACAGGGAGATAGACCGCGAGCGCGAGGAGGTATATAAAATTTAGAATGTAACGCATGGGGATTCCTTTCCCAAACTAGCATCTTTCACGCTTCGTGAAAAAACTCTTCGCTCTTTACCCTGTTTCCACGACTCAAATCTCTAGCCCACTCGGTTTTTCAAACAACATTGTTTGTATTTTTTTCCGCTACCGCATGGACAGGGGTCGTTTCGACCGATTTTTTCCTCACGGTTGCGGATCGGTTCCATCTTGGCGTCGGATGATTGGCTACTGTTAGTGCTGGCTTCTGCTGTTTGAGACTCCATCGTTGCCATCGATTCGGCTTCTGCCTGACTTGCTGAAGCACCGCTCCAGGTCTCATTGACGAAACCTTCATCCAATTGTTCCATGCGGAAAATCAAATCCGTTGTGCGTTCACCAATTGCGGTCCAAAGGTCTTCAAACATCCGCATGCCTTCGCGTTTGTATTCGACCTTTGGATCGACGGCGGCAAGCCCACGTTGGCCGACTGCACTTCTCAAATAGTCCATTTGTAATAAATGATCTTTCCATGCATCGTCCACAATGCTCAATAGAACACCTCGTTCCATCTTTCGCATTTCTGGATGGAAATGATAGTCAACGACACCGCTGAGTCGATGATCTAAATCCTCACGCTCGAGATCTTCCAGTTCCTCAATGAGCAGCTCGTAATCGACCGTTGACTTCAGCCATTGGGAAAGCGATGAAACCGCACCGTTGCCATTAACGATTGGGATCTCGCCAGATGATTCGAGTGAATTTAACTTTTGTTCCAGCTCTTTGTGGATACCAGCGGCGACCTGCTGGTTTTGTTTGCTTACGTTGATCAAAACCTCGCGTAAATCATCGCGTTGTTTGTTCTTGATATCATCGACCGATACGTCGGACTTGAATCGCTCGGCAGCCCACGTTATGAGGCTTTCACGGTCGATTCGAGATGCACTCGTCGCGAATCTCATAATGCCGGCCATCACGGGGTATTCAGCCTCGCGTTGGTTGTATTTTTCGATCGCTTTGTTGATGAAAATTTCTTTGACTTCGGCGACTTCTTTATGCCGAATTTCACTGGACTCTACGTCGATGTCAAAGTTCGCTTTTAACCAGCCAATTGCACGCTTTGGACCGAAGTCGTCCTGAAGCATTTCCCTCGCTTCATCCAGATTCACACCATCGATGAATGCATGAGCCTTTTCGATCAGGTGCTCCGCGACGTTGTCGTAACCGACTTTGATTAAATCACGATCGCGAAAATTCGTTTCGAATCGGGTATTCGAAAATTTGGCAACTGCATCCCAGCTCCAATCCTGCTGAATATCCTCCTCCTCACCCGATCCTTGAGGAAGTGCTTCTTCGATCTTTGCGAAAATATCGGCTTCGGCTGTTCGCTTCGCCGCGTCTTTTGCTTCTTCAACTGCCGAGTCAGCCGGAGAGCCACGGAACAATTTGAAGTCCAGCGGTGGGGTTCGAAGTTCGCGGCTTGCCCAGCCTGCAAAATATTGAGCGCTAAAAAATCTGTCAAAGTAACTCTCGAGGTTGGAATCGATCCGTTCTCGGATCATGTCCAAGATCAGCTCACGACAGTTTGTTCCATCCAGAATACTCTGGCGGTAGCTGTAAACTCGTTTTCGTTGCTCATCCATTACCTCATCGTATTCGAGAAGGTTTTTGCGGATTTCAAAGTTCCGCTCCTCGATCTTTTTCTGCGCTGATTCAATGCGACGTGAGATCATCCTGTTCTCAATTGCTTCATCATCTTTGAAGCCCATCATCTCAAGCATTCGTTTGACCCATGGTCCAGCCATGATTCGCATGAGGTCGTCGCCGAGGCTTAAGTAGAATCGGCTACTGCCCGGATCGCCTTGACGACCGCAACGACCGCGCAACTGCAAGTCAATTCGTCGGGCTTCGTGGCGTTCGGTTCCGATCACATGAAGGCCACCGATCGTCTTGATCTTCGTGCCCTCTTCACTCATGGAATATTCGGAGTCGATCTCTTGGGTCAGTTCTGCCCACTCTTCGTTGGGAACATCTAAGCGGGATTCGTATTTGTGCTGTAGTTTCGCCCAAGCCATCGTTTCGGGGTTACCACCCAGAACAATATCGGTACCACGACCGGCCATGTTGGTCGCGATCGTCACGGCTCCTCGTCGTCCAGCTTGAGCCACAATTTCTGCTTCACGCTTATGTTGTTTCGCGTTCAGGAGATCGTGCTTGATGCCACGACGGGTCAGCAAGTTCGACATCTTTTCGCTCTTCTCAATCGACGTCGTTCCGATCAAAATTGGCCGACCGTGATAAGCGATTTCCTGCACTTCCGATTTTGGAATTGAACGTTTTTCTTTACTCAATGCTTGACGTTCGTAATTAAATGGAAGGATCGAAATCGTGTCGTCATCTTCCTTGGTGATTTGCCCGAGGATTTCTTCTTTACGAAGTTGAACGGTATCCCACTTGTTCATTCGCTCAACTTCATCCGCCATGGCGACGTATTTGGCGTCTTCATTGGCGTAGATTACGTCGGGAAATTCTTTTCGCTGTAATCCTCGATTCGTCGGGATCGCAATTACATCCAATTTGTAGATTTTCCAGAACTCGGTAGCCTCGGTCATGGCGGTACCGGTCATGCCCGAAATTTTGTTGTATAGCTTGAAGTAGTTCTGAAGCGTAATGGTCGCAAGCGTCTGTGTTTCTTCTTTGATTTCGACGTTTTCTTTTGCTTCAACCGCTTGATGCAAACCGTCGCTCCATTGACGGCCGTCCATTTTTCGTCCGGTGAATTCGTCGACGATCACGACTTTTCCACCTTCCACGACGTAATTCACATCTTTTTTGTAAAGATAGTGAGCCTTGAGCGAGTTATCAATCAAGTGCGGCCAGTCCATATTGCCGGCGGTGTAGAACGTGTCGACACCCGCTAGTCGCTCTGCTTCTCGAACACCTTCATCAGTTAGCGAAACGTTATGGTCCTTTTCATTGACCTTGAAGTGCGATTCCTTCTTTAGTTGTCTCGCGATCTTGTCGGCGTCTTTGTATCGATGTTTTTTGCTGTTCGCAGGACCCGAAATGATCAACGGCGTCCGCGCTTCGTCGATCAGAATGTTGTCGACCTCGTCGACAACCGCGTAGTTTAATCGCCCCTGCGATTGCTGTGAGTGCTTTGGGAATTTGTCATCGCCTCGCGCGGCCGAACGCATGTTGTCGCGCAGGTAATCGAAACCAAATTCATTGTTGGTTCCGTAAGTGATATCGCACGCATAAGCCTTCTGACGCGCATCGACATCCATGTCGCTTTGGATCGCACCGACAGTCAAACCCAAACCCATGTAAAGTGGTGCCATCCACTCCATATCACGCCGGGCAAGGTAATCGTTGACCGTCACGACGTGAACGCCTTTACCATCGATCGCATTCAAGTAGGTCGGCAATGTTGCGACAAGAGTTTTACCCTCACCTGTCACCATTTCGGCAATGGCGCCACTGTGTAGCACCATTCCACCGATCATTTGCACGTCATAGTGCCGCATTCCCAGATAACGTATGCCACCTTCACGGCAGACGGCGAACGCTTCGACCAGTATGTCGTCCAAAGTTTCGCCGTTGCGCAGGCGCTCACGAAACAAAGTGGTTTGTTCTGTAAGTTCCTCGTCGCTCAAGTCCTTGTATTTTGACTCCAGCTCGTTGATCGCCGCCACTTTTTCTTCGAGCTTTTTCACGTATCGAGCATTGGACGATCCGAAAATCGATGTCACCAATCGCTCGAATCCGCCAAGAATTCCCGCAAAAAAGCCGGAAACCAGCTCCCATATCTTTTCTAGTTTTTCCATAGACTCGCGCGCAATACGACAGGGGAATGCAAAATTGTCGGACGAATCTGCAATCCTAGCCGGTCAATTCAATGATTTTGAAGGTAGAGAATTTCCTGGCCGTGATCGATACTATCATCAACCTAAACCTTGCTCTCGCACTAGCTTATAAACAGCGAAACAAGGGGTCAACGGTGAAACAACCGTTCTGACATCGCCATTTCTCGGGCAAGCAGACAGCTGCTTCGCTCAAAATTGGCAGGTTGAGTTTCGTCCAGTCCCTCAGAAGCAATATTCGTACCGGTTCGCGTTTTCTTTTCGGATTGAGTAGAAAGTAGGTTTGGGGTGTGCCAACTAAGAATCAAATGCGCTTTGTATCAAACCATTAATCTTCGGAATTTGCATAAAATTGCCAGAACATAAACTTAAGGTGAGGAAAGAGCCCTTTACTTCTGA
>Ga0115566_10001640_pt1 | contig 19001 bp, 16 predicted proteins | sample COGITO_mtgs_1204_3_FD_87173 | JGI IMG/M metagenome (GOLD analysis project Ga0115566, IMG submission 87173) | Pelagic marine microbial communities from North Sea - COGITO_mtgs_120405 | ecosystem: Environmental > Aquatic > Marine > Epipelagic | place: Germany:Helgoland, sampling site Kabeltonne...
CAAGGACACATCACCTAGGATGGGGCAATCCACTGGTACGTTTTTCGATATGCACGCTGGATCAATATCAATGTGAATGATTTTTGCGTGGGGTGCCCAAGCTTCAATCTTGCCCGTCACGCGATCATCAAAACGAGCGCCTACTGCAATCAACAAGTCTGTATTTTGGACTGCCTGGTTGGCATACCACGTCCCATGCATACCAAGCATACCTACCGAAAGGGGGTCGTTCTCTGGAAATGATCCAAGGCCGTGCAGGGTCGTCGTGACGGGGATATTAGCGCGACGAGCAATAGACGTCAGCTTCTCTGCTCCTCCTGATATGATTGTCCCCCCACCTACATAGAAAAGCGGTCTTTCAGCTTGCTGGATCATCTCTGCCGCTTTTTTGACCTGTCCAGAATTCCCTTTCCCTACGGTTGAATACCCTGGTATGGTGATACTGTCGGGATATCGAAATGGAGCTCGTGCAGCCAAGATGTCTTTGGGCAGATCGACTACGACCGGGCCGGGGCGGCCTGTTCGAGCGATGTAGTACGCCTTTTTGACCGTAGCCGCCAAATCTCGCACGTCTCGAACCAGAAAACTGTGCTTCGTGATGCTACGCGTCACACCAATCGTGTCACATTCCTGAAAGGCATCGTTTCCAATCATCTTCGTTGGCACCTGACCGGTGAACACAACTATCGGGATCGAATCCATATAGGCGTCTGCGATACCCGTTACGCAATTGGTAGCTCCAGGTCCAGATGTGACTAGGACGGTACCGACTTTACCTGTGGCTTTTGCATACCCTTCGGCTGCGTGCGTCCCTCCTTGTTCATGGCGGACAAGCACGTGTTCAAACGAAGGGTTAATTCGGTGCATCTCATCGTAAATCGCAATCACGGCTCCGCCGGGATGGCCGAACACGATCTCGACACCTTCCGCCTCCATGGAACGAATCAAAATCTCAGCACCCGTAGGAAGAGTTGGGGCAGCCATAGCTGCTGCCTTTGAGGGCTCGAGTTGCGAGTTCATTTGTTGCGATGTCGAAAGAGATGAGGATGACATGAGTTTTTCGTTCGGTTTGAACGGGTCGTTGGTTGTAAAAATCAGACAGGATCTACCATGGCCTCGTAGGGCTGCTTCACGACGCCTGGAACGCGGAGAATGACGCCGGTCGAGGCGCTGGTGACCATATGAGTGTATCGTTCGAGGTATCCACCTTTGATGCGTGGCTCAAAAGGAGGTAAGGCAGCTAATCGGCGCGCAGCTTCTTCGGCTTCGACATGCCAATGCACGCTGGATGTCTCAATGTCAAAGGATATCAGATCGCCGTCCTGAACAAGAGCAATAGGTCCACCGGCCGCTGCTTCAGGCGAACAATGCCCAACACATAGCCCTCGGGTTCCACCAGAGAATCGGCCGTCCGTGATCATGGCAACAGACGTATCGAGTCGCATACCGGCCAGCGCAGAGGTGGGCTGAAGCATCTCCGGCATTCCGGGTCCTCCACGAGGACCTTCATATCGGATGACTACCACAGATCCGGCCTCAAGAGTCCCGCTCAAAATGCCATCGACTGCTTCATCCTGACTTTCGAACACCCGCGCCACGCCGGTAAATTGCATCATGCCTTCAGAGACCGCGCCCGTTTTGACCACGCTCCCCTCCGGTGCGAGGTTGCCTATCAAGACGCCCAATCCTCCTGTGGCGCGAAACGGATTGTCGGTGGACCGAATAATATCCGGGCGGTGGTTTTTTGCGCCTTTGAAAGTATCTCCCATCGGGCGTCCCGTTACCGTTGGACGATCCGGGTGAAGGAGTCCTGCTCGGTTTAGCTCGGCAAGAATAGCGGGAATTCCTCCGGCTTTATCGACATCCTCCATGTGGACATCAGGTATAGCTGGAGACACCTTGCATAGGTATGGCACTCGTTCGGACATCTGATTGATGCGATCAAGATCATAGTCTATACCAGCTTCATGAGCCGCCGCCAATAGGTGAAGCACCGTATTGGTCGATCCTCCCATGGCCATATCAAGGGCGAAAGCATCGTCGAGAGCTTCCGGTGTAAAAATGTCCGATGGCTTGATGTCTCCGTCGGCCATCACCACAATGCGACGTGCTGCTTCGCGCGCTAGCTCATGTCGTTTGGGGTCGATGGCCAGAATGGATCCGTTTCCTGGAAGCGCCAGGCCAATAACTTCCATAATGCAGTTCATGGAATTAGCGGTAAACATACCAGAACATGAGCCGCACGTTGGGCAGGCAAGGCGCTCGAGTGCGTCCAGACCTGCATAACCTAATTCCCCTTTACTGTGGCGGCCGACGCCTTCAAACACGGATACGAGGTCAATTTTTGTCCCGTCCTCCAGCTGGCCCGCTTTCATGGGACCACCGGAAACGAAGATGGTCGGCACGTTGCATCGTAGCGCACCCATCAGCATGCCCGGCACGATTTTATCGCAGTTTGGTAGGCAGATGATGGCGTCCAAGCAGTGGGCCCGAACAACCGTTTCAACCGAATCGGCGATCAACTCGCGCGATGGAAGCGAAAACCGCATACCCAAGTGGCCCATAGCGATACCGTCATCCACACCAATCGTATTGAACTCAAAGGGAACGCCACCCGCTTCTCGAACTGCTTCTTTTACGACTCGACCGAATTCCTGAAGATGAACGTGACCCGGGATCAGGTCGATATACGAGTTACAGACCCCAATGAAAGGTCTGTCAAAGTCTTCGTCCGACTGGATCACGCCGGTGGCTCTCAACAGACTCCGGTGAGGGGCCCGCTGGTAACCTTTGGTGATTGTATCGCTGTTCCGCTTTGCCATGAATGCTTTCGGTTTTTTCCGGGTTTGGTCAACCCGATTTCGAAATGCAATTCCGCGATTAGCGGCGAAGGGTTGACCGGATGATTCAGCGTAGGAGTAGGCTGAGTAGAATGGACACTAGCACGGAGCTACTAATCACGTGCACCACGAGGTCAATCAAAAGGAGATCAGTGGGGACCTGAAGCACTACCGATCGGGAACGCAGGGTTGGCAAAGAAGAATGAATCATCTTGTTGCTCGATCGTGACATGATAGCGGACTGAGGTCCGAAGTTGTTCTAGTGCATCTTGATCTGACGGACTTCGAGGCGACCTAAACGTCGGTCGCGGCAAGAAGCCCGTTCTGGGCGAAATGGTAGGGTTCCTATGCCTCTCCAGTCAACCATTTGGATCATGAAGAATTTGGAAGCGCTACCAAAAAAAGCCGTTTTTAGCTTGATTTGGACGGTATTTGACACTGTTAACCACCGTTCCTCAGTATTAGAACGCGTATCTTACCTTCCAGCTCAAAGCCTCTGTACCTGATCAATTTTTTTCTCTCATCCTCCTATAATTCCGTTCTGATGAGTCTTTTTCCTTCCGAAGAGTCCCAGCGACTGGACGCAGCCGACCCATTGGCTAGCTACCGTTTACGGTTTTCCATCCCAAAAATGCCCGATGGAACGGACACATTGTACCTATGTGGAAACTCCCTAGGCCTGCAATCGAAAGATGGCATAGATGCCTTACATGCAGTGGTAAAAGACTGGGCAGAGCTAGGTATCGAAGGCTATTTCACGGGGGATAATCCTTGGGTGGATTACGGCACAGAGTTGCGGGAGTCTGAAGCGCGCCTCGTCGGGGCCAAGCCGCTGGAAGTGGCCGTGATGAACTCGTTGACGGTAAACCTGAACCTGCTACTTCTGTCCTTCTACCGGCCCACGCCGGAGCGTCACAAGATCATTATTGAAGATCATACGTTTCCTTCGGATCAATACGCGTTTCGCGAGCAAATTCGATTTCACGGATTCGATCCAGAGACGTCACTCGTGGTTTTAAAGCCGAGACCCGGAGAAGATTGGCATCGTACGGAAGACATTCTAGAAACGATTGCAAAGGAAGGGGCGGAAACAGCCCTAGTCATGATGGGAGGTGTTAATTACTACACAGGGCAGTTCTTCGACATTGCGACCATCACCAAGGCCGGGCACGATGAGGGATGTACGGTTGGTTGGGACCTTGCACACGCCGCCGGCAATTTGCCGTTGCAGCTGCATGATTGGAATGTCGATTTTGCGGCATGGTGTCATTATAAATACCTGAACTCAGGACCGGCGGCACCGGGCGGAGCCTTCGTGCACGAGCGCTTTGCCCACGCCACAGACCTACCCCGTTTGGCCGGCTGGTGGGGACACAATCGGTCGACCAGATTCCAGTGGGTAGATGAATTCGAACCTGAGCCCGGAGCCGTTGGGTGGCAAATGACCAACACGCCAGTTTTGTCTACTGCGCCTTTGAAAGGCTCTTTGACTATGTTTGACGAACTAGGTATGCCCGCCATCCGGCAAAAATCTGTTAAGTTAACCGGCTACCTGTGGGAGTTGCTATCGCGGATTGAATCCGGATTCGACATTATGACCCCATCCGATCCATCGCAACGAGGCGCCCAACTATCGCTGCGGGTTCACGGGGACAATGGTCGAGTAGTATTCGACTATATAAAGGAGCGCGGCGTCATCTGTGACTGGCGTAATCCAAACTGTATTCGGATTTCTCCAGCTCCGCTATACAACTCGTTTGACGATGTGAGGCGATTCGCAGAAATCTTCGATGAGGCGCTTCGCAGGGTTGGGTGAGAGGAGATTTTTTTGAAAAATATGGCCTGGAACCGCTTCCAGACGATTTTTTACACATGACAGGCGGGCCCTTTTCGGGATAAATGTGTACCAGAGTTTCCCGCCCCTTGCAACGAGCGTTGCTTCGTCTATCGCGCGTCAGCCCAAATATGGGCTTAACCCATTGCGGCCCTCATGTGTTCAATACTCGCCTTCCTTGATATCACGTCTCCAACGGACTCCCTCCGTGAACAAGCCCTCGAACTGAGTCGGAAATTGCGGCATCGTGGCCCAGACTGGTCGGGAATCCACGCGGACGACCATACCATTCTGGCGCACGAGCGTCTTGCCATCGTCGACTTATTGCATGGCGCCCAGCCCCTCACAAGCCCCGACCATCGATACGTTCTGGCTGTGAACGGCGAGATATACAACCACCGAGAATTGCGTCGAGAGTTTTCCGAGTATGCATTCCAGACGGATTCGGACTGCGAGGTAATCATTCCGCTGCTCGCTTCCGAAGGAACAGCTGGTCTTTCGCGGTTGAACGGTATTTTTGCTTTCGTCTTGTGGGACTCTCTACACAAACGCTACGTCATCGCCAGGGACCCTGTCGGAGTTATTCCTCTCTATGTGGGACATGACCCCGAAGGCCATCTGGTCGTGGCATCCGAGTTGAAGGCCCTTGAAGGAGCGTGTAACCGGTTTGAAGAATTCCTTCCTGGCCATGTTATTGACAGCAGCATCGGACGGGAGCCTATCAAATGGAGTGTCCGGGACTGGACCACCTACGATGATGTGGAAAACGGTCCCTCGGACCCGAGCATTTTACGAGAGGCACTTTCCGCCGCTGTTCATCGGCAGATGATGAGTGATGTCCCCTTCGGCGTCCTCTTGTCGGGTGGATTGGATTCCTCTGTTATAGCTGCTTTAGCCTGCTCCTTCGAACAGGCACGCGTGGAAGATGATGATAAGACACGAGCATGGTGGCCTCGCATCCACTCGTTCGCGATTGGTCTCGAAGGAAGCCCGGACCTGGAAGCAGCACAGCATGTTGCTGACCATATAGGGAGCGTACATCACGGTTTCACCTTCACGATTCAAGAGGGTCTTGACGCACTCAGGGACGTTATTTATCACATCGAAACCTATGATGTGACGACCATCCGGGCATCGACCCCGATGTACCTTCTCGCGCGTCGAATTAAGGCCATGGGGATCAAGATGGTCTTATCGGGAGAAGGAGCAGACGAGATTTTCGGCGGATATCTCTATTTTCACAAGGCGCCCAACGCGAAGGAGTTCCATGAGGAAACCGTCCGCAAGATCAACCGATTGCACCTGTTCGACTGCCTTCGTGCCAATAAAAGTATGGCAGCATGGGGCATCGAAGCCCGCGTCCCGTTTCTCGACCTGGAATTCCTAGACACAGCCATGCATCTGGCTCCATCATCAAAAATGATCCGTCCGGGTACGCTGGAAAAACAGATCCTTCGGGATGCGTTTGCCGACTTGCTCTCGGAATCGATCACAAAACGTCAGAAAGAACAATTTTCAGATGGTGTGGGATACGGATGGATCGATCATTTGAAGGCTCATGCTGAAGAGCGAGTAACCGACAGCGATATGGAACGGGCCTCTTTTCGCTTCCCGCTCAATACTCCTGACACCAAGGAAGGCTATTTCTACAGAACCATGTTTGAAGAGCACTTCGAATCGGAAAGTGCGGCTACATGCGTCCCAGGAGGTAAATCCGTTGCCTGCAGCACGCCAGAAGCACTGGCTTGGGATGCCTCATTCGCCGGGCAAGCCGATCCATCTGGACGTGCCGTCAAAGGTATTCATGAGGACGCGTACTAGACCTAAAGCCGTGCCCTGCAGGTCAAATTCCTTCTTGGGGGCACAAGCCGCTGATCGGACACGTGTCACAAAGCGGCTTTTTCGCGTCGCAAATAGCGCGGCCGTGCAAAATGATGGCGTGCCCCGAGAAGATCCACTCGTCCTTGGGAATCACGTTCATTAAATCATTCTCCACCTTCACTGGATCAGTCTCTTTTGTCAGTCCCAGACGAAAGGCCAGTCGCTTGACGTGAGTATCCACCACGAAGCCTGACGCGATCCCAAACCAGGTCCCAAGCACCACATTCGCCGTCTTTCGCGCCACGCCTGGCAATTTCAACAGATCATCCATGGTATTGGGGACGTTGCCACCATACTCGTTCATGATCAGATTGGCTGATGCGAGAACGTTTTTCGCCTTATTCCGAAAAAATCCTGTCGATCTGATTTCCTCCATGAAGGTGTCCAGATCCGCGTTGGCAAAATCAGCAACTGTTTTATACTTCGCGAAAAGGTGCTCTGTAACTTTGTTCACATTTACATCGGTCGTCTGAGCCGACATGATGGTTGCAAACAATAGTTCATGGGCATTTGAGTGGTTCAAAGCGCAGTCAGCCCCGGGGTAGTACTCGTGGAGAATCGACAGAATAGTTTCAACGCGGTCGTTCATTGTGGGGTCTAGAATCTTGTGTGGGCTTGAAGCAGAGATAGTGCTTGATTGGAGTCCGCTTGAGCCATCCGGTTCCCTCGCCTTGGAATCCGCACGCCAATACCTGCACCCAGTCGCGCCCCCCGTCCTGAACCTTAGATCCCTGCACGGGTACACCTGATCGCCCAACAGAATCTGATAATGCGCCCTGAACTCGAAGAAAAACTGGCCCGAATCCCGAGACGACCGGGTGTATACCAGCACAAGGATGTGGCTGGAAAGGTGCTCTATGTAGGTAAAGCGAAGAATCTGCGCTCGCGGGTAAACTCCTATTTCCAGGCTAGTCGAAATCTGGACGGGCGGCTTCAGATCATGGTGTCGAAAATCCACGATGTTGAAGTCATCGTGACGGATACAGAAGTTGAGGCCTTGCTACTTGAAAATAACCTAATCAAGAGCCTCAAGCCGCGCTATAATATTCTTCTGCGCGACGACAAGACCTATCCGTTCATCTGTATTAAGAACGAGCACTTCCCACGAGTATTTCCGACTCGTAAACCGATCAAGGACGGCTCTCGCTACTTCGGCCCATATACCGACGTTCGCAGCATGAATATCATGCTCGATACCATTCGCTCGATTTTCAGGTTACGTACGTGCTCCCTAAGACTGGCACCTGAACCGATCGCGGCTGGAAAATTCGAGGTTTGCCTCCAGTATCATATAAAGAAATGTGACGCACCCTGCGTAAGTCTTCAGTCCGCAGACAGCTACGCTTCGACCATAAAGCAGGTCGAGCAATTACTGAATGGCAAGACGGAAGGCTTGATTCGCCTTCTCAAGGACGAAATGAATCGTCTTGCAGAAGCAATGGATTTCGAGGAAGCTGCCAAGTTCAGAGATCAAGTGGCCGCGCTCGAGAAGTATGCAGAACGACAAAAAGTCGTCAGTGGGGACATGGCTGACCGCGATCTATTTGCTTTATCGGTTAATAGAGAGGCCAATACCGCATGCGGGGCAGTTTTCCAGATGCGTGATGGGAAGATTGTTGGGCGTCGCCATATCTATTTGACTCGCATCGATGAAACGCCAGAAGATGAATTGATGCAGGCGGTGGTTGAGCGGTATTACTCTGAGTCAACCTTCTTCCCGGACGAGGTTCTCATGTCGGTTGATTGCTCAGATCCGGATTTGTTGACAGAGCTATTACGAGAACGAAGAGGCTCCAAGGTCACGCTTCACGTGCCCCAACGAGGCGACAAAGCTGGCCTATTAGGCATCGTAACAAAGAATGCAGACCTGATGCTGACTGAGCATCTCATTGCGCGACAGAGGCAGGAGGAAGGGCGAGTGCCTCATGCAGTCGAAAAATTGATGAAAGACTTGTCCCTTCCGCGCTTGCCCCGACGGATTGAGTGCTTCGATGTCTCGCATCTCAGTGGGACAGACGTAGTTGCCTCATGCGTAGTTTTTATCGATGGCCAACCCAAGAAAAGCGAATACCGAACCTTCAAGGTTAGAACCGTTGGTGGCGGCCACTCTGATGACTTCCAATCTATGCGTGAAGTTGTGGCACGGCGCTATGCGAAAATGGCCGAAGAAAACGGCCCTTGGCCAGACTTATTAGTCATCGATGGTGGAAAGGGGCAGTTGTCCAGCGCTGTTTTTGCCCTCGATGAAGTCGAAGCTTACGGCAAATTTCCCGTGGTAGGGCTTGCTAAAAGGCTTGAAGAGGTGTTTTTCCCTGGAGACACAGATGCTGTATTCATATCGAAAGACAGCGCCTCCCTGCAGTTACTTCAGCGGGCCCGAAATGAAGCCCATCGTTTTGCCGTCACGTTTCAACGGAAACTGCGGACCAAATCGACCCTTAAAACCGAATTGGAAGAAATTGAGGGTATCGGTCCCAAAACCTCCCGCAAACTCCTGCGCTCTTTCGGATCGATCAAACGGATCAAAGAGGCGAGTGAAGTGCAGATTGCCGAAGAAATTGGGCCTCATGCTGCACGATTGGTCGTCATGTATTTTGCTACAGCCAACGAGTGATTCTCCAGTAGCGGACTGGACCGATCGAATTGAATGCTCTCTCTCGCCTTGACCATTCGATTAGAATTGGTGATGTTGGTAACGAACGAACTCCCAACTCCCTAAAATCTGGTCGTCTCTATGAAACGCTTACTGTCGATTATCGCAGGTGTAGTTGTTGGTGGCATCGTAGTAGGAATCGTTGAGTCTGTTGGACATTTAATCTGGCCTCCACCTCCGGGACTGGACATTACGAACCCCGATGATCTTGCACGGCTCATGGAAAGCATCCCTGCGGGAGCACTTGTCTTTGTAGTTCTGGGCTGGACATTGGGTGCGATCGCTGGCGGATTCACGGCCGGTAAAATTTCCGAAGACCCAACCTACTTACCTAGCATCTTTGCTGGAGGCATTCTCATGACTCTCGGTATCGTAACGCTCTTCATGATACCTCATCCTGTATGGATGTGGATAATGGGAATAGTGCTTCCTGTACCCTGCGCATGGTGGGGCGGACGGTGGGCTGGAGTCAAGGAATAAGGGTAACAATCGACGCTGGTAGACACTTATCTATTGTGGGGCTAGGGATTGGCCGACGTCCATCCCGGTCCGCACCATGTAATCTTTGGGTTCTACCTCCGGAAAATGTCTAATCCCTATCTGACAAAGGATTTGTTCGCCTTCCAACGCGAATTGAAGCAGAACAATAATCGTGAGTGGTTCGAGGAGAACAAATGGCGTTATGAGCGGCACCTGAAGGAACCGTTATTGGATCTGATTGCCGATTTCGCACCGCTTTTGGCTCAAATCAGTCCGCACTATTTGGCGATACCCAAGACGGTTGGCGGTTCTCTCTTCCGAATTTACCGAGACATTAGGTTTTCGAACAACAAGACTCCCTACAAGACGGCTGCTGGCGTTCATTTTCGCCACAACTTGGGAAAAGACGTGCATAGCCATAGCCCTGGGTACTATCTCCATATTGAACCAGGAAATGTGTTTCTGGCGCTGGGCATTTGGCATCCTGATTCTGCGACGTTGCGAGCCATCCGGTCACGGATGATAGAACAGCAGGACCTTTGGGAAGATGTCCGAGACCATCCTGACTTTACCAAACGCTTCTTGCTTCAAGGCACCTCGCTAAAGCGTGCACCAAAAGGAGTCGATCCTGAGCACCCTTTGATAGAGGACTTGAAGCGCAAAGACTTTATAGCCGTTTCACCTGCATCAGAGGACGACGCATTGCGCCCAGATTTACTTCCCTGGATGGCATCGGTTTGGGAACAGGGAACACCACTCATGCGCTTCCTCACGGGTGCACTCGAACAACCCTTTTAAACGCACCGGCCCATCGAAGACAGGCCTAGGGCGCGACCATTTTAATACCCTTCAACTTATCTATTTACAACCTTTATGAGCAACGCTGTAGACATGCCCGAAGTTGGTGATAAAGCCCCTGATTTTTCGGGGATAACTCAGGACGGCTCAACTGTCTCTCTCTCAGATTTCGATGGCAAGAAAGTCGTCCTTTACTTCTATCCGAGGGACAACACACCCGGATGTACGAAGCAAGCCTGCAACCTGCGTGATAACTATTCCGACTTGGGCAACCATGGAATCTCCATTGTCGGAGTGTCAGATGACCCCGTCAACAAACATGCAGGCTTCGCGGACAAGTATGACCTCCCTTTCCCTCTAATCGCTGACACTGAACGAAGTGTAATGGTGGCATACGGCGCATATGGGCCTAAAAACATGTATGGCCGCATTTTTCAGGGCACCAAACGCACCACCTTTCTTATTGACGAGCAAGGAGTGATTGTGAAGGTCATTAAGAAACCTAAGACCGGAGACCACGCTGCAGAGATTATCAAGGGATTCGGGCTAAGCTAGTAATCAGTTCAATGGGAATTTTTGGGAATCGCCTCTGAGGACGCCTCAGGGCGCACCCAAAACCGGGATGGGAAAATCAAGGATAAACTGCCTGTTTTTTTCAACATTCGGGGTGTTGATAAGAAGTGGGCGGAGTGGATAAATACGACTCGATTCGGCTTGCCCGGCGGGGTGTTCTCTGCCTACAATGGTGTCAGAAGAAAATATCCCATCCACCCGTTTTCGTACCGTATCTGATTGATGGCTACACCATCTGAATTTTTGTGGCAAAGAAGCAAGGAAAAGCTGGCGAAGGACATCCCCACCCAACAGTTTCAGACTTGGATTCACCCCGTTGACTTCGTTTCCTCTTCAGCAGCAGGAAATGGTATTCATGTCACCCTTTCGGTGCCATCTGAATTTCATCGTGATTGGATCGATCGTGAGTTTAGTGACCTTCTTCTCGATGCTCTCTCCTCCGAATTGAACGAACACGTTTCCTTCTCTTTCATTACGCGAGCCGATGTTGCAGATGAAGTAGAGGTCGTGTCCGCGCAAGCATCATCGGCGAGACATCAGGCTTCAGAAAAGGTTGGTTCAGAGTCCTCAACTAAGAATCCTGCTCCTCGGCGTACGAACAGACAGGGACATTCCTCTGCGTCAGCCCCGAGAAGCAATAAGTCACAGGCTGGAAAAGACGCTACTCCATTCGCCTTTCGTCCAGAAACGATTCCCGGTGCTCTGCCCCGAACACTAAATCCTCGCTATACGCTGGATACGTTCATCGAAGCAGATTGCAACCGGTTGGCCCGAAGTGCAGGTGTCGCGGTTGCCAAGCGGCCCGGAGCGACTAGCTTTAATCCGTTTCTGATCTATGGAAAGGTAGGTCTGGGTAAAACTCATCTTGCCCATGCCATCGGAAATGAGATTCTGGCGCACCAGCCACGCGCTCAGGTATTGTATCTGACTAGCGAGGCGTTCACAAACTATTTTGTGTATGCCATCCAGAATAATACGTTGGGTGAATTCACTCATGCGTTTCGGCAAATTGATGTCCTGATTGTTGATGACATCCAATTTTTTGGTGGAAAGGAAAAAACGCAAGAGCAATTTTTTCACCTTTTCAATGAGCTGCATCAAGGTGGTAAACAAATCATTTTGTGTGCGGACCGCAGTCCAGCCGAAATAGCAGGAATAGAGGAGCGCCTCCTTTCTCGTTTTCGTTGGGGTCTGTCAGCCGATGTTCAGCCACCTGACCTGGAAACCAGAACGGCCATCTTGCGCCGCCATGCGCTCGAAAGCGGATTGGACCTCTCTGGAGAAGTGATTGACTATATCGCTTACAACGTGAAGGACAACATCCGGCTTCTTGAGGGTGCCTTCAATAAGCTTCTCGCTATGCAGCAGGTCACCCGCCGCGTGATCGATCTGAACTTTGTTCAGGAAGCGTTGCAGGATCTGATCGACAACAGAACGCGCAAAAGCATTTCAGCGTCTCAGATCAGAGATATCGTGGCGGAATACTTTACCATGGATCCCGATCTACTGATCGGCAAGAGCCGGAAACGCCCGATCGTTGATGCACGCCAGGTTGCTATGCACTTCTGTAAGCAGATGACACAGCATTCTCTGGAGGCCATCGGTCGTCGTTTCGGAGGCAGGGATCACTCTACCGTGATTCATGCTTGCAAGGCAATCCAGGCCCGCATCGACACTGAACCTCGGTTTGTTGAGGATCTTGGTCGAATCGAACAGCTTTTGAAAAACCGGGTCCTCCATTCGTAGTCATGTTGGGCTGCGATAAAGGATGTATACCCCCCATCCCGGAAGCACATCAATGAGTGAATCCAAACCTGTTCTATGCTCCATCGGTTGGTTTGACCTAACGGTGGACGATGCTCCGGCAATTCGTGATTTCTACTCTAACGTGGTAGGCTGGACGGCTTCCCCGTTAAGCATGGGAGACTATGACGATTTCGTCATGGCGTCTCCGGCCGATGGCACCCTGGTTTCAGGGGTATGTCACGCCAGAGGACCTAACGCTGACCTGCCAGCTCAATGGATTCTCTATGTCAACATTGAGGACATTGAAGCCTCAAGGGCGGCGTGTACAAAAATGGGTGGAGAGCTTCTCACTCCAGTTAAGATTGCTGCCGGGCATGGGTCCTACTGTGTAATCAAGGATCCTGCCGGAGCTGTTATGGCGCTCTTTCAGCCAGAATAATCTGATTGGGGCCTGATTTTCTCCCGCGCATGTGGCTAAGTCATCAGTCCAAAAAGAACGGCCCGCAATCCATTCGTACTGACAGCATCTATTGGACTCGATGGACGCGTATCGCTGAATCAGTAAACTCGGTAGGCCGAACCGAATCGTCACCTGAGATTCCCACTTCTGCATCAAATTGCATTTCGCCATTGTCTACGAATTCCACGATGGCATAGAGCGCCATGCCTTTTAGTGGCCCCGAGGTAAATGCATCTAGATCAAGTTTCATTGGTCTCACACTATCATCGAGCTGCCATCGGATTCCGTCGATTTTCAGACTCTCCCCCCCGATAGCAACCTGCCAGATAACCTCACTGTCTGGCATGAACTGGAAAAATTGCTCCGAACCGGATGAGTCCGTCCCGGTCCACTCCCCAATTATGGAGGACGGAGCCACCTCAACCAAGTCAATAAGCCGCTCATAATCTCCATCCTGCGTGGATCGGAGAGCTGAAGTAATCAGCGGAAAAAGAGAGCGCCAATACCACGTTGTGCCTTCAAACACAGTGGTCACATGCAACTCGGTTCCATTTTCAACAGGGGTCAACAGCATTCGCAGTTCACCGTCGAACATAGACCCATCCATTGAAAGGCGAAATTCCTTTCCAAAATCGTACGTCAGTTTCTCCTGGTCGACGACTAACGTGTCCTTGCCACTTAGCATTCGAAGTCGAGAACGGCTGCCAACGTTTTCATCTCGTTGGAGCAGGGGATCAATCGAAACGAAACCTGTCATCCATAGCGAAAGCCTATCAGCGTCGGTCAATACGTGAAAAAGCGTGGCGGCATCTCTTGTCGTTTGCACGGTAGTTTGGACGCTAACCTTCGGCTTCAATAGTCCGAGAGAGAGGAAAGCTAGAAATGCGATAGCAATAACAACCGCTACTATCCTAATGGTGCGCATGAATAGATCGGATTATTGAAAAAAGAACCACAAAATGCATGATCAAACCTAGTGATCAGGCATTGGAATCGAAACCCATCATACGTATTATCGAAGCGGTCCTGAACCTGCCTTTCGGCCGTTCCGGCGGTTGTTTTATTTGGGTGCCATTCAATTCGAATTTCGGGACACACAACGTTTCAAGAGCCCTTTCGCCCGCATTTCCTTCATGGGTCTGTTCAATTTTTCTACCGACGTCGCAATCGACCTTGGAACAGCCAACACGCTGATCTACATCCAAGGTCGGGGTATCGTGTTGAACGAGCCGTCCATCGTCGCTCTTAATCGTTCCACTCGCAAAGTGATTGCCGTAGGGCACGAAGCCCAGCAAATGCACGAGCGCACTCACCGCGAGATTGAAACGATCCGGCCGCTGAAAGATGGCGTAATCGCCGATTTTGAAGTAGCTGAGCAACTCATTCGGCAACTCATCCGCAAGGTGCAGACCAATTGGCTGTCTGCCATTCGTCGTATGGTGGTATGCGTTCCCTCTGGTATTACTGAAGTGGAAAAGAGAGCTGTTCGAGATTCAGCCGAACACGCTGGAGCGCGTCAAGTCTACCTGATTGATGAGCCAATGGCTGCAGCCATCGGGATTGGATTGAACGTTGCAGAAGCAGTTGGCAACATGATTGTAGACATCGGCGGTGGGACCACTGAGATTGCCGTTATTGCCTTATCTGGAATCGTCATTGATGAATCCATCCGGGTCGGTGGAGATGAATTGGATAACGCCATCGTCCAGTACTTCAAACGAAATCACAACTTGCTGATTGGGCATCGCACAGCGGAGCGCATCAAGAAAGAAGTGGGTAGTGCTGTTGAACTCGATCCAGAACTGGAACTCTCTGTTAAAGGGCGCGATCTGGTTAGCGGGATCCCGAAAGTGCGTACAATTTCATCCGAAGACGTCCGCGAAGCGCTCCGTGAGCCCGTTGGACAGATTGCTTCTGCCGTCATCCGGTGCTTAGAGCGTACTCCCCCGGAATTAGGCGCTGACATTCTTGAGAGAGGCATTATGCTCACCGGTGGCGGGGCTATGCTAAAAGGGCTGGATTCCATGATCCGTGGGCGGGTTGACCTGCCGGTCTATGTTGCCGAGGACCCACTGACTGCCGTAGTCAGAGGAACAGGACAAGTACTCGAAGACGTCGAGAAGTACGAAAAAGTCCTTAGTTAAGCGGATCCGGCTGATTTCACTTTTCAACACCTTATCCACCTCCCCGCGGATTACTGTTTTTGGACCATTTTTGCACCCAAAAACAACATCTATAAATTAACACTGATGCAAACCTATATTTTACAGGTACTTGTACAAATTACCCATTACTTGTACTTCACATAATCTTCCGGAAACTGACGTTGTCAGCGTTTTCCACACTTGATTAACAAACGACCTGCGTCCTCAATAGGTGCTTTTTTGCTCCGGAAGCAGGAAAGCAGGTGATCATCTACCATTCCGGTCGCTTGCATGAACGCATAAATGATCGTGGGGCCTACAAATCGAAAGCCACGTTTTTTTAGGTCTTTCGAAATCCGCACAGACAGGGGGGTTTGCGTAGGTATTTCTTGCATGGTTTGCGGATTGTTTTCAATGGGCGTCCCCTCGCTGAACGACCAGAAATAGTCAGAAAAGGATCCGAATGACCGCTGAACTTCTACCAATGCTCGGGCATTGGAAACGGTAGATGATATTTTAAGACGATTTCTAACGATCCCGGAATCTTTCATCAAAGCAGCCTGCTCGTCCTCTGACATCGAGGCGACTTGCTGGGGGTCAAAACCTCTAAATGCCCTTCGATACCCTTCCCGTTTCCGTAGTATCGTGATCCAAGAGAGCCCGGCTTGAGCACCCTCTAGCGTCAGCATCTCGAACAATTTTTGATCATCCCGAACAGGGACGCCCCATTCTTCATCGTGATAGGCAACGTACAATGGATCGGCACCACACCAGGCACATCGGGGTAGTTCAGCAGCGTCTTGCATAGATGCAGGGAAAGAAAATGGAGGGAAAGAAAGATGCGATTAAAACGTTGGGCAACGGGCTAAATGACCTGTAGCAAATGATACGCTGAGACGATGCCAGCCCTATGTCACATCGTAGACCGCTGGAAGAATGCGCCAGCGTTGCGGTCCCAAAACCACCAGTTTCCAGGTTCCAGAAGTACACCCCCCACCCACCGTTCTCTGATTGGCTTGCCCCATTCTTGATCCAATGTAAGACGCTGATATCCACTAGTAGTCAGCTCTATGCGTGCCGTTTGCGGTTTATCCTCTCCAGTGATCGAGAGTAATGCCTCATCGCCCTGAGCTATCTCATTCAGAAGTGCCATGAAGGAGCTATCTCCTAAGAATGCCGCCTCTTCCATTGCCGACGCCTCCCGGAATAACTGACCGAACGAAAGTGGGCCACCACGTAATCGGTTAAGGACAAACGTTTCGATCCGGTCAAGTCCACTTTGCATGTCTGGGTACAATTCAATCCATCGATCTATAGTGGCCTTAGCGAAGGGCATTTCGATATCTCTCATTGCTGCAAGCACGCAAGGATCAGGCGCTCTGAATGCATGCCACAATCGACTAGCCGTTTCCCTCATTGAAGGGTTGAGAGATTGCCGCTTAGGCCAAAGAGCCTGTAGAGCATCTGCATCATGCTCGGTCACGAATTCCTCTTCGCAAATCCACGTGACGCTGGCCATCTCAGGCAGCATGGAGATTACTTGCCAGAATTGCAGCTGATCATACAGATCGTGCTCAAACCAGAGTACAATTTCTCGGTTGGTGACGGCATCCATTAATTGACGATCTCGATGTAGAAATCGATCCAATACGTCTGCTTCCTCTTGCCATCCTTTCGAAGAGATAAACGCCGCCCGAATCGCTCGAAGCGATTCGTTATCATCCGTCCAAGGCACTGGGCCATCGTGCAGAACATCATCCCACGTGATGATATCAGCCGGAACGCCTGCTTCTTCCAGAGCGCGCCGAGCAGCGTCTCCATTTGTTACTATGAGCGGGCGCTCTGACTGTAGCATGGTAAGTATTTCAACAGATTCATTGTAGGGTTGTGACGCCCTCAACTGCTCAGTGTTGCGTAGAGAATCCATTCCACATAGCTTGCCCCGAGCGGAGGGTTCGATGTCCTCTCACAAATCTCGTCTTCGACCATCAATCTGCATCGTCCTATGCGCCTGCGAACCGTCATTCCGCTGGCAGGAATAATTATTCTCGCTGCTCTTTGGTTCATCGTATCACCCCCTCCCCAGGACCGGGTATTAGTTTTTTCCCATACCTCCTCCTTCCGTCATCAGCATATTCCAGTTGCCCAACAGGTTTTTCAACGCTTGGGATCTGAATTGGGCGCTATTGTCGACACCACAGAAAACCCTGTCGATTTCAATGACGAGAATCTAGCCTCCTATGATGTCGTCGTTTTTCTGAGCACGACAGGAGACGTACTCAACGATAGTCAGCAAGTAGCTTTCCAACGCTTTATCCAGTCTGGCGGCGCCTATATGGGAATCCATGCAGCCAGTGACACAGAATATGAATGGCCTTGGTATGGACAGCTTGTGGGCGGCTATTTCACGGACCATCCTCATATTCAAGAAGCATCGCTCGACATTCTTCTACCTGACCATCCCGTTACTAAGCATTTACCGGCTCAATGGACCAGGACAGACGAGTGGTACAACATCCGATTTGTCAATGCTAACATCACGCCTCTGATTAGCATCGATGAGACGACATATGACCCAGGAAACGATATTTCTGAGGGAGATTCTCATCCCTTGGTTTGGGAGCATTTTTTCGACGGTGGAGCCTCACTCTACATTCAGCCTGGGCACACAATTGAATCCTGGTCTGAAGACGCCTATCTGGAGATGGTCAAGTCGGGACTACAGAGGGTCCTTGATCCGACTAATCGGCCGGAAAAAGCCGCTAAACTCACGCCGCGCGAGTCTGATTTCACGCGCGAGGTGCTGATCGACAATCTGAATGAGCCCATGGAATTGGTTGCCTTGCCCGATGGTAAGGTCCTTTTTACTCAGCGAGCAGGACTTTTACGCCTCTACAACCCAGAATCGTCAACCACGACTACAGCCGCCGAATTCGACGTGAGTTATGCGCTCGAAGATGGATTGCACGGAATCGCCGCGGATCCAAATTTCATCGACAACAATTGGCTCTATCTCTACTATTCCGATGCAGAGGAAACGTTGAATCGTGTTTCTCGCTTCACGTTTGACGGCTCTAAATTGGATATGTCATCAGAAGTGCCGCTCCTCGAAGTTCCCACTCAGCGGGTCGAATGCTGTCATGCAGGCGGCTCTCTCGCGTTTGGGCCGGACGGCTCGCTCTATCTTTCTACAGGCGACAATACCAACCCGTTTGCATCAGATGGATACTCTCCCTCTGATGAATCGCCGGGGCGAGCTCCGTGGGATGCACAAGGCACTAGCTCGAACAGCATGGATCTGAGAGGAAAGATCTTGCGCTTACGCCCCATGCCGGACGGATCCGTAGTTATTCCGGAGGGAAATCTATTTCTCGATCCCTCCGAAGGGCGGCCAGAAATTTTTGTAATGGGTAATCGTAATCCGTTCAGATTGTCCGTGGATTCCAAAACAGGCTGGCTGTATTGGGGAGAAATTGGCCCCGATGCATCGGATCCATCAGAGGAGCGTGGGCCACAGGGGTATGATGAAATCAACCAGGCACGAACGGCGGGCTATTTTGGCTGGCCACTATTCATTGCCGACAACAAGGCC